>VFSW01001304.1_pt1 | contig 37973 bp, 31 predicted proteins | sample 5358111 | NCBI WGS metagenome assembly VFSW01 (sample SAMN11554181, study PRJNA540505) | mine drainage metagenome | isolation source: sediment from site ElyBrook_90M | place: USA: Ely Copper Mine, Vershire, VT | collected 2017 | reverse complement strand
GGCGCCCCAATATTGGGCTGGGGTGGGCGTCAACGCCCCCCCGCCGGGCCCCCCCCCCGCGGGGTGGGGGCGGCCGGGGCGGCCCGCCCCCCCCCCGGCAACGCCTCGGTGATCTAGCCTATTTGCCGGTTGACAGCGTGTTGCCCACACCGTCGATGACGGCGTCGGCGCTGTTCTTCCCGGTCAGTGCGCCCTGGAACAGGGGCTGCCAGGTCTTCTGGGTGGCGACGGTAGTACCGGGGATCGGCGGCCAGGCGGTGACGGAATTCGCCGCGGCCTGGATCGAGATCTGCATGTACTTGTTGGAGGCGAACTGCGGGTCGTTGGCGACCGAGGTCACGACCGGCAGGTAGCCGTTGGTCGACTTCGTGATCGCCAGCTGCGCCTGCGTCTCGGCAAGGAAGGAAATCCACTTGAAGGCGGCTTCCTTCTTGGTGCTGGCGGCGAGGACGGCATTGGCGTTCATGGTGCCCATGTACGTCGTCTTGGTCGGGTCGCCGGTGGCGGACGGGATCAGGGCGACGCCGGTCTTGGCGGAATCCCACTTGTCGAGGGTCTTGGCGAGCCCGAGGTGGTTGATGATCATGGCTGCGGTGCCGGCCTCGAAGTTCGAGGTGATCTGGGCGTAGCCGTCGTTGATGGCGCCAGGGTTGGTGTAGTCAGGGTACGTCGAGATGTACAGGTTGTTCGAGGTCTTGGCCGCTGCGCTGCTGAATGCAACCTTGCCGGTCGAGTCCAGGAACTGCGCGCCGCCCGCAACGAGGAAGGCAGCCCACTGGTCCTGGCCGTTCGCGCCACCCCGGATGTCGAAGCCATAGACCTTGTCGGACGGGTGGGTCAGGGCCTTGGCGGCCGCGACGAACTCTTCCTGGGTCTTCGGGACGGTGACGCCGTACTTCTGGAAGAGGTCGATGCGGTAGTACATGTAGAACATGAGGAACTTGTTCGGCATGGCGTAGATCGTCTGGCCGTCGGGTCCCTTGACGAACGACCACATGCTCGGGATGACGTCGGCCTTGCCGGACCAGGCATCGATCTGGGTGTTCAGCGGCTCCAGGACCTTGGCCTGGATCAACTGGCCGAACATGTTCGTGTTGAGGTGGGTGGCGTCGGGCGCATTGCCGGCGGCAATCGCGTTGACCAGGCTCTGGTAGAAGTTCGGCTGGGCGATCGACGACTGAATGTTGACGTGGATCCCGTACAGCTGCTCGAACTGGTTCGCCAGCGTCTGGATGGTCGTGTCAGTGACGTCGTCCTGCCAGTACCAGTAGTTGATGCTGGTGACCTTGGCGGGCGCGGCCGTCGGGGTAGCCGTCGGGGCGGCCGTCTGCGGCGCTCCGGAAGCAGCGTTGGTGGTCGGCGACGGAGTCGTGCTCGCACTCGAGCATCCGGCGACCACGAGAGCGACTACGGTCGCGATGGTTGCCATGCGTCTTAGCATTTGCGTGTCCTCTCCCCTGAAGATGTGGGCCAAGCCATCCTGGACGTACGTACCGGAAGTCCCGGCGCCTTAGAGACGATAGGCTCGGGAATCAGGCGGACTCCACCTCCTTCGACCGCTCATGGCGCAGGGGCATCAGTGGCCACTTCGTGTAACGGGTCTGCCGTCAGGGAACTCGGGAACCGCGATTTGGGCTCGCCCTAGATGAGCCATGAACTTGCCTTCGCGATGGACGCAGCTTCAGGCAGAGGCGCCACACGGCCGTCGAACGTCATTCGGGGTTCGTGGAAACGGCAGGAGAACCTCGGAAGTGACGACGATACGGCCGCGGCCACATGGGCGCTTTCTGCGTTGCTACCGCGTACAAAACGCTTCGCGAAACGTTCCACACCGCGCAGTGTACCCAATTTGTCAAGGCACCGTCGGGACACTGCGGCAGGAAGCCGCCGAGGGGTCGAACCCTCCCGGTAGGTGGGTCCGCGCGCAATCTTCCCGTCTCACGGGGAGGTCGGCGAACAGCCGGCGCCCCAACCGCCAGGCTCACGGCCTGCGATTTCGGCCGTCAGGCACGATGCCGAGAGCGGCCCGGCCGTGGGTCGTATCACCGGGGAGTCGGTTCAGCTGGTGAAGCAATCACGGAGGAGGCGCAGGGCCGGCGCCGCCTGTTCGGGCGTGACGTCCTGGACTATCAGCGGAGCGCTCAGGCCGAGCCTCGAGTAGAGCTGAGCCACGTGGCGGTAGTCGACGACTCCTCGACCCTCGAGCGCCTCCTGCCACGGGATGACGTCTTTGGCGTGGAGGCAGACGATCCGGTCGGCGAGGGCTACGAAAGAACGCTCGAGCACTTCGTGATGAGTGGCCCGCGAGTGTCCGGCGAGCAGGTTCGCCGAGTCGGCTACGATTCCCACGAGGTCACCGTCGCGGCCAAGCTCTGAGTAGAGTCGCACCGCAGCCTCGGCGTCGTTGATCACATTCCCGTGCTCGGGCTCGATCCCGAGCACGACGCCCGCGGGCGCCGCGGCGGCCAGCAGGATGTCGAGCTCCGCCCGCATGTCTCCCCAGGCCGCCTTGCTCGAGTTGTCCGGGTGATAGGCCCACATGCGGTCGGGGTGCCTGCTGCCCGTACAGAGCGTCACCGCCCGCGCCCCAAACGCGGCGGCGTGGCCGATCAGCTCGACGGCCTTCTCGGTGCCTGAGCGGCGGACGGTCGGATCAGGGTGGGCCATGTTGTAGGAACAGGAGACACCCCAACAGGACACACCGGCGGAGGCGAAAGCGGCACGCACAATCGCCGGATCAAGCTGACGCCACTCGGCGGGCTCCGGGATGGTCGAGAAGCCGATGGCCTTGAGGTTGAGTTGGGCGAGTGTGTAGCCCGCGTCCGCGATCGCCTTTGCGACGTTCGGGGCAGGCCCGATCGGAAAGACCCGGGCGAAGATTCCGAACTCCGGGGCCGTCATCGCAGCGACACCCTGCGTCCCTGGTTCGCGCAGCTATCCGCCACGGCCTCGATCAATCGGACTGCCGCGACGCCTTCCTGCGGTGACGGGTCCGTGGGCAGGTCGTCGAGGACGGCCCGCCCGAACGCCTCGAGCTGTCGCTTGAACGGATTCGTGTCCCCGAAATGCGGTACCTGCGCGACCCGTTCCGACTCGACATACAGCTCGACATAGCTGCCGGCCTTCGTAAACACGTACGGCGAGCGGACCTTGATATGGCCCAACTCCCCGTAGATGTCGGTTCCTTCGGACCACTCACTGTGAACGCTGGCCGATATTTCGAACGAAGCGAGGCCGCCGCCGGCGGCGATGCCCGCGGTGCCGTGCCAGGTGTAGTCCCCATCCCGAGTCGCGGTGTGGGCGCTGATCCAGTCGAACTCGCCGCCGAAGAACTGCATCGTGTCCAGGACGTGGGCGCCGTGCGTCGCCAGCCGGTAGCGCATCGCGTCGGCTTTGACGCCGGCCTCGACCTTCTTGACGGCCTCGTCTTCGACGACGATCGGGTAAAGGGTCTGCAGGATCTCGGCACGAGAGGCCTTCATGACGCGATACCACGTGACCAGACTGAGGATCCGGCCGATCCGATCCAGGTTGGACCGGGCATAGGCAAGGCCCGGGTCATGGCGCTTCATCGTGCCCGTCTGCAGCTTGACGCCGCGTGCCGCCGCGGCATCCGCCAGCTGCCGCGCCTCGGCCGAAGTGGTCGCAAGAGGCTTTTCCATGAGGACGTGCTTGCCGAGCTCGATGGCGCGCAAACCCAGCTGAAGATGGAAACGATCCGGCGCCGCCACGATGACCGCGTCGAGATCCTGGGCCAGCAGCTCCTCGGTGACCGTGAACGACGGGACGCCGTACTGTGCTCCGACCGCCGTGGCCAGCCGCGTGGATGGATCGCTCACTCCCACGAGCCGAACGTTCGAGGTCTTCGCTATCGCGGGCAGATGGGCGATCTGAGCGATGCGCCCACAACCGATTACGCCGATTGCGATCTGTCGGCCGGTTCTAGTCACGCGTCATCTCCCTCTGGAATCTGGCCGCGGCGAGCATGGCAGCACCGGTGGCGGCCGCGTAGGGACCGATCGAATCCATTACGAGTTGTGGAAGCCGCCGCGCTGGCGCGAACGACCAGCGGTTCTTCATCTCCTCGACCGCGGCCGGGAGGAGCCATGAGCTCGTGGCGTGGCCGAAGCTGCCGCCGATGATGACCGTGTCCGGATCGAGCACGACCGACAGCACCGAGATCGCCCGGCCCAGCATCGTGCCGGCCACCCTGAGCAGGTCGGCAGCCCATGGATCGCCCCGCTCCGCCGCGGTGACTATCTGGGGAGACGCGTAGGGCGGGGTGGCTCCCAACTCGGCGAGCATGGCGCGGCTATCCGGCGGCGGCGGGCGAAGCTCGGCCATCTCGCTGATACCGCGGCCGCAGGAGAAGTTCTCGACACAGCCCCTGTTCCCGCATACGCACCTGCGCTCGTCGGCGAAGTCGACGATGACGTGGCCCAGTTCGGACGCCAGGCCGTGATCGCCCACTACGATGGTGTCGTCGACCATGAACGCGCCGCCGACGCCGGTGCCGAGCGTGAGGAGAAGGGTCACCCGACTGCCTACCGAATCGTCGGGGCGAACCCCTGCGTGCTTGACGTGGCCGTAGAGGGTGGCGTTTGCGTCATTCACGACGAGCACAGGGCGGCCGAGCCGGGGCCGGAGCTGTCCGGCAAGGTCGAGATAGCCCTCGCCGAGCATCCGGGACTGGACCAGCGTGGCACCGTCGTTGCTCACCAGGCCGCATACTGCGATTCCATACGCCTGGACACTCTCCGGCGGCACGTGCGCCTCCGCCATCAAGCCGCGTGTCGATGCCAGCACGGTGTCGGCGAGCTTGCCCTTCCACGCACCCTGATGCTCCCGCCAGTGGGTGCCCAGAACGGACCCCCCTTCGTCGATGAGGGCGGACGCGCTCTTGGATGCCCCAACGTCCACACCCACGAAGTAGCTCATCGGTGCTCCACCATCGGGGCGGCCTTCTGAGCGACGAACTGGGCGATGGAGCTGCGGGCGAGGGCCCAATGGCCCGCAGGGTCCTCGTCGACCGAGGGAAGCGTTACCAGGCTCGAGCCGGAGATACGCGAATGCCACTCCTCGGCCACCGCGACCGGGTGCAACGGATCTTGCGAGGCCGCCAGTATCAACGAAGGTACGTTGCGCTCCACCTTCTCGCCGGCGCTGAAGGCCATCCAGAACGCTCCCCGGTCCAGCCGCATCAACCTTTCGGCCGAGCGTGGCTTTGTCACCTTCTCGCGAAGCGAGAGGGCGGCCCTTTCGGACGCTGCCGCCGCGGCCTCGTACTCGTCCGTGGCAATCAGCCTGGCGAGCGCGGTCGATGGGTCTTCGAGCAGGTACGAGGCGATCAGGGCGTTGACCCGCAGGTGCGGCGGCGGGACTGCCGAATGAGCCGGCCGGACGAAGACGGCCCCGCACACTTCGAGCGTCGCGTCCCGCAGGAGCTGAAGTGCCACGGTAGCGCCGAGCGACACCCCCATGAGGCAGATCGGCCTGGAAGCCAGGCCGAGACGGCGGAGCAGCGCCGTCACGTCGTCAGCAAGCTGGACCGGGCCGAAGTCCTCGGGACGGCCCAGGAACTCGGTGTCGCCGTGTCCGCGCAGGTCCGGAGCGAGCGTGCCGAACTCCGGCGAGTCGGAATCCTCGAGGTACCGCAGCGGCTGAGCTCTGGTCCCCGTCAGGCCGTGGAGGCCGACGATGAGCCCGGGCCTCTCCGGATGCAGGAGCGAGAAGGCGGCAACGTCCGCGTACTCAGGCATCCCCACCGCCCCAACGCCGGGATCCCGGCTGGCGTCCCAGCAGATCCTCTATCTCGGCGAGCGTCGGCATCGCGGTCGCGCATTCGCGCCTTCCCGCGACCAGGGCGCCCGCGGCTCCCGCGAAACTGAGCATCTCCTCGAGGCCCATCCCGGTCAGGAGCCCGTGGCAGAGGGCTCCGCCGAAGGCATCCCCGGCACCGAGGCCGTTGACCACTTCTACCCTTACCGGAGCCGCGACTGCTTGCTGATCGCGCGTCCTGGCCATGACACCGGCGGACCCCATCTTGACCACCGCAAGTTCCACGCCCGCCGCTATCAGGGCATCGGCAGCCTTCTCCGGCTCTGACTCACCCACCACGATCTGGCATTCCTGCAGGTTCCCGACGGCCACGCTTACCTGCTCGAGCGCTCGACGGCCTTCCAGGCCCGCCGCCCGCTCCGACGCCCAGAACGACGGCCTGTAGTCGAGATCCAGCACCGTGAAAGGCCGCCGGTTGCGGGTGCGCCAGGCCGCATAGTGGGCAGCGCGCGCGGGCTCCGCGGATATGCCCGACAGCGTCGACCAGTAGACGCCCGCCTGCTCCACCGCTGCCAGGTCGAGCTCGCGCGGCTCGATCAAGAGTTCGGGCGATGGCGAGTCACGCCAGTAGTAGAGCGGGAAGTTGTCGGGCGGGAGTATCTCGCAGAAGGCGATCGTCGTCCGCTTTCCGGGCACGTCGACGACGTAGTCTGCCCGCACACCCAGGCGGACCAGCTCGTCGCGTACGAAACGGGCGAACGGATCGGACCCGGTGCGCGTTATCAGCGCCGCCGAATGCCCGAGTCTCGCCGCGGCCACGGCCACGTTGGCGGAGCTACCCCCGAGATATCGCCCGAACGAATCGACTCGGTCCAGGGTGACCCCGTCGAGGAACGGATACAGGTCGATTCCGACCCGCCCGATGGTCAGGACGTCCAGCTGGACCGGCGGCTCAACCACGGCTGCCCGCGGCCTCGGCCGAAGCCTGCGGACGGCGCGACCGCGCCACGCGTTCCGCGGCATCGGCGACCTGCTCGGCCGTGAAGCCGTACTCGCGCAGCAGAACGTCGGGTGGCGCCGAAGCTCCGAATCGGGATATGCCGTAGACCTCGCCGTCGGCTCCGGCCAGCTGCCAGAGGGATTGCGGATGAGCGGCTTCGACCACGAGCCGGGGCCGGCCCGGAGCGAGGATTGCGTCGCGGTAGCTCAGGGGCTGCGCGAGGAAGACTTCCTGGGAGGGCATCGACAGAACCTGCGCGACGATGCCTCGCTCGGCAAGGAGCTCGGCCGCTCCTACCGCCAGCGAGACCTCGGACCCGGATGCCACGATGTCCATGTCCGGATCTACCCCGTCCGGGGCCGGTCGCAGGAGGTATCCGCCTCGCCGGGCATCGCCGACCTGGCGCGACCGGTCGAGACGTGGCAGCGCGCTGCGCGACATGATCAAGGCGGATGGACCCGAACGATTGCTGAGCGCCATCGCCCAGCAAGTGATTGCCTCGGCGCCGTCCCCGGGCCGCAGGACCAGCGTGTTGGGCGTGGCCCGAAGCATGGCCAGCTGCTCTATCGACTGGTGCGTGGGTCCATCCTCACCCACCGTGATGCTGTCGTGGGTGAAAACGTGGATGACCGGCAGCCCCTGGAGGGCAGCCATTCTCAGGGCGTTGGCCTGGTAGCTGGCGAACACGAGGAACGTGCTGGTGAACGGCCGGAAGAGACCGTGCAGCGCAATGCCGTTCGCGATGGCGCCCATTGCGTGCTCTCGCACGCCGAAGCGGATGTTTCGGCCGGATCGATCCTCGGCCGAGTAGTCACCGCCGCCGCCAAGGTACGAGATCGTCGCGGCAACCAGGTCCGCCGCCCCGCCCACCAGTTCGGGACGAGCCTCGCACAATGCGTTGAGGATGCGACCACTGGTGAAGCGAGCTGCCTCAGGTTCCGCCAGCGGCTCGACGAGCCTGAGAATCTGCTCGTCGCTTACGGGCTCGGGCGACTGCCACCGTTCGAACTGGGCGACCGTCTCGGGTTGCGCCGCCCTTGCGGCCTCGAGCCGCTTGTCCCAGTCCGCATGGGCTGCCGATCCCCTTCGCGCGAAGCTCGTCCAGAACTCGCGCACATCAGCCGGCGGCCCGAAGGGCTCGAGGAATTCCTCACCGAGGATTGTCTTGATCCTGCGGGCTTCGGCCTCGTCGAGGGCGCCTCCGTGGATCTTCGACGTGCCCGCGAAGGTCGATCCGTAGCCGATGGTCGTCACGACACGGATGAGTGACGGCTGGTCGGTTACGTCTATGGCCCGCTGCGTTGCGGCGGCGATGGCCTCCACGTCGTTCCCGTCGATCGGCGCAGAGACGTGCCAGCCGTAGGCCCGCAGCGCGCCGCACACAGCGTCCGAGCTGTGGGTCGCTGCTGCCGGCGTGTCGATGACTACGCCGTTGTCGTCGTAGTAGACGACGAGTCTGCCGAGCTTGAGCACGCCGGCGAGAGCTGCGGCCTCGAGCGCAACGCCCTCCATGAGGTCGCCATCCGACACGAGAGCGAACGTCCGGTGATCTATGAGCGAACCGCCCACGCACTCGAGCCGTGCCCGCGCCATCGTCTCCGCGATTGCCATCCCGACCGCATTGGCCAGACCCTGGCCCAGTGGGCCGGTGGTCGCGTCGACGCCGGGAGTGCGTCCGTGTTCAGGATGGCCCGGCGTTTTGCTTCCCCACTGCCGGAACCCGCGCAGGTCGTCGAGGGCGACGTCGTAGCCGGCCACGTGCAGCAAGGCATAGAGCAGTGAGGAGCCATGTCCCGCCGAAAGTACGAAGCGATCTCGATTCACCCAGTCGGGCCGGTCTGGGTCCGAGACGAGGAAGCGGCTGAAGAGGGTGTGGACGATCGGTGCTGCCCCCAGGGCCATGCCGGGGTGTCCGCTCCTGGCGGTCTGAACCTGGTCGAGCGCGAGACTGCGGAGGGTCGCGACGGACCTGGCATCTGCCACGGACATGACTGGCTCGCTGGACACTCGCGCTTTCTCCTAGTTTCATGACCGGTCGCGACCGCCAATGTCGCCTGCCGACACGCTGCCCGCGGGTTTTCGCGCTTCCCTGCGAGGGGGGCTTGGAGACGGAATCGAGACGCGGATGGTAGGCTGGCTTCGCCCTGAACGTCTTCTATGATGCCACGTTTCCATCGAGAGAAACGCTTCGCGTAACGTTTCTCGCAGCACCGGTTGCCCGATGACCGTTCGAGAACCAGCGATCCCGCACGCCGAGGCCGCTCAGGTCGCCATTTCGGCGCGGGACGAGATCCGTGTGCCTTCGGCCGACATACTGCTCATGGGAGCGACCCTGCTCTGGTCGCTGAACACTCCCGCGGTCAAGGTCGGGGTGGCCGAGATCAGCCCTCTGGCAATCCCGGTAATCCGGTTCGGGCTTGGCAGCCTGGCGCTATTCGCGATCGTGAAGATTCGCGAGGGTACGCTCGGGATCGAACTGCGAGACCTGCCGCTGCTGACGCTCTGCGGCGTCCTGGGGGTGACCGTCAACCAGGCCTGCTTCGTCTATGCCCTTACCAATACCGGTGCCAGCGATGTGGCCTTCCTTTTCGCGACGGGCCCTCTCATCACATCCATCCTGGCTACGGCCGTCGGCCTCGAGCGGCTGGGGCGACGCCACTGGTTGGGGGTTCTGGCGGGGCTCACAGGGATCGCCCTGATCGTCGGTGGCCGGACCGGCGCGGGGGTCGGCACCGCTCTGCTGGGCGCAATTCTTGCGATCGCCGCGGTCGTCTCGTCGAGCGCGTCGGCCCTGCCGATCCGGCACCTGCTGGGCAGGTATTCGGCCTGGCGGATCCTGGCCTATGAGCTGGGGATCGGCAGCCTGATCCTCACGCCGTTCGCGGTCCCCTCGCTTGCGTCGCAAGACTTCGGACGGGTGTCGCCGGCCGCCTGGACCGCCCTCGCCTACACGGTGGTCTTCACCGGGGTGGTGGCCAACATTCTGTACTTCACGGCCATCGGTAGGGTCGGCCCGTCACGAGCATCCATGTTCGGCTACCTGCAATCCGTGCTGGCCGTGGCGTTCGCGGTCATCCTGCTCGGCGAGCGAGTGATGCCCCTGCAGCTCGTTGGCGGGCTGATCGTCATCGGAAGCGTCATTCTCAGCCGGAGGGAGAAACCGTTGCCAGGGCAGCGCCTGCTACGGAAGGGCGATCTCTTCACCGATCCGCCGGCCGGGCGGTTGGCCGCGGCGACCGGCCGCGTGTCCCGGCTGCGCGACCGGGGACGGAGGCGAATTCCGGGCCCTTGATTGCCCGTCCGTCCGCTCAGCTCTCCCTCAGATATGGCAGGCGTGGATCGATGGCCTCGCCCTCGAATGTGGTCCGGACCCACGCATGTGCCGGATCCTCGCATACCAGCCAATCGCGTCTGCCGGACGGCCCGGCCATTACGTTCAGGAAGTAGAGGTCGCTGCCTGGTGACGCGATCGTCGGACCGTGGTAGGCGTAGGGACAGAGGCAGACGTCTCCAGTCCGAACGGGGACCGTGTAGTCGAGCTCGCGGTCCTCGGACGAGTAGGCGCGCATGAACCCGATCGGATCCGCGGCCGGGCGCGACTGGAGGCCGCGGCTCGTCGACGTCTCGAAGTAGTAGATCTCCTCGAGCGCCGTTTCCAGCCCCGCGAGATCGCGGTCGTGCTTGTGCGGTGGGAACGACGACCAGTTCATCCCGGGCGTGATGACCTCGACCACCATGAAACGCGAGGCCGCCAGGTTGGCGGGCGTGCCGAAGTTGTGAACCTGGCGGCTGTTCCGGCCACTGCCGCGAAGCTCGATCTTGATCGACTCGCGAGGCACGTAGATGGCCGGCAGAGCTTCCGGCGTAGGTGCCTCGGCGACGGCCACTCGTCCGCTGCCGCCGATCTCCGCCTCGCAGAAGGCGCCCAGGTACAGGACGTCGGAGGGACCCTTGAAGACGGATTCGCGCCCTTCGAGGTCTCGCGTTGCGAGCGGCTTCCCTCGTTCGCGATAGCTCACAGAGAACGATCCGGCCAGAGGCACTACGAGGCGCTCGGTCGGCGAGGCCGGAAGAGTTCGCTTGTCTCCGGGGCCCAGATTGGCGACTCGAAGGCCGGTCCACCGCCAACCCTTGATGCTGGCGTCGACGATCGTCTCCCAGCCGTCGCGTGCCAGGTCGCCGGCGACGAAAGTCCAGCGTCCTCGCGCGCTGCCGGAAGTGCCGCGTTCCTCGATCACGATTCGCTCCTCGGTGTGCCCTTGCGTTGCTCGTGGCCGGGTCCGCCCGGCGCGTCATTTCTCATCGCTCGTGGACCAGTCGGGCGGCGATGTCGACATTAGCGGCGACGTCGCCGTCATTCGGGTAGAGCATGCTGCGCCCGACCACCAGCCCTCTGACTCCGGGCAGGTGGAGTGCGTCCGCCCAGGTTGCGTATGTCCGCTCGGGATCGCTGGGCGAGTCGCCGCCGAGCAGTAGCATCGGCAAGGTGGTCGCCGCGACTACACGCTCCATCTCCGCTACGACCGGGATCTTCAACCAGGTGAAGGCCGAGCTGCCGCCGAGGCCGCTCGAGATGGCCACCGAGTGAGCGACCGAGGCCGCGTCCAGGGACGTCCTGAGCTTGCCGTCGACCCAGCTGGCCATGAATGGCTCGATGAGCATCCTCATCCCCGCTTCGGCCGCCGCGTCGACGAGGGCAGCTGTCCTCTCGAGCGCGCCGGCGGTCCGTTCGTCCTCCAGGCAGATCCGCAGCAGGACCTTCCCACCGTCCAGTCCCGATCGAACCAGGGACGCGACGTCGTAGCCTGTCAGCCGATCGTCGATCTCGAAGCTCGAGCCGGCGAGGCCGCCGCGGTTGACGGCCCCGATGGCCAGCTTGTCGTCAAGCGCGCCCACGATCGCCAGATCCTCGAGAATGTCGGACGTGGCCAGGACCCCATCGACTCCGGGCCGCGACAGGGCGACCACCAGGCGTCGGAGCAGCTCGCCCCGATCCGACATCACGTCGCGCTGGGTTCCGACGGTGAAGACTCCGCGCGCCGTGTGGTCCGCGGCCACGATCAGCAGCCGGCCGTCGCCGCGTACGAATGGGCGTCGGGCTCGTGCCTGGAGAAGTCGACGAATGGTTTCCGGCCGTTCGACGCGGGTCGTGCGAATGAGGTCCAGGTCCACGCCAGGTGGCCTGCTGGCGACCCCTCCCGCCGGATCTGAGGGCACCGTCAACTTGCATCCTCCATCAACTCGAACTCACGCTGGGCCTGGCCCAGTCCACGCTTCCAAACCTCGATCAGGCGGTCCCACCGGGCGTCCGTCGCGGCGTCGATCTCCTGCCTGGCGGGGTCGGCGTCGAACCACTCGATTGCCCACCGGATGCCCTCCGAGAAGGGCACCGATGGACGGAAATCGGGCACGAGGCTACGCAACTTGCTCGTGTCGAAGATCGAGCTGACCGATCCGTCGCCGAGCAGGCGCCCGGAAATCTCCGGCATGCACGCGGCGATGAAGTCGGATGTGACGTGGACGGGCGCCAGCTCGGCGCCGGCGGCCTCGGCCGTCTGTCGGTAGATCTCGTCCCAGCTCAACGCCTCGCTGGACATGATGTTGAAGGCCTGGCCCAGGGTCTGCTGGAGACCCAGCAGGCCAACGAGGCCAACCGCGAAATCCCGCCTGTGTGTGAGTGTCCAGAGCGACGAACCGTCGCCGGGCACTATCACCGCTTTACCGGACCGCATCCGGGCGATCGACGTAAACGGGCGGGTCAGGCTACGGACGGCCAGCGGGATGGACTGCTCGCCGTAGGTGTGGGATGGCCGGACGATCGTGGCGGGCAACCCCTCCTCGCGGAAAGCGCGATTGACCCGGTCCTCGCAGGCGATCTTGTCTCGCGCGTATTGCCAGTAGGGATTCGAGAGCGGCCAGTCTTCGCGTATCGGCCAGCCGCGGAGGGGCTTCTGGTAGACCGTCGCGGAACTCACGAAGACGTACTGGCGGGTGCGGTCGCGGAACAGGCGGATGTCGCGCTCGATGTCGTCGGGCCGGAAGGCGATCCAGTCCACGACGGCGTCGAACCGGCGCCCGGCCAGGGCCTCCTTAGCCCCAGCCTCGTCGTGAATATCCGCCAGCAGCGTGGTCAGACCGAGCTTGTGGCTCGGGTGGCTGCCCCGGTTGAGGTGGAAGACCTCGATGCCACGCGCCAGGGCCAGGTCGGTGCAAGCAGTACTGATCAGCCCCGTCCCACCCACGAAGAGGATCTTCATGTTCCGTCCTCATCCTTCGGCCCGGCGCGGGGGGCAAACGTGGCGGGGATCGAGCTGGGCAACCACGGCGATCCGGGCGGTCCGGCTCGACTCCATCACAGTGTACCTACGCGCGAAACGTTTCGCTAATGGTTCCACGGGCGCGGCGCAGGCCCGGCCGACGCGTCATCCGAACCAGCGGGTGAGGTCGGCGCCGGTCAACGGTGCCGGACGGTCGAGCGTGGTCGAGATGCTGATGGCTCGCGACTCGTCACTCGCGCGCTGAATCGCTTCGAGGACCTCGAGGGAATGCAGGCCCAACTCGCTGCTTGTGCGGCAAGGACGGCCCGATAGCGACTCGACCAGGTCAAGGACGCCAAGCCCGCGCGTCAAGGGAAAGCGTTGCCGACCGGGCTGGATGTCCGGCAGGACCGTCGGCACCAGTCGCCATTCGTCGTCCCTGTGGAGGCGGACGAAGACGTCCCCGTCGTACCAGGCGGGATGGCCGGATTCAAGGGTCCCGTTCTCGCCGTAGATCTCGAAGTCCGGCAAATGATGCGGATCCCATATGTCGAAGCTGGCGACGAAGGTTCCCACGACACCGGACGCATGGGTCAGCGTCGCCGAGGCGTGCGTCGGAACGGACACCGGAATCTCGAACATCCCAGTCGGCCTGGTGACGCGCCTAACGCTTGCGCCTATACGTGTCCGCCCCGACACGGAGGCGATAGGGCCAAACAGGTTGACGAAGGCGGCGATGTAGTAGGGACCGAGGTCGAGCAGCGGTCCTCCGCCGGGCTGGAAGAGGAAGCCCGGGTTAGGGTGCCTCTCTTCCACTCGTCGATACGTCGAGAACGCCGTGTAACCGATGATCTCGCCCAGTTCTCCGCCATCGATCACGGCACGAGAGGTCTGATGAACCGGGCCGAGGAATGTGTCCGGGGCGCACGCCAGGCTGATGCCGTGCCTCGCTACGACCTCGAGGGCCGTGCCGGCGCGCAGCGTCGTCGCGGATAGCGGCTTCTCAGTGAAGATGTGCCGGCCGGCCGCGCTCGCCTGCCTGATCACCTCGTCGTGCACGGTCGGTGGCGTGAGATTGACAACGACATCTACTTCGGGGTCGGCCAGCAGGTCCGGCAGAGTCCCGGGCTTTCCAACACCGTAGGTCGATGACGCGGCTTCGGCTCGAGTGCTGTCCGCGTCGGCGAAGCGAACGACGCGGACGAGCTGGCTGGCTCTGGCCAGGCCGGTCATGTAAGCGGCGAGGATGTTGCCGCAACCCACGATGCCCAAACCAGCCGGCAGATCGACGTTGCGCATTCGAGGCCTCCCTGGTTCCGGGTGTCCGAGGATTCCGACGATGGCAGGCCATCCCGCAGGGCCGGACTCCGAGGCGTTGGCGTTCAGCCTTTGCCAGTTCTGCGTTGATGCTCAACGGCGCCCGTAGAGGGGGCCGAAATTGGTGCAGGCGCGGAAGTCGGCACTCTCCGGGTCGGCGGTGCCCATGTTTGACCAGGCCGTTGGCCGGAAGACGTCCCCGTCGGGGATGTTGTGCATGTGAACCGGGATCCGCAGGATCGAGGCAAGGGTGATCAGGTCAGCGCCAATGTGCCCGTAGCTGATCGCCCCGTGGTTGGCAGCCCAGTTGGCCATAACGGAGTAGACGTCGGTGAAGGGACCGCTTCCGGTGACGCGAGGAACGAACCAGTGGGTGGGCCACGTGGGATCTGTCCGCTCATCGAGGATCTGGTGGACCCTGTCGGGCAGTTCCACCGTCCAACCTTCGGCGATCTGAAGAGTAGGACCCAGGCCGGCGGTGAGGTTCAGGCGGGCCATCGTCACGGGCATGCCGCCCTTGGTGACGAAATGTGACGAGTAGCCACCTCCGCGGAAGTAGTCTCGGTTGGCGGGGTACCAGGTCGTCGCGGCAAGGGCGGCTTCGACCTCGGCGGGGTCGATCTCCCAGAACGGCTTCATGGCCGGCTGGCCGTCGCCGGTCATGGCTCCGGTGGCATCGAGGGCCGCCGCACCCGAGTTGATCAAGTGGATGATGCCACCTGCGGCCGCGCCTACCAGCTTGTGTCCCGTCACTCGCTCGACGGCCTCCGGACTCCAGTACGTTCGAACGTCCGCGAATATCTGGGCTCGACTGGACACCAGGTAGTTGAGCAGCATCGTGGCGCCGTTGAGGCTGTCGTTCTCGGTCGCAAAGACGAATGGAGCGCGGATTCCATTCCAGTCGAAGGACGAGTTGAGGATTGCCTCCGTGAAGTCGCCGTTGGGGAAGTGATCCGTCCATTGACGCTGACCCTGGAAGCCGGCGGCAATCGCGTTGTGCCCCATCGCCTCCTCGCCGAAGCCGAGGCCCGCGAGTCGGGGGTTGCCGACCATCAGATCGCGAGCGATCAGGGTCATCCTGACAACGGTGTCCCAGTCGGCGTCCTTCTCCGCTCTGTTCTTGACCTTGTCCGGCCTGTTGCGGTCAGAGCCTTCGCGGCAATGAGTCCTGGTCCAAGCGATCGCCCTGTCGTACTCCTCGTGGTCGTAGATCGACTCGTCGAGCCGCCGGGCGAACTCGGACATGTCGACCGACTCGACCCGCATGCCGAGGTACTTCTCGAAGAAGGACTGGTCGACGATCGAACCGGCGATGCCCATCGACACGCTGCCGAGCGAGAGGTAGGACTTCCCGCGCAGGATTGCGGCGGCGAGGCCTGCTCTGGCGAAGCGGAGCAGTTTCTCCTGGACGTCCTGCGGGATGGTCGAATCGCCCGCATCCTGGACGTCGCGGCCGTAGATGCCGAAAGCCGGCAGACCCTTCTGCGTGTGCGCGGCGAGGACGGCTGCCAGATAGACGGCCCCGGGACGCTCCGTGCCGTTGAAGCCCCAGATCGCCTTTGGCGTCAGAGGATCCATGTCCATGGTCTCCGACCCGTAGCACCAGCAGGGCGTCACGCTTATCGAGACGGCTACGCCCTCCTTGCGGAACAGTTCCGCCGCTTTGGCTGCCTCATAGACGCCGCCGATGGAATGGTCAGGGACCACGATGTCCACAGGCGCGCCGTCTGGGTACCTCAGATTTGCCTTCAGCAGCTCGGCGGTCCTGTGCGCCATTGTCATCGTCTGATCTTCGAGCGACTCGCGGATCCCGTTCATACGCCCATCGATGACCGGGCGAATGCCTATCTTCGGCCAGTCGCCAACCAAACGACCGGCGGTGTTGATCGTCGTCATCAGCGATTCCCTGTCCTGCTTGTGGGGCGAAAAGGTGGACTGTAACGATTAGCTTGACGTTTCACCTAGCATGGCCATTGTCGGCGCCCGATGCAACCTGCCCGGTCCGCTCTGGCGACCCGCATGTCGACGGCGAACCGGCCGACCGCGGTGATGCGCAGTTCGCCATTCGAGCCTACGGTCGCATGCGCCGAGGTCGCGCGCGACCCTCAGCGTCAGGAACCTGGTTCCGGGCGTGGTAGCTCGACCGCACCAGCGGCCCGGACTCGACGTGCTTGAAACCCAGCGCCATGGCTTCTTCGCGCATCTCGACGAACTCGTCGGGACGGTAGTAGCGGTCAACGGGAAGATGCTCCAGCGAGGGCCTCAGATACTGCCCAAGCGTCAGGATGTCACAGTCGACCGCGCGCAGGTCCACAAAAGTCTGGTGCAGCTCCTCGCGCGTTTCGCCGAGGCCAACCATGATCGACGATTTGGTATGGACGGCCGCAGGACGCCCGTCAGCCCCAAAACCAAGCTCCGCCGCCATCGATTTCGCCCGGGCCAGAACGCCAACAGAGCGGTCGTAGCGCGCCCGCTTGCGAACCGGCTTCTGAAGCCTGCCCACCGTCTCGATGTTGTGGTTCAGGATGTCAGGGCCGGCAGACATCACAGCCCGGAGGGGCTCATCCTCGCCGTTGAAATCGGGTATCAGAACCTCGATCCCCATTCCGGGGCACTCCGCCCGCAATCGCCGGATCGTCTCCGCGAAGATACTCGCGCCGCCATCGGCAAGGTCGTCGCGGGTCACGCTCGTGACCACGACGTGGTCCAGATCCAGTCGCTTGATTGCTTCGGCCACGCGCCGCGGCTCGTCAAGGTCGTGGACCGTGGGCTTGCCGGTCTTGATCGCGCAGAACCCGCAGGCGCGGGTGCAGGTGTCGCCCAGGATCATGACCGTCACGGTTCGCTGGTCCCAGCACTCGCCCACGTTCGGGCACCCGGCCTCAGCGCAGACGGTGTTGAGATTGAGCCCCCTAAGCAGCCGTCGCACATCGTCGTAGGTCTCGCCCGATGGAATCCTGGCCTTGACCCAATCCGGATGCCGGCGCGCCGCAGTGCTTCCCTCGGATGACGCGGCGATGGTGCTTTTCACGGGGATTTCCAACAATGAGTCCCTGTGCTGGTCGAGTGGATCTGTCATCAGTCTTTGGCCTGTGCCCGCTAGTTAGGTGGTGTCAGCGGCCGGCCTGGAACAGGCTAAAGGTTACGCGAAACGTTTCACAAGGTATCTTACCAGGGCTTGCCTCGCCAACACTGTCTTGCGCGCGCAGGGTCCGCCCGTCCCGGGATGGTGCCCGCAAGGACGCGATCGAGGTCAAGAGGCGGCCGTCGGTTGCCGACTCGCCGACTCAGCTGCCGCAGCTTCTCCGCGAGGCCGGGTACACCCAGCGCGGCCGCGATCACCGGGATGTCAGCCCCTGGACCTGGGTCTGCTGCCGGCCCCCTGTACGTCCCTATTCGCCGGCGGTTCGGCCTATCTCAGACAAGCGCGTCGCGAGGCTCGGCCGTGTCAGGACTTCACGGTTCGCGACGAACGCCGGCACGCGACCGCGACTCACGTCAAGGATCGCCCGGATCGCGCTGGCTGCCACGTCTTCGAGCATCTGGTCGGTCTGCGACAGCCCGTGCGGGCTCAGGCTGACATTGGCCAGTCGAGTGAGACGGTCGTCGGCGGAAAGGGGCTCGCGTTCGAAGACGTCGAGGCCGGCGCTCGCGATCGCACCGGTCTCCAGGGCCGTGACGAGTGCCTCATGTTCGACGATCGGACCTCGTGCGACGTTGACGAGACTCGCCGTCGGCTTCATTCGAGCCAGTTCGCGTCTCCCGATCAAGTGATAGGTCTCGGGCGTCAGTGGGCAGAGGATCACAACGACGTCCGAGCGTTCGAGCAACTCGTCGAGATCGACCAGCTCCACTCCCAGGCTGGCAGCCTCGTCGGAGGTACGGTAGGGATCCCTCGCGATGACGTGAACACGCAGCGGCGCCAGTAGATCCAGCAAGACGGATGCGATGTTGCCGAGACCTATCAGGCCTATCGTGCGGCCGGCGAGACCATGGCCAAGCCAGCGTCGACGTTCTCGCGTCCAGATGCCATCCCGGACCATCGAGTCCTTCGCATGCAGGTTCAGTGTCGCCGCAAGGATGTGTGTCAATGCCGTAACGGCCACGGGACGGGCGATGGCGTCTGGGGTGATGCTGACTATGACGTCATGGCGGGTACATGCCCCCAGGTCAAGGACGTCCGTGCCTACCCCGAACCGGGCCAGAAGCAACGGGGGCGGACTGGCGGCCTCGATTGCGCCGCCCGTCACGCGGGCATTTCCTGTCAGGAAGGCGGCGTGCCTGCTCAGTTGACTCGAGCTGAGGCTCCCGTCTTCGACCGGATCAACTGTCTCCCACGGGACCCCGGCCCGATCCAGCTCCGTCAGGAGCTCAGGGCTTGAGAGTTCGCGAGAACCGGCGAAGTCGGATGTCACGCCGACGGTGAACCGTCCGAGAATCCTCCCATTCGCACCGCTCTGTCTCGTTGTGGTCCCTCCCTTTGTCTGCGTAGTGTGTCTCGCGACGTCTCCAGGGAGTCGACGGCGTGGACGCCTCAGTTGCCCGGGAAGACGCTGTCGCGCTGTGCTCGCACTCCATTCTCCAACGTAGCTTGTTCACGGACGACAACGCCCGCCAGAGCCGGCTCGCGGTCCGGATGAGCCGTCGACATGGCCCTTCCACTGCTGGATTTCGCACGGCAGTCGCCCGACGGCGTTCGAGAGACCTATGAACCAGGGTGCTCTCTCGTGAAGCGGCAGTGCCGCCTGAGAACGGTCGCCTCAGGTGATGGCGATCGCGTTGGCGGTCGAGCCCGCCCCGCCTGGCATGTTGAGGGGCGCCGAGACGAATAGGCCCTCGTGGACCGCCGTGGCGGCACACTCTTCCGCCAGGGCATCCAGCGCGAAGAGCTCTCCGACGGCCAATCCAAGGAATGTGACGAGCCGGTAGTGAAGGAATCCATCGAGGGATCCCCGGTCGAACGGCATCGACTCGAGGGCGGGAGAATCGGAGGCGACGGCCGCAACGTGGTTGTCCCACAGCCACTCGGCTGTGCGCTCGGCTGCCTCCAGGCCCGGGGCGGCGAACATCTCCTGGGCCGCCAGCCATTCGCGTCGAGATGGATCCAGTCGCTCGTACCAACGGACCCAGCCGAATCGAAGCAGAAGGATGTCCCCCGCTTGGAGCACAGAACCCTGGCGGGCGAGTATCTGCTGGAGCTCATCGACGCCAATCGGCGTCTGCTGATCCTGCCTGATCGGGTTGCCGAGGTTCGCCCGGTAGCGGTCCACGTCGAGGAGCACGAAGCGACCCACGATCCCGCGATTGGCCCAGTGTTCTATGCCCAACCGCGGCGCCCCGAGCTCGGCCGGGTCCTCAAGCGGCAGGCCATTGTAGTAGCCGTACGCTTCGTGCCCGACGTGGCGGAGGGCATCCCACTGGCTCGAAGCCTGCGGGTAGAAATTGTCGTAGTAGTCGTCCGTGCCCGGCTGAAGATCCTTCATTACATGCCGCGTGGCGCCCCGGCCGAGAAGCGGCGGATTGGGCATCGCCAGCGACCAGTCGAGGGGAAAGACGTTTCCAAGGCGGACCAGGGCGGCGGCACGTCGAACGACGTCCGGCTGCAAGAGGTTGATCGCCCCGACTTCGTCATCGGTTCCGAACAAACCCCACGCGGTCCGCGGCGAATCGGCACCCGCGATCCTGGCCAGCTCTCTGTAGCGGGGAAGCCGAGGCGTGGGGTCCATCAGCTTACGATTCCCGCCCGAACGCCGTGGCGCCTATGCCCTCGACCGGCTGGCCGGCCTCGGCTGTGCCCGTGCTGACGCTCTCCGGGGAGCAGCCGCACGACTGCCGGTGCACGAACTCGGCTCGGAGCCGTACCCATCGCGGCGGCGCGTCCGGCGACTCCACGCGTCGAAGCAGGAGGCGCATGGCCTCTCGGCCCATCGCGAAGCTCGGCTGAGCGACAGCCGTGAGCGGCGACCCCAGCACGCCCGCCCAAGGTACGTCGTCGAGCGAGACGATGGCGATGTCCGACGGGATGCTCAGGCCGAGCGTAAGAATGGCCTCGAGGGCGCCCAGCGTCATCTCGTTGTTGGTGACTATCAGAGCGTGGGGCCGATCGGGCTTGCTCAGAGCTTCCACGACGGCTAGCCGGGCCAGTTCGCGCCGCGAGCCACCCGCGATCACTAGGCTTTCGTCGAACGCAATGCCGGCGGCCTCGAGGCCCGCTCGATAGCCGGATAGGCGGTCCTCAGCCGTCGAGATGCCGCGGACGCCGGCAACGATGCCGATGCGGCGATGGCCGATGTGGAGGAGATGGTCGACCATGACCTTCGCCGCGACGTCGTTGAGGACCGTGACCTGGTCCACGCCGGTGGGGCCGGCCCTGTCGACGAGGACGAATGGCTTCTTCGAGTTCTGCAGGTTCCGGACAAGGTCGGGAGGCGTCTGGCGGGTCAGGCCGATGATGAACCCATCGACGCGCTGGGCCCGCAGTTCTCGCAGACTCGCTACCTCGCGCTCGGGGTCTTCTCCGGTGTTAACCATGAGTAGACTCTGGCCGCTCGCCCTCGCCTCAGCTTCGACCCCGTCGATCACGGCCGTGAAGAACGGGTTGCGCAGATCTGGAAGGACGAGCGCCACGGTCTGCGACCGGGCGGAGCGGAGCGCCCGGGCGACGGCATCCGGAGTGTAGCCCGTCTCCGCAACGGCCTCGAGCACCCGTCGCCTTGTCTCTTCCCCGACGGACCGCGAGCCGGTGACCACGTATGAGGCCGTCGATATCGAAACGCCGGCCTTTCGAGCGACGTCCACAAGTCGCGCCACTACAAGCCTCCCTCACTCTGCCCGGCTCGCCCGGCTGGGCGGGGACGGCTTTGCCAAGCCGCGAGCGGGTCGTTCCGAGATAGCGTGATCCAGTCCGTCATTTGTGGTTTGCGACTCCGGGGCTTCTAGAGCCCCCCGTTCGCGGGTTTTCCGTTGGCAAGTTCGTGGACGATGGGACGCGTCGCGCGGAACAGCTCTCGATAGAGTTCGTAGCGCCGAGCGTACACGTTTCGATTGTCTGCGTTGGGTTCGATACGGACCTTGGTTCGCACCCAGGAAGGACTCTTGCCGTCCACCAGGCCGATAGCCTCGGCAGCGATGTAGGCATCTCCGTAAGCGGCGCCCAACTGCCTGTCGGGAACTTCCTGGGTAATGCCCGTAACGTCGGAGACGATCTGGAGCCAAAGCCGGCTGGCCGTCCCGCCTCCGACCGCAACCGCGCATCTCGGTGCCGTGTCCGAGTCGACCATCGACTCCAGGTTGTGCCGGACTCCGAATGCCGTAGCTTCGAGGATGGCTCGATAGAGATCGCCGCGGTCGTGTGAGAGGTTCAAGCCGGCGATTACGCCCCGAGCCTGCGGGTCGTTGAATGGGCTCCTTTCGCCGCTGAAGTAGGGCAGCAGAAGCAGGCCCCTGGCTCCGGGCGGTGACGCCTCGGCCTCCCGGCAAAGCTGCGCGTGCGCTTCGCTTGCGTCAGCAAAGGTACTCTGCGGGAGTTCCTTGGCGAATTGCCCGCGGAACCAGCTTGTTATGGAGCCAGTCGTAGCCATTGCGGTGGTCAGGAAGTACTCGCCTTCCCTGGCACCGCGGGTCATCCACAGGTCCGGCACACGCCGATACTCGTCCGCCACGAGAACGAGATAGGACGTGCTCCCGTAGGACACCATCAGATCACCCGGCCGGATCACGCCAACCCCGACCGCCTCCGCCGCGCCGTCAGTCGTGCCGCCCGTGACTGGGGTCCCCTGCGGTATGCCCGTCGCTGCGGCTGCTTCGGCCGTCACCCTGCCGACGATCTCGCTGGTCCAGCACAACTCCGGCAGCATCTCGGGGGCTACCTGGCCGTCGGCGAAGCGAAGATCCCAGCGCATTCGCTTGATGTCGTAGAACGGGGCGAAGTAGGACGCCGTGTGGTGGTCGATAGAGTGCTCGCCCGTCAATCGGTAGACGACGTACCCGGTCGAGGTCACGAAGCGAGCCGTCTCGGCGAACACCTCCGGCTCGTTCTCTTGAATCCACAGGACCTTTGGTCCGACGGCCTGACTGGTCAAGCGCGCTCCGCTTAGGCGCCTTATCGCGGGGCCGAATGAACGCTCGAGTCGAGCGGCTTGCTCCGAAGCGCGCACGTCCACCCCGTACAGGATCGCGGGCCTGAGTGGCAGGCTGTGCCTGTCGAGTGGCAGGAGGCAGGGCCCGATCGCGCTGATACCGACCGCGGCGATCCTGGTCCCGCTCGGCACGGAATCCATGAGGCGTCGGCTGATCCGGACAACGTCTCGCCACCAAACGTCGTCGGCATCATGCTCCATCTGGCCGGGCGCCGGGATCGAGACTCCGTGCTCGACGCGAGCTTCCGCCAGGATGGAGCCGTCCGCCAGGCTGACGACACCCTTCGAGCTGTAGGTGCCGATGTCGATGCCGATCACCGCATCCCTGAAAGCCACTTCCCGGTCTACTCCCTTCCCAGCCGCGAGAACACCCTCTTGCCGGTCCAAGGTCGCGACGGACCTACGGTTGACACACCGCCATCAAGCCGAGATGGCCCTCTGAGCTGCTTGGACTATGTCCTGTTCGCTGGGCAGATACTCATCGATCAGCACCTGGCCGAATGGGATGGGCGACCAGGCACCGCCCAGACGTTCGATGGGGGCGGCGAGATAGCCGAACGCCTGCGCGCCAACCGCGGCGGCAACCTCGGCCCCGAACCCGCCGAATACCGGCGCCTCATGAACTACGACCAGCCGACCAGTGCGAGTCACGGACCCCACGATCGTTTCGACGTCGAGTGGAAGGACCGAGCGAGCGTCGATCACCTCGGCGCTGTGTCCGCCGGCGGCCAGCGCATCGGCTGCGGACAGAGCACGGTCGACCATGTAGCCGGTGGCGACGATCGTGACGTCCTGCCCCGGTCGACGGACAGCCGCCTTCCCGATCGGCACGAAGAATTCCTCGTCGGGGACGTCTTCCTTCTTTCCGTACAGCTGCTTGTTTTCCAGGACAACGACCGGGTCCGGCGAACGTATCGCAGACTTGAGCAGCCCGACCACGTCGTATGGCGTGGACGGCATCACGATCGTCAGCCCCGGTACATTCATCAGCCAGGCTTCGACTGATTGGGTGTGCTGGGCTCCCCAACGGGCCCCTGCGCCATAGGACATCCTCACAACCATCGGGGCGGAGAACTCGCCGCCGGACAGGAACCGGGCCTTGGCGGCGGAGTTGACGATCGCGTCCATGGCGATCGTCGTGAAGTCCGCGAACATCACCTCGACGACCGGCCGCATCCCCATCATGGCCGCCCCCACGGCAGCCCCAACTATCGCGGACTCGCTGATCGGCGTGTCAAAGACCCGCGTCGGCCCGAATTCTTCCAGCAGGCCCTTCGTTGCCTTGAAGACTCCGCCTGCCTCGGCAACGTCCTCTCCAAAGAGGAAGACGGCCGGATCGCGTCGCATCTCCTCGCGAAGCGCACGCTGGACGGCTTCACGGTAGGCGATCGTGGTCATCGTGCTGCCTCACTCGTCTCGGCCGGCGCGTAGACGTCTCTGTAGAGCTCGGCTGGATCGGGGAGAGGACTATCTACTGCAAATCGGACGGCGTCCTCGATCTCCTCGGCCACCGAAGCGTCGATCAAAGCCAGGGCTCCGCCGCCAAGCAGGCCTCTGTGCGCGAGCTCGGCCTTGAACAGCAGGATCGGATCACGCTTCAGCCAACTCTCGACCTCCGCGGGGTCGCGCCCTTCTGTCGGCGGGTGGCTTGAAGAGTGGCCTCGCTGCCGGTACGTCATGCATTCCAGGAGGGTGGGCCCTTCGCCGGCGCGAGCCCGCGCGACCGCCTCACTCATAGCGTCGTAGACGGCCAGAACGTCGTTGCCGTCCACGGTAACGCCGGGGAAGCCATATCCCTCGGCCCTGGCAGCAAGGCTGGTTCCCGCGAAGTGCTTCGATATCGGGGTGAATTCCGCGTAGAGGTTGTTTTCGATAACGAAGACGGCCGGCAGCTTCATTACACCAGCGAGGTTGAGGCCCTCATGGAAGTCGCCACGCTCAGTCGCCCCGTCTCCAAAGAAGCAAACCGAGACTCGATCCTCGTCCCTCATCTTGAACGCGAGCGCGGCTCCCGCGGCAACCGGAATGGACGAGCCGACAAGTGCGCTCCCGAGCAGTATCCCGGCGTCTTTCGAGCCCATGTGATGGGCGGTTGCCTTCCCCTTCGCCGCCCCTGTCGCCTTGCCAAGCATCCCCGATAGGAACTGCCGGACGGACACTCCTCGAACCAGGAACGCCGCCCGTGTTCGAAGCGAGGGGATGATGACGTCGTCGGGCCGCAGTCCGTAACAGACTCCGACCCCGATCGCCTCCTGGCCCTGACTTCCGTGAAGGGACTCCACTACGAGACCCTTGCTCCACAGTTCCTGAGCCCGATCTTCATAGGCCCGGGTCAGGAGCATCCACCGGAGGATCTCCAGTAGATCTTTCTGTTCGAGTTGATCCGAGGGTCTCAAGTTGCTCCCTGAACTTTCAGTGGGATTTGCCTTCACTTCGCGATCTCGCTCGCGACATCTTCGAGGCGTGACTTGACAGCGGCCAGGAACCTGACGGCCGTGGAGCCATCGACCACCCTGTGGTCGTAGCTCAGGCAGAGGTACATGACCTTGCCGGGCACGACCTGGCCCTCTCTTATGACCGGCACGTCGGCCACGCGGCCCACTCCCAGGATGGCGACCTCGGGCACGTTGATGATCGGAGTGAAGAAGAGGGAGCCGAACGTGCCGGAGTTCGTCAGGGTGAACGAGGCACCGGACACGTCTTCCGGCTTGATCTTGCCCTGTCTAGCCTGATTAGCGAGGCGATCGATCTCAGCCTCGATCCCGACGAGGGTCCTGGTGCCGGCGTCGCGGACGACGACCACCACCAGACCCGAGTCGAGAGCCACCGCCACGCCGAGACTGACAGTGCGATGACGGAGAATCTGATCATCGACGAAGGTCGCGTTGATGTCGGGGAACTCGGGCAACGTGCGCGCCACAGCCCAGGCGACGTACGTCGTGTACGACAGGTGCGACTCCCGGCGAGCGTTCGCGACGACGCTCATGTCGACGTCGATCACGGTCGTGACGTCAGCCGCTGTCCTTCGGCTGAGCGACATCCGATCCGCGATTCGCCGACGGATCCCTTCGAGCGGGACGACCTCCACGTCATCATGCTTCGAGAGCGAGCCGACAGCATTACGGTCGGCGTAGGCCCTGACGTCCGCCTCGCCGATGAGGCCGCCCTGTCCGCTGCCGCGTACCTGACCGATGTCGATGCCCAGCTCCCTGGCGACACGCCGGGCGACCGGAGAAGCGGGGTCACGGCCGGCCACATTGGCGATGGGCGGATTCGAGTCGGACAACTGATGCGAAGCGGCAGGAGAGGTGCTGGATGCGCTTGCCGAAGCAGGATCGGGCTGGGCGGAGGCGCCGGTCGGCACGCCGACATCCTCTCCCTCGGCACCGATGACCGCCAGCGGGGCGCCGATCATCGCATCCGTTCCGACCGGCACGAGGATCCGGATCAGGACACCGGCCTCGGTCGCCTCCACGTCCATGTTGGCCTTGTCCGTTTCAACGGTCAGGACCGGCTCGCCAGGCTCGACGCGATCGCCTTCCTTCTTGAGCCATTCGACGACCCTGCCCGACTCCATGTCCTGCGACAGGCGCGGCATGGTGAGTTCAGTGGCCAACGGAGCCCTCCGGTGTAACCATTCGCGAAACGTTTCGGCCAGTATAGACCAGACGTCAACGAGGCGAGTGAGGTTTCGACAGGAAACCGCCCGAGACCACGTAGCCGGGCAGCTCAGGGCACCGTCCGCCCGGCACGCGATCCTGTCCCTGCCGGATATCGGCAGCGGCCAGCCGCGACACACCTGCGTCCGGCTGTCGCGCGGAGGACCCTGGCGGACGCGCCTCCGGGCGAATCCATCCGATCAAAGCCACCTCCCAAAGGTTTCGCGAAACGGTTAACATGATAGCGCGTTCGCTGGTGTCATTGACGCAGACGTCCGCGTCAAATGACCTGGGTGAAGGCGGCGCGCTGGCAAGCGCGGAGGGCAAGATGCAGGTCGGCGCCGTCCCGCGATGGCACTCCAGCCCGGGGCGATGCCAAGCAGAGTGGAGCACGATTAGCGTGAGCGTCATCGTTCGCAAAGTTCGCGCGACCAAAGTCCGGACCATGAGAGAGGCTGCGGCCCTGGTACCGGACGGGGCACGGGTGGCGCTCGGTGGGCAGTCTGTCTACCAACGACCGATGGCATTCGTGCGGGAGCTCATACGACAGGGCCGGCGCGATCTCGTCGTGGTCGGCGTGCTGAACGGGCCGGAGCTCGACATGGCCGCCGCGGCCGGCTGCGTCGGCAAAGTCGAGACGTCGTACGTCGGACTCGAGCAGTTCGGACTCGCGAGGAACTTCCGCAGACTCGTAGAACGCGGGGCCATCGGCATCGACGACTACTCCGAGATCACCGCGTTCGATCGCTTCCGGGCGAGTGAGGCCGGGTTGACCTTTCTGGCCAGCCCACATCTGGGCGGCAGTGACGTAGCCGCTCGCAACCCGAACGCGGTCGTTTTCGCCTGTCCTCTCACGGGGCGTCCCTACATTGCCGTCCCCCCGGCCGATCCGGACGTGGTTGTCATACACGCCGCGGCGGCCGATCAATACGGCAATGTTCTGGCCGCCCCCGCGAAGCTTCTGCCGCAGGACTTCGACCAGACCGTGGCTCGGAGTTGCGAGAAGGTGATCGTTACCGTCGAGAAGCTGGTGGACAACTCATACGTACGCCGGCACGCGGAAAGGACCGTCATTCCCGGGTTCCGAGTGGCCGCGGTCGTGGAGGCCCCCTGGGGCGCTCACCCATGCCACTCGCTTGGCTTCTACACCCTGGACAAAGCCCATTTCGAGGAGTACGTGGCCGCCTCATCCGACGACGTGGCTTTCAGGTCGTACCTGGACAAGTACGTATATGGACCGCCCGACGAGAGCGCCTACTTGGAGCTGATCGGGATGAGTCGGCTACGCTCGCTCTCTACCGTGACAGGAGTCGTCCTATGAAGGCGTCCGTGGCGGAGCTTCTTGCGGTGACGATCGCCCGGACCTTGCGGGACGACGACGTAGGTTTCACCGGCCTGGCAACTGGTCCGCGCGCGGCGCTGTACGCGACCTTGATCCCGCTCGCGGCGATGCAGTTTGCCCAGGCCACGCACGCCCCGGGCCTGACCTGTCTCCTGGCCGGCTGGTGTCACAACCCTTCCCCCGGGTCCATCACCCAGCTCCCGGACGCCGAGTTCGACCCGAATCTGCTGGCTCTACCCTGCGACGCGCGCGATCTCGGTTACCCTCCGCAGTACGTTGTCAAACGGGGCGATGTGAGCGTGGGCTTCTGCTCGGCGGCCCAGGTGGACCGCGAGGGCAACGTCAACACGGTCTGCATCGGAGATCCGGCCGCCCCCGATGTCCGGCTGGTCGGTCCGATCCTCATTCCCGAACACATGGCCTTGTTCGGTCGAGAGATCGTCATGATGCCGCGCCACGAGAAACGGATGTTCGTCGCGAGAGTAGATCACCGGACAGGGGTTGGATTTCCCGGCGGGCGCAGGGGACGAGCTGAACTCGGTCTTCGGGGAGGTGGCCCGGAACTCGTCGTCACGCCCAAGTGCATCTTCGCGTTCGACGCCGGCGGACGCATCTTCGTCCGTTCGATTCACCCTGGCATTTCGACAGAAGACGTGCGCGACAGCACCGGTTTCGATCTGCCGGGTCTCGAATTCGCGCCCGTGACGGAAGAGCCCGGCCAGGAGGAGCTCGCGTTCCTGCGCGAGCACGTGGATCCGCATGGGCTGCTCCGTATGGACACGGCCGCTTGACGTAACCCAGGCGCGGCGGAGGCGAGCGGCCGCTGGGTCGGCAGCGCTTTTCGGAATCCGGTGACGAATCAGGAGTGTTTCGCATGAGTCAATCGCAGGGCCACGTCTCACCCGTCAGCGGTCCCCTCGCCGGGATCCGAATCCTGGACCTGTCCCGGTTCATTTCCGGCCCCATGTGCGGCAGCTTGCTGGCGGAGATGGGGGCGGACGTCATAAAAGTCGAACGACCCGGCGGCGAAGACTCGAGGCATCTGGGTCCTGCGCTCAACGGCATGAGCCTCTACACGATGAACTACAACCGCAACAAGCGGGCGGTCACTCTCAACACCCGTTCGGAGCAGGGACGCGCCGTGCTCAGCCGTCTGGTGGCATGGTCGGACGTCGTCATCGAGAACTACCGACCGGGAACGATGGAGCAGATGGGTCTTGGCTACCCGCAGCTGGACGCTATCAAGCCCGGCATCATCCTTACTTCCGTTTCCGGCTTCGGCCAAACCGGCCCGTACAAAGACCGAGGCCTTTTCGATTTTCTGGCCCAGGCGATGTCCGGGCTCATGTCGCTGAACGGTTCTGAGGAAGATCCGCCGCTGCTTACCGGCGTGTTCATCACAGACTGTGTCGCTGCGATATACGCCGCTTTCGGCACTGCGGTCGCTCTTTTCGAACGACAGCGATCCGGCAAGGGGCAGGTCGTGGACGTTGCCCTGCTCGACTCGATCTTCTCCTGCATGGGCACGGCGGTGCCGGCCTATCTGATGGCCGGCCTCATGCCCGAGCGATTCGCGAACCGCGATCCGTGGGCCGCGCCGGCGACGGTGTTCGCCGCCAAGGACGGCGCCTCCCTGCTGGTCGCGGCCGGCACAGACCCGCTCTTCGTCAGGTTGTCCCAGGTGCTCGGCATGCCCGGCCTGCCGTCCGATCCGCGTTTCAACTCGATCGAGAGTCGAGTCGCCAATCGCGTCGAACTGGAGTCGATGGTCGCGGATTGGGTCCGCGAGCGCGACGCCGAGGCAGCTTACGAGACGCTCGCCGACGCGGGGATACCGTGCGGGATAGTGGCGGATGTCCCTTCGGCGGTCCGAAACCCCCAGCTGCACGCGCGCGAGATGCTCGTCGAGATGCAGCACCCGATTGTCGGACGCACGGTTCAGCCCGGAGTAACGGTGAAGCTCACCAGGACCCCCGGCGCGATCCGGATGGCCCCGGCTCTGGTTGGCGAGCACAATCGCGACGTCTACTGCGGGCTGCTGGGTCTGTCAGAGGCGGAGCTCGCGGAACTCCAGGCCTCCGGCGCTATCTAGTGCCGATCCGGGCCCATCGATCCAGCTAACCCCGAAGCTCCGGCCTCGGCTGGAAATCCCCGCTCAATGCCCACGGCTGCGGCATCGGGACGACCCATCGCACGGCGACGTCGAGTATCTGGAAGCGCCATTCGCCGTTTCTGCGCGAAACGCCGACCCGGTAGTGACCGGCGAGAACCGTGCCGGCCAGACCGAGTGCCGTCGACCGATTGTACAAATCCCACAGATACGTTTCGGCGGAGGCAGTCCCGGACCCGTCGGGCTCGGTATCCAGGTCCGCGACCTCGACGACGATGTTCACGGCGTAGTGAAGCATCTCGGTGTGATTGAGCCTGTCTCGACGGAAGTAGTCTTCGATCGCGCCGGTTCCCACCCATTCCTGGTCCCCGAACCGAAAGGTGCCGTCAGGCCAGAAGCACGCGACGATGCCTTCAAAGTCCGCGTGATCGAGCGCCCAGGTGTATCGAAACAAGAGGTGGCGGATGTCCTCCGCCGCCTCCAGCCTCGCAACGCGCTGCTCCAGAGTCGTTCGCCGCGAGTCGTTGAGCTCCATGTGTGTCTCACTCTCATGCGTTGATGGGCCGGCTCGAGACCGCTCCCCGAACGGCCCATCGACCCGCTTTCCGGATCTCTAGGAACGTCCCCTGGGATCGACCAGGGGAAGACCGGGCACCTGCCAATCCATCGCGGAGACGCGGCCGATTCCGGCCTCCGTTATGAAGAGAGTGGCGTTGTCGGCCCCTCCGAAGCACACATTGGTGGGTGCGGGGTCGGCCAGGTGGATCACGCGCTCGATGGCTCCCCCGCCCGGAGCGACTACAAGCAGGCGCCCGCCCGTGCTAGCGGCCACGATCAGGCGTCCGTCCGCGTCGAAGCACATCCCATCCAGGCTCATGCCCGGCCCGACGTCGGCGTAGACGTCCAGCTGGGTCAGGTCGCCGCTGGGCGACATCAGGAAGCGATGGATGAGGCCTGTGTCCGTCTCGTCCACAAGAAGATGGTGGCCGTCGGGCGTTACACAGAGGCCGTTGGGGAACCGCAGGCCGGAGTGGACGCGCTTCGCCTCACCCGCCGTCGTCGAGTAGCAGACCTCCCCTATCCGGATCCCTTCCGGTCCGGCCTCCCAGCGCGGGTCGGTGAAGTAGAAGGCGCCGGGCCTCACGAAGCAGATGTCGTTGGGGGCGTTGAGCGGCCGGCCGTCGATCTGATCGACAACAGTGGTGACGTCGCCGTGCGGCGATATCCGCTGGATAAGGGTCGGCTTGTCGGCCGGGCCGGCCAGTCCGCCGGTCGACGCGGACGGCGGCCAGCGGTTGCCGCCGTTGCACACGTAGAGATCGCCATCGACGTCGAAAGCGGCGCCGTTCGGCGATCCGGTCGTAACGACCCACATTTCGCGCTTTCCGTCCCGTACCCGCGAGACGCAGTGGTTCGCCATTTCCACGAGGTGCAGCAGGCCGCCGGCATCCACGCATGGTCCCTCGGGGAATGCGAACCCCGAGGCAACGATCCTGGTTTCCACTCGCGACTCCTCCACGGCTACAGGGCTACAGGGCCATAGGGCTACAGGGCGACGAGCGTTCCGTCGCCGAACGCTCGGAGGGCGTCGACCAGCCGGCCATCGCCGCGCAGCTCGCTCTCGAGGTAGTCGAGCCAGCGGTACACCATTACACCGTCGGCCGGCGACGCCAGAGTCGCTCCGAGCGCCGAGGCGTGCTCTTCGGGGGTTACCAACAGCCGGCGTCCGCCGCTGGCATACATCGGGTCGAGGTAATCCGCCTTGGTCTGAAGGCTGACCAGGATGGTACGGTCGGACCGGGAACGTGCCGCCTCCGTCTCGGCGGCGATCCACGCCGGCGCGTCGCGGCGGGAGATCTGGTCGTAGAGCATCAGCTCGATGTGGTCGGCAACCGTCGACATGATGCCGATGTCCTGCCCGATGACCTCGGCCACCGCGTTTCCGTAGTCGTGCCGGCTGAAGCCCAGGCCGTTGACCAGCACGTCGGCGCCGGGCCTCGACCGGCGCATCGCGGCCGTCAGAGTGCGAATGGTCTCGGCGATCAGTCCGCACTTAAAGGCTGTCCAGGCGTCGCGGAGCTCGTGCCGGAGGATCGCCGCCTTCTCGGATGTCGACCCATCGGGCAGTCGAACGTTCGTCTCAACCTGGAATCGGTCAAGGCACCTGTCGCAGAAGCAGTACTCGCGGATGTCGGCACGAGTCGTCTCGGGCATCCACAGCTCCCAGAAACCCGGGAAGCGGATGAAGGACAGGAACAGGCCGTCTGGCTCGAGGGTTGCCCCAACCTCCTCGATCAGCGCGGCTCGTTCGGCCAGGTACGCCGGGCTGCTCGGACACAATCCGACGTACCAGCCGCGCTGCTCCATCACGGCGCCGTTCTCGTCGACCGGTCGCATGTCCGGCCGGCTGCGGTAGATCTCCGGCTGGAAGAAAACGGCGGTTGCCTCGAACGTCCGCATCCCTCGGTCTCTCAGTTCGGCGCGCAGGCGCCGGTCGTCGTATCGGGCGTCCGGCAGCCGTTGCGCGACCGCCGACGTTGGCAGCGGATCCATGAGGTTCTGGACGGCAACCCAGCTGATCCCATGGCGGGCCATTGCGTCGGCTGCGTCGGCCTCCCGCAGTCCGTACTCGGTGTACCAGTCGAACCCGTAGTTCTTGACGCCGACGATGCGGTTCATGGGTCTTGTCAACTCCATCCGGGCTGGCGAAGGGCAGAGCCCGGCGAGAAAGCCGGACGACAGTGGCGGGCCGGCACGGAGAGGCCGAAGCGAGCGCGCTTTGTGGATGGGTTGCGGCTCACGCAGCGTTGCCGTCTGCGGCCGAGGTGATGGCTTCGAGTAGCGTGGGTCGCGTGAAAGCATCCGCCGGATCCAGGCGGGTCACACGGCCTTTCTGCATCACCATGATCCGATCCGACAGCAGCAGAAGTTCGTCCAGGTCGTCTGACACGACGATGATGGCGGTTCCTGCCCGGGCCATCTCCCAAATCTGCTCGTAGATCTCTGCCTTGGCCCCGACGTCGACACCGGCGGTGGGTTGATCGAGGATCACGACGTCCGCCTCGGCCGCGCATGCCCGCGCAAGGAGAGTCTTCTGCTGGTTGCCGCCGCTCAGCGTGCTGACCAGCCGCCGCGGATCCTGGGGCACGATCCCAAAGCGTTCCACGAGAGATCTACTCGTGTCCGCGCAAGCCTTCCGGCGAACCAGCCCGAGGCGAGCCAGGCCGCGGCCCAGGGCTGACAGCACGAGGTTCTCTCCGACACTCAACGTCAGTACGAGCCCGTCCCGCTTGCGGTCTTCCGGAAGGTAGACGACGCCCGAGCTGGCGGCCTGCTGTGGTGACCGGATGGCGACCTCGGCGCCATGGACCTTGATCTTCCCGCTGGCTCGCACGGCGCCGACCACGCCCATGGCCAGCCGCGACCTCCCCGAACCTACCAGCCCCGCGACGCCGAGGATCTCTCCCGAATCAACCCTGAGGTTCACAGGCTTGCGCCCGGCGACGCTGAAATCGACGAGCTCCAGGCCGCTCGCGCCGGCCTCCCCGTGGTTCTCGGCCCGCTCGGACGCGGCGAGAGCGGATCCGACCATCAGGTTGGTCAGCGACTGCAGGTTGAGCGCCGCGGTCGGCTCGGTGGCGACCACGTTCCCATCCCGCAGGACGGTCACCTGTTGCGCGATCGCGAACACTTCCTCGAGGAAGTGGCTGATGTAGACGATGCCCACACCCTGACCGGCGAGCATCCGCATTATCTCGAAGAGGCGAGCCCGCTCGGTCGGCGAAAGGCGGGCCGTGGGCTCGTCCATGACCAGAACGCGGGCCCGACGGGCCAGCGCCTTGACGATCTCCGTGAGCTGTTGATCGCCGACGCTGAGAGCGGCAACGCGCTTCATGACGGGCAACTCGATCCCGAAGTAGACGGTCTCCTCGGTCGAGCGGGCGCGCAGCCTTCCGTGGGAGACGGTGCCGGGCAATCTTCCGCGAGGTTCTCGACCGAGCCCGATGTTGTCGGCAACCGTCAGATCCGGCACGAGCGCGAAATCCTGGTAGATGACGGCGATTCCCTCGGCGAGCGCTGAGTGCGGAGACTGCGGCCTGATGGCCCTGCCTTCGATCGTGATCTCGCCTTCGTAGTCCGAGTAGACGCCCCCCAGCACCTTCATGAGAGTGCTCTTGCCCGCGCCGTTCTGGCCGACCAGAGCATGGATCTGGCCATGCTCCACCGTGAAGTCGACCCCGTGGAGCACCTCACCGCCCGGGAAGGCTTTCCTGATGCCACGCATTTCCAGGAGCGCATTACCTGGCCGGTGCTGTGCGTCCACGAGGTCGTCCTCCAACAACTACTGGTTCAGCTTCGGCTTAGCCGTTCCAGGCTGCCGGGTACTTGTCCACGTTGTCCTTGGTGATGATCGGCAGGTCGAGCAGCATCTTCGGCTGCTTGACGGCGCTCTTGTTGCCGGTCAGCCAATCGAACGCGGCCTGAACGCCGCCGGTGCCCTGCGGATAGGGGTCCTGATCGGTGGTGCCGTAGATGTATCCCGCGGCGATGCCATCCTTCACCGACTGCGGGAAGTCGCCGACGATGTACTTGACATCGGTGCGGCCGTTGTCGGTGACGTACTTGGCCGCGGTTGCGCCCTCGGGACCCTGGTCGACGATGGCGTCGAGGCTGCCCTTGGCGTACTTGCTGAGCCAGTCCTGGGTCAGGGCCAGAGCCGCAGCGCTGTCCCAGTTGGCGGTACCTTCGGCCACGATCGTGATGTTCGTCTGGCTCTTGATCGTGTCCATGAGACCGGCCTTGCGCTGGATCTGCGCGTCGACGCCGATCTTGCCGTTCATGTACGCGACCTTGCCACCGTTCGGCAGAGCCTGCATGAGCAGCTTGCCCTGGTTGACGCCGAACTGGTAGTCATCGACGCCAACGTAGGTGACGAAGTCCGCGCCGGTCCCGATGCCGAGGTTCACGGCAAAGACCGGGATCTGGGCGTCGTTCGCCTGCTTCACGACGGGCACGATGCCCTTCGAGTCGCTGGTCGAGATGATGATCGCGCTGCACTTCTGGGTGATGAACTGCTGGACGACGGCGATCTGGCCGGTGAGCTCGGCGGTGCCATTGACGATGTCGAGCTTGACGCCGAGCTTGGTGGCCTGGTCGTTGGCGCCCTTGATCAGGTTCGTGTAGAACGGGATCGAGGTGTCAAAGATCATCCAGCAGAAATGGAGATTGGCTGCGGCCGGCGAGCCAGCTGTCGTGGGAGCAGTGCCGGAGGCCCCGGCGGGCGGCGGAGTTGCGGCCGAGGACGAGCAGCCGGCGACGACTGCGAGCGCCATGAACACCGAAGCGAGACGCCCGACTTTGTTGATGCGCATAGAAATGTTCCTCTCCTACCCTGGCGAACTGGATACCCGGGGCTCGTCAACTCATAGGCCCCTCACTCCGTCGCCCGGCGCTTGCGTTGATAGCTATCGAGTCCGACTGCTATCAGGATCACGAGACCCGTGACCGCCGGCTGCCAGAACGGGGACACGCCGAGCAGGTTCAAAGCGTTTGACACCGTGCCCAGGAGCAGCGTTCCGAGCACCGCGGCCCAGACACCGCCGCTGCCACCGGCGAGTGGGACACCACCCACGACGACTGCGGCGATGGCCGTCAGGGGCCAGGTTTCGGCGGCCGTTGGCTGGGCGACGAGCGTCGTGCCGAGCGCCAGCACCCCGGCGACGCCCGCGCAGAAGCCGCCGAAGGCATAAATGCCTATCAGCGTCCGATCGACGTTGATGCCCGCGAGGCGGGCGGCGTTCTTGTTGCCGCCCACCGCGTAGACGTAGTGGCCGAACCGGGTCGACCGCAGAACGAACATCGTCAGGACGATCACGGCGGCCCACATGAGCACGGCGACGGGGATGGGGCCGAGGCGGCCCAGGCCGACCCAGTTGAAATAGGACGGAACGCCGTAGATCGGCCTGCCGTCGGTGATGATCAGGAGCACGCCCCGGATCGCGGTTTGAGTTCCGAGCGTCGTGACGAACGGGTTGATACCGACCTTGCCGATCAGCAGGCCGTTGATGAGTCCGCACAGAGTCGCGACCACGACCGCGGTTATGACCGCCGGAAAGGGTCCGAACGGGAGCGACGCCAGATTGATGAAGACGGCCGCCCCCGAGACAGCGGACATCGCACCCACGGCACCGACTGAGAGGTCGAAGCCGCCCGAGATGATCATCACGACCATGCCGCAGGCGACGATGCCGATGATGGAGTTCTGCTGGAGCAGGTTCGAGAGGTTCTGCGGGTCGCGGAATGTTGGCGACGCAATGGCCATCACGACGAAAAGCAGGAGGAACACGGCGACCATGGCGTAGCGGTAGAGCAGCTGGGCGCTGGTGGCCCAGGTCGCTTGGCCAACGCGACGTCCGGCCAGCCTCGGCTCCCGCGACCCATCACCTGCCTTCGCCCCGGCGGTTCTCAGCTGTTCGTCATTTCGGTTCACGAGCTGGCTCCCAAACTTAGGTCCGAGGACGCCGCCCGCTTCCAGCACGGCCGGATCGACCGTGGGCGGCAACCGAACGTTTCCGCCGGGCTTGCGGCGGGATCTGGCGAAGGGCCCATGGGCCCGTTAGCGAGCGCCCGGGTCGCCCTCATGACGTCGACCCCGAGCTGACGACCGCCGCGGCGACCCGGGCGGGATCATCGAGGTACGGAGCGAGGGCGAATTCAGCGGCGCCCATGAGCGCTGAGTCCGCCCCCAAGGCTGCCGGAACGACCTCGACGAGCGAACGAGACGGACTCAGAACAGGCTCGTCGAGCACTTCCTTGACCGACGCGCAGATGAACGGGTACAGGCGGGCGTACATTCCGGCCAGGGCGATACGCGCCGGATTGAAGAGCTCAACTTCGGCGCTCAGTCCGATGCCAAGCCAATGGCCCACTTCACTGAGCGCCGCCAGAGCGGCGGGCGAGCCTGCTTCTGCGGCCGCGAGCACCACGGCAATCGCGTCTGGCCCGGCTTCATCGAATGGCCGGCCCGCGTATCGAATCAGCGCATCCTCGCCCGCGACGATCTCGAGGCACCTTCGCGAGCCGCAATGGCACTGCCGGTCTCCGTTGGTGACAGGGATGTGCCCAAGCCGGCCGCCGTAGCCCTGGCTGCCGAAGAGCGGCCTTCCGGACGCGATGATGCCCGAGCCAATGCCTGCCTCCGCCCATACGCAGATGAAGTCCGAGCAACCCGCGCCCGATCCGCGTATGTGCTCGGCAAGCGTGGCCATCTGCGCGTCATTGCCCACTCTGACCGGGACCTCGAGGCCCAGGCCGGCAGCCACGAGATCGGCGAGGGGCACGCCCTCCCATCCCAGGTTGACGGCAAATCCAACGAAGCCGTCCTCCGCGCGGACAGACCCTGGAGTGGAGATTCCCACCGCCAGGACGCGGCCCGCCACGTTCGGAGCATCGATCAGCGGACGGGCGATGGCGACCAGGGCGTCAACCAGGGCAGCTGGATCCTGCACGCGCGAGGTCCGGGCGACTCGAGTCTTCGCCCGCACAACCCCGCCGATCCCGACGAGGGCTGCCGCCAGCGAATCCGTGGCAACTTCCAGGGCCAGAACCAGCGGACCGTCGGGCCGGACGCTCACCAGTCTGGGTGGCCTGCCGGGGGCGCCGTGCTCGGCCGGCGCCGGCTCGATGACGAGTCTGAGCCGGCTCAGGTCGTGGACGATATGGCGGATGGTGCTCGAGTCGATGCCAAGGCGATCGCACAGTTCGGCGCGGGACAACGGCCCGGCCAGGTGAACCTCGCGAAGAACCCGACCCAGATTCCGCCGGCGCAGGCCTGATTGCTGACCCCCCCGCCTGTGGGTCGATAGCGCTCGCGGAACACTTGCTGGGGCTTCCGTCGCCACTTTTGTTACCTCTTCGCAAAACGATATGTGAAGAGTATCTAAAACTAGGCCAATGTCAAACGATTCGATGACCTGGATCGGCTTTCACCAGTGCCGCTGTCCGGTGACTCGAGGCATCGCCCTCACGCGACGTCGGCGGAGCCCGCCTTGCGAGGGACGGCGATAGATCGCGACGGGCCGACCGTGTGTGACAATTCGCGAAACGTTTCGCACAACGATACTACGTGAGTCAACGCGTCATGCGATGACCTGGCGACGTCGAGGTTGCTCTGCAGATAGAACGCGGTCAGGTCGCCGAAGGGCTGCCCGCGGGCGATTGGTGACGACCTCGTTCAGATCACTGCCTGGACCCCGACCCACGCGTCGACCGGCAGCGGAGGTCCGGCCGATTCCCACGGTGATGCGGGCCCTGCTGAGGGACGTCGCACCGAGGTCGATCGCCGGTTCGAGGAGGGCGCGTCCGGCGCGCCA
>VFSW01001303.1_pt1 | contig 37975 bp, 36 predicted proteins | sample 5358111 | NCBI WGS metagenome assembly VFSW01 (sample SAMN11554181, study PRJNA540505) | mine drainage metagenome | isolation source: sediment from site ElyBrook_90M | place: USA: Ely Copper Mine, Vershire, VT | collected 2017 | reverse complement strand
TCTGTCGCCGTAGAACAGGCAAAATTGGAATAGTTATTTGTTTACAAGCCCTTAGTCTATAAATAGGCCCGCGGAGAATCGGAGTCCGATTTCTAGCGTGTGAGGGTAGCTGATTTTGTGGAGCATGCATAGGCATCTTTGACTGTTGTTTAAACTTTTTGCAGTCCAATTTAAAAGCTTGTTTTTGCATATAGGGTATACTTCTTATTGGGTAATTTTATGGCTGAGCAGTTTATAGGCATAATAGGTCTTGGGAAGATGGGCCACAATATAACAAAGCAGCTTCTTGCGAAGGGATACAAGGTAGTGGTTTACAACAGATCAAGGCTTCCAGTGGAAGAGGCTGGGAAGGAAGGCGCTGTAGTATCTGCTTCGGTGGAGGACCTTGTAGCAAAACTTTCAAGGTATGGCTCTCCTAGGATAGTATGGCTTATGCTTCCGGCAGGAGAGGCCACGACAGCCGTAGTAGAGCAACTCGCAGGACATCTCAGCAGGGGAGATGTGGTAATAGACGGCTCGAACTCGTATTTCAAGGACGACGTATTACACAAAGGCATGCTAGAAGCCAAGGGAATAACGCTGCTCGATGCGGGATGCAGCGGCGGCCCATTGGGAGCCTTGAATGGAATGTCCATAACTGTAGGCGGCGAATGGAACGCGTTTGAAAAGCTAAGATTTATTTTTGAGGACCTTAGCGTAAAAGATGGATGCGCTTACGCAGGTGGGACCGGGTCTGGGCATTTTGTCAAGATGGTCCATAATGCGATAGAGTATGGAATGATGGAGTCCATAGCCGAAGGGCTTGAGCTGATAAAGAACGGTCCGTACAAAGACATTGACCTTGCGGTTATACTCAAAACATGGAGCAATGGCTCCGTGATAAGCGGAAAGTTGATTGAGCTTTCTGAAAAAGCCGTAAAAAACAACGCAGGCATGTCGGAGGTATCGCCTTACATCGAAGACACAGGTGAGGGAAAATGGTCTTCGCTGCTCGCTATAGAGTATGGTGTGCCTTTCGGCTCTATAACGAATGCTCTTTTCAACAGGTTCTCGTCCCGCGACGGCAGCCAGTTCGGCAGAAGATTCCTTGCTGCGCTGCGGCATGAGTTTGGCGGCCATAAAGTCAGGAAGGAAGGTGATTGAGTGGCTTACAAACTTGGAGCTGTGGGGTTCGGTCACTGGTTCGAGAGACTATACGCAGGCATGACGAAGACCGAACAGATAAGGCTTGTCAAGGTAGCTGGAGTAAGCAAACTTGAGAGGAAGGCGGACAGGCTCAAACTTGTAGGAATATCCAAGGACAATTATTATAAAATGGATCCTGATGCCCCATTGCCTAAAGAGTTTTTGGATGGACTCGACATAGTGCACATATCTGACCCGAATAAGTACCATGCCAGGCAGACCATACAATCGCTTGAGGAAGGGAAGATAACAATAACGGAGAAAACCCTTGGGGTGAATAAGGAGGAGTTTTACTCAGTAGTCAGATATATAAAAGAGAACAAACTCGAGAACAAAGTGTACCTGCACCTGCACTATCTTCATAAGCTTCTCACAGTTGAGCTAGAAAACATAATAAAAAGATTTGAGGAAGAGCACGGAAAGATAGTTGGCGTTTCTGCAACGTTCTTCGAAAGCGTGCGCGAGGAGGACAAAAGAAGAAGCACATGGCTTTTCTCGATGGAAAGCGGTGGGCTCTTCATGGACTGGATACATCCGTTTGAGATACTTTACAGGGGCGCGGGTGCAAGCTCGGTAAAACTCGAAGGAATTGATCTTTATGCCATAAATGGCGATTACGACATTGAGAATCCAACAGGCATAGAAGCGCGTGTTGCAATTGAGGGCAGGCATTTTGCCGAGGGTGCTGTGGGAAGTATAAGGATAGCAAAAGGCGCACTGATCGACAAGAAGGCGGTGCGTTTTTACCTCGAATCTGGAGCACATATAGAACTAGATTACATCGACTCCGACCGCGAGGCTACAACGGGAATGCGAGGTTGTTGGACTTTGGCGAAGGACGGAGTTGACATTATTACCGAATGCCCGAGGGGGCCTGACACTTCGGAATTCTTAATTGAAGACATACTGAAGCTGTCAAGAGGAGAACCTGCAGGATTCGGAATAGATTATATGGAAAAGATCTTTGAGACGCAATGGCAGTATCAGGATATATATAAGGAAAAAGAGTTTATCTCTTCAAAAGAAGGCGTGGCAGGATTTATAGAAAGCGGAACAAGGCTTGCCAGATAGCAGATCATATCCTTTTAATTACCCGGGGCCACTCCTTCAGCGACCCTATCGCCTCGTTTGCCCCCGCAGCCGATAGCTCATCTTTTCTGAATTTTGTAGTTGCGACTCCGATAGAATAAACACCGGACTCCTTAGCGGCGTTTATGAATCTAGGGAATGCTGAGAAGAAGAATCCGTTGGAGGCCTGCATGCCCAGTTCAGACGCACCGGTTACTGCGGCATCTATCACCTCCTTTGGTGTGATGCCGTCTTCTGCATATGAACCGAAGGTGAAATATTCTGACAGACCTATCTTGTCAAGGCGCATCTTTGAGACGCGTTTTGGCTCTCCGGTAGCTATACCGATTTTGACGTCTTTTTTCCTTAGCTCTTCGAGCAGCTGCTTTGCGCCGTCTATTACTATGATCCTGTCGCTCCATGCAACATTGTAGTAAGAGTATGGCAGATCCTCGAGATACCGGTCAAGCCTTTCGTCTATCTCGTCGTCTTTTAGCCCGTTTTCTTTAAGTACCTCGATTGCAACCTCTTTTGAGGTAAAACCCGGGTATTTGGCTAGCTTAACTCGAGCTATTATACCGTATATGTTCCGTATAGACTCCGCAACGTAGCCGGAAATGTCCTTTGCGTCAGTAGCTATCGTCGCGTTTACATCGAAGAGTGCGAAGTTCTCCAAAAATACACCATTAGGTCACGTACTATGCGTTTATATGTGTGTGATTAGATATTTAAGGATTGCAGGAGGCGATGTTGATGCAGCTGCCTAAAAAACTTGAGAAGCGAATCGGAGAGCTCAGGATAGAGAGGCTTTTCGAGCTTGGCGTGGAAAGGGCGTCTAAGAATACACCGGAGGATACAACGCTTTCGAAACGTTACATAGGTCTTGCTCTTAGGATAAGCAGGCATTACAAGATAAAACTTCCTGAAAACGTAAGGAGGGGCATATGCGGCAAATGCCACTCTGCGCTCATCCCGGGCAAGAACTGCAGCGTCAGGGTACTTGACCGCGGCGTAGTAGCATACAAATGCGTCTTGTGCGGAAGCACGAAGAAGATATTCGCATCTACCTGATTTTCAGCTTATCCAGAACAGCATCTACCAGGTCGTCAGTTTTATTGTTGTTTCCCAAGGTGAGTATGTTTCCCTCAGTTTCGATCTCATTTTCCGTCATGATTCCCCTGAATAGTCTTATGAGCCTGGCGGTTTCCACATCGGCCACCGAAGCTATCTTCACATTTGTGATTACGTTTGCCCTGGCGAGTATTTTTATGGAGTTGTTTACGCAGGCTATGGGCTTGCTTCTCTCATTAAAATGCTTTATTATGTCAAGAACCTGCCTTGAATCATACAGTTTGTAGGCATCTATGCCACTTCCGTCAGGTATGAATATGGCATCGAAACTCTCAGTGGTTATCTCACGTACTAATATGTTGGGTTTGAACACAGCGCCATGGTAACCGACGCACTCTTCGAAAGTGCTGCTGGCTATGAGAGGATTCAGGCTCCATTTGTGCATCAACCCTATTGCGTTTGCAACGGTCTCATCGCGGAAATCTTTTGGAGGAATGAGTATTGCTATGTCCATAGAACTCCTTTTTGTAAATATCATCTTTGAACAGATATATTAAGCTTCCTTTTTATTTTACGTCGGGCTTGCTACTTTCTGGCTTTCCGAGCCGCTTGTGGGCTTTACTTTGGGCTTGTGCAAATTCTTCGATGCGATTATGTATATAAACACGGCTATTGCAATCGCAACTATGAATACCTCTATGTCGAAGCCGGATATGAATATCAGGTGCGTACTGGAGCCGTTGCTAGCGGAAAAAGATTCATTTATTCCGGAGAACAGAGCACTGCCAGTGGCTTCGCCGTACGGAACATTTTGCACTATAATCTCTCCTCCTGAACCTGAACTCTCCTTCAGATATGTGCCGTTTTCCAGTTGGAATCTTACCGAGGCATTTACGGGTATTCCGAATATATCGGTAGTCGCTATTGAAACAGGGTATAGTGGCAGTTGGACGTAAACGGTAGAGCTTGAGCTTACGCTGATATTTTTACTCGAGGAGAGTTTGAATCCGTCAAAATATGCGCTGTTGACAGAGTACGTTACATTGGAGTACAGAAACGCAGAGCCGTTTATAGTGTTGTTGTCTAGAATAAATCCCGTCGCAATTATCGGATCCCCGTTTGCATTTGTGCCAATGAACTTAGTGAGATACTGTTTTTTGTATATGGCATGCAAGACAAAAGGACCGGTTACATTAAGATACAGCGTCGGTGATTTTGATCCGTTGTTCCATGAATAAAAGGCAAGCCGGGCAGTGCTGTTTATATTTAGTACAGGCAGAGAGGGATATATTGCTATAATGGAGTTTTTGCCGTGCCAGCCAGTGCCGTTTATGCCGCCGTAGTCGGCTGTGGCGTTTACGAGATACTGCTGCTCCCAATTTGCGCTGATTGTTTCAGGATGGTATAATACAGTAGTGGCACTTATGTTGCTTTGGCCATTGCTCCACCCGCTAAACAAAAGCCTTGACATTGGTCCCGAATAAAAAACATTCGAACTTATTGAATAATGTGCAGTAGAATTTGCATTATACCAGCCGCTGCCTGCGGTGTTTTCATAAGCAGATGAGATATTCAGAAAATACTGCGGCTGTCTTAGGATGTATTCGGTTATGTTTGACCCGATAAAAATATTTATGCTGTTTGCCGCCCCAGTATAAGAACCGTAGCCTGAGCCATACCACTGGGTGAATATGCCCCTTGATGTGGAGTTGGCGTACAGCAGATTTGGCGTGCTCAGATTTATTCTGGAATAAGCAAAGTACTCGGTTGAGTTATGCATGTTTCCGTAATTTGATATTACGGTAAGCATGTATCCCAGAGTCCATAGCTGGGTATTATTGGGAAGCTGCGGAATGCCCGAGCCTACAATGAAGTCGTTGATCTTATTTCCAGCTTCATTGACGCCGTATAGATTCCTTAGGCCCACACTGCTTCCTTCGCCGTAGCCAATGTAGGAGTAGCCGTTCGGTGCTAGAAGGAATGTGCCGTTGGCGTAGAAGCTCAGATCTCTGAATGTCACTGGCACGAGTTGCTGGTTCGAAATGGTGGTATTTGCCACTTCTCCAAACGCCAGAGGCACGTTGTCTCCGGACGTATCGGTGCCCAGGCTTACGTTCCCTACCACGTTTCCGTCAAAAGCAAAGTACCATGTGTTGTTTTTCGCATAGAATGAGTAGGTATTGAACGTGCCGTTTGTTCCTGCAGACCCGTCAGGGCCTATCGCTCCCAGAAAGGTACTTGCGGCAGTAGATGGAAAATACTCGTAAAACCACTCTGCATCGCCCGTGTTAAGGTTCTGGTAGCCGGAGCAGCCGTTTGCGCCGCAGTATGATGGATAGCTTGCAGACTGATTCTCTATTAGATAGCCCATCTGAATAAAAGCTCCGTTGTTTAGGTCTTCCCCGACCCAGTACGCCACAGACCCCAGGCGTATATTTTGTGGAGTTATCGTCTGTATGACTATGCTCGCCCCACCATTCTGAATAGAGCTTGAACCGCTTTTGGCCCCCACCTGGAACCAGTATTCAGAAGAAACGGTGTTTAATATAAGCAGAATTGCAAATAAAACTAAAGCATATTTGTATGGCCGCATTGAAAAACTTCTATTAATATACCGGATATTCAACAGATACATACCAGAAACTTATATAGCTATTACTTTTTCTTTGGAACCCAGGTTGACGCCACATCTACGCTTAGAAAGCAGAATGTTATATATTATTATCGTTGCATATAGTTAATGCTTTTACTTAGGTGGCATCATGTTCGAAATAAGAATAGATAATGCAAAGTATTGGAAAGATTGCGTATCTGCAATAGTGAGCCTGGTTGACGAGGGCTCATTTAGCATATCGAAAGACGGCATAGCGCTCAAGGCGATGGACCCCTCAAGTATAAGCATGATCTCGTTTTTCATGCCGAACAAGGCATTTTCCAAGTTCAACATAGAAAAAAACACCAGCGTTGGCCTGAACATAGAAAACCTGAACAAGATACTTTCGAGGACGAGGGACGGCGAGGCCTTAGTAATGAAGGATGCAGACAACAAGCTCTCGCTTGAGTTCATAGGCCAGGGATCCAGGAGAAGATACAAATTGCAGATGATAGAAGTCAAGAAGAGCGTTGATAAGGAGCCGACAATAGAGTTTGATGCAGCCGTAGAGATAAACGGTGAGCCATTCAAGGACATAGTGAAGGATGCAAGCCTTATCTCTTCATACATATCATTCAAGGCAACGAAGGAGCAGTTCTCTGTAAGCGCGCGTGGGGATTCCGGGGAGTTGGAAGAGCTGCATGATGCCGACGGGAACATAATGCGCAAGATAGACACGAAAAAGGGTGCCGAATCCACCTTCAACCTCGAGTTCCTCGAGAACATGGTAAGGTCCTGCCCAACGGGCAACAACATAAACATCTCGCTCAAGTCGAGCGAGCCCCTGAGGATGAAGTACAACATAGGCGATTCCGAGATAGTGTATTTCCTTGCGCCGTACATGGAGGAGTAGCTGCTTCAATGGCAAACGTAATCGAAGGCGGTGCAAAAATCAGCGTATGCAAGGGCGTTTTTTATAACCCCAAAATGCATGCGCTCAGGGATCTCTCCATTCTTTTTCTTAAGGCGGTAAACGCGAAAGGCAGACTATTAGACAGCACAGCGGCCACGGGAGTGCGAGGCATACGCTATGCCATGGAACTGAATTTCGACGAGATAGTGATGCTGGACATAAACACGGCTTCTGCAAAAAACGCAAACTCCAATATAAAGAAGAACGGGCTTGGCGTGAAGTGCCTTAACGAAAGCATACAGGTATACTGCTCTGATGACACACGGGGGTTTGACGCCATAGATCTTGACCCGTTTGGCACTCCGGTGCCGTATGTCAATGACCTTTTGAAGGTATCAAAAGACGGCACTGTGTTTATGGTTACCGCAACTGACACTGCGGTCTTATGCGGTGCCCACGCAAATGCATGCCTTAAGCTCTACGGCTCCAAGCCGATGCACAATGAACTTTGCAAGGAGTCCGGCATAAGAATACTGCTGAACTTCGTCATAAGGTCGGCTGCGCAGTTCAACTTCGGGACAGAGATACTGCTAAGCGTATCGGATATGCACTACATGCGTATATTCGTAAGGCTGAACGCCGGTGCCAAAAATGCCGTAGATTCGATAAAGCAGTGCGGTTTTGCCTCGTTTTGCAAGAAATGCCATTCGTTTGCCTATTCTTTTGGGAGTGTTCCTGCTCTAGGAACAGAATGCAACGTGTGCGGCTCAGCTGTGGAGGGATTCGGTGCAGTTTATCTTGGAAGCTTGTACGACAAAGGCGTAGTGGACAGGATGTTTAAACTGCAAAAGGACAACAGCGCTTACTATGCCACGCCAGTAGAAGCCATTCTGCATAGGATTTCGGATGAGCCGGAAGCACCATTTTTCTATTCAATACCCAAGATAACAAAGTCGATGGCAAGAGCAGCCGTATCGCCGGACAAGGTAATAAGTGCCCTTAAAGCCGGAGGCTTCTACGCCAGCAGGACTCAGTTCGACAGGGACGGGGTAAAGACTACAGCCAGTGCAGGAAAAGTGTTCGAAGCGGTGAAGGCGCTCGGCACAGCCCAAACTTAATAAATATTGCCTTTTATATATTGCTGATTGGATGGCCAAGAGAATAAGCCTTATTCTGCCCAACATAGAGGAGGAGGGCATATTTCGCATTATAAAAGATTCCAGAAGACTTTTTGGCAAGGACATTGAGATAATAGTCGTTGACAAAAGCTCTGCAGAATACCTAAAAAGGCTGACTCATACAGGAGTTAGGATAATACGCCAAAGAGACACGGGAGTTGAAAACGCGGTCATGACGGGTCTGAAGGCTGCCAGCGGAGACATACTGCTTAGCACTGATGCTGACGACACGCATGAAACTGCAGGCCTGAAGAAGGCAGCCAGGCTCGTTGAGGAAGGAAAGGCAGATTTTGTATTGGGGAATAGGATGGATGGCCTGCAGGAAGGCGCCATGGACCATTACATAGTGTTTGGCAACAACGCGCTGAGCCTGATATTTAGCATTATCTACAAAAGAAGGGTGCATGACATTTTAACCGGCCTGTTTGCTATGGATAGAAAAGCGTTTGATAGCATAAGGGAGATAAAGCCGTATAGGATAGGCATAGGATTCTTTGCTGCTGAGCTTGCGAAGAGGGGCTATTCTATAAAAGAGGTAAACATAAGATATTTCATAAGGAAGCAGGGCACATCCAAGCTTGCTAAATCAAAGCTTTTATGGGGCATACGTACTGCTTGGCTCATGCTGGTAAAGAGTCTTGGCACATGACGTCTTCTTCGGACCGCTTTCCGAGGTGTGAGTTAACCTGCTCGTTGAAATTAGGTAAATGTTATGATGCTGGAGGTGAGGCAGCCGGTCATGAAGTTTCCCGTCACGGTAACGCTGGCAGGCTGTGTGCTCGTTACAAAGTCAGTGGCAGTGCCGTTAGGATTTGAGAGGGAATATCCTTGGCTGAATGTAGCATAGACCGAATTTGTTGTAAAACTGACTGTTGCGCCTGAAACGGAAAACCCTGAGAATAAGATATTTGCATCTACCTGATCCTGGGTTCCGTGAGATATTGTTGATGAGACAGGAACTACTGAGATAGAGCAGGATATCGCCGGGGAAGATGAACTTATGGTCGTGGCGTAAGTTCCATTGAAACTTTCCTTAAAAGGCTTGGAGCAGCCAGTGGCGCCTATTATGGGACATACGCTTTCGTTGACTACCAGAAATCCGCTAATCTGTTGATTTATCGGAAGGCCTGGCCCGGTTGCGCTGCAGAGTATTTTGCCTCCTGGAAGAACATAGGATGGAGAGCATGTACTTAGGAGATTGCCGTGATTAGAAATGTTAACAAGTACTGTTGGATTTGTTATCGGATACTGCTGGCTGTTGATAAGTATAAGCTGAACTGTCAAGGTGGCGGTGTTCGAGCCGGCTGCCAGGTCGGAGCACCCGACCTCTGTGGGCAGGTGGCATCCGGACGGCAGCGCAAGCAGCTGTCCCGATGCATAGAAGTAGATTAATGAGAGAGCGGCAGTTATTATCAGTATGGCCCAGCCGTAAGTGACAAGGTAGTCTATCGCAGACTGAAGGCGCATTGAGTTCTGCTTTTCCATCAGGAAGAATGCTACTGCGAAGTTAATATATGTTGCGTAATTCTGCCCTGTCTTTTCGCATTGGCATCCTCAGAAACCTTAGCGTGGCGTCTACGAATGGCTTCGGCTTTAAGAAAACAAGCAGATGGCCACCTCTGAAGGTTACCATCTCCGAGTTCCTTAGCTTGGCATGCATCTTCTTAGCCAGATCATAAGACGCTATCCGGTCTCCGTTGCCGTGTAGTATCAGTATCGGAAGCGATAGGTCCGGAAGCCTGTTTATGGAATCATGTCCTCTCAGGCTCCGCCATTGCCCCAGGAGTGCATGACTCACAGCCATGTCCCGAACTATTCCTGTATGTGTGCACAAACTTTGAGATACAGTACGGAGCAAAGTTCTTGGGTGATACTGCCTTCGATTCTGCGAAGATACGGGGAATGATAAGGGCCTATCGCGGGATGAAGGATGTGATAGCGGTAAATGGCAGAGGGCATTTCACCTCAGAAAAGCCAAAAGACCCTGATTATGGGAAGAGGTGATTTCTGGAACAGACCAACTCAGTTCTGGAACTGGTCTACAATCTTCCATATAGTAGGATGAAGGGGATAAGACGCATCACAGTGCATGCCTTCTCATGCCTACTTGCAAACTTTATAGAGCACTTTATGGACTGACGACAAACCCAAACATCAAAGAAAGGGCGTATGTGAGTTAGCGTCAGCAGGACCACTCGAAAAGTGCATTATTTTCATTGTCTTGGAAGAGAAAATATTTGTAGACGTAGACAATAAGATTTTCAGACTCCTATAACAAAACAATAAGTTTTGCGCTGCGTGCTGTGTTTGATAACATTCCAATAACACTTAGGACATTCTTTTGATTATGTGGTAGCCGAACTGGGTGCGCACCAGACCTGAAACCTCTCCAACATTGAGTTTGAACGCGGCTTCCTCGAAAGGCCGGACCATGACGCCCCTGCCGAACTCGCCGAGGTCTCCGCCACGTTTCCTTGAGCCGTCCAGAGAGTACTGCTCAGCAAGTTTTGAGAAGGATTCACCCTTGTTTATTTTTTCCAGAACCTCCTTTGCAGTTGACTCCTTCTCCACAAGAATGTGCGCGCAGCGTATTTTGTCAGACATGTCAGCACCACGGTTATTTGTATATCGAATGGTATACGTTGTTCGAGTCGTCGGTTATTACTATGCACTCGCCTTCGCATTCGACAAGGCATGCCTGGCACAGTATGCATGACGGGCCGTTTACGGCGACGGATATGCCTCCGCTTCCACCCTCAAACTTTTCTGCGAAGTGATGGTGGCCGTCCTGAACGTTTGCCCATTTTGCCGTTACTTCCGGCAGATGGGAGCCCTTCCATTTCACATCGTCAGGTGCCACATCGGCGTTGACGTCGGGACTTGCCCTGTCTTTCATCTCGAACACCGCCACTGGACATACGTCAAAACAGTGTGCGCATCCTGTGCACTTGGTTTTTTCTACATACGCTTGCATTGATACACCTTTAGATTAGATATCAGCCACGTTGGCTTTATATAAGAGCACGGCATTCGCTTTTACACGAAGTCAGCTACAGCACAGCTATGCTCAGGTACAGCTGTGCAATGCAACGTGCATGCTTGCATGCTGCAACACGGCTCAGCCGAATAGGCTTGCCAGTCCGCCAGCAGCCTGCTCTTCGCTTACCTTCTCTGTATCCTCGTGCTTAGCTTCGGCCTTTGCCGCAGGCGCCGCAGCTGCAGGTGCAGCCTGTACGGTCTGTGCATTTTTCACTACCTCCTTTATGTTGACGCCCTTTAGGGAGCTGACTACGGCCTTTGCCATAGCCTCATTTGGAGTTATGCCTGCTGCCTTCACTATGCTTTCGAGACTTGACTCGCTTATTTCCTTGCCAGCAGAGTCAAGCAAGAGCGCTGCATATATGTATTCCATTCATTTCACCTTAGCATGATGTGTAATCACTCCTTCTTTACCATGGCGTCTAGGCTTTTTGCCTGCAGCGACGCTATCCCTAGGAGCTTCTGGGCGGCTTCGCCTTCTGGTATCTTTGCCTCTACGCCAAGGCTCAGAGCCGCGCGGAACGCCCTATTTATGAACTCAGAAACGTTGTATGTCGTTACATGTCCTATCGCAAGGCTAAGCTCATATGCGGCCCTGAAGTTCTTTGTCAGCTCATCCTGTACGAATACGGGGTTTACCTTAAGCACTTCTTCTGTAAACAGGATGTGCCCGTCAGTTATGACCTTGAGGTCGCCTTTCGCTTCGAAAGGCGCTATATCGAGCATTTTAAGCGCTTTTGATATGGGCGTGCTTATCTTTGCGCCTTTTGCGACAAGCACCTTGCTTCTTGAGATCACTACCTTGCCTTTTTGTATCTGGACGTCTATTCCTGCCGCCTTCAGGTCGGTAACCGCCTGGCCGGGAGCTATGCTCGTCTCCCCTGATTCGATTTTTATGTCAGACGGGGAGACCTGGTTGGGCTTCGCAAGGAGCCTGAGCTTGTTCGAGCTTATGATGCCATAAAGCTCCATAGGGTCCTTGTTTGAAAACACAAGCGCGACGCTCCTGTCTATGTAAGGATGCAGCGCCTTCAGCTTTGCCGAGTCTGTTATGCGTAGGAGAAGGCTCTTCCTTCCAGTTATGAATAGGGTATCCGGCTTGAGCTCGTTCCTTATCTTCTGTACTAGCCTATCGGGCAGTGCATCTATGGGCATTACCCCGGCTACCTTGTAGGACTGCGCCTTCTTTGCAGTTTCCGTGACGAACTTTATTTTTTGCGCTTTAAGCATCATATGAAAACCTACATCAGTTTTATCGGTTTTGACATGGTCAGTTTTATGTAAGCTGACCGTATGTTGTTCTGGCCGACCTTCTTCTTTATGCTGTTCATTACCTCATTTACATTGTCGAATATCTTTGCGGGCTCCATATCCTCGCTGCCTACGACTGTGTGAACAGTAGGGAGGTACTTGCCCTTGCTGCGTACTGCAACTCTCCTGCCGGCGTCGTTGGCCATCGAGACCAGGTTTGTATTTGACGGCAGCGGACGTGGCATGCTGTTTCTCGGCCCGAGGAACTGACCCAATGCCTTTGCTATGGTAGGCATCAGGTTTGGCTGAGCCACCATGTCATAATCAAGAAGGGAGTTGAGTCTTGCCGAATCCGATGCTATCTTTTGTATCTCGGCGCCGTCGATGACAAGGATGCCGTTCTTTTTAGCATCGTCTGTTATGACCTTGTCAGTCGCAAATATGGCTAGTTTCTTGGTTTTGCCCTTTCCGTTTGGAAGCATTACCTCAAGGTTGAGCCGGTTGTCCTGCTTTGAAAAGTCTATGCCCTTGAAGTTTACTGCAAGCTCCACGCTCTGCTTGAACTTTCTCTGACCCTTATTCTCGGACATAAACTTGCTGAATTCTTCTAGTGTCAGTGCCATGATGATCCCTCCTGCAAATTGCAGTGCTTGCGGGAAAACAAGCTGTGTTATTATTATACAACTAAACGTTTATATAGCTTACAGGCTGGGCTGCAATTAGCCGTGCACGCTGGTTTTAATACCTTTTGCGGTATAATCATTACGAGGGCTTGTAGCGCAGTGGCAGCGCGCCCGCTTTGCAAGGAAACTTTAGGAAAAGTTTCATCAAAACCAAAAAAGCGGAAGGTCGCGGGTTCGAATCCCGCCAAGTCCATATTTGCATTTATGTGGTGAAACCAATGAAACTTGAAATCGGGAAAGATGCGCCCAAAAAGGTGAATGCTTTCATAGAGATACCTAAGGGAGGCAACGTCAAGTACGAGCTTGATGAGGAGAGCGGGATGGTAAAAGTGGATAGGATACTCCATACGTCGATGGTTTATCCATATAACTACGGATTCATAGCCGGCACTTCGGGAGAGGACGGAGATCCTCTCGACATAATGGTCATAAGCTCTGCACCTTTTGCCACAGGAACATTTGTAGTGGCAAAGCCTATAGGCAACCTGCTCATGAAGGATGAGGAGGGCATAGACACAAAGGTCATTGCCGTGTCTACAGAGAAGGTCGACCCTGACTTCGGCAAGATGAACGACATATCGGAGCTTAACGAGCATATAAAGAACATGATAGCGCATTTCTTCTCTTACTACAAGAGCCTCGAGCCTGGAAAATGGGCGGAGGTATCAGGCTGGGAGGATGCAGCAAAGGCGCATGCCCTTATACGGGAAGGAGTGAAAAGGGCCAAAAAGTAATTACCTGATTGAAAAGGGCCCCGCAGGCAGGTGCTGCATTATATAGTCCACGTCCTCGTATGAAAGCTTCTTTGCTATCAGCTTAGCCGCATCTGACTTCCTCATTTTGCCAAGAGAGATGCTTACGGAGTTTTTTATGCCGCGATTCTCCCCAGCAATGGCTGGCGCGACTGAGACGGTGCTCCGTTTTTGTCCATCGCTCCCTATCTGCTCCATAAATGCGCATAGACCCAGCGGCACGCTCTTGTACCATTCGCGTTCGCCCTTTAGAAGGAAGCTGCCTTTGCCCAGTGAGCCCGAGTTCCTTGATTTTGTTACCTGCTCCCGACGCAGCGCGTAGATGTCAACGGTGGTCTGCGAGTTTTCCCACGCCTTGGAGAATGATGCGGAGAACTGGGCGGTCTCCTGCTTTGCCGCTTGGTCCGCATCGATGCCGTTCTTTAGTATGACCACAGACGCTCCGAAGATATCAGCATGGAAGAAAAGATCCTTGTCGTCAAAATGCTTTGAGTTGAGCTCCTCGTTCTGGTCGGCGCTCCTGCCCCCCACTACAAGGAGACCAGCACTCGTGAAAAACCAGTTGAACTTTTCGAACCACTCCTTTTTCTCCACTACCTTCATTTTTTTCTGCTTCTGTTGCTGCCGCTCCACCTTCAAGAGTTTGCTTCGCAGCTCTTCGACGCTGGAGTGCGCCCCGATGGCCTTTGACTTCGCCTTTTTGGATTTCTCGAAATAGGATTGTGCGTTGTCTTGGGCGCTTTTGGTGAAATCTATTACAACGTCCATTGTCCTTGCCTGACTTTGATCATTTACTGCTACGACGTTATAAATGTTATTATTATTGAGATGGCAAAACCCACTATGCCCAGCAGTATTGTTCCGAGCAGTACGACTTTCATGGTTCTCATGAATGCTTCAGTACTGGGTTTGTAGCTGACACTGAGAACGTGCCTTGAGTTTGAGATAAAGCCTTTCAGTTTCCCTATTACGTTAAAATTCATGATACCAACGTGCGCTGCGGGGATATATGGCAAGGGCAAATTTAAAAAGCTTGCCTGACTCACTCATCATCAAATATATGATCCAGATCAAGCTTCTTCGACTCTTCTATCTTCTGTTTTATGCCGGTTTCAGAGTAATCTGCAAACTCGACTCCACCCATGACGACCATTATCTTGACAGCGCTCTTTTGCATTGAAGACTCTATTCTTGCGCCCCATTTTAGCATGGCATCCTCGCTTATCCTGCCGGCGACCTCCTGGAATATCTTTTCTGCTTCGCGTAAAGTTAGATCCTCTCCGCCGACTATGTTAACAAGAGCCTTCTTTGCCTTTGACAGATCTACGTCAAGGAGAGGCGAGTTAAGCGTATTGTTTATGGCTATCGACGCACGGTCGTTTGTCTGCGTTGAATTGGCTTCCCCTATGCCTATCACCGCGTAACCTGAATCCTTGAGCACGCTCCTGAGGTCGGCAAAGTCAAGATTTACCATGCCAGGTTTAGTAACCATCTCTATAATGCCTTTTGTAGCGTTTGCGAGAACCTCGTCGCTTATCCTGAATGCCATGTTAAGCGGAAGATCAGGAGCTATTGCGAGCAGTTTGTCGTTGGGTATTATTATTGTAGTATCGGTTACGCGTTTAAGCTTCGCGAGCCCCTCCAGGGCATTCCTCATCCTTGCCTTGCCCTCGCTCGAGAAAGGTAGCGTGACTATTGCGACAGTGAGCGCGCCTGCCTCCTTTGCTTCGTGCGCTATTATTGGAGCTGACCCCGTACCCGTGCCGCCGCCGAGGCCGCAGGTTATGAATACAAGCTGGGATTCGTTAAGTACATGCCTTATCTCATCCTTGCTTTCGACTGCAGACTCCTCGCCCATCTTGGGATCGCTGCCTGCCCCAAGCCCCCTAGAAATCTTCTTGCCAATCAGCACCTTACGGTTTGAACGAGTCTTTGCAAGATGCGATGCGTCCGTATTCATAGCTATGAGATTGATCCCCTCTATGTTTAGTTCTGACACTCTCGTTATGGTGTTTGAGCCGCTCCCGCCAGCTCCGACAACATAAATCTTGGGCTTTGCAGACTCTATAAACTTCAGCAGCTCCTCATCGTCCTGTGATACGAAAGTATTGTCCTTTGAAATAGTCATAATGTCGCCAAGTCTATATTAACTGCAAAAACATAAAAAGATTTGCAGGTCTTCCGTGGTGTGGCCCTGCCGCCCTTAAGGAGCGCTCAGCAGGTGCATCGGTATGGCTGCGCTGCCGATGTAGGCTGCCAGAAGGCTGGCCATAAGAAGCAATATCCAGAATAGAGCGAGGATGATGTACCATCCAAGCCAGTGATTCTTTTTAAGACCCGGAAACCTTTCCACTATCAGGGAAACTGGAAAAGATAGTATTCCAGCCGCGCCGTAAAGGAAGTACAGACCGAGAAGCGCGAGCGGAGCGCTCGTGAGGCCTATGCTGTATCCTTCTACGCCGTATATCAGCACCATTATCCCGACAAGCAGGCCGAAGAAGCCGACATATTCCAGCCTCGTTTTATATTTTACTGAAAGCGCGAAGCCCAGAAGCAGTATTCCAAATGACACGAATGGGTCGTAGAACAGTATGTTATAGCTTCCAGGCAGCGGCCAGTTGAACTGACCCCACAAACCCATTACCACCATATATGCGCCTATAATCCCAAGCGGTATGCTTGCGCTTCTGAGATACTGGCTGAAATCACTCTTATTTTTCCTGTATGCGAGGTATATTGAGGTTATAGTATAAAGGAGAATGAAGCCTGCAAAGCTCAATGCAAATAAGGAGTATGCGATGTTATCTATGAAGACCATAAATGTAGTTGGACGGATAACTATTTATATTTTGTTTATGCCGGATTCAACGATTCAACATATAACTTATTAACTTTCTTGTGCAAAGGCAATAGAGGATGCAGGGATTATGGACATAGAAACAAAGCTTGCTATAATAAAGTCCGAGCCTACCGAGGAGATTGTCACAGAGCAGGACATGCTCGCCATACTTGAGACAAAATCGCGGCCGGTGCATTATCTGGGTCTTGAGATAAGCGGCATGCCGCATGTAGGCCACATACTCTGCGCCGGAGGGAAGATAAACGACTTTGCAAAGGCCGGCTTGGAAACCAACATACTTCTGGCAGACTGGCATACAGTTGCAAACCAGAAGCTCGGCGGCGATTGGGAGCGCATAAAAAAAGCCGCGGATTTCTACAGAAGACTTTTCAAAGTGGCATGCCCTTCTGCCAAGGTAGTGCTCGGATCGGATCTGTACCACAACAATGATGAATACTGGAAGGAGGTAATGAAGATAGCCGCGAAAACTACGATGGCAAGAGCCACGCGCACGCTTATAATACAGGGAAGGAGTGAGAAGGACACCTTGCATGTATCGCAGTATCTTTATCCTGTGATGCAGGTTGCTGACATAAGGGCGTTCGGTGCCGATATAGCACATGCAGGGATGGATCAGCGCAAGGTGCATATGCTGGCCCGGGAGGTTTTCAAGGACATAGGCGAAAAACGACCTTTGGCCCTGGTGCATACGCATTTGTTGCAGTCGCTTCATGAACCTCCGAAGATTCGCGGGAGCGCAGACAAGGAGGAGATCGTTACGGCGATGAAGATGAGCAAGTCGAAGCCCGGATCAGGCATAGACATACTTGCAAGCAATGAGGAGATTAAAAAGACAGTAGCCGCAGGATGGTGCCCCGACGGAGTGGTTGAGGAAAACCCGGTGCTGGGACTGTGCAAATACGTTATATTCCCAAGGCTGGGAGCCATGAATGTAGAAAGATCCAGCAAGTACGGCGGAGACGTCGAATTCGGGTCGTATGCAGAACTGGAGGGGTACTTTGCTGAGAAGAAGCTGCATCCTGCCGACCTTAAGAACGCGGTTGCAGCATGCATGATAAAACTCGTTGAACCAATAGCTTCGAAGTTTGCATCAGAAAAAGAAACGCTTAAGGAGCTTTTCTCTGCTTCAGCTCCAACGCATAAATAGTTGTGCATTACAAGAATCGCCGGGATTGGGACTTTCCAAACCTTGGTTTTAATCAAACTTTTCCAAAAGTTTATTTGAACCCAAAAGGCCCGAAGGCCACCAGATCTCGAGTTTCGCCGCGCGCACTGGCGCGATACCTGGTTCTGCCATCCCGGCTCAGAAAGTATTTGGCGAACAAACCTTAATAACTTTGGCTTGAGGTATTTGTAAAGAGAAGTGTCAAAATGAAAAAAGCATACATGTACACTAGGGCGGTTGACACTGTGCTTATTACCATCCTGATAGCCTTGCCCATACTCACTTTTTACATAATACTGAGCACGCAGGGCCCTTCCTGGGACATGACTGCCAGGTACCTCGGAGGGAAAACGTTCCTCAATTTTATAGCAAGCGGCGGAACTGTAAAGAACGCGTTTGCCGGAGAGCACCTTAACAATTTGGTATACTACTTTGAACCATACAGGGAACCGCTCAGCACTCCGATCTTTGCCGCGATAGACGCGCTGTCCCAGAACTCCATACTGGTGTACATGATTGTGACGTTTCTTGCTTATGCTGCAATCGTATTGAAGCTCGGAGACGAACTTGGCATGGACAGGACTGTCGCACTTGCCGCAATGGTAAGCTTTTACTCCGTTTTCTTCTTTTTTGTGCCTAACGGCGGAGAAGGCCTTGCGGTAATATTCGTGCTTCTTGGAATATTATACCTGCTTAGGAAAAGCCCCGTTGCCGGACTTTTCCTTGGCATAGCCGTTCTTGGAAAATATCCTGCGCTCATACTTTTGCCCATGGTGCTTCTCTTGTGGAACCGGAAGAAGATTCTTTATGCTGCAGTTCTGGCTCTGATTCCGGTAGTTTTGTGGGGTCTCATCAACTGGGCGCTTTACGGGGTGCCGTTTTACAGCTACTTCGCCTCGATGTCGTACTCAAACGTAACAACTGCCCTGTCGTATGTAAGCCTTGGCGCTTTGCTTGAGGTCGTTGCATACCCTGCGGTTTTTGCTGGCGTAGGCATCGCATATATTCTAATTTTAAGGAAGCGCATAAAACTCAGCTTTGGATATTCCGGAAAAGTAATCGTAGCATTCATAGTGCTTTCATTCATAGGGTATGTTGCCATACTGCCCCATAATGATTCGTTTACGCAGGCAAGATACGGATTCCTCTTCGCTGCCTCCCTGATGCTGGCCTCGGCACTCATAATGGACAGAGCAGTGCAGAAGTACCGCAGCCTGAGATACCTGGCTGCGGCATTGGCAATAGCAGTACTGCTTGGTTATGCCATATACTCGCTTTATGTATACAACACCGCGCAGCTGAGATATTATAATCCCGGAAGCAACAACAGCGTGTATGCGCACGCCGGAGACGTCTTGCAGGGATTAGGCTTTGGAAGCTGCAGATTCGTCTCGAATGCCTGGATACCCATGCTTTACGCAGGCTACGACGCCTACTCGCCTTTCATACTTTATCCGGACATGGAGCAGCTGGGGTATCCTATTATAATATTTAACTATGTAGGAGTACCAGTCAATCAGACAGCAGGCCTTGCTGCAGAGCTAAACGGCTCCAGGCAGGCTTACAAAGACAGCAACATTACAGTATACCTGCCGAATGGTGCCAGGTGCTACAACTACACTGAACAGTGATTACCCACATACCATATATTTATATTGTTAGCAATAACACATTTATGCTAAAAGAGCAGCCAACCGCGCGCATACAATTTGCATAATATTATTTAAAACAACGATTGCATGAAGAACAAGTTTGATGTTGATTATTTAACAAGGCTGTTTTCTGTAGTGCTATTTATATTCATAACTGTATTCGGGGTTTTCTTCTTCGTTTATCTTTTGCTTAATGCGCACAATGTTTACAGCTACCTGCTTGCATTTTCTTACATGGCGTTGATGCTTATATCGGGATTCTTCAACATATTCACCGCTTATTCCTACTACCGCTCCTACTTTTATTACAAATACCTGAAAGACGTGGGAAAACGCATAGTGAAGACTGATGCAAAACCCAAGGTGGCGGTTGTGATGTCGATATTCAATGAGGATACTGAAGTTGTCAAAAGGAATATGCTGAGGCTTTTTAAGATAAGGTATCCTAAGGAAAAACTTGCATATTACGTGCTTGACGATTCAAATGACAGTAAAAAAGTAGAGGATATGCGTGCATTCAGCAAATCCCATGGCATTAAGTACATACACAGGGAAAACAGGAGGGCGTTCAAGGCCGGTGCGCTGAACAACATGTTAGGATATTCAAATGACAATCTCATAGCGTACTTCGATTACGACGAGTACCTTGTGGACCTTAATTTCCTGAAAGACCTTGTGCCGTACTTCAGTGACGAAAAGCTCACCTACATACAAACCGAAAAAAGGTACGCGAAAGGCAACTTCTTTTCGGATACTGTCGGGCTCATTGACGGATTTTTCTTCAAGTTCGTGCAGCCGGCGCGCGGCCTGGACAATACTGCCATATTTGCCGGATCGTGCGGTATAATAAGGAAGTCGCACCTGGAAGCTATAGGGGGTTTTCCTGAGTACATAACTGAGGATTCATTCTTCAGCTTTGAGTCTGACGTAAACGGATACAAAAGTCTGTACATGCCGAAGATCTACGCAATAGGCAAACCGATAACAACATTCACTGAACTGGTAAAACAGCAGTGGCGCTACAACTACGGTGGCACGCAGTTCATAGGATACTTTATGGATAAGATGAGGAACGGCAAAAAGACAAGGAAGCTTTCAAGGCTTTCGGGAGTCGATTATATGATGCACGGCTTTGGCCTGAATTATATATCAGTAATAGCAATAGTGTTTACAGTTTTCTCAGTATTTGTAACATTTTCACAGCTGCCAATAAACAGCCTCAAGATAACAAGCATCTTTCAGCCGGGATACATAAACTTTGACCTTGAGATATTTGGCATGGGCGTCCTTTTTGCTTCGGTGCTTATGCCGATGGTCCTTACAAAAATATACTTCGGCTCGTTCAAGAGAGGATTCATGTTCTTCGTGCTAAATTTTGCGCTTGCATTCGTGCGCGCAAAGGCAGCCTTTGCCGCAGTGCTAAACAAAAGCAGGAGGATAGTATGGGAGAAGGGCAGGTTCGGCAAGGATTATGGAAAGCTGACGTATGCCCTGAGGAATTCGGTGGCAGAATCTTTATTCTCGGTTCTTTTATTGGCGTTCAGTATTTCTGCAGCTGCCATAGGGAACCTGTTCGGTGGGTTATGGCTTCTCTGGTATGCCGCCATGTACCTTTCTACGCTCATCATGTTCTACAAATACGGCTGAAGCTGAATTTATGATTTACATTAAAAAATACAAAACTGAAAAGGGCAGCATAGTGGCTATGTGCGACCAGGAGTTACTTGGTAGGAAATACGCCGACAAGGAGTCTGGATTGGAGTTGGACCTTGAGAAGTACGCCGATTTCTACAAAGGCGAACTTACCGAAGCCGAGAAAGCCAAGCAGGAGGTTTTAGGAGTATATGTTTACTCCGCGAACATAGTTGGCAATGAATCAGTAAATGTCATGATAGACCTTGGAATAGCCCAAAAGGAAGACGTGCGTTCAATAGGAGGAGTGCCCTCGTTGCACATTTACAGAATGTAGTAAGATCAGGAAAGTTTTAGTATCGCATCGGCGATGCTCCCGTTGGATTCTTCTAGGGTCTGGCGCGCCTTTTCCTCATTTGCCCCAGTCTTTTTCATGACAAGGTCAACGTCCTCCTGTGTTATCTCGGGCCTTGCCTTGTCCACCTGGCTCACAGTGCCGCCAGTTATGCTGAATGTTTTTGCGCCCTGCATCTCTATCAGTGAAACAGAGGGATTCTCTATTATTATCTCGCTATCTGCGCTGCTTATTACAACCCTTTCTGCGGGTATCTCTGTGTTTTTCATACCCATGCTGTCCATCATTCGCTTAAGGGCTCTCGGATCCATGTTTGGCATCATATTATCACTGCACAACAAACAATTTCGCTATATATTACAGATAGCACTTATAAATAAGTTGTTTTGAATTTAAATACATGGATGAACGCAATGGAAAGGCAGTCCTGAAGATTCCGGGGGGCAAGCTTATAATAGCCAAGGTGACTTACGGAAAGAGCATAAAAAGGGCTGAACTTACTGGAGATTTTTTTATATACCCGGAGGAAGGTCTGGAGACTATAGAATCTGCACTCGAAGGACTTGCTGCAGACCTTGACGAGAAAGAAATGGCCATAGCTGTGCAGTCTGCAATAGACAGCATCGGCGTACAGACTATAGGGGTGGATGCGATATCTATAGCCAAGGTAGTGAAAGAGGCGATTGGACGGTAGGATGGAGGATTGTTGAGCTTGAGGAGCATGACGCATTTACAAACATGGCTATAGACGAGACACTGCTGGCGAGGATTGCCGGTATGGAATCACCGCCCACCATAAGGTTTTACACTTGGAAGCCCGGAGCGGTCTCGATAGGAAGATTCCAGAGCATGAATGACGAGGTGAATCTGGATAAGTGCAAGGAACTAGGCGTAGATTATGTTAGGAGGATTACAGGCGGCGGGGCGGTCTACCATGCCGAAGGGGGAGAAGTTACATACAGCCTGATAGCGCCTGAACGTTTATTCAGCAAGGGCATACGCGAGAGTTATATGGAGATATGCTCATTTGCCATAAAAGGCCTTGAAAAACTGGGCCTGCACACCGAGTTCGCCCCGATAAACGATATTGTTGTAGACGGTAAAAAGATATCCGGCAGCGCCCAGACAAGAAGGCAGGGTGTTTTGCTGCAGCATGGCACCGTCCTTTACAACCTTAACGTACGGGAGATGTTCTCGCTTCTCAACGTAAGCAGCAAGAAGATATCGGATAAGGACATAAAAAGAGTCGAGGACAGGGTCACGTGCATCAAAGACCGAAAGAACGTAAGCATGGTGCAGCTTTACAAGGCACTGCTTAAAGGATTTACTGATGGCCTCGATTATGAAGTTGGAAGGCTTACAGCACAGGAGGTTGACGACGCGCAGGAGCTTTCCGAGTCATACAGAAGCAGAGAGTGGAACATGCTCAGGTAGCCTTTTGCCTTTTGCAAGCATCGTCTTTGTAAACGCCTCGCCGGCAAGATACGAGCTCCTTACGAAGGGTCCTGCTGCGACGTACAGAAAACCTTTTGATAAGGCCTTCGCCTTCAATGCATCAAACTGGTCAGGAGCAAGGTACTCCTTGACTTCAGCATGTACAGGGCTCGGGCGCAGGTACTGCCCCATGGCCACGAAGTCCACACCGACTGATCTGAGATCGTCTAGAGCCGCAAGTATCTCGTCTTCGTCTTCCCCGATTCCAAGCATCATGGCTGATTTGGTGTAAATGGAAGGACTGAGTTCTTTTACAGTCTTAAGTACTCCGAGGGACTGATCATAGTTTGCTCTTCTGTCGCGTATGACAGGGCTTAGGCGCCTTACCGTCTCGATATTGTGGCCTATTACGTCTGGATGCGAGTCGGTTATCTTTTTTAGCAGTATCGCATCTGCAGTAAAATCCGGTATGAGAACCTCGACTTTGATTGAAGGATTAAGTTTTTTGATCTCGGACACGCACGCGGCAAAGTGCCCTGCACCCTGATCCTCGAGATCATCCCTGCAGACCGATGTCAGTACTATATAGTCAAGGCCCCACTCGTTTATGACTTTGGCGAGCTTCTCCGGCTCCTGAACATCAGGAATTGACCCTGTGGCGCTTTTCTTTACAGCGCAGAACCTGCACCCCCTTGTGCAAATGCTCCCGAGCACCATGAATGTGGCTGTTCCGCTGCTCCAGCACTCGGTTATGTTCGGGCAGTGGGCCTCGACGCAGACTGTACTGATGCCGAGCTCCCTGACACGGCTCTTTATGTTGGCGTAGGAGCTTGTTGATGCAGGTTTTACCGAAAGCCATTCTGGGAGCATTTTATTACCTTTATGCGGGTATACTGCCGAGGCCCAGAGCCTGCCACTCGTTCTCCATGCCTCCTGGCGAGCTGGGTGAGACATAATTACCAGTGAATAAGGGATATGTAACATTGTTCTGCACAACACAGCTGTTTCCGTTGCCGCTGTAGTCCTTGCAGTTGCCTTCAAGCGGCATCCAAGTTAGTATTCCATTGTTTGGTATCGGAGCACCGCTTATCCCCTCATTGTAAAGTGCGCCTATCTGGTTTTGCGTCAGGGCACTTGAATAAATCTGCACGTTTGAGATCATGCCATTGAAGAAAGGAGTGGTATCCTTTGGTGCATAACCAATGTAAAGAGGTGCGTTGGTGGTAAGGGATCCTGATTCGGTATCTGTTCCGGCAGGATTTCCGTTCAGGTATAGGTTTACATTTCCATTGTAGTAGGTTGCTGTAAGGAAGTCCCAGACTCCAGTAGTGACGGCACCAGAAAATAGGTTGTCTTTGACTGTATAAGTTGCGAAATCATAACTGCTCCCGAATACCTTAAGTTCCCAGTAACCGCTGCCAAAGTCTCCTTGTCCCATAATTCCCCTGTCACCACCAGTAGCATAAGGCAGTACCCATGCGCTTACCGTAAGGGTGTTTGTCGAGGTTGGCGCTGCCTGCGTTTCAGCAAAGCTGTTCTGCGTGTTGAAATATGAAACCTGGGACAGACCGCCGGGTTCTAGATTTAGATTTCCTAGGTACAGATTTGGCAGGGAGGCGTTATAGCACGATGCAATATTTATACATGAAAGCACGCCTGGAAGGGGCTGCGTGTCTCCGGAATAGTTCTGCAGTATGCTGTCCCTTGCAGATCCGTTTATCGGGATGAACGCCGCTTTTAATACGTTTCCGATGCTGCCCTGCGTATAATCGTTTACGTTGCCGTCAAGCTTGAACCACCCTACAAGGTTTGAAAAGCTCCGAGGAGCGCCGCCGATTCCGGCATAATACAGCTGGTTTGCCTGTGTTGACGTGAGGGTCGTGTTGTATATCTGTACGTCAGACAGATATCCATTTAGATAGTTGCCGCTCGAGGAGTATCCGAGATACGCGCCAGTCGAGGAGAACGCACTCCATCCGGAAGCCGTGCCCTGGGATATCTGGTTTCCATTTATGTAGAACGTCTCGGTTGTCGTAGAGCCGGATGACGCGGTTGCTACAACATTATACCACACATTAGGCAGAAAAGTGTAGGATGCGCTGTAGCTGTGGCCGCAGTTGTCCGAGAATGCCAATGAGGTTGAACTGCCGAAAACAAGGCCGTAACCGCAGCCTCCGTAGGTGCTGACAATGCCGTTGTTAACTCCCGGCAGCACAGGAAGCTTGAACCATGCGCTTATGCTCAACCCCGTGCTCTGCACGGATACCTGGGCGTTTTTTGACAGCGTATACAGGTTAACAAGCGAGTTGCTTCCGCTCAGGTATATCGGACTTATAGAAGGAGTGCCGTATGAAAGAATAGGATACGCTACATTGCTGGAGTAGCCCGAGCTGCTCTGGCCGCTGCCGTCGTAAGTGTTGCCGTCGAGCTCGAACCATCCGACGAGACCCGAATTAGATGCCGGAACTCCGAGCATGCCTCGCGCGTATTCCTGCTTTAGCTGAGCCGCTGAGAGCGACTCGTTGTATATCTGCACGTTTGCTATTGACCCGCCGAAGTACTGCGCTATGCCGTTGCTGCCTATGTAAAGGCTGCTCCATGAAGAAGCGCTTTGCCATGTCGAAGTCGTGCCGTGCGCCATCTGGTTCCCGTTTATGTATACCGAAGCAGTTGGAGTGGATCCCGAAGGCACGGTTACAGCCACGTTGACCCAGGTTTGCGGCATGAAATTGAAGATTGCGTTGTAGGTGTCCCCGCATCCGTCTGAAGAGTTTATGGAGTTTGAAGTTATAGCTACCGAGTAGCCGCATCCGCCGGATGTCGACAGGATAGAACTCAGTGTTTTTACTGATTGCGGGCGTATCCACGCGCTTATTGTTATGCCAGTGGTACTAACCGGCACCTTGAGGTTGCCTGAGACCGTATTTTCGTCTACGTAGCTGTTTAGGCCGTTGAAAGATGCTGTCTGGGAGCCGTAGCCCGAAAAAGTAAACAGCCCCGCGGTGGATGAATTGAACGTGCCTTGGGATCTTGAGAGGTAGGATGGCGCCAGCGGCGATGCAAAATAATATCCGTTTGATATCGCCTGCCTCAGCGCCTCTACATTAATTGCCGAAAGCTGCGGCCCATAAAGGAGCACTCCCGCCCCGGTAATGAAGTAATTTGACAGTATGACATTTTGCGAATATATAAGATAGGGAACGTTTGGACTTGTTGTCATGCTGCTGTTCGTTATGAATCCTGCGAAGCTATTTTCGCAACCTGACAACGATCCCGTATTTGGCATTACCAGTATTATTGTATTTGCGACTCCGGATGAGAGCGATGGACAGGTGGAACCGGAGTAGTAATAAACCGTCCCGTAGGCAAAATTGTACTGGCTCCCGGAATTCGCGTATGTTCCGGCGGTTAGGCTGGTGATGCCGGTGAGGTTTGCAAAGTTTATGTAATGGAGTACGCCTTCTTGAGCGTAGTACAGGTCCGGTGTGCCGTTAAGGGACACTGAGAATTTTACCGGGATGGAGTACTGCGATACTATTGAGCTGTAATTTATGTTTATGTTCTCCACGTAGCTTACGTTTATCGAATAGGGGCTTTGTTGCGTTATATTCAGGCTATTTTCAGCTATCGAATAAAGGCCGTCTTTGGAGAAGTTTGACAGGGTAAGGAGATTATAGGACTTGAATGTGTAGCCGTGCATTGCACTGCTCAGGTAATTTGCAGGCGGCGAGCCCACAGGCACGCCTGGTAGAGTCCCGTTTGTCATTAGATACCTCAGATATATGCCGGTGTTCGATATGAAGTTGCCTTTTCGTAGGGTTGCGTTATATTCATAATAGGATAATACGGCAAGTGCCTCGCTGGCGCTTGCACTTCCGAACTGGGCTGCGTTTTGCCTTAGCGAACCTGCAAGATTTATTGACGCTTCCGAAAGAGTCGAACTCTGCGCTATGTTGTTGTACTGTATGTCTATAAATACGAATGAGAACAGCTCTGCAAGTATTAGGATAAGTATGAGGAGCGCTGTGAGGCTCATCAGCTGCGCCTTGCTCGAACCTTCGGTTACCAGTCTTGCAACGCTCATTTCCATGAGTAGACACCTACCTTGTACAACATTGAGTTTTCAGGATATATCGAATTTGCGCCGTTGAATCCACGGTACTTGCCAAAAGGCATCAGTACCGATGAGACCGAGATGGAATAGGTATTTGCATAGCTGCTCGGAAGGAAGTTGCCGTTCGAATAAACGACATTTGAGGGGTATCCGGTGTTGTTGTATCCGCTATAGTCGTTGGCGTCGCCCTCGAGAGGCCACCAGCCTATATTGCCAGCGTGCGCTATTGGCTGGGAGGCTATGCCCCCGGCGTAGAGCTGCAAGACCTCTTTTGCCGATAGGGACGTATTGTACACCTGTACGTCGGCTATTGACCCTTGGAAGAAGAAGCCTCCGGATGACGCGCTTCCTATGCTCAGGTTTGCCGAGCTTGAGCCTATACCACCAGTTGTAGACGCTGGTGGGGTACTTGCGCCATTTACGTAAAAGGTATAGTTCCCGGGATACGAGAACGTGGTGCCGACAAATAGCCATTGGTTGAACGGAACTGGCAGTGTACTCTCCGCCACGCAAGTTCCTGAGACGCCTGAAATGCACAGGCGCAGATAGGTAGGGGAGGTAGTTTGGGAGCTTAAGCCGAGCTGATACCCTAAGGGATTTACTGAAAGTATAGTGCCGTAGTTTGGATTTGCTTTTAGATATATCCATGCAAACACACTTACCTTACCAGTTGTTGATGGACTGTTAATTAGTGGATTTGAGTAGACTACGACATTACTGTTATAGAACGACGCGAGATTAAGCGACGGCGCATAAGTATTGTTTACGAATACGCTATAATTTTCCATGGGATACATATAATCAAGCAGATATGTTGCGCAGCTTCCGCTGCCGCGTAGATAAAGCTGCGCGGCAGTTTGCAAAACTGATGAATATGGCTGCGAGGTGCATGCGCCGTAGGTTATTATGTTTCCGCCAGCTGCGACATAAAGGTTGCCGTATGCCGCGGAAAAACGGCTTACCTGACCGTACGATCTCGGTGGCTGCGCCTGCCACATAACCGCGCCGGTAACGGAGTTTTGATCAACAACATAGTTGCCCGACCATATGGAGTACACTGAACTGTTGGTAAGTATAGGATAAGCAAGGCTTGTGCCGTACTGGGACATTGTTTTGCTCCATATCAGCGAGTTAGTTGCCGACAGCCTCAGGATGCCGCTGCCGAACTCGTAGACTGCCGAGCTGTTGCCTGCTGCAACTGCAGTGACAGTGGAGCCTGCGCTGAAACAGAATTTTTGCGCAAGGCTTATGTAAAAGCCGCATGCGAGCGTGCCGTTGCCTGTATATATGACGCCGTTCATGACGCTGATGTTCGTACTTGCAAATGGATATGTCGAGGCCATAACGTTGCCGCCAGAAGGGGTGAGCACTAAAACATTGCCGGATGAAAGCCTCGTGATTATAGAGCCGTTTGTGCTGGCGATGCTTATGGAATTTGAGCCTGTGCTTATTGTGGACCCGAGCGTTCCGTTCCGGGCGTTAAATATGTAGAGAGATGTGCTGGATATGCTGTTGATCGCATATATATGGTTGCTGTATGCTAAAACCTGTGTCGCCGGAAGGGGATAAGACCATATCTCTGTGCCGTTGTTCGCGTACAGCGCGCCTATTTTGCTGGAGTTGTAATAAATCAGCAGGCCGTCGTATAGGGTAACACCCACTATTCCATTGGCAGGAGACCCTGTCCATGCGGTATTGCCGTAGCTTGCATTTAAGGAGTAAACCATATTTCCCGCGCCAAAGTAGATGTTGCCGTAGCCTGCGACTATGGGAGTTGAAACCGGCGCATTTGCAGTAAATTTATATAGGATAGTTGGAAGTACGGGGCCAGAGGCAGCATAATCGCTGCGCGCTGCGCCGCCTTGATACTGCTGCCAGTCCTGTGTTCCGGCGCTATGCGCACTGAGTATGGCGTAGGCGACCTTGCTTGAGCCGGAGAGGGAGGCAACCGATACCGATGACAATGCATTGAGCACCGCCTGGGTGTACGAAGATGTAAGGGTATACGGCGCCTGTACCGAGTAGTTGAAGTACGCAAGTATCGATATCGAAGCCGAGACTATGACAAGGGCAAATATGGCGTCTGTCGTGAAAATTACTCCCTTCAATCGATGCACCGATGTTAAGAGATGATGTTTATATCTTTATATATTTGCCTTAGTTCTTTTTGTAATTGGAGTGTCCGACTTCCCTCTTTTACGCGATGCGCATAAACCCGGGATATGCTTTAAATACCTAATTGAAAGTAAACAAACATGCAAACCAGGTATATAGTAATTCTTGGCTCTGTGATGAGCGGCCTTGGAAAGGGGGTCGTTACTTCCTCTTTATTGAAACTGCTCGATTTTTACGATTATAAGGCGCTCCCCATAAAATTTGACGGATACCTGAACTATGACTGCGGCACGATGAACCCGTACAGGCATGGAGAGGTTTTCGTTCTTGACGACAAAAGCGAGGTGGACATGGACTTCGGGCTTTATGAGAGGTTTCTGAACAAGAACATGGTTGGAGAGCAGTCGATAACAGGCGGAAAGCTCTTCGGCTCCGTGATAGAAAAGGAGAGGCGCGGCGGATACCTCGGAGAGGACGTCCAGATAATACCTCACCTTACAAACAGGGCCATAGAAATGATAGAGGACATAGGCAAGAAGAACAAGCTGGATGTAGTGGTTGTAGAGGTTGGCGGCACTGTAGGAGACCTTGAGAACAGTTACTTCATAGAGGCAGTAAGGCAGCTTGCATTAAAGGAGCCCACCATATTCATAAATCTCACGTATACTCCAAAGATGGAGGTGGTGGGAGAGCAGAAGACGAAGCCTGCGCAGCTAGGCTTCAAGAACCTTCTGCAGCAGGGCATAATGCCAAACTTTGTAGTATGCAGAAGTGCGGACAAGCTGCTTGAGAAGACAAAGGAGAAGCTTGCACTCTTCGCCAACCTTACAAAGGAAAGTGTAATAGACGACTCTGACCTTGAAAGCACGTACATGCTTCCGTTGCACTTCATGGAGCAGGGCTTCGACAAGGCGCTGCTGGAGAAGCTCGGCTTGGGCAACAAGGTAAACAAGGAGAAGCTTGACGGATGGGAAAAGAGGATCCATAACATACTGAACCCGAAGGGCACAGTTGAGATAGGTATACTTGGAAAGTACACAGGACTGGCCGACTCTTATGCCAGCATAAAGGAGGCGCTTGCCCATGCCGGCGCCGAGCTGGCGCTGAAACCGAAAATAAGATGGATTGAAGGGGAGTGCCTTGAAGGGGGCGACATGAGCAAACTCGACGGCATAGATGCGCTCATAGTGCCGGGCGGCTTTGGAAAGCGGGGCATAGAGGGCATGATCAAGGGCATAAGGCACGCACGCGAAAACCAGATACCATATCTTGGTATATGCCTTGGCATGCAGCTCATGAGCGTGGAATATGCAAGGAACGTTTGCGGCTTGCAGAATGCAAATTCATCGGAGTTTGATCCTGACGCAAAGCACAATATAATAAGCCTCATGGACGAACAGAAAGGCGTGAAGAACAAGGGAGGCACAATGCGGCTTGGCCTGTGGGAGTGCAGGCTTGCAAAAGGCACCCGCGCTTACGGGCTTTACGGCAAAGAGGATATAGGGGAGAGGCACAGGCATAGGTACGAGTTCAACAACGGGTACAGAGAGCGGATGCGGGAGAAGGGCTTCGTCATAAGCGGCACCACGCCTGACAACAAACTCGTTGAGTTTGTCGAGTGGAAGGACAGCTTCGGCATAGCTACGCAGGCGCATCCAGAGCTGAAGTCAAGGCTCGAGGCACCGGCGCCGCTGTTCGTGGGCCTTGTGAAGGCTGCGTATGAAAGAAAGAGCAGAAAAACTTAGACTGACATTAGAAGCGGAAGGAAACGCGTGTCGCTTTTACGCAGTTTATTTCATATACCATCGATTCAGGAGATGGCAATGCTCGAGGGCTGGCTGAAACCGGAGGTAATGGCGTTTACTACGGCGTTAGTAACGGTATTGATTACAACTACATTGCTTGAGCCTGAATTTAAAACGTACAGATATTCGCCGTTTGAGGACAGCGCCACTCCGGAGGGGTATAGCATTCCGGAGGATATTGCGTTTACAGCCTGGCCATTAGACGCATCGATTACCACTACATTGCCGTTGCCTCCGCCGGTGCCTCCGCATCCTGCACCGCAGTTTGCCACATATATATCGGAGCCTCCTGGCGAAACGGCAATTCCTTCAGGCTGGTTGAGGCCGGAGGACACGGAGTACATATAGCTTACGACGTTGCCTGTAGCCGTACTTATCACTATTACCTCACTTGTTGTATTAACAGTGACATAGGCATAGGTTCCGCTGGGAGAGAAAGCGACATATTGGGGGTAAGAGTTTGCAAGCAGGGAGTTAGTAACCGCGCCGGAAACGGTGTTTGTCGCGGTATCGATTATCAGGACATTGCCTCCGTAGGAATTTGCATAATAGGCGTAGGAACCTGTTGGCGAAACGGAAATTCCATCACCATAATATTCATAAGCCAGTTCATACGTAAACGCGCCGGAGATTATCTCGTTTACTGCGGCGTTTGTAGTTGTGTTGATTACCACTACATTTGCAGTAGCATTGCATTCGACGTATGCATAATTGCCGTTTGGAGAGAACGCAACGCCATAAGGTTGACCGATGCTGCCGGAGGTAATAGCTCCGGTGACGGTATTGGTGGCCGTGTTGATTATTACAACGTTGTTTGAGCCGTAGTTTGTAACGTATAGGTACGTGCCGCCGCCGCCGCCGGAACCGCCTAATGCGCTTGTTGTAGTGGCCTTTGCAGTAATAGTCGCGACCTCGCTCGCAGTGGACACTCCGCTGCGCGTGTACCGTAACCACAAAGATCCTGAGAAAAAGGTGCCTATAGTATTTGACGGCAGCGGACACTGAAAGGTTATGCTGGACTCCTGGCCTGAGACCATCGAATTTGAGTAGCCCACGTACGAAGATGGTGCTGCGGAAGTTGATGAGCAGCCCAGACCGGTTATTGTGATAGGCGCTCCCAGAGCCTGCCCTACCGTAACTATGAGATTTCCTGTTGTGTTGAGCAGTGGGGCGCTACATAAGAACCCTGACTGTGCAATGCACAAGGTTGGCAGAGTGGATTTACCGCTGAATATTCCAAGTTCAAACAACGCTGCAAGCACAACCGCAAGGAGTAGTATGGACCAGCCGTAGGTCATCAGATACTCCATGGCGCTTTGAGCTTTTGTCTCCGGATTACGATTACACATACAGGTATTACAATAAAAACATTAATAAAGATTGATAGGGGTCGTAAGGGTTGAATTTTCCGGGCGGCGGCAGTGCAGCACGTTGTTACCCAAGGAACATTGAGGCGTAATTGAGGAGTGCATTTAGAATGCCACCGATCATCGGAAGCCTGCTGCCCGACTTCCTTATCAGCTCAACGTCTTTTGACTCTATCGCGCCGAGCTTTGCGGCTAGAATCGGATAAATGGCAAAATACAGCACAGCTCCGATAACAAGATTAAGTATAGGTTCCAGGCTCGCCATAAGCAGTGCGGCAAGAACTGCAACCACCGCGAGGTTTGCAATCATGACACGGAGGAGCTTTGGCACGTTTATCATGGCGCCGTGTTTTAGGATGTACCTTACATACAATACTCCGGGAACTATGTTGCCGACGTAGAATATTGCGAGTATTGTGCCTATTATGCTGAAATACTTGGTGAAGACTATCATCGCAGCAAGCGTTATCGCTCCGGTTATTAGGCTGTACTTCATGACCTTGTGCGGCTTGCCTATGCCTATGACGAAGTTGGTGCCGTACGCTCCGAATATGGAAATTAGAACGCTGAGTATTATGAGCTGCATGTAGAGCGTAGCTCCCAGATATGTGCTTGAGAAAAGCAGCAGGATAATTTCATGCGAGAATACGGCTATGAAGATTATCACCGGCGCGGCGATGAGCAGGCTCAGATATATGGAGTAATGGAACAGTTTTTCGGCGTCTATGCCGGACTTTTTCCTTTGCCTGGCCTCCGAGAACATAGGTATGAGCGCCAGCGCTATCGACCCGGTTATTACATCCAGCGCGGAGAGCGCCTTCTGGGCTATGCCGTAATCGCCTATTGTAGATGGCAGCACAAAAAAGCCCAGATACACCGTTGAGATATTTGTCAGCATGCCGCTTATTATCCCGGATAGGGTAAGGTATTTGGAGAAGTTTATGGCCCCCATGAACCGCTTGAGCATGCCATTTATGGAGAATTTTATTTTGTACTGTTTATTTACAAGGTAGAGCTCCAGCATTGATGTGAATAAAAGGCCTATGGAAAAGCCGGCAAGCGCTCCCGCTATCCCAAAGCCCAGGAGTATCAGCGCAACGCTGCTGAATGCCTGTATTGATGAGTGAACTATTGAAGACATCGCAGCTCCGCTGCTCCTGTCTACGCTTATCAAAGCATCGTTAAGTGTAGAATAGACCAGAGTCAGAAGTACGCTTGCCAGGCCCACATCCAGGGCGAAGCTGTAGCTTGTCGTTTGCAGGAAGTACACCGCTATTAGATTTCCAAGGACCAGGCTCAGGAGAAAAAGTAGCGCGCCTACGCTTATTGAGAGGAGAAGCGCATCACCTAGGGCCGTTCCTGCTTCAAGGCCTTTTTTCAACTGTTTGAAGCGCGGTATCTTCTCCTTGAGGTAGTTGCCAAGGTTTGGATTGCCCAACGTGCCTATTATCCCTGCGACGCTCATTATCAGTACGTATATTCCGTAATCGTGGGGCTGCAGCAGCCTTGCCACTATTATGAACATTGTTGCGCTTATTATTATGCTTATGAACCTTCCGGAGATTAGAAAAGATGCGGCGTTTGCCGTCCTCACTCCAAGCTCTTCAGTGGCGCTCTGCTCGTTTTCAGGCATTCTTCACACCACTCCTCTCTACAAAAAACAGGGTATACGCGCAGAACCACCTTGCCACGCTTCCCACATACCTTATCTTTGCCGTAGAAGACGTTACGCGTTCGAGATCGCTTTTCTCTACAAGTCGCATAAGTCCGAGCACCATCGGATACGCAGCCAGCATTATTGCAAACCCTGCCACCAGTTCAAGCAAATAGCTTGGGAATAGCAGGGCTGCGTACATCGGTATTGCAAGTATGAAGTTGGCCAACAGTATCAGATGCATGCGCCAGTAGCCCAGCCTGGCGTTTAGTTCAGTTTTGGATAGCCTGATGAACAGAAGGTTTGACGCTATGCCGCCTATTATGAATACCGCAAATATGCTGCCTATGACGTTGAAATACGGTATCAGTACGGCCATCGAAAGCAGTTTGATTAAGGTGGATATTATGTTATAATACATATATTTCTTGGTAATGCCGCGGGAGATTATGAGGCTTCCGAGGGAAAGACTTATCATGCTTATTGCTATTCCAAAGCAGATGAGGGTAAGGTACAGCGGTGCGTAGGAGTAACTGCCGGACAGGAGTATATGCAGCCCAGGATTGGCCATGACCCCTATATAGAGTATAAGGGGCATTGCAAGAATGAGAGAGTACATGATTATCTTATCGTATGCCGAGTTTCTTTTTTCTGTATTCTTGCTTTTGGCGCCGACTTTTGAGAATATTGGGATAAGGAGCGACGAAGAAGTTGTAAAAATCACTGTGGTAAAGCTAAGTCCTTTCAGCGCTGCGCCGTAGTTCCCCAGAATCGACGCGCTTACGAAAAGCCCCAGTACAAGCACAGAAAGATTCTGAGTTACCAAGTTAAGCATGTTTATTACGCCTATCGGAGCCGAGAAGTTAAAGGCCCCCATGAACTCTTTCTTTGAAGGCAGGTAAAGTCTAAAGCCCGTAAATTTGGCAGCAGCGTTTATAGAATAGGAGAATGCGGTTGCAGCGCCTATTATGTAACCGATAAGCATTCCTAACAGAGCACCGTTGACTCCAGCTCCCAGATGCAGAAGAAGCACTATGAACGCAAGCTGGCTTAGGTCTATCACTATTGTTATAAGCGCCGCAGCCTTCGGCCTTGAAAGCCCTATAAGCCCCATTATGGCGGCATTCTGTACCATCATAAAAAATATAGCCATTGAAGCGAGAACCAAAGACAAAACGCCTATGCCTACGCTTCCGAATAGAAAATTTGCCACGTAGCTGCTTATGCCTACGCTTATAAGCGTCAAAACCAGCGCTATTGGAAACAAGAGGGCGTAACCGGAGGACATTGTGCGGGAGATTCCCCTTACGTCCCTGTTGTGAGAGAATCTTGCAAGATCCTTGCTGAGGTACGAACCCACACCGAAGTTTTGAAAGCCGCCGAGTATGGCGGCGAAGCTGATGGCAAAAACATATAAGCCATAGCTGCTTGGACCCAGCTGCCTTGTCAACACTACAAATGTCGCCACGCTTATTATTATTGCGAAAACCTGTCCACCGTAAAGCACGTAGGCAGTCCTTGCCGCAGACGATGCAAGACTCTCTTCTTTGTCTTTTTCCAGCATTTGTACAACCCGCTGTTTTTACGATGCTTTTTATTTGTATGCAGAGAAGATATAAAAGCAGTCATATTTTCTTAAAACTGGTTCGATGAAGCTTGGTCTTGGTATTAGGTCGCTGGCATCAGACAAAACCGTCAGGGAATACGCAGTAGTTTTTGCCGTGTACCTGCTGATAGCGCTGGTGATGTTCTGGAATATAACCATTAACATAAGCGGCGCGGTTGTCAACAACGCAGGAGCCTCCTACCAGGGCATGTGGAATTTGTGGTGGGTTCCGTACTCGGCGTTTGTACTGCACCAGAGCCCGTATTTTACAGATTATTTGTTTTACCCCATAGGTGCAAACCTTGCGCAGCAGGCATTGGCGCCTGCGGCCGGTATACTGACACTGCCATTCCAAGCAGTGAGCCTTGCGCTTGCATACAACATACTATTTTTCATGGGCTTTGTCCTTGGGGGGTTGTTCATGTACATGCTTGCAAGATACATAGTCAGAAACAGATATGCGGCATTCATAGCAGGCATAATTTTTGCATTTAGCCCGGTGCACATTGCACAGGCGTATGCCGGACTGCAATGGACGACGGTAGAGTTCATCCCTTTATTCGTGCTCTTTTTTATCATGACAATACGTGAAAGAAAACCGAGATATGCGGCGTTTGCCGGCATAAGCTTCTTCCTGCTCACGTTTATGGGAGACGTGCAGCAAGGCGCCCTGATGCTCTTCTTCACGGTTGCCAGCCTGCTGCTGCTTGCCATGCTTGAAAAAAACGTAGTCAGGAAGGCGGCAGTTGCGGTTGCGATACTGGCGGCGATTGCACTTGTGTTGAGCCTGCCTATGATTGCATTATCCGGAGCGGCACAGGGCAAAAACACATCGCTGCAAAGCAGCCTTAACGACATACCGCATGAAATGTTATACAGCGATACAGTTGCGTCGTTCTTCCTGCCGAGCTACTACAACGGCATATTCAACGGCCTGTCTGCTAACTACTACAACCGCACATATGGACTTAATTATAGCGGAGTCCAGACTACCTCCGCCTCGAGCCAGAAGGTGGCGTATCTGGGTTACACCGCGATACTGCTTGCCATAATTGGAATAGCGTATGCGTACGGAAAGGAACGCAGACACATAATTTACTGGTCAGTGATCTTTGCGTTGTTTGCGATTCTTGCGTTAGGGCCTGTTTTTCAGGTAACAGGAGCAGGCCAGGGCATACCCTCCGGGCCTGTGTACATAGGAACAGCAGTCTCCGGAGCCAACGTTTCCGGAATACCATCGCTGTACTTCCTGTACAGATATGTTCCGGTAATAAACGCGGCGCAGGAGCCAGCTGCCTTTGACATAGTAGCCATGATGGCGCTTGCGGTGATTGCCGCATTCGGCTTTGAGCGCCTTATACAAATTAAGGACCTGAGCAGAAATACCCTGGCAGTAACGGTAGTAGTTACATTGCTTATACTTCTCGAGTACAACGGCATGCCGTTGTCCATATCTTCCGCGTCGGCGCTGACTGCTAATGCTACAATACCGAAGTCATTCTATGAGATAGGCAACCTCACAGGTAACTTCTCAGTGCTTTCGCTGCCGTCGCTTCCTGCAGAGAATGGCAGTTTTTACTATCCTAAAATGGCTATGTTTTATGAAACGGCGGCAAAGAAACCTCTCGTTGGGGGCTATGCGACTGTCATGAACTCCACACAGCAGGTGCTGCTTGAAAATATCCCGCTCGTGGTAGAGTCGAACTATCTTGAAGGTGGCCAGGGCTTCCTGTACCCGTACCCGATAAATGAAAATTATAGCAACCTGACTATGCTGTGGCTCGCAAAATATAACATCGGCTTCATATCAGTTGCAAACAAAGCATATACGCAGCAGAACTACGCGTTGTTCGTCAACTATATGGAAAGCATATTCGGTGCGTACATTACCTACGCCAATACAACAGTATTCCAGACAAGCACTGCCGTAAACAGGTATGCAGGGGGCAGCCTTGTCTCTTACATAATAGGGACTTGGATTCCTGGGTATCTATTCTGCGGATCCGGCCAGTACTGCAACAGAGACTTTGCGACTATGTGGTGGGGCAGGAACCTCCGCGCCATAAATCTGTTTTCGCCAATCGCAGGAGCGGTGACTATGCGTACAGACGCGCTCTCATATTACGGCGTAGCCAACATAGATGTGTTAGTAAACGGCGTTCTGACCAGTCAGCTGAACGCAACCAACAGCACCGCAGCAAGGCAAACGTTTTCATTAAACATGAACGTATCGAAAGGATTTAACCAAGTAGTGTTTTACGAGCAGAACTCCACACTGCAGCCGCAAAATACGCAATATGCAAATTATCCGTACTTCACGTACGGTATGTACAACATAAGCTTCACTTACCTGAACGGTAGCGCTACGTAAATTCTCGTTCGGGCGTAGGAAATAGGCGCAGATTGAAATTTCAGGCAGAATTTGAGAGATTTTTGTATTAGTATATTAAGCTTTGTAGAAAAGTATAAATACAAGTTAGTGC
>VFSW01001302.1_pt1 | contig 37980 bp, 36 predicted proteins | sample 5358111 | NCBI WGS metagenome assembly VFSW01 (sample SAMN11554181, study PRJNA540505) | mine drainage metagenome | isolation source: sediment from site ElyBrook_90M | place: USA: Ely Copper Mine, Vershire, VT | collected 2017 | reverse complement strand
GCGACACCCCACCCACCCGTTGCGGCCGCATCACGTCGTCGTTTTCAAACTGGACAGCTGATGTATCTATGGCCACCTTGGAGGCAAATGCCTTAAAACCTTCGGGCAAACCCACGCTCCACAGAATGGTCAGGTTAGGCTCTGGGGAGAGGCCAATGTTGTAGAGCGTCTGCAGAACGCGAAAGCAGGTTTTTGAAACCAGGCTTGCCCCATCCGTACTCATTCCGGCCAGACTCAAGGTCACCCAGGTAGGATCTCCGCTGTATAGCGCATCGAAGTCCTTCGTACGCATGTAGCGAATGATGCGAAACTTGATCACCAGATGGTCGATCATCTCCTGCGCTTCGGCCTCGGTAATGCGCCCTTCGTCAAGATCGCGCTGGATATAGATGTCCAGAAAAGTGGTGACACGCCCCACGCTGGTGGCGGCGCCATTGGCTTCCTTGGCTGCCGCAAGATAGGCAAAATACAGCCATTGCACTGCTTCCAGGGCAGTACTGGCCGGTTTTGAAAGGTCGAATCCGTAACCCATGGCCATGATCTTTAATTCATTGAGGGCCTTGATCTGTTCGGACAGTTCTTCGCGTTGGCGAATCACAACTTCGGTGAACTCGGAGCCATCGGTTTTGGCTTTCTGGCGCTTGCGCTCGTCAATCAGCGCATCCACGCCATACAGGGCTACGCGGCGATAATCGCCGATGATGCGCCCTCGCCCATAGGCATCGGGCAGCCCGGTGATGATTCCAGATCGACGGCAGGCCAGAATTTCGGGATCGTAAACATCAAATACCCCCTCATTGTGGCTTTTGCGATAGTCCTGAAAAATTTCCTTGATCTTGTTGGGCACGGGAGGAAACCCGTATTCTTCAAGCGACTGTTCCACCATGCGCAATCCCCCTTTGGGGTAAATAGCGCGGCGCAATGGAGCGTCGGTTTGCAAACCGACGATGACTTCATCCGGGCGACTGATATATCCGGGTGCATGGGACGTGATGCTTGAGCCCACCTCCGTAGAAACGTCCAGCACGCCATTGTTAAGGCGTTCCTGCTTTAGCAATGCAACGACCACCGCCCATTGCCGTAGGGTGTTTTCGGTAGGGCCCGCCAGAAAACCAGCGTCTCCCCGATATTCGGTGTAGTTGTCGTGGATAAAATCGCGCACGGCGATATCTCGCTTCCAGACATCGCCCCTGAAACCGCGCCACGGATTGCGCGTTGCGGTATCAACGATTTGCTGCGGAATTTGGGTGTCCATGGGTTGAACCTCGGTCTGATTTCGGTACTGTTCGGTGGGCCCATTGTAAAAGGGGTAGGCAACCCGTAAAAAGCGACTTATACTGTGGCCAGGTGTCAATTTAATTTATATCTGCCTATGCGTAAGCTCCCGTCTTTACACTCAGTTAGAATCTTCGAGACCTGCGCTCAGATGTTGAATTTTTCGGTAGCTGCACGAGAGCTTTGCCTGACCCATAGCGCCGTCAGCCACCAGATTCGCCAGCTGGAAGAATGGCTGGGGCAACCCCTGTTTACCCGTCATGCGGACGGCGTTGCGCTGACTCCTGCCGGCCAGGCCTTGCAGCGCTCCGCCACCCAATCGCTTAGCCTGCTGGAGGATACTTGCCAACAATTGCTGTCCCGCTCACAAGCCCAGGCCATCACCCTTGCAGCACCCGGCAGCTTCATGGCCCTGTGGTTGATCCGGCGGCTGGAACACTTCGAGCGCACCTATCCAACGCTACGATTACAGCTGCAAACCCAGGGGAACTACCAGGATCTGGCTGCCCAGCGCATTGATGCACTGGTAATTAGCGCGCGCCCTCCCTGGCCCAAAGGAGTGCATGCAGTTACCCTGTTTGGCGACCGGGCTGGCCCCGTCTGTTCGCCGGACTGGAACCCGATGCCCGGCAACGGCAGTGAACTGTTGGGACAGCCTCTGCTCTATACGTTATCGCGGCGTGAGGCGTGGATCGAGTGGGCAGAGTTGCACGGCCTCGACCCGGCCCGACTGAATCTGGTGCGCCACTTCGATAATCTGCAATTGATGCTGGAAGCCGCCGTTTCCAAACTGGGCATTGCCATCGCGCCGGAACAACTGGTTCAGCGCGACATCCAGCAAGGTCGGCTAATCGCCCCGCTGGGCTTTGCTTCAAGTCCTTCGGAATTTGCACTTTGCGTGCTGGGGAGCCGCGTACAGGAGGCCTCGTTGGCTGCCCTCATCACCTGGATGATTGAACAGACCCGACCATGAGCCTTACTCCATTTCTAGTGGCCACGACCAGTTATCTGCTGATGCTGGTGGCTTATTTCCTGCACAAGCGGCGAGCTTTTCACATGCTGGTCATGGGCGCCAATATTGCCTTTGATGTCTCCATGCCTTTTTTTCTGGTAACCCATCGCAACTGGTGGCACCGCCTCATTGAACAAAATGACATTGTCTCCTTTCTGGTCTGGATGCACTTCGGTCTGCTGATCACGATGTATGCGCTGGAATTGGCTCAAGTCGTAACTGCCCGCCAAATTCTGAAAGATGCGCCCACAGCGCGCGCCACCCACCACAGCCAGGGGCGTGCCTTGCTGGTGGTGCGCGGGCTGGTAATCCTCACAGGTGGATTTTTAGCAGAACCGGCGTAGTATGGGGCCTAGGTTTAGACTGGGTCCAAAAATGAGGTCTGACCCCGAAATAACAATTGAGGAGACACTTATGCGTTCATTTTCAAAAGCACTCGCCCTGGCCGCATTCACCGTGCTTGTGGGTAACCCCGCATGGGCTGAAACAGCCCATCTAACCGCGAAGCTGTCCACGGCTGCAGAAGTCCCAGCCAAGAGCGGGCCAGGTACGGGCACAGTTGATGCCATGCTGGATACTGCAACCGGCAAGCTTAAGTACACCATCACTTATGCGGGCTTAAGCGGTCCTGCCACTGCGGCCCATTTCCACGGTCCGGCTGGTCCCACTGAATCCGCTGGCGTTGCCGTAAAAATCACCGGCGACCTGGCAAGCCCGATTAAAGGGGAAGCCATGCTGACGCCAGAGCAAGCCGATGCGTTAATGAAAGGCCGGTGGTACGTCAACGTCCACACAGCCAACAATCCTTCTGGAGAAATTCGCGGGCAGTTGATGAAGTAATTAGCGAATCGAGTGGTATTCGCTCTGACGAGCGCGCCGCGACAACACGAGTTGCCACAGGCGCCCTTCGCCGGAGCGAAACAACCCGGCGCAACAAAGCAGGTAGTAGCGCCACTTACGGTAAAAATGCTGATCGTAGCGCACGCTTAAATGCGGCCAGGCGCGTTCGAAGCGCTCGTGCCAGGCCATCAGGGTGCGGTCGTAATCGTGTCCAAAGTTGTGCCAGTCTTCCAGTTGCAAATCGGGTTCCAGCGTGTTGCCAATCTCCTTCAGGGAAGGCAGATGGCCGTTGGGAAAGATATAGCGATCGATCCATTCATCGGTTTTCTGAACCGTGATCGCACTGCCGATGGTGTGCAGCAAAAACAGTCCTTCTGCATTCAGGAGTTGCTCAACTTCTGCAAAGTACGTAGCGTAATTCTTTGGGCCTACATGTTCAAACATTCCCACCGACACGATTTTGTCAAAACGTCCTTCAAGGTCCCGGTAATCACAATATTTAATCTGTACCGGCAACCCCTGACAGCGCACTTGGGCAAGTTGCTGTTGTTCCTTTGACACCGTCACTCCCACCACCGAAACATGGTAATGCTCTGCAGCAAAACGGGCCAACCCGCCCCAACCGCAGCCAATGTCCAGCAATGATTCGCCCGGTTGCAATTCAAGCTTGCGGCAGATCAGGTCAAGCTTGTGCTGTTGCGCCTCCTCCAGCGTCTGTGCCTTGGCCCAGTAAGCGCAGGAATAAATCATGTAGGAATCCAGCATGGCTTCAAACAGATCATTACCGGCGTCGTAATGCAGTTCGCCTACCTGAAAAGCCCGACTACGGCTTTGCAGATTAAACAGACGGTTTCGCAGGGCTTCCAGGATGAACGGCAGTTTGAATCGAAACGGTGCTTTCTGATCCAGCTGCGCGCGCAAGATGCGAGTAAAAAACTCGTCCAGCCGCTCACAGTCCCAGTCCCCATCCATGTAGGATTCACCAAGACCCAGAGACCATCTTCCCAGAACCTTGGCATAAAATTCCGGTCGATGCACCTGCAGATCCCAAGGGTTGGGGCCATTTAACTGAACACCTGCCAAATCCAGCAACGCCTGGATTTTTGCTGCCTTGGTGCTTGGTCCAGTCATGATCCTGTGCAGTCAGTGAGATTTAACATCGCATTATTTGATGGAATCGTACAACACTCTTGGCGTAGCATCTAGTGCGTTTGTCAATTTCATCGGAGCCCCCATGCCACGCTTTGCCGCCAACCTGACCCTCATGTACCAGGAACACGCTTTTCCTGATCGCTTTGCGGCCGCCCGTGCCGACGGATTTGACGCCGTCGAATGCCTGTTTCCATACACCCTGAAAGCTCAGGTCTGTTTAACACGTTTGCAAGATCATGGATTACAGCAAGTGCTGTTCAATGCCCCGCCCGGGGACTGGGAAGCAGGAGAACGCGGGCTTGCAGCGCTGCCCGGACGTGAAGCCGACTTCCGCCACGGCATCATCGAACAGGCGCTGCCTTATGCCCAGACGTTGCGTGGGCCCCGCCTGCATGTACTGGCCGGTCTCCTCCCGCCCAATAGCGACCCCTACCGGGGGCGCAGCAGGTATTTGGATAATCTGGCTTGGGCCGCCTCAATGGCGGCCCCGCTGGGAATCGATATCCTGATCGAGCCCATCAACCCGCGTGACATGCCAGGCTACTATCTCACGAGGCAAGACGAGGCGCATGATCTGGTCACCGAGGTGGGGATGGCCAATTTGGGAGTACTGATGGATTTGTATCATTGCCAGATCGTGGAAGGTGATCTGGCGCGTCACATTGAAACATTTCTGCCAAACGGACGGGTGCGCCACTTTCAGATTGCGGGAGTTCCCGATCGTCACGAACCTGACAATGGGGAAATCAACTATCCCTATCTGTTCGATCTGATTGACCGATTGGGCTTCCGCGGAACCATTGGCTGCGAGTACCGACCCCAGGCCGGTACGTCGCAGGGACTGGGCTGGCTTAAAAAGTTACCGTCCCACCGGGCATAAGATCCAGCACCTTGGTGCGGGATGGGCCCAGCGCCTTGATAAACTCTTCCGGCGTACCTTTTAGCACCGGGAAGGTTCCGTAGTGAATCGGCAAGGCATAATGCGGCTTGAGCCAGTAGCGCACGGCATAGGCCGCATCCTGCGGGCTCATCACGTAGTGACCGCCGATGGGAATCAGCACCAGATCCGGCTTGTAGTAATCAGCAATCATCTTCATGTCGCCAAACAACCCGGTATCCCCCATGTCGTAGATTTTGAACCCATTCTCCATCTCGATGATGTAACCCACCGGTTCACCGCCTGGATGGGTTTCATCCTTGTTGGTAGCGGGGTTATTCCACACCACTTCCGAACTGTGTTCAGCGTGGACCATGGTGATTTTGATTCCGTCAAAGGGGGTGATGGTGCCGGATTTATTCATGCGCGGAGCAAGCTCCGCAGGCAATACGCCCAGGGTCAACAGGGTCTGGTTAAGACCGGCCGGTGCAATGACAGGGATGTTGAGACGTTTGGCCAGTTCTGGTGCATCTCCCAGATGGTCACCATGACCGTGGGTTACAAGGATCAGGTCAATATGGCCCAAGGCGTCGAGATTTTTGTACTGCGCCGGCGTCTTTGGGTTTTTGGTAATGAAAGGGTCGATCAGAATGACCTTGCCGCCCGGAGTGGAAATACGGACAGCCGATTGCCCCAGCCACAGCAATTCGGTCTTCCCATCGGCGGCATGGACTGTTCCGATGGCAAACATCCACAGCAAAATGAATTGTTTCATTTTTTGAAAATTGATCATGTGCGTGTCCTCATGGCTTCCAAAACTTTGTGCGGAGTAAATGGTACGGAGCGCAGGCGCACCCCGATGGCATCATACACGCCATTGGCAATCGCCGATGGCACCACCGAAGCGGCCGGTTCACCAGCCCCCCAGGGTTTTTCGGTGGGACGATCAATCAGGTCCATGGTGACCTGGGGAACATCTGGGAACGTCAAGATGGGGTAGCTTACCCAATCAAGTGTCGTGACGCGTGAGCGATCAAACTTGATTTCTTCCAGCAGGGTGCGGCTCACGGTTTGAATGATGTTTCCTTCCAGCTGGTTTCTAAGCCCATCCGGGTTGATGATCTGACCACAATCGTGGGCAATGTAAAAATGCGTCACCCTGATTTTACCTGTGCGGCGATTTACTTCCACATCGGCAACTACAGCCACATAGGTGCGCACCAGTTCGTACTTGATGTAGGACACCCCGCGACCACGCACCACGTCACCTGATTCAGCCGCTTTACCAGCGCGGGGTTGCCAGCGGGCCAACTGGGCGACCCGCTGCAGGCATTCGCGACCCCGTGGGTCGGTGAGATGGCGCAGGCGAAATTCCATAGGATCAGAGCCCGCGGCATGGGCCAGCTCATCCATGAAGCTCTCGTTTCCATAGGTATTCTGCATCCGCCCGGGCGCGCGAATCCAGGAAGCACGTAGCGGGGTACGTTCAAGAGAATGAATGGTGGTCTTGAGATTGGGTACCTGATATGGGATTGCCATGCCCTGATGAATGTTGCCCGGATGCGCCGCTTCATGGGGCATGTCAGCCAGGTCGGCGGCCAGCAAGGTGACAGAAATCTGGGCCGGGCGCTTGGGAATATAGGCGTGGGATTCCCAGGCCGCGATAAGCCCCTGATCGTCCAGGGCCCCCCGAAAATCCAGCAATGTTGGCGGTCCCTTGGGGTCCCAGCCATGCTCGTCGGCGCGCATCCACTGTACGCGCACTGGTTGGTTGACGACCTTGGCAATCAGCACCGCATCCGCCGCCGCATCTTCATGACCATTGCGCCCATAGCAGCCAGAGCCATCAATGTAGATGCAACGCACCCGGGACTCCGACACTTTCATCATCTGGGCAATCTGCTTGCGCAACAGGTGGGTTTGTTGCGAAGCACTCCAACAAGTCACCTTGCCGTCTTTCCATTCGGCTACAGCGCAGGAAGGTCCGATGGAGCCATGAGTATGGATGGCAAAATCGTAAGTGGCCTCAAATTTTTTGGCACTTTGCGCTAACACGGCCGCGGGGTCACCGGCGTTTTGCAGATCTTCGCTCTTGCTGATGGCCGTATTTCGCACATAATCCCACAGGTGGTTTTGCTCGGGCAGACCCTGCCATGCGCTCCACACCGGCCTGATTGCTGCGCTGGCCTGAATGGCCCCCCATTCCGTGCGCGCCACCACCGCAAGAAAATTATCTTCGCGCACGGTAGCAACAAACCCCGGTACCTTGCGCGCCGCCTGGTCATCCACCGACAACAGCTCGGCATGCACCCCTGCGGGCCTAACCACCCGGGCATGCAACATCCCGGGCAGGCGGAAATCGTGCATGTATTCAAATTGACCTGTCATTTTGGCAGGAATGTCGAGGCGCGCCACGGACTTGCCAACAATCTGATAATCGGCAGGCGCCTTCGTGGGCGCTTTGGGATCTACCTTGAGCACCAATCCGTCCGTTTCAATCAGTTCGGCGTAGGACGCGCTGGTTCCTTCATGCCAGCATCTCCCCTCATGGGTTTTGATTGCCTGGACGGGCACATTGAATTTGCCTGCAGCCCGGCTGATCAAGGCCGCCCGGGCGGTTGCACAGGCCTGGCGAATTTGCATGGCGCCCACCTGAATGGACAAACTGCCATACGTGGGACCCTGATCCGGCGTGGTCAGGGTATCCCCCTGAACAATGGTCACTTGAGCCAGGGGTACATCAAGTTCTTCCGCGGCGATCTGGGTAATCGCAGTACGCACCCCGGTGCCAAGATCCACTTTGCCGGAATAGATGGTCACTGAATTGTCAGGGTGAATTTGAATAAAGCCATCCACAGCGTCGGTAGCCACACTCTTGGAAGCCGTTGTTGAGGTTTCGCTCGCGGCCAGGATCCGATCAGGCAACAGGGTAAAGGTTACTATCAGCGATCCGGCAGTCTTCAAAAAAATACGGCGATTCAATACGTCGTGTGTCATGATCATTCCTCCCTCAAGCCATGGCCGCGGCAGCACGCTGCACGGCGCGGATAATGCGGGCATGGGTACCGCAACGGCATAAATTAAGCGCCAGTGCCTGCCGGATATCCTGCTCGCTGGGATGCTTGTTTTTATCCAGCAACGCCTTGGTTTGCATGATCATGCCATTGATGCAGTAGCCGCACTGGGCGGCCTGCTCATCAATAAAAGCCTGCTGGATGGGATGGGGGTGTTCTAAAGAACCTAGTCCCTCGAGGGTGGTAATTGACTGTCCCGCCACCTTGGCGATCGACACGCTGCAGGAGCGTACCGGAACACCCTTGACGTGGACAGTACAAGATCCGCATTGGCCCAACCCGCAACCAAAGCGTGGTCCGCGCAAATGAAGATCGTTGCGCAGCGCATACAGCAAGGGCATGTTTGGGTCGTCGGCCTGCACCGTGTGCGATTGGCCATTGACCTTGAGGATATAGGAATGAGACATGACTCCTCCGATTGAAATAGTGATCCTAGAAGTCCGATCACAATCGCTTGATTGTAACGGGGTCAGACCTCATCTAACAACCTGGTGAGGTCTGACCCCGGTTTTCCCCAGTTCTTTCAGCACCGCCCGGACCCTCGCTTCATCGCAGGCCAAGACCCCTTCGCGCAGCTGCCCCAGATAATCCATCAGGACCGACTCAGTCATAAACGGCTCATCTGCCTGCATGATCTTGGGATGTTCTGTGGGCGCTGCATTGCTGCTGGCAATCAGCAGTTCTTCATAAAGCTTTTCACCGGGACGCAGACCGGTATAAACAATTTCAATATCGTGTTGGGGATGCGTCGCATCGCGCAAGCTGTACCCTGCAAGACGAATCATGTTGCGTGCAAGATCAACGATCCGCACGGGCTCTCCCATTTCCAGCAGAAAAATTTCACCGCCATGGGCAAGGCTACCAGCCTGGATTACCAGTTCGACAGCTTCGTGGATGGACATGAAATACCGCGTCACTTCGGGATGGGTAACCGTAACCGGTCCACCCCCGGCAATCTGTTCGCGAAACAACGGGATCACCGAGCCACTTGAACCCAGTACATTTCCAAAACGCACGGCGCAAAATCGCTGTGAACGGCCATTTGCACCTGCGCGCTGTGCCATGGACTGCACTATCAACTCAGCCCAGCGCTTGGTGGTTCCCATGATGTTGGCGGGGCGCACGGCTTTGTCAGTAGAAATCAACACGAAGGTTTCGACACCTGCGTCATAGGCTGCTTGAGCTAATGTAAAAGTGCCCAACACATTGTTGCGCACTCCTTCCAGCGCATTGATCTCCACCAGTGGGACATGCTTATGGGCCGCTGCGTGATAAATGGTCTGGATATCATGGCTGGCAAGAATCCGTTTCACCAGCGCCTCGTCTCCCACAGACCCAAGGCAGGGCACAATCTCGAAATCGGCCATGCCACGCAACCCCCGATCAATCTGGTAGAGCGCATGCTCGCTGGTTTCCAGCAAGACCATGCGTGATGGGCGCAGTACCGCTATCTGGCGACACAGTTCTGACCCAATCGAGCCACCCGCCCCGCTGACCAGAACAGATTTTCCGAAAACAGAACGCCCCAGCAAGGCCGGATTAGCAGCCACGGGATCGCGCCCGAGCAGATCGCCTATGTCCACTTCACGCACCATGTTGATAAGGTGCCGACCGTTGGCAATGTCCACCAAAGCTGGCAGGATACGCACGCGTACCGGGTACTGTTCCAGAAATGCCACCACTTCGCGACGGCGGGCACTGGATGCCGAGGGCAAGGTCACAATCACGTCATGGATATCGAAGCGTTCGATCAAATTGGGCAATTGGCTCGGCGCATACACACGCAACCCACCCACGTCCTTGCCCTGCAAGGCAACCTCGTCCTCCAAAAACCCCGCCGGAAAAAACTCCCGTCCCTGGCGCAAGGCGGCAGCAAGTTGCCATCCGGCATCTCCGGCGCCATAGATCAATACTTGTCGGCCTGCAAAACGTTCGCGTAAAGGCAACCAAAGCAGCCAGCGTGCGGTAAACCGCGTCCCTCCCACCAACACCATGCCGATCAAACCATACAGCACCGGCACCGAGCGGGGCACACCCTCCAGCCCAGTCATTTGGGTCATGAATGCAAGTACTGCCCATAGCGCAGCAGAAAGCGCCATGGACTTGAAGACCGTCCAGAGGGCTTGCTCGCCCAGGTATCGGATGATCGAACGGTACAGTCCACTCTTAAGAAAAATGGGTAATGCCAGAACCGGTGCGGCAACCATCAGCAGCAACTGGCCCGGATTGGGAACAAACCACTCACCCAGACGCAGGGCATAGGATGCCCATACTGCAAACATCAGGGACAGCACATCCACAGTCAGCATCAGCCCCTGTTTAAACGGTCGGGACATCCTGATCAGGTGGCGCGATAAAAAATTGGAAAGCGCTTCAGGCATCGTCAGATTTTCCCGCACCCCATATCAGTACACCCGTGAGTGCCGGGGCGTACGCCAGCATCACCCATATTCCACCCCATTGCGGCAAGACCTGTGCGGCTCCTGCCAGGGGCAATAACCACAACAGGTTAAACGCACCCATCAGCACCGTGACCTTGCGGTGGCTGTTCCAGCGTCGCGCCAGGCGCTGGTACGCATGGCTGCGATGCGCCTCGGTCCAGCGTTGCCCTGTAGCGATCCGGACCAGCAACGTCACGCTGGCATCGGTAACAAAACCGGCACCCAAAATCAACCAGGTTGACAGCTCAAGCCAACCCGCCAAAATGGACATCAACGCCATTGCAAAAATCATGAAGGCTATCCAGGTACTGCCCACGTCGCCCATAAAAATTTTGGCCGGGGGCCAGTTAATCCACAAAAATCCGGCCCCCGCCGCAGCCAAGCAAGGCATCATAACCCAGAGAGGCTGCGCCATCCGCTCGGAATGGCCCCAGACTGCCAGAAGCGCTCCCATGCCCAACATGAAAACCGCTTGTGCCGCAGCAAGACCATCAATGCCGTCCATGAAATTGAACAGATTTATCCACCAGATGCCCAGCACGAGCATCAGGACAATGACCTCCAAAGGCGCTGCGAAAAGTCCCAGCAGGCCCAGCAAACCGGTACAAACCGCACCGTGCACGGCAAATCGCAAACGCGCCGGCAAGGCATGAAGATCATCTCGAAATCCAACCATTGCCAACAGCAGGGCAAGACCGAGCGTCTCCCCCAGCACTGGAATTCCATCACTTATGGCCAACCAGCCTCCTGTCAGGGTGCCTGCCAGCACAATGCCCAACCCGCCGCCATGGGGCGTGGGTTGAAGATGCGATGAGCGGGCATTGGGCTGGGACAACAACCCCAAACGAAACGCAGCGCGCTGCACACCCCATGCAATCACCCAAGCAAGAAATGCACTGATCGTAATCAGGGGTGTCAGTTCCAACAAAAGGCCAGCCGAGTTCACGGTAAATCAGCTCTGGTAAGGCGAAACATGCGCGGTACAAAACCCAGGTCGCGTCGTGCATCGCTGTGGTCGAAGATCAGATCTTGGCCCATGCGCAGAGCCATGGCAGGGGTCCAGTGCCGATAACGAGGCCATCGGCGCAGCCCCTTTAACGCCAAAACAAATAAACCAAGGGGTACGCTAAAGTAACGCGGTGAGCGACCCAGGGCAGTAAAGATTCGGGCGACCATCTCCTGATATGTCAACGTTTCGCCTCCCGAAAGCACATAGCTGCGATTTACGGCCTGTGGTGCCTGCAATGCAGACATACAAGCTGTAGCCACATCCTCAGCGTGCACCGGCTGGCGCAATCCCTGGGCGCGTCCCAAGAGAGGGAAAAAACCCCAACGCCGAATCAGCCGCGCCATTTCGCTGATATTTTTGTCCTTGCCCCGTCCGTATATCAACGTAGGGCGCAGAATCACCCAGGCCACACCGTGACCTTCGGCCCAATCGCGCAACTGTTGCTCGCTGGCGCAAAGGCGCGCTGCCAGCGCCTGTTCCTGCAGATCTGCAGAATCTGCCTTGGTGGAGGCACTGGTGGAAGAAAGCGCCACCACGCGTTGCACGCCCTGTTGCAACAACACCTCAAAATAATCCGGCAAGACCCAAAGGGGCGCAACACAAATCCAATACGGCACGGGTGTGGTGCTGTGGTTGGGCCGCTCGTTGCTTGACCGGGTTGTCACCGACCAACCTGCTGCCCTTAGCAGGGGCACCAGACACTCCCCCACGAGTCCGGTAGCGCCAAAAATCCCGACGCGCCGTTCAGTCATGACGTCGTCCCAGTGCGGCATCCAGGATACGGCGCCCGGTATGATGGATGGCCACCAGTCCAAAATGCAGCCAGACACCTGCTGCCACGAATACCATTAACGGTCCGGGATAGTGCTGTCGGAAAAATTTTCGATAAAACCGCAGCATGCCGCGATGTTTGTGCCACTCTACAAACAGGGGCCGCGCCCGACTGCTAGTCCCCTGATAGTGAACCACTGGTGCGTCCGGAACAAACAGGATGTCCCAGCCTTTTTGATGGAACCGCAAACACCAATCCAGATCTTCGCAGTGCAAAAAATAACCTTCGTCCCACGGCCCTACCGCTTCCATTGCTTCACGTCGTACCAGCATCAATGCGCCAGAAATGGCCTCGACTGAAATCGGCTGTTGCGGCAATGGTTGGCGGTGCAAATTGAAATCAAAAAACAAGTGTGGCCAGCGTCCGGAAAATCGGGTCAGTCCAAATGCACTGACGAAGGAACGCCAGGGGGTAGGTAGGGCACGACGCCCCCCGCGCTGTTCCGAACCGTCCGGGTTTTTCAACAAACCGCCAGCCATGCCAGCTTCAGGATGTTGTTGCAGAACCTTCAGCATGCGGGCCAACGCCCCAGGCTCCGGCAAGCTGTCGGGATTAAGAAAAAGCAGATAGGGTTGCCGAGCCGCCTGCACGGCAAGGTTGCAGGCCGCCGCAAAACCAAGGTTGCGCGCGCTTTCAATGAGACGCAGTGCGGATTGATCATTCTGAGTGCGAAGTGTCGCAAGACTGCCATCGGTGGAAGCATTGTCCACCACGATGACTTCGCGTACCTGCTTTAGAATGGCTTGCACACAATCGCCCAGCAATTTCCCAGCGTTATGGTTGACGATAATGACGGAGAGGGGACAGACCCCAACTTCCCCTTCTTCAATCATTGAGGTCTGACCCCAATTTCGCCAATATGCCAGCTGTTTGGGGTGGCGCTTGCCCAGTGGGTGCGAAAGGGTTCGGGCAGGTGCCCCGTATCAAGGTTGCCCACCAGCACGTTATGGGGTAGATCGGGCATCAATTCCTCAAACGAGCAAATCACACCGGTTTCCAGACGGCGCATGAGAAAGCGCTTTTCGATGCGAGAAGGATGGTTCACTCCGGCAGCTGCGGCAAGCTCGGCCAATGCTTCTAGGGTGTGATGATGGTAGTTGCGCACCCGTACCGCCCGATCGGACACCACTAAAGCGCGCTGGCGCAACACGTCCTGTGTGGTGATGCCAGTGGGACACGCGCCGGTATGGCAGGTTTGCGCCTGAATGCAGCCCAGGGCAAACATGAATCCACGCGCTGCATTACACCAGTCGGCCCCCATGGCTAGCGTACGCACAATATCAAAAGCCGTAATGATTTTTCCGGAGGCCCCGATGCGGATCTGGTCGCGCAAACCAATCCCGATCAAGGTGTTATGTACCAGACGCAAACCGTCCTGCAGTGGCATACCCACGTGGTCGGTAAACTCCAGCGGTGCAGCACCGGTCCCGCCTTCAGCGCCATCAACCACGATAAAATCCGGATGTAGTCCGGTAGTCAACATGGCCTTGGCCAACGCCATAAGTTCCCAAGGATGCCCCACGCAAAGTTTGATGCCAACCGGTTTACCCCCGGACAGGACTGACAACGATTGCATCCATTCCAGCAACTCAGTGGGCGCACCGAAGGCAGAATGTGCCGCTGGTGATATGCAATCCACGCCCAGCGCAATCCCGCGCGCTTCGGCAATCTCAGCAGTAACCTTGCTTGCTGGCAATACACCACCATGGCCGGGCTTGGCTCCTTGAGAAAGCTTGATCTCGATAAGCTTGACCTGAGGATCCCGCGCTGCAATGCCAAAACGCTCCGGGTCAAACCTTCCCTCCGGAGTGCGGCAACCAAAATAACCCGAACCCACGTTCCAGACCAGATCACCGCCATGTTTGCGGTGATATTTTGAAATCGAACCTTCTCCCGTGTCGTGAGCAAAGCCACCCATCCTGGCCCCCAGGTTAAGGGCCATGATGGCGTTGCCGGAAAGCGCTCCAAAACTCATAGCAGAGATGTTGAACACGGACATGGAGTAGGGTTGAGCACGGTCCGCCCCCACCAATACCCGAAAATCCGAGCCGTTAAGAGGTGCAGGCACCATGGCATGATTGAGCCACTCGTGACCGGTGGCGTACACGTCAAGACGGGTTCCGAATGGGCGTTTGTCGGTTTGTTGCTTGGCGCGTTGATAGGCAATGGAACGCATGGTGCGTGAAAAAGGAGTGGCTGTCGTATCGTCCTCGAGAAAGTATTGACGGATCTCGGGGCGGATATATTCCAGCAGAAAGCGGATATGCCCCAGAATGGGGTAGTTTCGACGCACGGCATGCTGGGTTTGCCATAAATCAATCAGCCCAACTCCAAACAACGTGAGCAAGACCGGCACCCCAATCAGGCTGATATCGCCTTGAGGCCATAACAGCAAGGCCAATGCTCCGATCCAGCATAGATGCAACGCTAAAAAGCGTTTGGCAAACCATTTGGACATAGCCACCCCGGAAGTTGAGAAAATTGCTCACACGTTGAATTCGGCGATCAGTGTACCCCAAAGTTTTTAAGCGTTAGCCTGATGACACAAATAGGTACAATCAGTACCCGGGGCGTCGCATGAGAAAACAACGTTGATACCAGACGTATTGATCATTGGGGGTGGCAATGCAGCGCTCTGCGCAGCTTTGATGGCGCGGGAAGCTGGTGCTTCCGTACTGCTCCTCGAAGCCTCCCCGCGCGCCTGGCGCGGCGGCAATACCCAACACACCCGAAACCTGCGTTGCATGCATGACACTCCACAGGACGTACTCATCGGGTCCTATCCGGAAGAAGCGTACTGGCAAGATCTTCTTGGCGTCACTGAAGGCCAAACCGATGAGCGGCTGGCGCGACTGGTGATCCGTGCATCCTCCACCTTTCGTCCCTGGATGCACAAACACGGAGTGCGCTTTCAACCTCCTTTATCCGGTGCCCTGCAGTTGGCAAACACCAACGCTTTTTTTCTGGGCGGAGGCAAAGCCCTGATCAATGCCTATTATCGCAGTGCCGAAGCGATGGGCGTTCAGATTCGTTACGACATGCCGGTGGATGCCCTTGAGTTGAATGATGGCCATTTTGTTGCCGCCTTGTGCGGGGATAAGCGCATCGCAGCGCGCGCTTGCGTTCTGGCAGCCGGTGGATTTGAATCCAACCGTCAATGGTTGCGTGAAGTCTATGGCCAGGATGCGAATGGCGAGTGGCCAGCGGACAATTTCCTGATTCGCGGCACCCGTTTCAATCAGGGAGTGCTACTGAAATTCATGATCAATGCCGGCGCAGATACGGTGGGTGATCCTTCCCAATCCCACTGCGTGGCAATTGATGCTCGCGCACCCCGCTACGATGGCGGCATTGCCACACGGGTTGACTGCATCTCCTTGGGTGTGGTGCTAAACCAAAATGCCGAACGTTTCGGTGATGAAGGTGAAGACTTCTGGCCCAAGCGCTACGCCCTCTGGGGGCATCTTGTCGGGCAGCAACCCTCGCAACTGGGGTACGCCGTGATTGACGCCAAGGCCGTTGGCAAATTCATCCCTCCCATGTTTCCAGGTGTCGAAGCAGCTTCCCTTGCCGGGTTGGCCCGCGCACTGGAATTACCAGAAGCCCGTTTCCTGCATACTCTCAATATGTACAATGCCGCCTGCCGCCCGGGTACTTTTGATCACACCCTCCTTGACGACTGCCACACAGTGGGATTGTTTCCACCCAAGACCCACTGGGCGCTACCGATCGACACCCCGCCCTTTTTTGGCTACGTCCTGCGACCCGGGGTTACCTTCACCTATCTGGGTCTTAAGGTCGACTCGGCTGCGGCTGTGCATTTTGGTGGCCAGCCCAGCGACAACCTCTTCGTGGCAGGAGAAATGATGGCAGGCAATATTCTTGGTCTGGGTTATACGGCCGGAATTGGCATGTCCATTGGCACGGTCTTTGGAAGGATTGCCGGCACCAAGGCGGCCCATGCAGCCCGGCAACATCTAAGAGAAGGGCATGCTCACTGAATACGAAGCCGAAGTGCAGCGCGAGATGCAGATCTGCAATGCCTGCCGCTACTGCGAAGGATATTGCGCGGTCTTCCCGGCAATGACCCGCCGGCAGGGGTTTACCAAGGCAGATATCCATTACCTTGCCAATCTGTGCCACAACTGTGGTGCCTGCTACCACGCCTGCCAGTATGCGTTACCCCACGAATTTGCCGTCAATGTGCCGCGCGCACTGGCCCGTGTGCGTCGCGAAACTTATAGCACGTACGCATGGCCGCCAACCCTGGGAAGCCTCTATCAACGCAACGGGCTAACCCTGGCCCTGGCCTCATCTGCAGGTCTTGCCCTGTTTCTGATCCTGGCACTTTTGTTGGGTGGCTCATTCAATCTTGCATCGCCTGCGGGCAACTTCTACGCCATTTTTCCGCATCGTTTGCTGATTGCCCTTTTCGGCGCAGTCTTCGGATTTTCAATTTTCGCCCTGGCAATCGGAGTTGCTCGCTTCTGGCGCGACCTGGCGCCGGGCGCATCCACAGCGCAGGCAGTGGTTGAAACCACGCAACATGTGCTGGCATTGACCTACCTTGACGGGGGCCAAGGTGACGGCTGCAACGAAGCAGATGATCGGTTTACGCTGGTGCGCCGACGTTTTCATCACTTCACTTTCTACGGCTTCCTGTTATGCTTCAGCGCAACTATCATCGCGATGGGAGATCACTACATTCTGGATCAGCGCGCGCCCCATGCCCTTTCGAGCTGGCCGGTAATACTGGGCAGCCTCGGTGGCATCGGCCTGTTGATCGGGACTTTCGGGCTGCTGTGGTTGAACCTGCGCCGTGATCCAGTTGCTGGTGATCCCCAACAGCGCCCTATGGACCGAGGGTTTATCGTCCTATTGCTGCTTACCAGCGTTACCGGTCTCGCGTTACTGGCGTGGCGAGAAAGCAACGCGATGGCCCTGCTTCTGGCCGTGCATCTGGGCGTAGTAATGGCATTGTTTGCCACGTTGCCTTACGGCAAGTTTGCACACGGTATTTATCGCACGGCCGCGTTGCTGAAGTGGGCCATTGAAAAACGACACAAAGAGGTCCTTCGTTGACATTCGGTGGTGCTTCCCTGAAATCCCTGATCCCCTCGCGCACTTCAAAAGTCAGAACCGTGTTGCGAGTAACAAGCGGGAACTTTTTAGAGCAGTTCGATTTTTTTCTTTTCGGCTTCTATGCCACTTCGATCGCCAAGGCCTTTTTCCCGGCTGAAAGCGAATTTGCCTCTCTCATGCTTACCTTCACGGTTTTTGGCGTGGGCTTCCTGATGCGTCCCCTGGGCGCCATCGTACTGGGCGGCTACATTGATAAGGTGGGGCGGCGCAAGGGCTTGATCGTCACTCTTTCCATTATGGCAAGCGGTACAATTCTTATCGCACTGGTTCCTGACTACGCTACAATCGGCGTATCTGCTTCGTTCCTTGTTCTGCTAGGACGCATCATGCAAGGATTTTCAGCCGGCGCAGAAATGGGTGGTGTTTCAGTTTATCTGGCGGAGATTGCCACCCCCAACCACAAGGGCTTTTATACCTCCTGGCAATCGGCCAGTCAGCAGATGTCCATCGTGGCTGCGGCTGCGCTGGGCACCCTTATCAATCAATGGATGACTCCCGCAGCGGTTGCCGAATGGGGGTGGCGCATTCCCTTCATTCTAGGCAGCTCCATCGTTCCATTTATTTATATTCTGCGGCTCAACCTTCGGGAAACAGATGCATTCCTGGCCCGTCTGCATCATCCGGATGCCCGAGAAATGTTTACATCCCTCGTCACTCACTGGCGAATCATCGTCATCGGCACATTGTTGGTGGCCATGACCACCTGCACCTTCTATCTAATTACGGTCTACACCCCAACCTTTGGTCGAAGTGTCCTGCACCTTAGCACTCTGGACAGTTTGCTGGTGACCTTATGCGTGGGCCTGTCTAACTTTATCTGGTTGCCTATCGGTGGCATTCTGTCAGACCGCATCGGGCGGAAGCACATTTTGATAACAATTTCCCTCCTGGCTGCTCTAACCGCCTACCCCTTTCTTTCATGGCTTGCCGCAGCGCCAAGCTTCGAACATATGTTGGCAGTGCTGTTGTGTTTCTCGTTCTATTTTGGTGTCTACAATGGCGCCATGGTGGCAGCGCTGACAGAAATCATGCCGACCCATGTGCGTGTAGTGGGTTTTTCGCTGGCTTTCAGTCTTGCTACCGCAATTTTTGGGGGATTTACCCCGGCCATCTCGACCTTCCTCATCAACCTGACCGGTGATAAGGCAGCACCGGGATATTGGATGAGTTTTGCGGCGCTGTGTGGTGGAGTAGCCACATGGCTTTTTTACCGTCAGGGCGGCGCAGGCAATCGGTGAGAGCCTGACTGAAGCCGGCAGGTAATATCTTGGGCTACAATGGCCCAAATAATCCAGGGAGACGTTCATGGAAGCCACCATATATTCCAAAGTCGACCGGCGCATCATTCCGTTCCTTTTCCTGTGCTACATCCTCGCCTATCTCGACCGGGTCAACGTAGGGTTTGCCAAGCTCCAGTTAACGCACGATCTGGCCTTGAGCGATGCCGCATTTGCCACTGGAGCGGGACTTTTCTTTATTGGATACTTTTTCTTTGAAGTGCCCAGCAACGTTCTCCTGAAACGCTTCGGGGCCCGACTGTGGATTGCGCGCATTATGATCACCTGGGGCCTGGTGTCCTCCGCAATGATGTTTATGACGAGCGAAATGAGCTTCTACGTGATGCGTTTCATCCTGGGGCTTGCGGAAGCGGGTTTTTTTCCTGGCGTGATCTATTACCTTACCCTGTGGTATCCATCGCGCCAACGCGCCACAAGGACTGCTGGGTTCGTGGCCGCGATTGCCCTGTCTGGCGTGATTGGAAATCCTGTCTCTGGCGCCATTATGGATCTCTTGTCCGGAGCCTTGGGACTGGCTGGCTGGCAATGGCTTTTCCTCATCGAAGGGATTCCGTCCGTCCTGGTGGGGATCTGGGTGATCTTCTACCTGGACAGCAGCATTCACGATGCAAAATGGCTGTCGGCTGAAGAAAAATCTGTTCTCTCTGAAGCCGTTGAGTCCGAAGAAAAGCACAAGCCCCACACCCGCCTAATCGATGCTTTCAAAAGCGGGCGGGTTTATCTGCTTTGCGCCATCTATTTCACTTTGATGGTGGGCCTCTACGGCATCGCCTTCTGGCTACCTACCCTGATCAAAGCCTTTGGCGTCAAAAGTTATCTTAACGTGGGCCTGATTGCCGCCATTCCTTACGGTGTATGCACAATCGGCATGATCTGGTTGAGTCGCCATTCTGACCGCACCGGCGAACGGCGCATCCATTACATGCTTAACGTTAGCATCGGGGCACTGGGTTTGGTCCTCTCAGGTGTCTTCGCGAGCAATCCCGTCATTTCCATCCTGTGTCTGTCCCTTGGCACCTTGGGTGTGGTGGGGTCCATGCCCCTGTTTTGGCCCATGCCTTCCGCTTTCCTTACAGGAACTGCGGCAGCTGCAGGCATCGGCATCGTCAATTCGGTTGGCAACCTGGGTGGGTACATCGGGCCCAACATCCCGGTGTGGGCAAGGCAGTTCTCGAGCAACCCTTCCGCAGCGCTCTACACTATCGCGGCGATCTTGATGTTGGGGGTGCTTCTGGTACTGCTGTTCGTCCCGAAAAGTGTCAACGTGCCGCGGCGCGACTAAAATCTGATGGCGTTCAGATTACGAGGCTCCGCCAAGACGCCTTGCCGTACCAATCATGTCATGCTCAAAAGGCCCAAGTTGTTGCCAACTCAAAACTTCCTGCGGTTCGTCTGCTGACAATTTTTCAAGCCAAACCCGCGAGGGTGCATCGGTGGGTAACATTTGAAGGAGTTGGGGTGCCCATGCGCGCGTAAGCAACCGTTCTTTGCGTTCAGCATCTTCGCAGTAAAGAAGACCCAATCCAAGAAAGCCAATCCAGTCCGGGTAGCTCGTGTTTCTGGCAATCCATTCCAGTGATGCGCCGGCCAGGATTCGAGCGAGCGCACTTTGGTGGGGCATGGGCCACTGACCAATTCGAGGTAGCGGATCGGAATCAAATTCAATGAGGCCATGAAGGCAATAGCCGGAGACGGACCAGTTCAACGAATCAGGGTGGTTACCCCGAAGGATTTCCCGGAAAGCCAGACGAAAGTATGCATGCCCGCAAGTAGAGCAATTGACCTTCCAGCACCAGCGTTCCATTGAAGCCAGTTCACACAAGGCTTCAAAGGCATTTTTCGAGGTAGGTTTCAAAGAAGAATCACATCATTTATATGGCCCCAGTGACTGGGGATGTTGGTTCCACCAATTATAACTATGGAAGCAAACGGTGTAAAACCATCTTCGAGCCCTCATTGATCGGCTGATTGAGACGCCGGCGGTAATATGCCTCCATTTGGACTTCCGGCCTTTACAACTTTTTACCGGCTTTTAACGGTAATTCACTTCAACTCTGCCAATACTGTCGGGGTTGTACTCCTCGGGTTGATTGGCCCAGCCTTGGAGCGTGGCAGGGTACCCATCACCCCTCTGGGCGAAATCTGCCTACCCCGCCCTAAGCTATGGGCGGGGATTTTTTTTCATGGCCCCGAAAATAATAAGGTTGAAAACAAAATTTTGACCGGTCCAAAGAATCTTTCTGGAATTCGCCGGTATACTGCTGCATCTCGGCCATCAACACTTAATGACTCAAAATTGCACTTGGTCCTAAACCAGCCAATCTTAGTAAAACAAATGGAGACCAAAAAGTGAATCTTAAACAATTAATCGTGTTTCTGGTTACCGCGGTAATTCTTAGCGCTTGCGGTGGAGGTAGCAATTCTCTGCCTAATTTGGGGCCGTCCTCCCTTTTAATTGGGCAATTAGGTGGGATTGCAGTTAATAGTGCAGGAACTGAGTTATATGTCAGCGATTACGGCCTGAATATTATCGAAAGCATTCCAATTGCTGGCGGCACCTTCTCTACCATTGCCGGAATAAGTGGCATTGCCGGATCAATAAATGGCGCTGGCACATCCGCACTATTTAATGGGCCAATGGGATTGGCCCTTACTATTGATGGCAATGGTATTTTAGTAGCTGATACCAATAATTCAGGTATACGTGAAGTTACTGTAGCCTCTCCCTTTACGGTTAGCAATTTTGCTGGGATGTCCGGGAGTTACGGTTTCACTGACGGTACCGGAACTGCTGCTTTATTTGGCGTATTTTCACCAACAACTATTTCTAGCGATGGAATAAATGACTACGCAGTTGTTGATCAAGCTAATTCGACGATACGTTCGATAACAGCGTCAACGGGAGCGGTAACAACTATTGCTGGTCTTGCCGGCCACACAGGATCCGTTGATGGTTCCGGTAAAAACGCACTATTTAATTTTCCATATGGCATTACTTTTGCGTCAGGCACAAATATGTTTTATGTCACTGACGAATACAATCATACGATTCGATCTGTTACCTCTACGGGTGTTGTTACAACAATAGCTGGCTATGCAGGTGTATCGGGATCAAATAATGCAACTGGCGCCGGATCATCGGGTGCCAGGTTCTATTCCCCAACCGGGATCACAACTGATGGCAACAATTTATATGTGGTTGATACTAATAACAATTTGATTCGTAAAATAGTTATAAGTACAGGTGCGGTAACCACGCTTGCAGGGAGTGGCGCTATAGGGTTTACTGATGGCACTGGTACAAGTGCTTCATTTAACTTTTATACCCCCAGCACCATTGTTTATTCAACAAACGGATATTTGTATGTTATTGATCAAAGTGGAACAAGTATCAGAAAAATTGGAACGGGCAATACCGGCACGACAGCAGGCGCCGTTACTACCTTAGGTATTTAATTTGGCGTCCGGCACCATGAAATCAGTTCAAGGCGGGTAGACGCAACCGCTTAAACTTTTCAAGCCGCTTGGGCACGCGCGCCAGCAGTTCACGGCGATGAGAGTCGTGCCAATTATCTACCAACGACACCGCTTCGCGAAGACGAGAATCGTCATTGGCGAAACGCATCAGAAGCCAGTGGGCATTTGCCAGGTCGTTTAACTTTCCCAGGTCATTTTGGAGAGCACTGAGCTGGCCAAGCAGCCTTTGAAGGTTCTTTCCAGAGTGTAGAAGTGACCCGAAAAACTCGAGGGCATAGCGTAACCGTTTAACCCCTATCCGAAGCCTGTGCAGTGAGGCAGGGTCGTCTTTCCTTACCGCTTTGGCCAAATCGAGAACCTTCCTCCTGAGCCGCTTGAGCCGGTCAGTGGCAAAGCCCACGATTGATTCTCCTGTTACCTGTTCTACAAAAGATGGGTGATGCAACAGCTCCTTTGCCTGGAGCATCAGACGGGCATATGAAGCTGAACGCAAATAGCGCAAGGCGGATTTTCTTGCTTCTCCCTTGTGTTTGGTCACATCTTTGACAAAAGCTGCCAAGCTTGGCTCTTCGGGTAGCGCCTCTACAACAGGCATGACAATTTCTGTCAGAAGCACATCCAGATCGCGTACCTTGCCGAGGTGATTCATCAATTGCCGCAATAAAGGCAGTAGTTCGTCAAAAAAATCCGGCGGGAATCGCGGAGCAAACAGCCGTATGGCTGCGCGTAGCCGTCTTGTTGATACTCGCATCTGGTGAATAAATTCCGGGTCGTCGGTATTTAAAGCGCCCTCAAGATTACCGGCCAACTGTTCGAGGCAGGAAAAGGCAATTGTGCGAAATGAAGCAAGTGTCGGCCAATCTGCTGCAAGGGGAACAGCCTGTGCCTTGGCCGGCACATACGTCTTCGCACCAGCCTTCACACTTTTCATCTGGAATACTCCCCAAGCAACCTAACGCATTACATGTTATTCCTTTATGCCAAAGTAGAGGGAAATTGGCGCCTTTATGGAGGCCCAGATTATTTTTTGTCCGTTCCATCCGGATTGACAGGTATCGTACGACTTGGGCCTATTCCACTTATCTGAACTATTACCTCTTCATCTTTAGCACCATCAAAGTGAATTTCCCTTGCTGTGTGTACTGCAAACCCTCCCGCAGGTACCGGCATGGTAGCGTTTGGATCAAAAATTGCGCCAGTTCCGGCCCACCAAACGCCCTTAATAACGGTTACATAGCGCTCCTCAGGATGCCAGTGTGGCCGACTCATGGTGTGTGGCGCGAACTTTACCCGGATAGTGTAAATACCTGATTTGCCTGGATCCCCGGCCAATACGGCAAATTGAACACCAGGCAACCCAGGATAATCCTTCCAGTTAAGGTGATTAATATCCGGAATCGAAATGGTCTCTTCGCGTGTGGCGGCATAAAGACTGGTGCTGCCCACAAAACAAATCATCGAAAGAAGTATCAGTCCAAAAATATTGGTTTTTGTCATCCAACCTAAATGTTTCATAGGGCCTCCTTTTGTTTTGGTTATGGCTTTAGGCATCTACCGTGGCCAAAATTACTGGCCTGTTACAGGTGCTGCCATAGATTCTCAGGTTACCACTTTGCACACTTCTGCATCTGCCACAGCAACAATCGTTCGCGTGTCAGGACCGTGCTGTGGACGACCCTTCGAAACCCGAGGAAGTAGGCCATCATCTCTCATAATTGTCGCTCAGCGATTATTCAGCAGTATTATTCAGCAGTTAAATAAGGAATCGAATCAGGTTGGCAATTTGTAGCCTTGCTCACGGAAGAGTTTAAGACAGGCATCAACTACTTTCGAGTCGTATTTCACGCTCTTATTGCGCTCGATTTCACCCAATCCTGCTTCAATGTTCATTCCGGGACGATAAGGGCGGTGCGAGCTCATGGCCTCGACCACATCTGCGACCGCAAGGATCCGGGCTTCAAACAGGATGTCCTCCCCCTTGAGGCCTTGCGGATAGCCACTGCCGTCCAGGCGCTCATGGTGCTGCAGCACCACCTGCGCCACCGGCCAGGGAAACTTCACATTCTTGAGGACATCGTAGCCAGCCTGTACATGGCCCTGAACCAGCGCGTATTCAATGGAGCTTAACTTGCTGGGCTTGGAGAGAATTTCTGCCGGAATCATGATCTTGCCCACATCGTGCAGGTTGGACGCTACTCGTAGCCCCTCCTGCTGATTTGTATCCAATCCAAGCTCGGCAGCAAGGGCAACGGCAATCTGAGCGACTCTCCGTTCATGGCCAGCAGTGTAGGGGTCACGCATCTCACTAATGGTTTCCACCACTTCAATCGTGCCGTTTAAAGCGGTTTTAAGCTGCTCGATATAACGGTTAATTTCTTCTTCGGCGCGTTTTTTCTCCGAAATGTCTTGCGCCACACCAATGATGGCCAGCTCTCCCATATGTTTCGCACGTGCAGCATTCGCGCCTACCTGAATTCTGGCGCCGTCGCGGCGCAGGGCCCCAAATTCCAGCGCCAAATTCTGTACTTCGCCCTTGATCAGTCGTTGCATGTTTCTTGCGACTTCGGCGCGGTCGTCTTCGACAATCCAGCTTAGCGGATCATTACCGATAAGCCCCTTCGCCGATTCTAGCCCCATTATCTCTGCAATCCGCGGATTGGCATAAGTGAACTTTTTGTCTTGAATAATGCAAATGCCGGCAATCGATTGTTCTACCAGTCCTCGGAATTGCTCTTCCGCTTCATGCAGGCTTTCCTCCGTCAGCTTGCGCTGGGACTCGCGGTCAAAAGCGTCAAGTGCAAAGCTGATATCCGTCGCCATTTCAACTAGCAAGTCGCGGGCCAGTTCGTCAAAGGCGTTGACTTCACTTGAATACAGTATGAATGCACCAATAGTAATGCCGTTCCTATGCAGTGGCAGCGAAGCCGAGGCCGCCCAGCCGGCGCGTTGGATCAGTTCACGCCAGGGAATAGTAGCGGGGTCATTTCGAATATCCTGGCACCAATAGGGTCGGTTCTCGCGAATGGCAATGCAGGCGGGACCCTGTCCCCGCAAGTTATCGGGGTCGATTGAGATTTGTATGCGCTCCAGATAATCGGTGATATCACCAAAACTAGCGGCTGGCCACACCATACGGGACTCTTTGTCAACCAGACCGACCCACGCCATTTTTACGCCACCAAACTGAACCGCAGCACGGCAAACTTGTGAATATAATTCTTCTTCGCTAGCGCAGTGAACAATGGCCTTGTTACATTGACTCAGCGCTAAGTAAAGTTGCATATGACGAATCACATTTTGTTCAGCTATCTTGCGCTCGGTGATGTCAAGTGTTGTCCCAATAGAAAGCAAGGGTTTTCCTGTCTGGTCATATGTTGTTTCCCAATTTTCCTGGACATATTTGATGCGACCATTTTTCATGAGCAGACGAAATTCAGTGGAATATGGCTTTCTCACTTTTACAGATTCAATGAAATCCATGCGCGCCTTTTCCCTGTCATCGGGATGGACAAACTGCATGAAGGCCTCATAGGAGGGTTCGGCATTAACGGGATCAGTTTCGAAGATTCGGTAAATTTCGTCAGACCAGTGCAATACTTTATTGACTAAATCGATTTCCCAGTTTCCAATATGGGCAATGCGCTGGGCCTCTTTCAAACTGCTCTCCCTACGCTGCAATTCCGATCGTATCTGCTTGCTTTCAGTGATATCACGGAAATACCAAACCCGACCATAATGGCGTACATCGGGCCCCGTAATTGGAGCAGAATACCGATCTATGACCCTACCATCCTTAAGTTCAACTTCATCGCGACTTTTCTCTTCTGCATGAGCGTACAAATAATTGATCTTTGATAGAAACTCTTCGGGATTCACGACTTGCTCTGTACATACTTTCAGCACCGCCTCATCTGAGCCTGCAGCCACCATTTCTTGCGAAAGGTGAAACATGTCAACAAACTGGTGATTATAAGAAAGTATTTTTGCATCCTCATCCACCGAAAGCACAGCGTCGAGCGATGTTTCTTGCTGGGTCGTAAGAAGAATGTTTTTAAATTTCAACTCGGCAGCGCGCTCATCAACAAGAGCTTCCAACTGGTGGTTTAGTGCGAGTAGATTCTCTTCTGCCTGTTGACGCCGCACTACCTCATTCTGCAGTTCCTGGTTTAATCGTGTCAGTTCCAGCCGGCTTGGAATCGCAAGGGCGTACGGCATCAAACGCCAAAGCGTAATTGCGGTCATCGCAGATATTACGGCGGTGAACATCTTTATACCGGCATCGGCCCAGTAGTCCGACTGCCAGATGTTCAGGACTGAGAAAAGGTGGGTGGTGCCACAAGCCATGACAAAAGCCCCAAACAGGAAAAACACCCTCCGGAAAGGCAGATCTTGCCGCTTGTTGGCGAAGTACCACAGTGTAAATGGAATGGAGTAGTACGATGCCGCAATAACGGAATCAGCTGTTACATAGCTCCATAGCAATGATGGAGTCCACAGAAAACAGTGTCCGTGTGGCATGAAACCCGATGAATCGAAGAGTTGAGTTAGCGCGCTCTCCATGGTTTTCTCCCTGGAATGATGCTGAATTACGGGACCAAAGCGGGATCATAATACGTTGTTGTGCAAATCGGAATTTGAGCGTCTGCTATCTGGAATGTAGTTGAACGACAGATCTTGGCCGATTTTCGCCTAACGGCTCCGTGCCCATTCCGGCCGGTTAGATTTCTCCATGGCGGACACCCATATTGCATGGACCATCCAATCACGCTGCGTGAAAACGGGTCGATGATAAGATGGATTGGGCGCCACTGTCACAAGGGATGCCGACATTCTAGTGTGCAATGTCAGTACATTCGAAGACACGCACATGGCAATGCGCTGGATAACCCTAAGATTCCTGGAGGGCGAGAAATTGTCCGCGTATTCGCGGCTACGCGCAGGCCAGAACATTGATCACCGCGCTTCGTGCGCCTTGTAACCCGGTTCAACTCATTGCATAATCCCCATGCCCACCAGCTCTAACCTACAACTGAGTTTTGGGCTATTCACATCAAATGTATGAGTTCGTGCAAAATGGTAGTTGACACTGAATAACGGCAAATGGATCACTTATGATTTTATTAAGAAGAATTATCAGGTTTTTCTTATTATTTGCATTGGTTGCATTCATCGCCTCGTGCGCGACCAACCCACCCCGGAATTCCTCCGAGATAAAAGCAGACAAGGCAATAGAGCTTGCTGTGACGCAACAGCTCGCTGACGACCATAACATCTTTGCTCGGCATATCAAAGTCGATGTATACCGAGGTGTTGTTACGCTATCCGGATTTGTTTACGAGGCCAATGAATTTTATGAGGCAGCTCAGATCGCTGAACGCGTCCCAGGAGTGATCTCCGTATCAAATCAGATGGAAATGGAGATGTTCGGTCGTGGAGTGTACTGAGTCAATAAATAATTCAATTATTTTAACCCTATGTTGTCTCATCGTGTAGTTCAACTTGCCTTACGGGAGAGACCATACGGGGCAGACCAAAGGCGGCGCTGGTATTGACGGAAGCTGGGCGCGAACAACTGCAGGCCTAGACGCGGCGTCACCCTGCGTGGCGCGCGGGAAACGCAGAAATGGCAAGACCGACTGAGAACAGTCGGCCTGGAATATTGGTGGTGTAGTTCAACAAACTCTCGAACTGTGCTGTCACCTTACTGGGGGAATCTGCGGAAACCCGAGGCTCGGAGAGTAATCCCCCCGCCATCAGCACCGCTACCTCCTATCCGAATGGAAGATACTTTGTGGTGCGTTACGGCTACGTCGTCATCTTTTGGAATAAAAAATCGTCTGGGCTTTTAATGACCAGCCCCTACTGAGGCCACAACCGTCGCTTCACACCATCCACCCAGAGCGCCAAGGCTGTGGTAGACAGCACCCCGCAGATCGCCTCTACTATCTTCCAGTCCGAACCGAGCAGCGGTACCAGTTGGATCGAAAGTACTGCAGCTCCGGTCAACAACGCCACGATGAACACCGGCCAAATGATCGTTCCATAACCGGAGCTCACTTGATAAAATCCCAAGTACAACCCATTGAACGACCACCACGATAGACGCTTTTTGAGCCGTTCAAAGCGGTGATAGCGGATCATGTCCGCTTCTTTCTGCCGCTCTGACCGGCGCAGACACTGCTCGAGAAACACGAGTGGTACGTCCTGCAACGGAACATTTGGAATTTGGCCAATGAGTTTCTTGAGATATTCGTCAGTAGATGGCTCGAGTGCCCCATAAGTGCTGCCTTTGAGCTGAAGATTGGCGTCCTTATCGAATTGCGCTAAGGCGCTTTTATGCATATGGTCCACGAAAAGTAGTGAGCGACGAAACTCGCAATTCGTTAGAACCAGCTGCACGCTGATCTTTGCACCACCGAAATTGGCCTCCTGGTCGAAGATGCAGAAATAGAAGTGAGCACCGCCTTTAAAGGTGCACCCAGTAAAGAAGCGAACAGAGCTGTGGAATTGTGCGCCTTGACATTCCAAGAAGTCGCCGTAGCACGAGTTGGTGCCGAATACGCCAGCGAATTGAGATCGATTAAACTTGATTCCATGATTGAAGTCGCACCAGTAAATATGAGTTTCGCCTCCGACCTTCATTCCGGTGAAGTAGGTTGGTAATTTTTCAACCTTCTGCGACTTTTCGTCCTTCCGAACTGCACCCTTGAAAACCGTGTTGGCACAGCCAAAGTTATCGTCGACCTTGCTGCCTTCGAGAGAGAAGCTGCCGTTGAACTGCGACTGCTTCTTCGTTTCGCCTTCTACTGGCTTCTGATGGTCGCCAATACTGAGGTGGGATCGGAACCTAGCGTATTGCATACTCGTATCGCCGTGGCAGGTGATAACTCCGACTGAGCAATTCCCTTCTACTTGTACCATGTCGAGGCAAAGACATATGCTGTTGCTGAGGAACCTGCAATCTTCGATATTAAGTTCACCCCCAATCTGCGCGTTATTTAGATTGAGCCTTGCTTCCGTACCGAACTCGACTTTGGTAATGAGGACGGCGCTGTCGGTCCGTACACTTACTAGCAACAGCGACTTCTCAAAACTCGAACCGACCGCCGAGAATATTCCATTGATCGTGGCGAAAGTAAGATCGGCCTCAGCGCCTGTGACTAGGGTGTCACCATAGAAAAGTAGGTGGCCGCCGAACGTAGCGCTCAGAAACGCGGCACCACGATTGAACTTCGTGCCGCAGAACCTCGTAACTGAACCCCAAGAAGTCATAGCGAAATTTGGTTCGACGTTGAAGACAGCACGCTCGAAATAAGCATCACCGCCGACCGACATCCCTTCGAATTCCGCCTTACCCCGAAATTCCACGCCACAGTTCACAAACTGGCCCTGGATTCTGCATCCAGTCAAATCGATTCCGTCTTCGAAGATCGTGTCTGTGAACGACACGGATTCGCCGAAAGTAACGAAGTTGAACGAGAAAGTCCCACGTATAACGCAGTTCCTAATGCTAAGATCGCGGACCACAGCGCCATTCTGCATCTGTGCACCTACCTCGATGATCGCGTTCTCGATGCTCACCGATTGATTTTCGGTGAGCGCCTTGCAGATCTGATCCCAGTCTTTACGTTCGCGTTCCACCATATTTCCTCCCTCACGATATGTTGGCACCCCCCCTCTACGCAGCTGAGATTCACGATATGACACCGTGGTCGTCTACCTCCTCGCCTTGGCCATTATTGGAGTTGCGTCTTGATCAGGTTGCGGTACGTCCAAGCATGATGTTGCAGAAACTTGTCGGATGGATCGCCAGGCGTGCCGTACACCAGCATGATGTGACCGGCTGCCATGAAATTCCATGAGGAGCCTATCTTGTCCTGACCAACTGAGCCAAGTTGCGGGTAATTGTAGTAATACCCGTAGCCAGCATCATCTTTTTTGACGAACGGTTCGGCGAGCCTGCCGACGACACCGCGAAAACCACTACCTATCCCGGAAATATAGCGCAGCGCCTTCGCCCCAAAGGATGATCCAGGCACGTCGCCATCAATATCTCCCAGATCCTGCAATGTCAACGGCACTTGCGGAACCGGATCTATGTCATTGTTGATAACAATTGAATTATCCAAACCTTGAGTGATGTTTGCAAAATCAGCGGCAAATACAAAATTTCCAGGTTTGGGCTGGGCATATACATATGACTTCAATTTGTAGTTCTTGCCGTATAAATCGAATACGTTGCTCGATGCGGTAGCATTCATCATTGCGTAATGAAAGAAAGCGTGGGTCAACGTGGCCATGGACGCGCCTTGGCTATGCCCGACAATGTATAGGCGCGCGTTCGCTGGAACGGGTGTGTTATGCAGTACTCGAAGGATTCCGTAGCGATCATCGAGTAGCAGAGAAAATGTGCCGTGCGCAAAACCGCCGTGTAGGGACGCACCATCGAAGCTGGCAAACGACACGGCGGGATTAAGGAACTGCTGAGCCAGGACAGGATGGAATAGCGCATCTTCGACTTTGCTGGGCTTAATGGAGACCACAGTGCCGCGTATCGCGATAGCGTACGATCCTGCGTTCGCGTTGCGACCCTCATACAGAAGCCAAGCCGACTGATATGGTCCAAATCCATTGTATCTGGGATCATCGGAAATCGCCTGTACCGTCCATTTCGAAGACGGTTCTTTTGAGCCGAGATTGAGAATTTCGCGATAGAGTTTTGCCCATCCATGGTTATCTTTGGTTTCACCGGTACTCCTAAAAGCAATTACGTCCTTCGCCACTTCCTTGCGACTGTCGTATATGGGTACTGGATTCCAAAGATCGGGGTTGATTTTCTGATAGTAGTTGGAACTCATCGGGTCGTGGCTCGGCGTTTTCGAGTCGGGCATACGATCGTCCTGACTGTCAAGTTCGACGCAAAATTCAATAAACTGACTTGCCTCCGCGAATTTAAAGCCCTTATTGTCAGGATCGCCACTCGTATATTGGCGAGCAAATTGAAAATCACGTGTCATATTTCCCCCTGTAGTCGCGCAGCCTGCGATGCAAATTATGGTTACTACCAAAGCGGCCAAAGTACTGCCAGTCGTGAGTGACGCCATACCATTCCCCTTCCCGCGTGGTTTTATTAGTAATGTTGCCGCAAGGGCTTTCGTATTTCAATTCGAATGCGTTCATCCATCTCCATCGGGTTCTTCAAGTACCTCTGCCGTTACGAGCCTGTCTCCAAGACGGGGGGCTTTCGTTTTCCGTGATCTCCACTGGCTGTATACGCCTTCTTTCCATCGAATGACATCTGCCATGATATACCAGCCATCTTGAATCGAAACCCACTCCGCCATCTATTACCTTCCCTGCATTATGCCAAGCTAGCAGTCAGGGGTGCTTGCCTCAAGACTTTTCGCAAATGCTCGCCCGACTGGTGGATTTGCAGGTGCTTCGTGGCTTTGTTCATGGCTTAGGCTGCTGCGGGTGCCATTGAGGTAATTGGCTCGTCACTCACTTTATGCCGTCCAAACCATGTCAGATCCTTTGTGTATGGTTTGAAGATCGATTCGTAAATGTCTGTGTATTCAACAACGACTGTCAGCGGCTCCAGCGCGGCGCGCGTAGCGCCGCGGGCCACCAGAAAAGTGTTGTCCTCATGATCGCCGCTAAGGTCAAGCAAGACGATCTCACTACCCGGAAGGAGGCTGCGGTCGGAAACTGCGCCGACAAAATTGGACCATAGGACACCAGCAGGTAGTTCGGGCATCCACTCCACCAATGACTTCTTTCCGTGCGTTCCATTGCCGACGTAAACCCTCTTAACCAACATCGGTCCAGAGCCATGGTTTCTAACCTTTACACTAATCGAGTCTTCAAAGTCTGCGACCGTGACGATCGGGATTGGCCTAACGGACAAGACGTTGTGTCGCCGCTGGTGCTTCAGGGTGGCATAAGACATGTAGACCGCGACACCCGAAACAAGCACAGCAAAACCAGCCGCAGTTGCGCTTGCCACCGCCGCTACAGCATTTGTGACGTTTGTATTCTTCGCGAGAATCGCAAATATTTCGTCTAGCATGACCACTGACCTCACATTAGTTACGACGTCGAGAACCGTTGGGAAAGCGGAAAGTAGATGATGCCTTCTTGAGCAGCCTTCCGGATCTTGAGATCCAATGCGTCCATTAGCGAGATCTGTCCTTCCAAAATCAGCACGAGGTCCTGTCCGTCCATTAGGACGATGTTGGAGGTGACACCCCTCGTGAACTCTACAACCACTTCTGGGCGATACCCCGGCATCGAAACGAAAAGCCCCCGCGTGCTCGTGAGCTTCTTGTCCGCTTTCGATTTCAGGATGGCGAGATCCCCTTCCTTGGGTTGTTCAAGGCGCCATCTCGCTTCTACGAGGTAGTCGAAGCCCTTGAATGTGAAATGGCCGTCGATTTGTTCCGTTGAGGTCTTGTATGGGCGACGATAGGTTATCTCGTGAAGCTCAAACAGTTCAGAAAGCAAGTCTTCCAGTCCGTAACCGCGCGCCTGAGGATCATCTTTGGCCGCCGTCCAGCCATAGAACGTGGTCCGAAGCTCATTCAGTTTCTGCGCTCTAGCCGCGAGTCCCGCTTGTTTCCGCTTGGCTTCTTCCGCACGTGCATCCGAGGTTTTCTGGTCGGTCTCAACCACGATCCGCTGGTTCACCGCCAGTTTCTTCAACCAGCGGAGGGCCTCAAGCGCTGCCTCCCGGTTCGGGACATTCTCATCGGGGGGACGCCGCATTCGCGCCAGTTCAGTGATGATTCGACGTTGGATGTCAAAACCGTCATCGCCGAGCGAGTCAAGCTCAGCGAGTATGTGGCGTGCGATCTTGAACTTCGATTCGTCTCCATAGCGATCGTAGATCCCAGCCGGAACACCGCAGGAGAGCAAGAACGCTCGGAAAGGGTCGCGGTACCAAAAAGCCTTGCCGCATACTGAAATGAGCGCCTCGCGGATTTCGTATGGGATGCGTGAGATCATGGGGATGCGACCTTATCGTCACGCATGTTGACCGATGCTTCGTTGCCACCCAACGTCCATGACGCCCCGCACTTGCTCAAGTTGAGCGTCAGGCCCTTGAATATGCGAACGCGTTTCTGAAAGCGGAATCCCATGTAACTTCTCCTTGCCATTGCAGCTCATCACACACGCTCAATACGCGTTTTGTGTGTATGGAGAGTTTCATGAAGAGCAAGCAATGCGCAGCGTGCGGTCAGCCATTTCAACCATGTCCTCAGGTCCCACAGCAATCCTACTGCTCAGCGCCTGATTGCCAGCGCGAGCGACGACGACAGTGGCAACGCCTCAAGCTGCAGACTGATCCGGACTATCAAGGCAACCAGTCCAGCGCACAACGGGGCTGGTTGGACCGCAATCCGGACTACTGGCGCAAATACCGCACGTCACACCCGGAGTATGCCGAGCGCAATCGCGTTCTGCAACAGGGTCGGAATGCCAAAACCAGGATTGGCTCAATTGCAAAGATGGACGTGTCAAACCCTGGAATTCCCCTTCCAGCGGGGATTTATCGACTCAGATGGACGGGATGTACCGGCACAACGCAAGGTGGAAATCACGCCATCCGGCAACGCCCGTCAATTCGAGGCGGGTGGTCGATCCGTGACCTTCGTGCCATTAGCAATCAGGCGCCGCCACTACAGCAAGGTGCTGGTGCCCCCGCCCGGAGCCACGAACGTCGCAATTAAATCCTCGTTTGATCTGCCCCTGATCCGAACCCTGGGCAAGGCATTCTACTGGCAACGGCTGCTAGATTCCGGCGAGGTAGCCAATGCCACCGAACTCGCGCGCCGGTTCAAACTGGAACCGGGTTGGGTGGCCGAGGTGCTACGAATGACCCTGTTGGCGCCGGACATCGTGCAGGCGATCATCGACGGTCGCCAGCCGCGCCAACTCAATTTGCATGCGGTTCGGGGGCGGCAGGCCGAAGTGCCAGTGGGCTGGGAGGAGCAGCGTGGACTGTTTGAGATCGTAACAGGCACTGCGGGTTCTCGTGAGCCCCTCCAGCCATAGTACTGCTTTGCATGGGGCCAGAGGGGCCATGATGTTACTGTATTAGTGCTGACCGTCCGTGATATTCAGATAAGGTGGACTGCTAGTCTCTCACGCTAAGTGTCCGGAAGTTATCAAGCGCCTGCAACAGCCGCTGCAGATCGGTAGGGATGTCATCCTTGTGCATAGCTTCAACGATTCGTGAATCGGTAATAGATATGCCAAGCATAGTTTGTAACCGCTGCCGAAATAAGCCTAGGACTTCCTTGCCAGGCACCAATGTGACCCGTGTGGTCATGTCGTCCCAACGTGGGGAGAACCACGCAAGGGAATCGCGAGTAATTTCGGCAATATCTCTGCCGCTTGTGCGAAGGTAGTTGGTGCGACGAGCTATGATTTGGGACTGAACATCATCCCTTAGTGAATCAGTTATCTCTCGAAGAAGATCGCTAGATGTTGGTCCAATAATAGGGGCTTTTCCAGTCCGTGCTGCACGTTCGGTCAGCGTGCGTGCGATGGCCCTGTCCAGTGCAGCTGGTACAAGCAAGTAGTTTTCAATTTCCTTCCTCTCATGTACATGTGCCGCCGAGAGATGAGTTGTAAGTGAAGATGTGACGTTGGCAATTTCCTCATCGCAGAAGTAATCGCGATCATAAACAGCGGCAATCGCCAGTCTTGACCCGAGCGCATCGGCTATGCCGGCTGCTAACGTCGTGATGCGCTGCCATGACCCGAAACCCCCCGACTCCAAAGCAGTGATACCGATACCAGCCGACAGTTCAGTCATTCCGAGTTTGCGTGCGAAACGCCGTAGCAAGCGAAAATCATCATCACCTTCAACGAACAGTACCCTTCTGTTTCTGGCTAACGCAGTCAACGTAATGTTCTGAATGGATCCTACAGCCTCAAGCGCTCGTTGAACCCCAGATATGTCCTTGAGACGTTCCCCTGTAGATTTACGCTTATCAATAAGAATAATTTCACTAGGGTCGGCTTCAGACATTATCTCTGTTGAGTGTGTGGCCAAGACCACATCTGGTCCTGCTTCACGAAGGATCGAAAGTAGCTGCCTTTGCATGTCCGGGTGAAGATATGCCTCTGGTTCATCAATAACCACGACGGAGCTTCCACTCGCACGAGATAAGTGTGTAAGAAGTTGGCACCACACCTGAAATCCGAAACCAACCCAATAAAGTTCACGCGTCATGCGGTCCTCAAGGCAGAACATAGAGAGTTCGCCGGTCATGGCATCTACTACTTCAGGAGGACGAATTTCCATGCCAGGCCATGTTGTACGGATCAAGGTTGCAAAGTCCTCAAAGCCTTCGTTGAAGTAGTGCCAGTAGCTTCTGAAGTGACGTGATGCACGATGTGTTGCTAGGCCAGCAACAATCGTGCTCTTCTCTCGACGCTGTTCGCGATGTTCCACTGGACCAAGAACAGGGACGCAGGTCAAGGTAATAGGGAAATTCTTCTTGAAGGCGGAGACAGAATTTATGATTCCGCCTTGTGACTCTGGAACCAAAAAGCATCCTCCACCCTTTGGAAATACAATGTGGAGCTTGTTACGATTACTGAGGTTGAACGTTAGTTTGGAGTCAATCGAATCGTAATCCGTGTGTATGTTTTCCAGCGAAATGGGAAGACTATCTTCTGGGATGCGATACGCAAGACGGTGACGAGAATCAAGCTCGATACGCTGTGGGCTCTGTGATCTTGCAATACGGAGACCGCTAGCAAGAGCCCGTAGCGCACCAATAACAGTGGACTTGCCAGAATTATTCGGCCCCACAAGAATGTTGACTCGATCTAGTGAAATTGCATAGTGTGAAAATGCCTTGAACTGATCGAATTGAATGCTTGTAATTCTGATGGGATCAGTGGCGCTAATAGGAGGATTTTTTGACATGCCCAACGGTTATTCACTAGACCCGCAGATTTGTACGATTGAAAATCTCAGAACGCGTCGCATTACGTTAACCATCTGACCCATTGTTATTGCTCCGAGGTTAAGGGAAGAAGTGCGTCCCATTGTTAGAAAATCGTTCCATTTCAGCGAAGGACCACCATTCGTTTGGAATTTCGAACCGTACATTGGTGTTTGGTGTCTTAAAGAACATGGGCTTTAGATCGAAAAGCTCGGTTTATGGGACAGTTTTAGCACTATGGGGCAGCGTTACCTGTTGCCATGTAATGTACCTGACATCTATTTTGCTTTGACTGCTCAGTGAAATGATGGCATTTTTCACCCACGACTGAAGCTCGCTGCCGATAGGTTGCCACTGAAATCCCGTAATGTATCGCAAGCGCACAAGTAGAGCTTAGAACATAATCAATAGGTAGGTCCATACGCTTTGCCTCCGAGCGCTCTAAATCAGTTGGCTGCATCATTGCTGCCGAGTTTTTGCATTCATCACGGCCACGCTGCTCTCGAGAACGATACTCTAAACTCGATATACCCAACTCCTCCGCTCTCGCAGCAACTTGTCGCTCAGAATATATGACATCCTGTGCTCCTAATCCGTAGCGATTCAATTCTTCACGAGTCAAGATGTGAATGTCTTCAGGTTGGATAGATTGCATTAGAGTTAAAAGCTCAGACAAAACATTCATTTCTGTAAGATAATTACGTATACGTTTGAGCTGCGAGTCATATTCTGTTTTTACTTGGCTAGCTGACAGTTCTGGCCGAAGTTTTGAAAAAAACATCCGATGCACTCCTACTACCGGTGTACCAAATACACCGGGGCCTCCCCTGGTCACACCACCGGCAAAAATTAACACGCACGAACTGTAGCAAGCACTTGCCAATACTGTGCCTTCCTTTTTTCGGACAATTGCCCCAATTGCCATGGCAGTATCAATATCTCCACCCAAGGAATTCAAGTTAAGCCAAACTTGTTTTGCATTTTTGACCATTTGACTAAAAACAACATCATCTCCAGGCTTAATTTCACCAGAGAGGGTGATATTTCGGAAATCGTGATCGCTGAGCGAAGTGTCTATTACAAAATCAGCGCTCATAACCGATTCTTGAAAAAAGATTACGGCTAGCAGAGCAATGCATAGGGATTTTGTCGTATTAATTGCCATGAGGCTCACCAAATAAAGACAAGGCATACTCAGACGATATTACCCTGACATGTGACGATGCATGTACTTGACTGGGAAAAGAGACTGCTACATTATTTCGTTGTAGGTTCCACTACACCAGTCTGCCCGTCAAACCTCTATATTCGACACAAGCATAACTCATTGGCTGCAAAGGCGTTCTGCGTGTGCCAAATGTATGCGGTTCTCCACTATTTTTTGAGAACAGAGAGCAGAAAAGAATCGAACGGCGGCGAAAATGGGAAAGACCGCCTGTCCCCGCAAGTGGCGTGGCACACGCAAAATGGGCCAGAACCCCGCGTGGCGTGGGGCAGACGCGGAAATGGAAAGACCGACTGAGAACAGTCGGCCTTGTAGTTACCGAGACATAGTTTACACATCATACCGGAGACATTCTTTACTGTTTG
>VFSW01001301.1_pt1 | contig 38004 bp, 27 predicted proteins | sample 5358111 | NCBI WGS metagenome assembly VFSW01 (sample SAMN11554181, study PRJNA540505) | mine drainage metagenome | isolation source: sediment from site ElyBrook_90M | place: USA: Ely Copper Mine, Vershire, VT | collected 2017 | reverse complement strand
GAAACGGCGTCGGTGGTGATGGAGGGGCGCGACATCGGGACGGTGGTTTTCCCCGACGCCGATGTAAAGTTCTTCCTGGACGCTCATACCGATACCCGGGCGAAACGGCGGCTGGGGGATTTGGAATCGCAGGGCGAGGCGGCGCGGGAAGAGGACGTGGCGCGGCACATCGCCGAACGGGACGGCCGGGACCGCGGGCGGGCCGAATCGCCGCTGGTGCAGGCGCCGGATGCGATATATGTGGACACCAGCGAGAGATCGCCCGATGAGGTGGAAGAGACGCTGCTGAAGACGATTCGCGAGCGGACATCGAACGGGAAGGAGTTGCATCGTTGAAGAATTTGCTGGTGATGAAGTTCGGGGGAACCAGCATGGGGTCCGCCGAGCGCATCCGCGTGGCGGCGGGAATCTGCGCGGACGTGATGCGGGAGCGGCCGGTGGTGACGGTGGTGTCGGCGATGTCGAAGATCACCGATCTGTTGCTGGACGCGCTGCGGAAGGCCGAGGCCGGCGACGAATCGGGTCTCGATTTCAATCTGCATACGCTGCGGGAGCGGCACCATGAAACGTGCCTGGCGCTGCTGGAGGGCGACGCGAGAGTGGCGGCGCTGTCGGGCATCGACGCACTGATTTCGGATTTCCGGCGCATTTGCCATGGCGTGCGGAGCCTGGGCGAGCGGCCGCCGAGGTCGGGGGACGAGGCGATGGCGGTGGGCGAGCGGCTGGCGGCGCTGTTGATGGCGGCGCATCTGGAATGTTCCGGCGTTCCGGCGCGGGCTGTGAATGGGGCGAGCGTCATCGTCACCGATTCGGTATTCGGAAACGCTTCGCCGCTGATGGAGGAGACGCGGAAACGCGCGTCGGGAACCTTGGGGCCGCTGCTGGCTGAAGGAATCCTGCCGGTGGTTACCGGCTTCAATGGAGCGACGGTTGACGGGCGGCCGACGACGCTGGGGCGCGGCGGCTCCGATTTCTCGGCGTCGATTCTGGCGGCGGCGCTGGAGGCGAGCGAGTTGTGGATCTGGACCGATGTGGACGGCATCATGAGCGCCGACCCGCGTTCGGTTTCCGACGCGCGCGTTCTTGAAGAAGTGACCTACGCCGAGGCGGCCGAACTGGCTTATAACGGCGCGAAGGTGCTGCATCCGCGGACACTGGCGCCGCTGGTGGAGCGCCAGATTCCGGTGTGGAGCAAGAACAGTTTTCACCGGGCGCATCCGGGAACCAAGATCGTGCCCCAGACGCCGGCCTCCCCAGGACCGCGGGCGGTGACGTCGATGTCCAACGTGGCGCTGATCTCGATCGAGCCGGCGAGCGCGGCCGTGACCGGGACGCGGATCATGTCGCGGGCGCTCGATTCGCTCGCCGCGGCGAACGCCGAAGTGCTGGCGTTTTCCAGTTCCAGCTACCGCCAGAGTTTCTGCTTCCTGGTGCGGAACGAGGAGTTGGCCGCGGTGATGAAGAATCTGGAATCCGCCCTGGCGCTGGAGCTGGCGCATGGATATCTGAAGCCGGTGGAAGTGGATCAGAACGTCGGACTGCTCGCCGTGGTGGGCGAGGGGATGCGCGGCACGCCGGGCTTGGCCGGAAGGATCTTCATGGCGGTGTCGCGGCAGAACGTGAACATCATCGCCATCGCGCAGGGGTCGAGCGAGCTGACGATCAGCATCGTGGTGCGCCGCGACGGGCTGGAGCGGGCCATCCGCGCGGTTCACGCCGAGTGCCATATGGGCGTGGGCGCGGCGCCTAAACACGAAGAAGCGCCCGGCCTTGCCCTCGGACGGTAAATCGGGTTCGATTGGGTTCGTTTTTTGAGGGCATGGAGCATCACTTGTAATTCCATCAATGGGTTACGCTGTGGAGATTTGGGTTCGTTTCGTATTTTTTTATTTGGAAAACGCGCCATTCTCCGGAAGCGCGGCGAAACTTCCCGCCGCGAGAACAGTAGCACGCCGTTCGGCGCGGCGAACGGATGAACAGGCTTCAGCCGTTGTGTTTTGAAGCGCTTGCGGAGCCTTCAAAGCGTGTGATCGCCGGCAAAGCGGCTGCAAACCGCGCTTTGATACAATGGAAGTTTTGGTTTCCGCCGTATCCCCGTAGGAGTCCTTTCACAATGTTCGATCTATTCCGCAGCCGCGATAAGGCGGTTCGTATTTTGCTGGGCGTGTTGCTTGGCGTCGTGGCGCTGTCGATGCTTCTTTATCTCGTTCCCGGCTATGGCGGAGGGATGGGAGGCGCGGACGATCAAGTGGTGGCGCAGATCGGCAAAGAGGAGATTTCGCTGCGCGACGTCCAGGTGCAAATTCAGAGCCTGCGTCAGAACCGGCAGATCCCGGCCGAGCTGTTGCACGTCTACATTCCGCAGCTCATCGATCAGATGATCACCGAACACGCGATCGCCTACGAGGCCAAGCGGTTGGGCTATGTCGTCACCGACAACGAGCTGGCGGACACGATTCAATCTCTCGCCAACGGGCAGTTCGCCGATCCGGCGGTCTATAAGCGCTATGTCGAGGAGCAGGGCATGACGGTGCCGCAGTTCGAGAATTCGCTGCGGGACAGCATACTGATGACGCGCCTTCAGACCGTGGCCATGGAAGGCATCATCGTCGCTCCGGAGGAGATCAAGAAAGAGTACGACAACAAGAACGCCAAGGTGAAGGTGGAGTATCTGCTGTTTTCGGAGAGTGCGCTCGAATCGAAGATCAAGCCGACGCCGGCCGATTTGCAGACCTATTTCAATCAGCATCGCGCGCAGTTTCAGGTGCCGGAGCAGCGCGCGGTGGGGGTTCTGGTGGCGGACCAGGCGAAAGTGGCCGACACGATTCAAGTCTCCGACGCGCAGGAGCAGGCCTACTATAACGCCAACCTGGATCAATACCGGACGCCGGAGAGGGTGAGCGTGCGCCATATTTTGTTGATGACGACGGGGAAATCGCAGCCGGAAGTGGAGCAGATCCGCAAGAAGGCCGAGGACCTGTTGAAGCAGCTTCGCGCGGGCGCGGATTTCGCGGAACTGGCGAAGAAGAATTCGCAGGATCCGGGTTCGGCGGCCAACGGCGGCGATCTGGGATGGATCGTGCGCGGGCAAACGGTGAAGAATTTCGAGGCGGCGGCGTTTTCGCTGAAGCCGAAGCAGATCAGCGATCTGGTGACCACCGAATACGGCTTCCATATTCTGGAGGTGATGGAACACCAGGACGCGCATGTGAAAAGCCTGGCGGAGGTGAAGAACGACATCGCGGCGCTGTTGAAGAAGCAAGCGGCGAATCAGAAAATGCAGGATCTGACCCAACAGGCGCAGGCCGCGCTGGCGAAGACGCCGCAGAACGGGCCGCAGATCGCCGCTCAATTGGGTTTGACTTACATCGCGGCGCCGAAGCTGGGCGCGAACGACCCGGTTCCGGGGCTGGTGTCGCCGGGGCTGTCCTCGGCGATCGCGGCGTTGGGCAAGAACCAGGTGAGCCAACCGGTGCAGGTGAGCGATCAGAAGCTGGCCGTGGCCGTTTGCACCGCGGTGTTCCCGGCGCACCCGGCCGAAATGGCCGACGTGGAGAATCAGGTGCGGCGGCAGTACACGAGCCAGGAAGCGCTACGGCTCGAGGCCACCGACGGAGCGAAGGCGGCGGCCGATTTGAAGAGCGGCAAAGCCATCCAGGAAGTGGCGAAGACCTACGGCGTGGAAGTGAAGACACCGGAGCCGTTCACGCGTCTGGGCGCCATCGAAGGCGTCGGGCCGGCATCGGTTCTGGCGGCGGCTTTCACGCAGCCCGCCGGCTCCATCGTCGGCCCGGCGACCGTCGCCAGCCAAACGATCGTCGCCAAAGTGCTGGAGCAGATTCCGGCCGATCCGGCGCAATTGGCCGCCCAACGCGAGGCCATCGTGAGCCAGATCAAAGGGCGGAAGGCGCAGGAGCGGCTTTCGCTGTTCGAAGATAGCGTGAGGACGCGTCTGGTGCAGGAAGGCAAAGTGAAGATTCACCAGGACGTCGTGAACCGCATCGCCGCCAGCTATCAAAGCTGACCCGGCCATGCTTCACACGCTGCTCGACTTCCTCCATACGCTGACCGATCCGGACCGGCTGATCCGGTTTCTGTCCACGGTGGTCACCGGCTGGTACAGCTATGCGCTGCTGATGGCGATCGTGTTCGTCGAGACGGGGCTGTTGGTGGGTTTCGTGCTGCCGGGCGATTCGCTGCTATTCACCATCGGCGTGGTCACGGGCGCGGGAAAGTTGGATGTGACGTTGATCGTCGTGGCGCTCGTCGTCGCCTGCATGCTGGGCGATTTCAGCGGCTATCTGCTGGGACGGCGCGCGGGGAAGGCGATCTTCAACCGGCCCGATTCGAGATTCTTCAAGCGCGAACATTTGCTGCGGACGCAGGCGTTTTACGAAAAGCACGGTGGCAAGACGATTATATACGCCAAGTTCGTGCCCATCATCCGCACGTTCGCGCCGTTTGTGGCGGGCGTGGCGGGCATGCCCTATTCGCGGTTTCTGCCCTTCGACATCGTGGGCGGCGTGGGCTGGGTGGCGTCGATGACGACGCTCGGGTATCTGCTGGGTGGCATTCCGTTGGTGCGGCGCAACTTCGAAAAGTTCGTGCTGTTGGTGGTCGTCGTCTCGCTGCTGCCGGTCCTGATTCACGCGCTGCGGGCGCGGCGCGAAAGCAAGGCGGCGGTGGGCGCGGGACGTTAAACGCCGGCCGCCGCCGAAGTACCCACCACGGATTCAAACGTATAGCCCTCCAGAATCCCGGAATCGTCGCGAGTTAGATTGGGCGGGCGGTACACATTTTCTTCCCGGTAGCGGGCGATGACGCTGTCGGACAAGTACGAACCGGCTGGAACTTCACGGCGCTTCGGAAAGCCCCACAGCACACTCCAGGATTCGTGCAGGGCGTCAAGGGCGTGCTTGGGATCGATAGGCGAATACCTCCCTAGGACCTCCGGAACCACGTCCACGTTCAGTTTTATCGCCTTGCTCAGCATCCAACTCAGCGTGATGTCGGACAAGCCGCAATCGGGATACCCTCCGCCGACATCGGAGTGGACGCCTGAAAACCAGACCTGCTGCATCGTCTGGCCGGGTGCGGGCGCCGAGGTCCAAAGCGTGGGAACGAACTCGGAGCGGCGTTCGTCGATCGACAATGCGTGGTAAGCGTTGAGGACGTACCGGTTCAGGCCGGTATCGAGAAAGCCGTAAAGCAAAGAATCGTTCACGCCGAACAGCGCGCCAGGGATGCCCAGCGCACCCACGGTGTCCCAGACTCCCAACATCGTGATGTTGGCATGATACAGAGAATATCGAGCCAGCCCGCCGAGAATCGCGTCGCGTTCGTCTTTTTCGCGGTAGGCGCGAAAAGCCGTTTCGACCAGATTATCGTTGAAACCGCCGGTGGGAAGACCGCAAGCGGCGATCATGCCCGCCAGGCTGCGGGCGGTATAAGCGCCTCGGCTGAACCCGAAGATAAAAATCTCATCGCCCTTCTCGTAGTTGTGAGCGATGGCCGTGTAGCCGTCCTTGATCTTTTGAAACAGCCCGGCGCCGAAGGCGCCGCCGAGGAAATGAGACACCAGCTCCGTGCTGACTCCCACTCCGTCGTCGTAAATAGGAAGCTGACTGGACGTTACTTTCAGTAGCTTGAAAAGCTTATAAACATTGGTGTCGCTTTCGGTAACCGACTTCGGATCGTGCGGATGGTTCCAGGTTCCGTCGGCGCAAAAGACGATCTTCTTGGACATGATTACGGCTCCCCTCCGTATATGGCGCGTGGCGCGCCACTCGCCGAGGATATCCGAGAAACGGGCCCGGGCCCAGCCCCCGGCGGAATGCGCAGTTACTTTGCGATGGCGTCGAGCGCGCGCTGGATGCCGACGTCGCGACCTGCGGCGACCTGATCGGCCGCGGCGAAGCCCGATACCTGCGTCACGATCTCCTCGTTCAGACGGCTCTCGATCCACGAGATGTCGGCGGACCATTCGTCCACGCCGGGCTGAATGCCGCGATCGGAGGCGTAGGCTTCGAAATCGTCGAGCACGGAGGCGGGAACGCGGTACGAGGCGTCCACCTTGTGTTTCCGGGTGTAGTCGATGGCGAAGGAAGAAATGACGCCGCTGCCGTCGAGCGCGGCCTCCAGGCGGGTGGGCGCGACCGGCGCGATGACGATGTCGGGTTGGATGCCGCCACCGCCGGCGACGTAGCGGCCGGAGTCGGTTTCGAATTCATCCGTTTGATGAGCGATCTGGAGGTTGCCGCTCTTGAGCGGACGTTGGATGGAACGGCCGCTGGGCGTGTAATAGAACGCCGTGGTCAGCGCCATGGCGGTCTCGCTACTGAGCGGATAAACGCTTTGGACCAGCCCTTTGCCATAAGTTGGAACGCCGAGGATGACGGCGCGGTCGTGGTCCTGAAGAGCGCCGGAGACGATCTCGGCGGCGCTGGCGGTTTTTTCGTTGACGAGCACGGCGACGGGGAAAACGTAAGGCGTCGCCGTTTTAGGAACCTCGACGTCCTGGCTCTTCACGGAACGGCCGCGGATGCTCAGGATCTTCTGGCCGGGCTGGAGAAAGAGGCTGGCGGTTTCAAGCGCCGCCTCCACCACGCCGCCGGGATTGCCGCGCAGATCCAGGACGAGGCCCTTCAGCTTCGCGCCGCCGAGTTTTTCGATCGCGTCCTTGATAAGCTTGCCGGTTTGCGGATCGAAGCTGGTGGCGCGGACGTACGCGAAGCCGGGGCGCAGGAGGTACTCGCGGTCGACGCTGGGCGCGTCCATCAACGCCGGTTTGAGCGTGAAGTTCAACAGGCGCACGCTGCCGGGACGGCGCACGACCAGCTCCACCTGGTGCTGGCGCGCCATGCCGAGATATTCGACGATCTGATCGAACTCCAGGCGGGAGAGCGCGACGTTGTTGACGGCGAGAATCTCGTCGCCGGGTGAAAGGCCGGATTGAGCCGACGGGGTTCCCGGTAAGGCCTGGAGCACGATGACGCGCCCAGGAAGCACGGAAACGACGGTGCCGAAGCCTTTCTGTTCGGAATGCTCCATCTGCTTCACTTGCTCGTACTGTTGCGGGTCGAAGAAAATGCTGTGGGGATCGAGCGTGCGCAGCAGACCGGGAATGGCGCCGGAATAGATCAGTTGATCGTCGGAGACGGGATCGGCGGCGCTCCGCTGGACCGCGCCTAACACATCGACAAACGTTTTTACGAGGGGGTCGAGATCGCCGGCGGGCGCGGCGGGAACCGGACCGGCCATCAGCAGCAGAAGTGGAAGCAGCATCCTTTACCGTGCATAGCGGAGACGTTTCTTGAGCGCGTCCCGTTCCATGGCAAGCTCGATCAGGCGGTCGATCAGCCGCGGCATGGGAAGACCCGCGTACTCCCACATTTTAGGAAACATGCTGATGGACGTGAAGCCTGGGATGGTATTGATCTCGTTGATGAAGAGGGTTCCAGTGGCGGCTTCCATCAGAAAGTCGACGCGCGCCATGCCCTCGCAGCAGACGGCTTGGTAGCATTGCACCGCCAGGCGGCGCATCTCCGCGGTTTGTTCCTCCGTAAGCGGGGCGGGCAAAATGGTTTGGGCTTTTTCGAGCAGGTATTTGTCTTCGTAGTCGTAAAATTCCTTGGACGGAAGAATTTCGCAGGGGATGGCGGCGACGGGCGAATCGTTTCCCATGACGGAGCATTCGAACTCGCGGCCGGCGATGCCGCGCTCGATCAGAACCTTGCGGTCGAAACCGGTGGCGAACTCGACGGCGGTTTTCAATTCCGCGGAGTCGTGCGCTTTGGAAATGCCGACGGACGAGCCGAGGTTGGCGGGTTTCACGAATACCGGAAACGGCAACCCGGCGCACAGGCCGTCGAGGGAGGCGGCGCCGCCGGTGAAGACGCGATAGTCGACGATGGGCAGATTTTTTTCCGCCATCAACCGCTTCATGACTTCCTTGTCCATCGAAACGGCGGAGGCCAGAACGCCGGCGCCGACGTAGGGCAACTCGGCCAGCTCCAACAAGCCTTGAACCGTTCCGTCTTCGCCGAACGTGCCATGGAGCACCGGAAATGCGACATCGATTTCAGGGTTTCCCCCGGGTTCGGGGACGATGAAACGCGGACTCCATTTGCCTTCGCGGGAAATTTTGTAATGGAGGATCTTGTATCGCTCCGGATCCATCGCCTCGATCACCGATTGCGCGGAGCGCAGCGAGACGTCGTGTTCGCTGCTGCGGCCGCCATAGATCACCGCCACGCGCAGTTTCATAGAATTCGTTTGCCGAGCGCCGAGGTCACCAGCTCGACGGCGAGGTCGGCCGTGCGGTTGACTTCGTCGATGACCGGATTCACCTCCACCACTTCCATCGAGCGCATGCGGCCGGAATCGCAGACCAGCTCCATGATGAGATGCGCCTCGCGATACGTGATGCCGCCCTTGATGGGCGTTCCCACGCCGGGCGCTTCGCGCGGATCGACCGCGTCCATGTCGAGGGAGAGGTGAAAACCGTCCGTATCCTCCGACGCCAGCAGAATGGCTTCGGCCATGACGGCGTGCAGGCCACGCTCGTCGATCTCGCGCATGGTGCAGACACGCGGGCCGGCTTTCTTGACGTTCCCGCGCTCCAGATCGTCCACCGAGCGGATGGCCACCATCACGACATTGCGCGGGTCCACCTTCGGCGCCCAGCCATAGATGTGCGTCAGCTCCGCGGGGCCCATTCCGACGCAGCAGGCCAACGGCATGCCGTGAACGTTGCCGCTGGGGCTGGTCTCCGGCGTATTCATGTCGGCGTGGGCGTCGATCCAGAGCAGGCCCATCTTTTTTCCGTTCTTACGATGATATTGCGCGGCGCCCGCGACCGTTCCGACGGCGACGGAATGATCTCCGCCCAGAACCAGCGGAAATTTTCCGTCGTCGAGCGCCCGCTCCACCTTGGCCGCCAGCCGCCCGCAGGTTGCGGTGATCTGGGCGCGATCGCGCGCGTTGGCCGGGCCTTCGGGAGGGGCTTCGGGTGGGGCGGCGTCGACGTTGCCCAAATCCTCCACCTCGTAGCCGAGCGAGGCGATGCGGGCGTTGAGGTTGGCCACGCGAACGGCGGAGGCGCCCATGTCCACGCCGCGGCGGCCGGCGCCCAAGTCGAGCGGCGCTCCGATAATGGCAATCTTCGAAGGTCTCATGACGGCGCTTTTCTCAAGGACGAATCCGGTAGAGCATGCGCGGATAGGCGATGGTTTCGCGAATATGCTCCAGGCCGCACATCCAGGCGACGAAACGCTCGACGCCCATGCCGAAGCCGCCGTGCGGAACGCTGCCGAATTTGCGGAGATCGAGATACCAGTTGAACGCTTCGGCGGGGAGGCGGTGTTCTTCCAGGCGCTGTTTGAGCAGGTCCAGATCGTGGATACGCTGGCCGCCGCCGACGATTTCGCCGTAACCTTCGGGGGCGAGAATGTCGACGCCGAGGGCGACCTCGGGCCGCGCGGGATCGGGCTGGAAATAGAACGCCTTCACTTGGCTGGGATAGCGGTCCACCATTACCGGGCGGTCGTAGTCCTCGCTCAGCAGCGTTTCATCGGTGCCGCCGAAATCGCCGCCCCATTCGATTTCGCTGCCCTTTTTCTTGAGCGTCTCCACGGCTTCGTCGTAGGTGATGCGCGGGAACGGCGCGCGCACGGATTCGAGTTTCGACACGTCGCGTTCGAGCGCGGCGAGCTCCGCGCCGCGGTTTGCGAGCACGCGGCCGGTGACGAAAACGATCATCTCCTCGGCCACCCGCTTGACGTCTTCAAGCGTGGCGAAGGCCATCTCCGGCTCCACCATCCAGAACTCGGTGAGATGCCGGCGCGTCTTGGATTTTTCGGCGCGAAAGGTGGGACCGAAGCAATACACCTTGCCGAAGGCCATGGCGTTCGCTTCGTTATAAAGCTGGCCGGATTGCGTGAGGTAGACCTTCTCGTCTTCGAAATAATCCACTTCGAAAAGCGTGGTGGTGCCTTCGCATGCGGCGGGCGTGAAGATGGGCGTATCGACCAGCGTGAAGCCGTTGGAATCGAAATAATCGCGAATGCCTTTGATGACTTCGTGGCGGATGCGGAGGATGGCGTGCTGGCGTTTGCTGCGCAGCCACAGATGGCGATGGTCCATCAAAAAATCGACGCCATGGTCCTTGGGCGTGATGGGGTAAGGATCCGATTCGGGGACGCGCTGGAGAATCTCGGCGCTTTCGACGTCCATCTCGTAACCGCCGGGTGCGCGGGGTTCGGCGCGGATTTTTCCGCGAACGATCAGCGACGATTCCTGGGTGAGGTTCTTCAACGACTCAAAGAGTGCTTCGTCGAGATTGCTCTTCACGGCGACGCATTGGAGGATGCCCGTGCCGTCGCGCAGCAGCGGGAAGGCGATCTTGCCGGACTTGCGCAGATTATAGAGCCAGCCGGCGATTTCGACCGTTTCGCCGGTGTGTTGGCCGACGCCGGAGATGGGGACGCGGGGCGGAGATAGGGGTGTTTCTTCGGACATTAAAGGCTTTCCAGTTTTTCGAAAATTTCCCGGGCCGCCTCGATCGGATTGGCGGCGTCGGGCGCCTCGCGCAGCTCCAGAACGAGCGGATACTGATCCGGCCGCGTGCGCAGAAGGTCCATCGTCTTCTTCCAATCGACGGTGCCTTCGCCGCTCAGCGGAAACAGGTGTCCGTCGGACTTGCCGTCGTTGTCGTGCAGGTGCGTGGAGCGGAGGTGCTTTTCCATGAGGCGGAACGCGGGCTCGACGCCCTCGTTCATATTGGCGTGGCCCACGTCGAAACAAAATCCAAGCTTGAGATGAGTTACCTGAAGGAACATCACCAGACGCTCGGCGGTGGCGAGACGGTTTTGCGTATTTTCGAGCAGAACTTCCACGCCTCGGGCGCGGGCGAAAAGGCTGATCTCTTCAAGCGACGAGAAAGCGGCGTCGATCCGCGCCTCGTCGTATTCGGCGCCGGTGACCCCGATATGTTGAATCAGATATTGGAACGGAACGATCTCGGCGATGTCGAGCGCGCGCTTGATCTCGTCCAGCATGTCGAGCCGCTTGGCTTTTACCGGCTCGGTGATGTCGATGACCGAGTTCGGTCCGGAGCGGCCCCAGATTTCGTCGGTGTACATCGGGGCGTGGAGCGAGTGGAGCTTCAACGTGGAATCGCGGAACCAATGGCCCAGTTCGGCGATTTGCGCGCGGTCGCGATAATCCAGATGCTGGCGGGCGCAGAAAATCTCGACCGCCGGAATGCCGGCCTGCCGGATCTTTTCCAGCCAGACGGTGGTGAGGCGGTGGTTGACGAACAAATGAGTGGACAGGACGTGCCGCATGGGTGGTTCGATCTTCTCCGGGCGCTGGGCGCTCCCTTAGTATCCCCCGGCTTTGCCGTCCGCGCCGCGCCCGTCGGTGCCGCCCTGCAACCAGCCGCCGGAATTGAGAATCGCCTCGACGCGGGCGACGCCGTTCACTTTGTCGATCGGATAGCCCATTTTGAAAAGCAGTTCGGCGGTATCGGGCGAGATGCCGCGCTCCAGGAACAGCTTGTCGGGTTTCCATTGGTGATGAAAACGGGGCCAGTCGACGGCGTCCTGGACGTTCATGTGAAAATCGAGGACGTTCAGCATCACCTCTAAGACGCCGTTGATGATGAACGAGCCGCCGGGCGCGCCCAGGATGAGATAGAGCTTGGCGTCCTTCAACACGATGGTGGGCGTCATGGAGGAGAGCGGACGCTTGCCGGGTTGGATGGCGTTGGCTTCGCCCTGAACCAGGCCGAACATATTGGGCGATCCGGGTTTGGAGGCGAAGTCGTCCATCTCGTTGTTGAGCAGGAAGCCGGCGCCGGGGACGGTGACTCCGCTCCCGTAGCCGCCGTTCAAAGTGTAAGTCACCGCGACGGCGTTGCCCGCTGAGTCGACGACGTTGAAGTGGGTGGTTTGACCCTTCTCGCGGGGAACGGCGATTTTGCCGGGCCCGATTTCGTCGCTGCCGGTGGCGAGCGTGGGCGAAATGGATTCACGGCGTTCGCGGATGTATTCGTGGTCGAGGAGCTTCGCCACGGGTACCGGGTAAAAGTCCGGATCGGCGAGGAATTCGCTTCGATCGGCGTAATAGCGGCGCATCGCTTCGGCGACGTAATGGATCGAGGCCGCCGATCCGGCTCCGCCTTTTTCATAGCCGGTGCCATCGAGCATCGCCAGCATTTGCAGAATGCCCACGCCGCCGGAGCTGGGCGGAGGGGACGTGACGATTTCATAACCGTGGTATTGGCCGATGAGCGGTTTGCGTTCGATGGCCCGGTAGGATTTCAAGTCGGCGAGAGTGATCAGGCCACCGTTCGATTGCATTGCGCGGTCGAGAAGCCGGGCGGTTTCGCCGAGATAAAACTCGTCCGCGCCGTGGCTAGCGATGCGCTTCAACGTGCGCGCGAGCTCGGGCTGGCGAAGCGTGTCGCCGGGCTGGTAGTAAATCCCGCCTTTGAGAAAGATGCGCTTCGATTCGGGGAAAGGCGCCAGGAGCTTGTCCGCCGACTGCAGCGATTTCGAGAGAGCGTAGGAAACGGTGAAGCCGCGCGCGGCGAGTTTCTGCGCCGGTTTCACCACGTCGGCCCACTTCTTCGTGCCGTACTTTTTCACCGCCAGCTCGAAGCCGCGGACGGAGCCGGGAACACCCGACGCGCGCCAGCCGGCGAGGCCGTCCCTGGTGAGGTTCCCTTGCGGGTCCAGATACATATTGCGCGAAGCCTTGGCGGGCGCGGCCTCGCGGAAGTCGATGAAGGTGGAGCGGCCATCGGCCATGCGAATCAGCATGAAGCCCCCGCCGCCGAGGTTGCCCGCGAACGGATGAGTGACGGCGAGCGCGAAGCCGATGGCGGCCGCCGCGTCTACCGCGTTGCCTCCCGCTTTCAGCATGGCTACTCCGGCGTCGGTCGCCAGCGGCTCCTGCGCGGTGACCATGCCGTGCTTGGCATGAAACGGCTCACGGGCGATGGCGAGGACCGAGAGAAGAAGGACGGCGGCCGGAAGGCGCATGAACTTTCGATTTTACTATCGAACGGCAACAATGGCCGGCTGGGTTACAATTTAGATTCGGTCTTAACTTATGAAACATCGAGCGTTGCTGGCGGCGCTGGCTCTTAGCGTGTGCGCCGCCGGCCAGGAAAAAAGCATGGACATTCACATACCCTACGAGAAGTTCGTCTTGAAGAACGGTCTGACCGTGTTGGTACACGAGGACCACAAGGCGCCGATCGTGGCGGTGAACATCTGGTATCACGTCGGATCGAAGAACGAGAAGCCGGGCCGCACCGGTTTCGCCCATCTGTTCGAGCATCTGATGTTCGGAGGGAGCGAGCATCATCCCAGCCAGTATCTTCCGGCGATGGAAGAAGTGGGCGCGACCGATCTCAACGGAACGACGAGCGAGGACCGCACGAATTATTTCGAGAACGTACCCACGCCGGCGCTGGACCTGGCGCTGTGGCTGGAATCGGACCGGATGGGGCATTTACTCGGCGCGATCGATCAAAAGGTGCTGGATCTGCAGCGCGGCGTCGTGCAGAACGAAAAACGGCAGGGCGAGAACCAGCCCTACGGCGTGACCGACGAGTTAATCGTCGAAAACACTTACCCCAAGGGCCATCCCTATTCGTGGACGGTGATCGGCTCGATGGCCGACCTGAACGCGGCGTCGCTCGAGGACGTGAAGGAATGGTTCCGCACTTACTACGGGCCGTCGAACACGGTGCTGGTGCTCGCCGGCGACATCGACGCGAAGACGGCGCGAGAGAAGGTGGAGAAATACTTCGGCGATATTCCGCCCGGCCCGCCGGTGGCGCACCAGGAAACGTGGATCGCCAAACGGACCGGAACGCATTTGCAGCGCGTCGAGGATCGGGTGCCGCAAGCGCGCGTGTATATGGTTTGGAATATCCCGCAGTTCGGCTCCGCCGACGCCGATTATCTGGACCTGGTAAGCGACATCCTTTCTCAAGGCAAGACGTCCCGGCTGTATAAGCGGCTGGTTTACGACGACCAGATCGCTACCAGCGTCATGGCGAGCGTGGAACTGCGCGAGATCGCCGGCCAGTTTCAAATTGTGGCGACCGCGAAGCCAGGCGGGGATTTGACGGCGATCGAGAAGGCGGTGCGCGAGGAACTGGACCGGTTTTTGAAGGACGGCCCTACGAAGGAGGAAATGGACCGCGCCCAGACGCAGTACCGGGCGAACCTGATCCGCGGCATCGAACGGATCGGCGGCTTCGGGGGTAAATCGGACCGTTTGGCGATCGGCCAGGTGTTCCGGGACGATCCGGAGACTTACAAAGTTTCACTCGCCCGCGTGATGGCTGCGACGCCGGAAGAATTGAAAGGCGCCGCGGACCGCTGGCTGAGCGATGGCGTGTATCAGCTTGAAGTGCAGCCGTTCCCCAACTACGCGGCTTCCGGCGCGGGCGCGGACCGCTCCAAGCTGCCGGTTCCCGGCGCTCCGCCTGCGCTGAAGGTTCCTCCTGTCGAGCACGGCAAGCTGTCGAATGGATTGAAGGTGGAGCTCACCGAACGGCACGATCTGCCGGCCGTCGATTTCTGGCTGGCGATGGACGCCGGCTATGCCGCCGATTCTCTCTCCACGCCCGGAACCGCGAAGCTCACCTCCGCGACGCTGGTGGACGGCACCAAGAAACGTTCCGCGCTGGAGATCAGCGAACAGCTTCAATTGCTGGGCGCGCAAATGCGGGCGAATTCGAACGTCGATCAAACCTCGGTCTACCTCAGCGCGTTGAAGGACAAGCTGGACCCCTCGCTCGATCTGTTCGCCGACGTGGTGCTGAATCCGGCGTTCCCTGAATCCGACTTCGCGCGGGAGAAGAAACTGCAACTGGCGGCGATCGACCGCGAACGCGTCACGCCCGTCCAGATGGGATTGCGCGTGCTGCCCGCGTTAATTTACGGCAAGGATCACGCCTATGGAAACCCGCTGACCGGATCGGGCACGACGGAGAGCGTGACGAAGTTGACCCGCGAGGATCTGGCGCGCTTTCATGAAACCTGGTTCCGGCCGAACTCCGCGACGCTGATTGTCGTGGGCGATACGACGCTGGCCGAGATCATGCCGCTGCTGGAGAAGCGGTTTGGAGGGTGGAAGGCGGGCGAGATTCCGAAGAAGAATCTGGGCGCAGTGACGCCGCCGGCCAAGCCGGTGATTTACATCATGGACCGTCCGGGATCGCAGCAATCGGTGATCTTCAGCGGCGGCATCGCACCCGCGGGCGGCACGCCGCAACAACCGGCGATCGATATCATGAACGACATCCTGGGCGGCACCTTCAGCTCGCGGATGAACATGAATTTGCGCGAAGACAAGCATTGGTCCTATGGGGTGTTCAGCCTCATTTTGGAGGCGCGCGGCCCGCAGCCGTTCCTGACCATCGCTCCGGTGCAGACCGACAAGACGAAGGAATCGATCCAGGAGATGAACACGGATCTGCGCGGCATCGTCGGCGGGCGGCCGGTGACGGAGGAGGAACTGAAACTGGCCAAGGATCACGCCATCCTGCAATTGCCTGGGGCGCTGGAGACGAAGGCCGGCTGGGGCAACCAGCTCGCCTCGCAGTTGCAGCTCGGTTTGCCGGACGATTATCTGGCCACTTTCGCGACGACCGTGAACGCACTGACCGCTTCCGCCGTGGAAGACGCCGCGCACACCGTGGTGCGGCCGGGGCATCTCGTTTGGGTGGTGGTGGGCGACAAGGCGAAGATCGAGCCGGGCATCCGCGAATTGGGTTTAGGCGAGGTTCGCCACATCGACGGCGATGGCAATCCGATTCCGTAAAAAGGGCTCGCTCATGCAAATTCGAACCTCCGTTCTCGTTCTCGCGGGTTTGGCTTGCGGCGGGGCCGGACGGGCTCAGCAGGCCGACATGGACCTGGCGCGCCTGGCGCAGATTCCCAAGCGGCTGGAGCAGTTGGTGAAGGACGGTACGATCCCCGGCGCTGTTTCTCTCGTGGCGCGCCACGGCCGCATTCTCGAGTTGGACGGGGTGGGCAGCCAGGACATTGAGGCGAAGAAGCCCATGACCACTGGATCTATCTTCCAGATCATGTCTATGACCAAGCCCTTTACCGGCGTCGCGGCGATGATGCTGGTGGAGGAAGGGAAACTGGAGCTGCGGCGCCCGGTGGAGGATTACCTTCCCGAATTCAAGGGCCAGTTGGTGGAGGAAAAGCGTGCGGACGGTTCGACGGACACGCACGCGCCAGCGCATCCGCCGACGGTGTGGGAGTTGATGTGCCACACGTCGGGCCTGGCCGGCGACCCCGACGGCCCGCTGGAAGATAACCCGCGCACCATGCGCGTCCCGCTCGCCGACGCGGTGCGCTTCTATGCGCAACAGCGGTTGCGCTTCGAGCCCGGCACGAAGTGGAGCTACAGCAACATGGGCATCGCGACGCTCGGGCGCATCGTCGAAGTGGTTTCCGGCGACGACTATATTCACTTCATCGAAACGCGCATCCTGAAGCCGCTGGGCATGAAGGACACCTTCTTCCACGCGCCGGAGGACAAGCGCGCCCGCATCGCGATGGTTTACACGCACCAGGACGGAAAGTTGGTTCCTTCGGGCGCGGATATTCTGGCGGGCGATCCGGCGAAATTTCGCGAAGGCGCGAAGTATCCGGCGCCGGAGTTCGGCCTTTATTCCACCGCCCCGGATCTATTCCGCTTTTACCAGATGCTGCTCGACGGCGGCACTTACGGCGGCCATCGGTATCTGTCCCACGCCTCGCTGGACGTGATGACGCGCGTCCATACTCCCCATGTCCATCCGTCGGGCTGGCTCGGCGGCACCGGATACGGATTGACGTTCGAGATCGTCGATAGCCCGGAGGGGATGCTGCTGTTGCACCCAATGGGCGCGTTCGGGCACGGCGGCGCTTTCGGCACGGAGGGATGGATGGACCCGGTTCATAACGTGGTCCGCATCCTGATGGTTCAAGTGTCGGATGGTACGGCCGGACCGGCGCGCGCGGCGGTGATGCAGATGGGCGAAGCGGCGGTTTTGAAATAGCCCCCGGCGCTATTTATAGGCCGGAATTCCGGTGACCCGCTCGCCGATCACCAGCGCGTGGATGTGGTCGGTGCCCTCGTAGGTCTTCACCGTTTCGAGGTTGCACATGTGGCGCATGATCGGGTAGTCGTCGATGATGCCGTTGGCGCCCAGCAAGTCGCGGCTCAATCGGGCGCACTCGAGCGCCATGGCGACGTTGTTCCGCTTCAGCATGGAGATATGCGCCGGGTCCAGCTTGCCCTGGTCCTTGATGCGGCCGGCGTGGATGGCCAGCAGTTGCGCCTTGGTGATCTCGGTGATCATCCAGGCCAGCTTCTCCTGCACCAATTGATGGGAGGCGATCGGCCGGTCGTCGAACTGCTTGCGCAGGATGGTGTACTGCCGCGCGGTTTCGTAACAATCCATCGCCGCGCCGATTACGCCCCAACCGATGCCGTAGCGGGCTTGGGTCAGGCAGCCTAGTGGCCCTTTCAACCCTCTGGCTCCGGGGAGCATGGCGGAGGCCGGCACACGGCAATCGGACAACGCGAGGCTGCCGGTGACCGAGGCGCGCATGGAGAGTTTGCCGTGGATCTCCGACGCCGAAAAGCCGGGCGTCCCGCGCTCCACCAGGAACCCGCGAATGCCTTCTTCCGCCCTCGCCCAAACGATGGCGACATCGGCGGCCGTGGCGCTGGTGATCCAGGTTTTCTCCCCGTTCAGAACCCAGTGATCCCCGTCGCGCCGGGCGGTAGTCAGCATCCCGGCTGGGTTGGAGCCGAAGGCGGGCTCGGTAAGCCCGAAGCATCCGATGGCCTCGCCCGATTGCAGCTTCGGCAGCCAGCGCTGCTTTTGCTCCTCGCTGCCGTAGGTGAAGATCGGGTACATCACCAGCGCGCCCTGCACCGAGACGAAGCTGCGCAGCCCGGAGTCCGCGCGCTCGATCTCCTGCATGATCAACCCGTATTCGACGTTGTTCATCCCGGCGCAGCCGTAGCCGTCCAGATTGGCGCCAAGAAAACCCAATTGGCCGAAATCCGGAATCAGTTCCTTCGGGAAGCGGGCGTCGCGAAAGCAGTCCTTCACCAGCGGCATGGCGCGCTCTTCGACAAATTGCCGCGCGGTCTGCCGCACCAGAAGTTCCTGTTCGCTGAACAGGGAATCCACGAGGAAATAATCGACGCCGGGAAAGCGAGGCATTCGGAGAATGGAGCGGGAGACGGGATTCGAACCCGCGACATCAACCTTGGCAAGGTTGCACTCTACCAGCTGAGTTACTCCCGCAAAGTGCGGCTCCTTCATTCTCCACCCCTGGTTTGGCCGATGTCAAGCGGCGCGGCCGGCGCGAATTCCCAATACATTCCTCCCTGTGGATGTTTTACGCAAGTGTATGTTTTTAAATGACTTAAAAATATTGTAACTTACCAATTGCGCGTCCGGGGAACTATGTTAGACTGAGAATCCGCAGACGGAGGATATAAGCGGCGGGGTCCGCTTTCGTAGGGCTGTTGAAGTCGCCGGTTCCCAATCGAATCGCGAAAACGACCTGTTATTTTTTCCACAAGGCTGTGGAAAAACTGTGTGAAACGTGCGCCTATCGGCATGAACATTTGGGAACAGATTAAGAACCGGATTTCCGCGAAGATCAGCGCGGAGGCTTTTCAGAACTGGGTGTCGCGAACGGATTTCCTCTCCATGGAAGGAGGGGCATTGAGCGTATCGGCGCCGGACGATGCGACGCGGCGATGGATGCAGGAAGAATATGCCGGAGAAGTTTGGGCGGCGATCCACGAACTCGGGCTTCCGGTTCAGCAAGTCGTCTACCGCGATCCGGGCGGGGAGGCCGAGGCTTCTTCGCCGGGCGGCTATGGCGCGGCGGATGAGTTGTTCACGCCGGCGATCAATCTGAATCCCAATTTCACGTTTGAAAATTTCGTCGTTGGCTCGTGCAACCAGTTCGCCCACGCCGCGGCGAAGGCCGTAGCGACCGTTCCGGCGAAGACGTACAACCCGCTGTTCATTTACGGCGGCACCGGCATGGGGAAGACGCATCTGATGCATGCCATCGGCCGTGAATTGCTTTCCCATTACGGGCGGATGCGGATCATTTTCACCTCGAGCGAGCGCTTCATGAACGAGATGATCAACTGCATCCGCCTGCAGCGCATGCAACAGTTCCACCAACACTATCGCTCGGCCGACGTGCTGCTGATGGACGATATCCAAACGCTGGGCGGCAAGGAACGCACGCAGGAGGAGTTCTTCCACACCTTCAACGAACTCTACGAGCATCAAAAGCAGATCGTGATTTCGAGCGATTCGCCTCCCAAGAATACCCCCGGCCTGGTGGACCGGCTGCGGTCGCGCTTCGAGTGGGGACTGATGGTGGACGTGCAGCCGCCGGATCTGGAGACCAAGATGGCGATCCTCGACGCCAAGGCCGGCACGATGGGGATCCGCCTTCCGGAAGAGGTTCGGGTTTTCATCGCCACGCGGACCAAGTCGAACGTGCGCGAGCTGGAGGGCGCGTTGGTGAAACTGGCCGCCTTCTCCAGCGTCACCGGTTCTCCGATCACGCTCGCCATGGCGCAACAGACACTGAAGCACCTAACCCTGGGCCAGGAGCGAAAGGTGACCATCGAGGCGATCATCCGCGCCGTGGCCGAACGCTTCGGTTTGCAGCCGGCGCAGTTGAAGCAAAAGAGCAATTCGCAGCAGATCGCCTATCCGCGGCAGATCGCGATGTACCTGGTGAAGGATCTCACCTCCGCCTCGCTTCCCGAGATCGGCCGCGCGTTCGCCGGCAAACACCACACGACGGTTCTCCACTCGGTCCACAAGATCGAAGAGCTGCGCCATAGTAAACCGGATTTAAACAGCTTGTTGAACAGCCTAATCGACTCGTTCCATTAGGCTTAGAATATTTTTCCACAGCGCGGCCCCGAAAAGGGTGTGCGCGGCTGTGTACAAAGGGCGGACGGGTGTATTTTTCGTCTGGCGCCAGCCCGAAAATCCACGGGCGCCACTAGCCAAAAGCGATTTATTTTTGTATAATTTAGAGAGAAATCAACATTTCCACAATCCCTATGACGGCTAGTAAGATTTAGTTGATTCTTTACCAGAAACATCAGTAGCTAGGGACGAGCGAAAAAGGGGAGGCAATGGAGTTCACGGTAAACAAGACGGACCTTGTGCGCGAGCTGAATCTGTCTCAAGGGGTGGTGGAGAAAAAGACCACGATTCCAATTCTGTCGAACGTTCTGTTGGAGGCCTCCGACGGGGAGGTGCGGCTGACGGCGACCGACCTGGAGTTGGGGATCCAGTGCGTGTGTCCGGCGCGGGTGCAGAAGCCCGGCGCGGGCACGATTCCGGCCAAGCGGCTGCTCGATTACGTCCGCCTACTGCCGGACGCCGACGTCCAGGTGAAGATGCTGGACAATCAGTGGGCGAGCCTGATTTGCGGGCGAAGCCGTACGCGCATGGCCGGGATGTCGCGCGAGAGCTACCCGGCGCTGCCGGCGGTGCCGGAGGTTCAGGCCGAAATTCCCAGCGGGATTCTCTCGTCGATGATCGCCCGGACGATCTTCGCCATCTCGGCCGAGGAATCGCGCTTCACCTTGAACGGCGCTTTGCTGATCCTGCGGGCCGAGGGGATCGTCATGGTGACAACCGACGGCCACCGTTTGTCGATGGTGGAGAATCACGTCGCGCTTCCCGGCATGACCACGCAATTCCGCGCTCTGCTTCCTCGTAAAGCGATGGCCCAGATTCAGAGCCTGGACCAAGAAGCGGGACCCGAGGCGACGGTAAAATTCTCCGGCGAGGAGAATCATCTCTTCTTCGATTTCGGCAAGCGGCTATTGATCAGCCGCAAGCTGACCGGCAATTTCCCCGACTTCGAGCGCGTGCTGCCCAAAGATACGCCCCTTTCGATCGACATTCGCCGCGACGATTTGCGCGGATCGCTCGAGCGCGTGGCCCAGTTCTCCGACGAGCGGTCGCGGACGGTGCGCGTCAAATTCGCCAGCGGCGAGATGAAAATCCACTCGTCGTTGTCGGAGACCGGCGAGAGCGAGGAAAGCCTTCCGGTTCCTTACGAGGGCGATTCGGTGGAGATCGGATTTAACGCCCAGTACCTGCTCGATTTCCTGCGCGTCGTCACCGACGCCGAAATCAAGTTTCTGTTCAAGGACGCCAACAGCGCGGGCGAGTTGCGCCCCGGCGTCGGCGGAGCGAACCAAACGTATCGCTATGTCGTGATGCCGATGCGAATCTGAGAACGAATCGGCGTTCCAACCGGAAGGAATAGGTTTTGAGATTTTCGATATGGCAACAAAAGAAATAACGCCCGGCGAAGTTTACGACTCAACGAGTATTAAAGTGCTGGAAGGTCTGGAAGCGGTACGCAAGCGTCCGGCGATGTACATCGGCTCGACACGCGAGACCGGGCTGCATCACCTGGTCTACGAAGTCGTAGACAATTCCGTGGACGAGGCGCTCGCCGGCCATTGCACCGAAGTGAACGTCTCCATCCATATCGACAATTCCGTCACGGTGATCGACAACGGCCGCGGCATTCCGGTGGATATGCACAAGGAAGAAGGCGTCTCGGCGGCGCAAGTGGTGATGACGAAGCTGCACGCCGGCGGCAAGTTCGACAGCAACAGCTACAAGGTTTCCGGCGGGTTGCACGGCGTCGGGGTGAGCTGCGTCAACGCACTTTCGGAACTGCTGCACCTGGAAATCTGGCGCAACAAAGCCACGTGGGAACAGGACTACGAACGCGGCATCCCCAAAGGACCTCTCACCCAAACCGGAAAAGCGGGAAACAAGACCGGAACCAAGATCACCTTCCGGCCCGATCCCACGATCATGGAGGCGACCGAGTTCAACTACGACACGCTGTCGCAGCGCCTGCGCGAGTTGGCGTTTCTGAACAAGGGTCTCAAGATTACCCTCACCGACGAACGCGTGGATCCAGTGAAGAGCCACGAGTTCCTTTACAGCGGTGGAATCGCCGAGTTCATTAAGCATCTGAACAAGGGCAAATCGCTTCTGCACGAGAAGCCCATCGAACTCGAAGGCGAACGCGAGCTGCCCGGCGGCACGCTGGGGATGGACATCGCGCTGCAGTACAACGACGGCTATTCCGAGACGCTGTTCAGCTTCGCCAACAACATCAACACCGTCGACGGCGGCACGCATCTCAGCGGCTTCCGCGCCGCCCTGACGCGCACGATCAACGCCTATGGCGCGAACGCCGGCCTGTTCAAGGACGTGAAGGAAAACCTCACCGGCGACGACGTGCGCGAGGGGCTAACCGCGGTCATTAGCGTGAAACTCCCTCAACCCCAGTTCGAAGGCCAGACCAAGGGCCGGCTCAACAGCGATATCCAGGGCAGCGTCACCGAGTTCGTCAACAAGAAACTGGGAGAGTATTTCGACAAGAACCCCGCCGTGATGAAGAAGATCGTGTCGAAATCGATCGACGCGGCGCGGGCGCGGGAAGCCGCGCGCAAGGCCCGCGATCTGACGCGGCGCAAGGGTGCGCTCGATTCCGGCGGGCTGCCCGGCAAACTGGCCGACTGCCAGGAGAAAGACCCGGAGCGCTGCGAGTTGTTTCTGGTGGAGGGCGAATCGGCCGGCGGCACCGCCAAGACCGGCCGCGACCGCCGCTACCAGGCCATTCTCCCTTTGAAGGGCAAAATCCTCAACGTCGAAAAAGCCCGCTACGACAAGATGCTGGCCCACGACGAAATCCGGTCCATGATCACCGCGATCGGCACTGGCATCGGCATACAGGATTTCGATCCCGCCAAGCTGCGCTACCACAAAATCATCATCATGACCGACGCCGACGTGGACGGCTCCCACATCCGCACGCTGCTGCTGACCTTCTTCTTCCGCCACATGCAGGAGTTGATCAAGCGCGGCAACGTCTTCGTCGCCCAACCCCCGCTCTATCGCATCAAGAAGGGCAAAAGCGAAAAGTACATCAAGGACGACAAGGAATTCACCCGCGAGATTTTGCGCCGCGCCACCGAGAACCTGACGGTGGAGATCGGCGCCGAGCCGGTCACTCGCCTGGATGGTTCGGAATTGCGCGCGTTCCTCATGATGCTGGACGAACTGGGACAGATCTGCCGCCGCGCCGAGCGCCGCCTGCGCGAAGCCCGCATCGTCGAACTGCTCACCAACACCGCGTATCACATCGACTCAAAAACCGATTTCCAGGACGATGCGAACGCTCTGCCTCTGCTTCAGGCGATCCAGGACGCCCGCGTCGAAGCGCGCCTGGACCGCGACGAGGAGCATTCCGCCTGGAACATCGTCTACAAAGACCCCACTAACGCCGAGCGCTCGATCAACATCGAGCTTGCCTCCCAACCCGAGTACCGCCGCCTGCGCGCCTTAGCACGCCAAGTTGCGAAATTCAACCTGCCGCCCTTCACCGTCGTCAAGGACGGCTCCCGCGACACAATGGCCTCCTGGAACGCGCTGCTCGACCACGTCAAGGGCGAAGGCATGCGCGAGGTGAACATCCAGCGCTACAAGGGCCTCGGCGAGATGAACCCGGAGCAGCTTTGGTCCACCACCATGAACGCCGAAACGCGCACGCTTTTGAAAGTGGACATGCAGGACATGGCCGAAGCCGAGGCGATCTTCTCTACGCTGATGGGCGAGGACGTCGAAGGCCGGCGCAAGTTCATCGAGGAAAACGCCCTCGACGTGCGGAATCTGGATATCTAACCCCGCCGCGACGTTTTCCTGGGAACTCCGCCGCCTTCCGGGCGTATAGGTAAGTGACACACCTAGTGCGGGCCCATGCAAAACTTCCTCGATTCCCTCCGTCACGTTTTCCGGCGGCTTCTTCGCTCGCCAGTGTTCACCGCCATAACGCTGCTGACGCTCACCATCGGCATCGGAGCCAACACCGCCATCTTCAGCGTGCTCGAAGGCGTTCTGCTAAGGCCGCTCCCTTATCCCCATCCGGATGAGTTGATCGGCGTATGGCACACTGCGCCCGGCATCGGCATGAAAGAGCTGAACTCCTCGCCCTCCTGCTATTTCACCTATCGCAGCGAGAACCGCACGCTGCAGGACATCGGCCTCTATACGACGGACTCGGTGACCATTACCGGTCTCGCGCAACCGGAACAGGTTCCCGCGCTCGATTTCACCGACGGCGTTCTGCCGCTGCTCGGCGTGCGTCCTGCGCTTGGCCGCGGATTCTCCCGCTTCGACGACGCCCCGAAAAGCCCCGCTACCGCGATTCTCGGGTACGCCTATTGGAAGGCGCGCTTCGGAGGATCGCCCTCCGCCATCGGCCGCCGCATCGTCGTCGACGGAAAGGCGCACGAGATCATTGGCGTGTTGCCGGCGGACTTCCGCTTCCTCGATAACAACCCGTCGCTGATTCTCCCGTTTCAATTCGATCCGGCGGAAACGAAACTCGGAAACTTCAGCTTCGAGTCCGTCGCCCGGCTGAAACCAGGGGTCACGCTCGCCCAGGCCAGCGCCGACATCGCCCGCATGTTGCCGATCATCAACGCCCGCTTTCCCGCGCCTCCGGGTTTCAGCGTGAAGATGTTCGAGGACGCCCGCATCGGCCCGAATCTCCGCCCGTTTAAACAGGATCTGGTCGGCGACATTGGCACGCTGCTGTGGGTTCTCATGGGAGCGATCGGCATCGTCCTGCTGGTGGCCTGCGCCAACGTGGCCAACCTGCTGCTGGTGCGCGCCGATGGACGTCAACAGGAGTTGGCCGTTCGCGCGGCGCTCGGCGCCGGCCGGTTCGAACTCGCCCGCGAGCTGCTCATCGAAAGCGTACTGCTGGGGTTGGTCGGCGGAGGGCTCGGCCTCTTCGCGGCGTATGGGGCGCTACGCCGGCTCGTCTTCCTCGGCCCCAACCTTCCGCGCCTCTCCGAAGTCTCGATCGATCCCGAGGTCCTCTTCTTCACCCTCGCTGTCTCGCTGTTCGCCGGGCTGCTCTTCGGCCTTGTCCCGGTCGTCAAATATACCGGACCGAATCTCGCTACCGCCCTCCGCGGCGGCGGACGGACGCAAAGCCAGAGCCGGGAGCGCCATCGCGCCCGCGGCATCCTGGTGGTCGTCCAGGTCTCCCTCGCTGTCGTGCTGTTGATCGGCTCCGGCCTGATGATCCGGACGTTCCAGGCCCTGAAACACGTCAACCCAGGCTTCACTGGCCCCGAACAGTTGCAGACCTTCCGCCTGTTTATCCCCGAGTCCCAGGTCGCGGATCCGCTTCGCGTGGTCCGCATGCAGCAGGATATCCTCGACAGACTTCGCGCGATCCCCGGCGTCTCCGCCGCCGCGCTGGGCGACATCGCTCCCATGGAAAGCCGAGGGGAACACGATCCCGTCTTCGCCGAGGACCACACCTACGCCGAAGGCCGCCTTCCACCGATACGCCGGTTCTCCATCGTCTCCCCCGGATGGTTCGCAACCATGGGGACGCCTCTCGCCGCAGGACGCGACTTCACTTGGAACGATTTGGCCAATGGCGCCCCGATCGCCATGGTTTCGGAAAATATGGCCAGAGAGCTTTGGGGCGCGCCCTCGGCCGCGCTCGGCAAAAGAATCCGACCGTCGCTCTCCGATCCCTGGCGGGAGGTCGTTGGCGTCGCCGCCGACGTCCACAACGACGGCTTCGATCAAGCGGCCCCCGCCACCGCCTACTGGCCCATGCTCATGAAGAATTTCGAGGCCAGCGCGGTCAGCACACGCCGTACCGCCGTCTTTGTCGTTCGCAGCCCCTCCGCCGGCTCGGCCGCGTTTCTCGGCCAGGTCCGCCGCGCCGTCTGGTCGGTGAATCCGAATCTCCCGCTCTTCGACGTCCGCACCGCCGGCGACCTCTGCCGCCGATCCCTCGCCCGCACGTCATTCACACTCGTCATGCTGGCCATCGCCGGAGTCATGGCCCTCGTGCTCGGCGTCATTGGCGTCTACGGCGTCCTTTCCTATTCGGTCTCTCAACGCACCCGCGAAGTCGGAATCCGCTCCGCTCTCGGCGCGCGCCGCCGCGAATTGGTCTTCCTGTTCGTTCGCCACGGCCTCGTTCTCGCCCTCGCCGGCGTCGCCTTCGGTTTGACCGCCGCTGTGGCGCTCACGCGATGGATGTCGACGTTGCTCTTTCACGTCGATCCGTTCGACCCCATCACCTATTCCGTCGCGGCCGGCGCTCTCGCCGCCGCCGCCGCGGTGGCCAGCTTCATCCCCGCACTCCGCGCCGCTTCCATCGATCCCGTCCAGGCCCTTCGCGCCGAATAGACGCCGCCACTCGGCGTCCTTCGCCGTGTGCTAGGCTGTCCGCAGCGGGAGAAATGCCCATGACCAATTTCACACGGCGTCACTTTCTCAAGTCCAGCGCCGCCGGAGCCGTTCTTCTCGGCTCGGGCGGGGCCGCCCTCAAAGCCTTCACCCCCCAACGGACGGCCACCGACTGGGTCACGCTCGGCCGCTCAGGCGTCCAGGTCACGCGTCTCGCCTTCGGCACCGGCACCTTCAGCGGGCGCGTCCAACGCGAGCTCGGCCAGAAAGAATTCACCCGCCTCGTCCGCTACGCCCACGACCGCGGCATCCGCTTCTTCGAGACCGCCGAGAGCTATCACGGCATGCCGCAAATGCTCGCCGCCGCCCTCGATGGCGTCCCGCGCGACAGCTACCGTCTGATGACGAAGTACAACACCACCCACGTCGACAACCCGCAGGCGATCATCGACGGTTACCGCAAGGATCTCGACTCGGAATATTTCGACATCCTGCTGCTCCATTGCGTGCGCACTCCCACTTGGCCGGAGGATTTGAAGCGCCTGGAGGACGCCTTCTCCGAGGCGAAGGCGAAGAAAGTGATCCTGGCTCACGGCGCTTCCGTGCATGGCTTGCCCGCGCTCGACGCCTTCCCCGGGACCACTTGGCTCGACGTCGCCATGATCCGCATGAACCACAACGGCACCCGCATGGATACGCCCGAAACGCACGACACCGACGGTCGCGGCAATGTCTCCGAGGTCGTCGCCCAGATGCGCAAAGTTCACGCCCAGGGATCCGGCGTCATCAGCATGAAACTGGTGGGCGAAGGCCAATTCACCCGCCGCGAGGATCGCCAGGCGTCGCTCCGGTTCGCTATGGGCCTGGGCGTCGTCGATGCCGTCACCATCGGCTTCAAGAACACCGCCGAAATCGACGAAGCGATCGAAAACATGAACATGGCGCTCAGCGCCTGAGATCGGCGCACACTTGGATGAAGAATTGACAGCGCGCCTCGACCGCGAGGCCAGGGCGCGCGAGGAATATTTCGATGGCGTATCGTTCGGCGACCTCGCCGAGGAAGCCAAGCGTCAATCGCTGCTCGCTTCGGCTGCCGAAGGCGCCGATGCGGCACTTTGGAGCGGCATCGCGGATACGCGCGGCTGGCGGTGAGACGCGCCGCGAAACCTGCCCGCCTCACACATAAATCCGCTTCACCCGCGCGCTGATTCCGCATAGCACGCTGTAGGAAATGGTTCCGGCGAGCTTGGCCATTTGCTGCGCGTCGATGCTTGCGCCGCCCTCTTCCCCCAACAGCGTCACCGCGTCGCCCGGCCTCAGATGCGGCGCGTGCGTCAGGTCGATTGTGGTCAGATCCATCGACACTGCGCCCAGGATCGCCGCGAACTTTCCCCCGGCGATCACCCTCCCCTTGTTCGACAGCCGGTGCGGGATGCCGTCGGCATAACCGGCCGCGAGCACTCCGATGCGCATCGCCGCCGGTGTGCGGAACATCCCGCCATAGCCCACCAGCGCGCCCACCGGCAGATCCTTCACCGCCAGCAATGCGGCCTTCCAACTTAACGCCGGCTTCACATCCAGCAGCTTCGGCGGCGCCTCGCCGCGCGCGATCGGCGAGACATACCCGTAAATGGCGTGGCCCGGCCGCACCATTTGCCGCCACGCCGGGCGCCGCCCGTACGCCACCTGAATGCTGCTCGCCATGTGAACGATCGGCGGCGCCACGCCCAACTCCGCCAACTCCACGCGCACCGCTTCAAACGCCCGCGCCTGGTTCTCCGTCTGCTCTCCAGCGTAATCGGCCGCCGAGGCCAGGTGCGTCATCAGACCCTCCAGCCGACCATTTCTGCATCCGGCCACCACCGCGGCGATTTCCCGCGCGCCGGCCCTCGTCCCAAGCCGGCCCATCCCGCTGTCGATTTTCAAATGATAATCGGCGCCCGCCGAGCACCGCGCCGCCGCCATGCGGTCCCACTCGCGCACGTCGTCGAGGGAATGGATCACCGGCGTCAGGCCGTATTCGAACAGGCCCTCGCGCTCGGCGGGCAGGAAGTCGGCCATCACCAAAATGCGCGCCCCGATCCCGGCCTCGCGCAGCGCCGCACCCTCCTCCACATTGCTCACCGCCAGCCATTGCGCGCCCTTCCCAATCAACGTCCGCGAAACCTCGATCGCCCCATGCCGATACGCGTCGGCCTTCACCACCGGCATCACCTCCACGCCGGCGCCGGTGACCTCGCGGATCGCCTCAAAGTTCGCCGCGATCCGGTCCAGCGACACTTCCACCCAGGACCGGCGCGCGAATTCGCTCATACTCTCATCCTATCCGCCGCCGCGCCATGCCCACCAGCAGCGCTTCATATTGGTCCGTCACCGCGTCCCAGCTATAACGCTCCGCCACTCTGCGCGCCGCGCGTTCGCCCAACGCCTGCCGCTCCTCCGCGGTCATCGCCAGCACGCTCCGCATCGCCTCCTCCAACGTTTCCGGCTCGAAGGCGATCCCGGCGCCGCCCACCACCTCGGCGTTTTCCGGCGTTTTCAGATACAACGTCACCGCCCCGCGTCCCATCGCCTCGATCAAAGCCGGATGCGTCCCTCCGACCTCGGTCGCGTGAATATAGGCGAGGCAATGCGACTGCAATTCGCCGTAACCCACGCCGTAAATTCCCCCCGGCGAGACAACCCTTGGGTCTTTCGTGTCGCGCACCCGGGCGATGTAATCGCGCGCGTAGGGCGCGTCGCCGATCAGCGCCAATTTCACACGCGCGTCGATCCGCTCGAAGCACTCTCGCACCAGCAACGCATTGTTCTCCGGCTCCATGCGGCTGACGTATAAGAAATACGCCCCGCGCTCGAGACCTAACGTCTCCAGCGCCGCGGCGGTTTCCATCTTCCCCGTTTCCGCGCCGTACGCGATGAACACGGAGTCCTTGCCGTAGCGCTCTCGATAGTAACTCTGGATGTGAACGGCGTCGCTCACCACCACGCTCGGAAACCAGGTCGCCATGCGTTCAGAAAGCATATACCAAGCCTTCGCGAACGCGTTCCATTTTTTCCGCTTCCGCTCGAGGCCGTCCACGTTCAGCGCCACCGGCACGCCCGCCATCCGCGGCCACGGAGTGAATATGGCGTTCGCGGCGTTGCAATAGAGCGCCGCGTCCACGCGATGGAACAGTAAGTGGATCGTCGAAAGAAACGTGTGCGCCAAGGTCTCCAAATATTTATGGCGGAGCGCCGGGATGTAACACCGCCGCACGCCTCGATACACCGTCCCCGGTTCGCGCTCGCGGCAATAGACGGTCACCTCGTAGCCGCGCCCCACCAGACGCGTGGACAGTTCTTCGGCGAAGGTCTCGAATCCGCCGTAGTTGGCCGGAATTCCCCGCGTGCCCACGATCGCGAAGCGCCCGCGGGCGCCCGCCCGTTTCATGGCTCGCATCGCCGCGCGGTTAACGCTTGGACCGCGAGAGCACTCGCGCCGCCGCCTTGGGCGCGGGCCGGCTCACCGGTTCGAAGGCGAACCAACTGGCGATATAGGCGTCGTCCACCCGCTTGCGGCTCATGATGTCGCGCCGCTTGGCCATCAGCCGCTTCCAATTTTTGAAGATGTAGACGAACGCCTTCAGTGAACTGCGCTCCCGCACCAGACAGGCGCCCACGACGATCAGATCGCGTGTGACGATGGGCGCCCAATTCCGCCGGTACAGGTCCCCGTTGATGTTTTTAATGCGCATCAGGAAGCGATTCTTCACCGAGTGCATGTTGATTTCCGGAGGCAGCGCTCGGCGGTTTCCCGGCAGCACGTTGCGCACGTGATATCCGCGCGCGTGCGGCGTATAGATGCAGCGCCATCCTAGTAATTGCGCCCGCCAGGCGACATCGGCGTCCTCGCGATAGACAAAAAAATCGGAGTCGAAAAACTCCCCGTCCACCGCCACGTCCTCGATCATCCGCCGCCGGTACAGCGCCGCCGCCGCCGTCGCGCCGAACACGTATTCGTGATTCAGGAAATGCCCGTTGTCCACTTCCTGGCTCCCGCGATCCAAATGCCGCAGCATCGGTGTGAAATAGATACCGGTGGAATCGACCAGCGGTTTATCCGGCAAGTCGAAGTTCGAAAGAATCGTCAACAGCTTGCCGCACACGGTCCCCAGTTTCGTGTCGATCTGCCCGGCGTCCACCAGCGCCTGGATAAAATTCGGCAACAGCAGCACGTCCGGATTCAGAGTCAGTACCCAATCGCTCTCCGAAATGCCGATCGCCTGATTCTGTGCCGCGGCGAAGCCGATGTTCTCGCCGTTGTAGACGATCGTGCAGCGGTCCTCGAACTGTTCCAGAATGTCCGCGGTTCCGTCGGTGGAGGCGTTATCGACGACGATGATCTCTTTGTCGCGATACTTCTGCGCCAGGACCGACTCCAGGCACCGTTTGATAAAACGGCCGCTATTGTAAGTGACGATCGTTACCGCAACGCGATCATTATTGGACATGCAGGCGTTTTTTGTTTCCTATTTCCGGTTGCTTGAATTCGTCCAACTTCCCAGCTCCGTTTGCTTCGCTCCCGTTGCCGTCCCCCGCCTTGGCGAACAGGCATCGGGCCGAAAGCCGCAATACTTGGCGGTAAACCGCGAACGGCTTCAAACTACGCCTCCGGCATATCCTGATGAGCGTCCGAAACAAACTGCCGGTGGCAACAGCCAGACCCACCGCCCGCCTCTCGAAAGGCCGGAAGTGCTTGGACGCGTACTTTAGCAGGCTATCACACCAGTGTAACTCGCGCCATTCCCAGCCAATCGAATGGACGCTGTGACCTCCGCGGTGTTTCGCCCCGGCCATCGGGAAATAGTAGATTTTCGCGCCCGAATCGCTGGCCCGCTTGCAGAAATCCACATCCTCGAACCAGATCGGGTGGAATCGCTCATCGAAACCCGACAATCGCTCCCATAGTTTGCGCCGAATTAAGAGGAACGCGCCGGCGGGCTGCTCCACTTCTCCCGCTTCCTCCGGGCTGCGATCCAGGCAGCGATACGCGGCGTTGACCCGGTTCCTAGGAAAAACCCGATGGATGCCCAGCGTCTCAAACATCAGCGCGGCCGCCGTGGGAAATCGCCGGATCTGAAAACCGGTCTGCGGCCGCCCGTCCTCGCCGGTGAGCTTCGCCGCCGCGATATCGGCGCCCGCTTCGTTGCACGCCGCGATCAGCGCCCACGGCGCCGCCGAGAGTTCCGCGTCGGGATTCAGCAACAGGATGAACTCGGCCGCGCAGCGGTCCACCGCCTGGTTTACCGCTCCGGCGAATCCCCGGTTGTCTTGGTTGGCGATCCATCGAACGCCGGAATGTTCCTGGGCGAACCGCCGGACCAGATCCGCGGTTCCGTCCGTCGATGCGTTGTCCACTACGATGACGTCCAACCCGCCGCAGGACCCCAAACAGCCCTCGATGACTTCGGCCGAATTGTAGGTAACCACGACGACGCACAACTTCACGTCAGCGCGCAGTAGATTTTCCAATAGGTGCTGAATCCCGTTTCCTGTTGTAACTGACGGATTTCCGCCTCGCTTTCCCTTAGTATCCTGCGAATCGATTCCCGCTCGCTCGCCGGCGCCGCGGTCCGGCGCATCTCCGCGAAGCCCCGGATGCCCTCCCATTTTCCTCTGGCGAACGCGCCCGCCACGCCGTGGCGCATGGCCACCGCACCCCACAAGCCCTGTCCCAACGTCACCGCCCAACCATAATGCCGGAACCAGCCGCGCGGATAGTGCTTCGCCACCAGAAGCAGTTGATTCCGGGCGATGCGCCGCACCGTCTCGGGATTCCATTTGCCCAGCGTCGCACTCCCGCGATGCAGCGCCATGGCCTCTGGAACATAGACGCCGCCGAAGCCACGCATCGCGCAGCGCAGGCCGAAATCGACGTCTTCCAGGTACGATTCGAACCGCTCGTCGAGCGCGCCCACCTCCTCGAACAATCGCCGGCGGCACAGCACCGCCGTGAACGGCGCGAAGCGAATGGCCCGCCGTTGATTCCACCGCGGCCCGTCGGCCAGCCCGCTCCCGCAGCGTTCCGCGCAGCCGCCACGGGAGATTTCGTCCCATGCTCCGTCGATCGTCGCCGGATCGTCCGCCCGCAACAGCTTGCCGGTCGCGAACCACGCATCCGCCGCGCGTGCCCCTTCCAGCAGCCGCTCCAGCCAGTCCTCGCGCGGCTCCACGTCGTTGTTCACAATCGCCGCCCATTCGCTGCCGCAACTTTCCACCCCGCGGTTCACTGCCACGGCGAAGCCCAGGTTCCGCTCCAGGCGAATCACCCTCGCCCCCGCGCGCGCCGCCGCTTGCGCCGAGCCGTCCTCGCTGCCGTTGTCGACTACGATCACCTCCGTTGGCCGCAGCGTCTGCCGCTCTAATCTTTGAAGCAGTTCTTCGAGCAGCGCCCGCCGGTTCCACGTCGGAACGACGATCGACACGCCGTCCATCTCAGCCCTTGCGCCGTCCGCTGAACCGCTTCTTCACCAGAAACGACAAATTGTAAATTCCATCCCGCCACGGGTTCAGCTTGATCTCGCCCAGCCGCGACGAATACAAAATGGAGATCTCGGCGAAGCGGATCTTCCGGTTTTTCAGCGCTTCGATTTTGATCTCTTCGGAAAACGCCATGCCGTCGGATTCCAGCGTCATCGAATCCAAAATCGACCGGCGAAAAACCCACATCCCCGATTGCGAATCCCGCACCCAGCGAAAATACAACAGCGACATCGCCAGCGAAAGCACCCAGTTCCCGAACTTGTGCTTGAAGCTCATCGCCCGCCGGTCCCGCACCGGAAAGCGCGAGGCGTTGAGAAAATCCACCTCCAGGTGCAGGAACGCTTCCAGCAAGTACGAGATCGCATCCGGCGGATAGCTGTGATCGCCGTCGAGGGTGACGATCAAGTCGCCGTGCGCGAACGAAAATCCCCGCTTGTAAGTCCGCCCATACCCTCGCACCGGTTCGCGAATCACCTCCGCGCCGAAGGAGCGCGCGACCTCGGACGTCCGGTCCGTCGACCCGTTGTCCACCACGATCACCTGGTCCACAAACTCCGGCATCTTCCGCAAAACCCGCTCGATTCCCTGCTCTTCGTTCAGGCACGGGATGATGACGGTGATCGTCTGTTCTTTATACACGCTCAGCAAACCAAGCTATCATGGCCTCATGAAGCGGTTTATCCTTTCCGGCGGCATCGGCGTCTTCGCGGCCCTCTTGTTGGCCGCCTCGAAAGCCCCCGAGCCTAATCCCGCACTGCTCCGCGTGAAGACGGTCTACGTCCTTCCGATGAGCCACGGACTCGATCAACATCTCGCCAACCAACTCACCAGCCTCGGCGTGCTGCAAGTGGTCACCGATCCCAAGAAGGCCGATTCGATCCTCACCGACCGTCTCGGTGAGGCGTTCGAGACCAAGATGACCGAGCTGTATCCTCCGCCGAAGCCGCCCGCGCCCGCCGCCGAAGCCGTCGCGAAACCCGACGACGATAAAACCAAGCCGCGCGCCGCCACCGCAGCCGAAAAAGCGGAAGCCGCGCGCATCTCCAGCGAAAATGAAGTGCCGATGGTCGCCAGCTTCGGCCGCAACAACGGCATGGTGTTTCTTGTCGACCGCGCCTCCCGCAACGTGCTGTGGTCGCTCTACAATAAGCCCAAGGATTCTCAAGCCGCCACGCTCGATCACGCCGCCAACCGGATCGTCCGCAGCCTACGAGCCGCCATGAATCCGCCCGTCAAGTCCAACGGCTCCTCCGGCCAGTAAGCTCTTCCGTCTCTTCTCGGCGATCGCCCTCCGGTAGCTCGCCTCAAGTTGCCGCGTCATCGCCGCCATGTCTTTGTGCGCCGTCACCTCGATCCGCGCCCGCTCGGCCATCGCCCTCGCCCGCTTCCGGTCGTCGAGCAACTCCACCACCCGTTCGGCGAACGCTTCCGGCGCCGCCGCCAACGCGCAAACCACTCCGTCTTCGCTCGCCAGCCCCTCGGCGCCGAGCGGCGTCGAAACCACCGGAATCCCCGCCGCGAACGCCTCCAGCAACTTCACCCGCATGCCCGACCCGCTAAGGATTGGACACACGAAGACCGCGTAGCGCCCCAGCGGTTCCCGCACGTCTTCGACGAAGCCGCGCAGCTCCACCGCCTCCATCCCCGGCAGCGAATAATTCGGCGGCGGATCCGAGCCAACCACCACGAGCCGCGCGTTCGGCCGCCGCGCCAGCACCCGCGGCAGCACCGATCGCGTGAACCACGCCAAGCCCTCCTGATTCGGGACGTGGCGGAAGCTGCCGACGAATAACATCGTATCCGGCTCGCGGCCGTCCACGCGGAATTCATAGCTCGCCGTGTCGATCCCCGCGCGCAAGCCGTCGTCGATTTTCCCCTTCAACTCCGGCAGGAACTCTAACAGATAATCGCCGTTGGCCGCGCTGCAAACCTGCACCCGGTCCAACCGCCGCAGCATCGGCAGCTCGTAATGCAGCGCCCGCAGATACTCATATCGCGCCTTGATCCGCTTCACCGCGCCGCGTAGGTACGGCAGGCCGCGGGCGATCGATTGGAAGTAAACGTCGTGCTCGAAGAGAATGCAGGGAATCCTTTCGAAGGCGCAGGCGTATTGCCCGAGCGAAGTGTATTCGAGCTGCACCGCATCGATTTTATGCAAGTGGATCATGCGGTGCATCAGCCATTCGATATCGGCATGGCGAAACTCGCGGACCCCATACGGAATGGCCGCCGCAACCTCTTTCCGCTTATGCTCCGGCCTCACAAAGAGCTCGGCCGACTTGGCGGCCGCTTCCAACTCCGCGTGCGGCGCGCGTTCCCAGGGATGATCGATGAGAATCAGCAAATGCAAGTCGCAGAGTTTGGCCAGCTCCCGCGCCGTCTGGTACATGAACACGCCGCCGCCATGCGTCGGAGGGCAGATCGGATAGGGCGAGAAAAAAAGAACGTTCAGCCGCTCCGGTGCCGGATCGATCGCTTCGAACCGGTCGCGATAGTAGCCGGCCAACGGACGGCGGAACGCCTCGGTGTCGTTCACCTCCGCCAATCGCCGCGCGCGCCGCCGCGAACGCATCGCTCCGCCCAGTTGCCGTGTCGCCAGCCAAAGCCCGCGAAGATTGGGCCGCTCCGGCGAATCGCCGAAAAACGCCGACAGCGTCACCCCCGCCGGGGCGAACGCCAAGTGCGCGCCCAAACGCCGCCACTCGTGAATGTTCTTCCAACAAAACAGCAGGAAGTTTTTCTTCAGCGCCGCTTGAACGTCGCTTTCGCGGAATCGCTTCCCGATCGTTCCCCGGTGTTCGTGAAACACGACGCTCCGCGGCTCGTACAACACTTTCCATCCGCGCTTCCACGCCATGTACCCCAGGTCCGTGTCTTCCAGATAGAACGGCCGCAACAGTTCGTCGAACCCGCCCAATTCCAGAAACTTCGCCCGGTCGAACGCGCACGATCCACCCCCGCCGTAGAAACACGGAAACGCTTCCGCGACGCTTGCGTCCTCGCGGTGCGCCACGCGCAGACCGCCGTTTTCCCACCACCCCTGCGTCAGTCCCGTCTCCTCGCGCCGCTTCGCCGGATCGCTGAAGAAGATCTGGCACGACACCGCAAACACCCGCTCGTCCTTAAAGCCGTCGAGCAACGGCGCGAGAAAATCGCGATTCACGCGCATGTCGGAGTTCAGCAGCACCACCACTGCGTTCCGTGCCGCCGCGATGCCGGCGTTCGAACCGCCTCCGAATCCCAAATTCTCCTTGAGCGCCAGGACGCGCACTGGGGGGAAGCGTTCCCTGACGAATTCCGCGCTGCCGTCGGTGGACCCGTTGTCCACCACCACGATCTCGTTCGCAGCGTTCCCTTCCGTCGCCGCGATCACGGATGGCAGATATTTTTCCAGCAGTTCGCGTCCATTCCAGTTGGGTATGACGACGCTCGCCGCGCCCGTCGATGGCCGCGCCGCATCCGCCAGGCGCCGCCGCTTGTGGAACAGTCCGGCGAGATCGCCCAGCGCCAACGCCGCCGCCGCCAGGAGCGCCAGCAGCGGCGCCAATACCAGCGCCGGAAGCCCGCGCAGAAGCCGTGCGAGGATGGTTGCGAAGTTCTTCAAGGGTTCTTATGGGCGTTCCAGCGCCGGCCCCGCGCCCAGCTTACGTCCGAACTTCACCCACCGCGATTGGCGCGCCATTTCGAGAACCGCTTCGGCCTCCTCCCGCCGCGCCGCCTCGTTCTGCGCCCAGTGCGTGCGCTCAATCACCAGCGCTTCCGCCGCGTCCAGCAATCGCGCGCATTCGGCCAATTGGTCGCGCGTCGCCAGGATCTCTTTCGTCAGCCGCGTCTCGGTGTCGCGCGCCCACTGCGTCTTCTGTACGTTCTCCGCTTCCAGCCGTTCGATCGCCCGCGCGTATCCGGCCGCCATCTCCGCCGCCAACCGCTCCTGCCTTTCGATGTGCTCCCGCGCCGTTTTCAACTCCGCGTCGAGACTCACCGCCCACCGGTTGTGTTCCTCCAGTTCCGCCTTTTGAACTCGCAGCGCCGCGCGCGCGGCTTCCAACCGGCCTTCCACGGCGATGACGTGCCGCTCCCGCTCCCGCAGCATGTTCGCCGCCCTGGGAACAAAAATAAACGAGCGCTCATCGAACACGGCTTGGTGGGAACACACGGCCACAAAAAAATGCGCGTCGCGCGCCGATCCGTTGCCGCCGTCGATCCGCCCGTCCGCCGGCCAGAACGCCTTCTCCGGATGAAAAGCGAACGCTTCGGCGCGGTTTTGCATCAGGATCGCGACGTGCGGAAACACGCGCCGCAGCTCCGCTTCGAATTCCTCCGCTTCGAACTCGTGTTCGTGGTACCGGTTCGCTCCCACCTCGGCGCGAGTCTCGGAATAATAGGTTTTGTTCGGTGTGGATACGACGAAAAGTCCTTCGCGCCGCAAAGTCCGGCCGCATTCGGCGAGGAACGTCCGGTATTGCGCCAGATGTTCGATCACCTCGAACGCGGCGATCAACCCGAAGCTTTCGTTCGCGAACGGAAGCGCCAGACAGGAACCGGCGGCGAAATGGAGGTTGGTCAAAGGGTAATGTTTCTTCGCGTAGGCGACGGCCTCGGGAGCGGCGTCGATGCCGGCGACCTCCTTCGCCTCGAGCGCCATTTCCGCCGCGCCATAGCCGGTGCCGCAGCCCGCATCGAGCACGATTTTCCCTTTGGCGAAGCGGCGCGCAAACGCATAACGCGCGAAATGCTCGCTCCAAAGATCGTCGTTCACCAAACCGGGAATTACTCTTTCGCCGGTGAATGCCGTTTCCCGCTCCCGCTCCCGGTCAGCCAAGGCTCGGCTCCGCGACGCGCCTTTCCTGGGAAATGCGTTCGTTTAGAGTCACCCGGCACGGCAGGTGAATGTGCCCGTAAACCTCCGCCTTCCCCCGGCCCATCTGCAATGCGATCGCGTTGTCGATCCAATCGCACATCGTATATTGATGCAGAGTTCCGTCGGCGATGGCCGGCGAAAACGAAAAGGACGAGGGGTAGAGCTCGGGCAGCGCGAGATGAAAGTCCACCGTGTAGAGGTCGCCGGGTCCCATCGGCGGGAGCGGAAAGTCTTCCCGCGAGGTGTTGGTACCCGCGAAATCCAGGCCCAA
>VFSW01001300.1_pt1 | contig 38005 bp, 30 predicted proteins | sample 5358111 | NCBI WGS metagenome assembly VFSW01 (sample SAMN11554181, study PRJNA540505) | mine drainage metagenome | isolation source: sediment from site ElyBrook_90M | place: USA: Ely Copper Mine, Vershire, VT | collected 2017 | reverse complement strand
GAATGATCCCCGTATTGTGGAACGCGATGACCAGTGACTGGAGCGAGCGGTCCGCGGATCGGATTGCCGAGGTGCTGATCGGAAAGGTCGAGATGTTATCGCGGCGCGGAAGGGCTGCCAACATTGTGCTGCACGACGGCAATCATCGTGAACCGGCCGCGGACCGCAAACCCTCTGTGACCGCCGCAGGGCAGCTTCTGGAACGCTTCTGCGAGACGCGTCGCTTTGTGACGCTGGATGCGTGGAGTTAGAGCGATTCTCGCTGGGGCCCGGCGCGGACAAGCCTCAAAGCATATCCCGAACCCCGAGTTCAGCCGGCATTGACGGCGGCAAATGCTTCTTGAGCGGCGGCAATGGTGGCGGAGATTTCTTTCTCGCCGTGGGCCGTGCTTATAAAAGCCGCTTCAAACTGCGATGGCGGCAGCCACACTCCCGCGTCCAGCATGGCGCGGTGGAAGCGGCCGAATGCCGCGGTGTCGGACGTGGCTGCTTGCTCATAGTTCGTCACCGGATTGGGCATGAAGAACCAGGTCCACATCGCCCCCACCCGGTTGACGGTGAGCGCAACGCCGGCCTTGCGGGCTTCCGCGGCGACGCCCTCAGCAACGGCTTTCGCGGAAGCTTCGAGCTGCGGATATACCTCGGCAGCGTGCTCCTGCAAGTAGCTCACGGTGGCTATTCCAGCAGCCATCGCCAGAGGATTTCCGCTCAATGTGCCCGCCTGGTAGACGGGGCCAAGAGGCGCGAGCAGGTCCATCAAGGCGCGCTTGCCGCCGAAGACGCCAACGGGCAGGCCTCCGCCTACGATCTTGCCCAGCGTGACCAGATCGGCGTCGATTCCATAGAGCTCGAGCGCTCCTCCAAGGGCCACTCTGAAGCCGGACATCACCTCGTCGGCGATCAGCAGGGCGCCTTCCCGCGCGGTGAGTGCGCGCAGTCCCGCGAGGTAGCCGGGCGCCGGCGGAATGCAGCCGGCGTTACCCACGACCGGCTCCAAAATGACGGCGGCGATCACGCCAGGGTGGGCGGCGAAGACTGCCTCGACCGCGGCCAGATCGTTGAAAGGCAGAGCTAACGTGAGATGGGCGATCTCTTCGGGCACGCCCGCCGAGCCGGGAATGCCGAAGGTTGCGACGCCCGATCCGGCTTTGACCAGCAACCCGTCGGAGTGGCCGTGATAACAGCCCTCGAATTTGACAATAAACTTGCGGCCAGTGGCGGCGCGGGCCAGGCGAATAGCCGACATGGTGGCTTCAGTGCCGGAGCTGACGAAGCGCATCTTCTCGATTGCCGGGTAGCACGCAATTACGCGCTCGGCCAAATCCGCTTCAGCAGCCGTAGAAGCGCCAAAGCTCGCCGATCGCCGGGCGGCGCGCTCAATGGCCTCAACCACCGGCGGAAAGGCGTGACCAAGGATCATCGGTCCCCAGGAACCGAAGTAGTCGATGTAACGATTGCCGTCAACGTCTGTGAGCCATGCCCCTTTGGCGCTTTCAACAAACGGCGGCGCTCCGCCCACGGCGCGAAAGGCCCTCACCGGCGAATTGACGCCACCGGGAAAGAAGCGCTCTGCGCGTTGCTGCAGGGCCTGAGAACGCGTGCGGAGGGGAGCTGTGTTTTGAGAACTCATCGTGAGTCCAGTATAGAAGCCACCGACGCGCGGCTGGCTGCGATTGAATCGCGTGCATTTTTTGCGCGCATCCCGCGGGGGGATCGCAGGAGTTCTAGGAAGTTGTTCCCGCTTTCCCTGAGGCCCGCAGTTCCTCCCAGTCTTTTTCGGTCTGGTCAGCGTAGTTGGAGCCAAACTTCGCAAGCGCCTCGGCAAAGCCGTTGCCCGCGCCCAGATAGGCGGCGATGGTGAGCGGGTCGCCCGACCGGGCATGGCCCCTGGCCAGGAGTTCGCCGCAGACCTCGGCGAAGGCCTGAAGACCTTTGCCGGCCAGATCATCGATATCGATGCTTCCCTTGTGATCGTTCAACTGTCGGACCAGGTAGTCGCGTCCGGCTACGTGCGTCCAGCCAAGGAAGGGGTCGGACTGCACCTGCATGGCCCGCTGTCCTTCAACGGCTCGCTGGCCGTTGTGGTGTGCGGATTTTGCATCAGGGAGATAGGGCGCGTACGCCGAGGTTGTCTCTTCCTTGATTTGCAAAAAGAGGGGATCCGCCGGTCCGTTGCCTTCAAGGTAAATGCAGTAGTCCCGCAGGCCTACCGATCCGGTGCCGACAACTTTGAATGCCACATCGACGGGCCGGTAAAGCGAGAGCAGATGCTGGCGCTGCGGCTCCAGCATCGCGCGATATGGCCCCAGCCCCGCCAGCACGCTCTTGGCTTGACGCCCGGCGATGCGCGTCAGAACAGGTTTCATCTCCTTGAATCGACGTTCATGCGGCCCGCTGGATTTCTCAGGCGCGGGCTCGGTGAGTTGTGCAAGGGTGTGGCAGGGCGTGGCGCGTTCGGCCTTGAGCAGCGCATCGTGGACAGGCTGCACAGATCCCATCCGATGGACCTGGAAGCGACCAACCTCAATGCTCGGCATTGCAGCAAATGCGTTCATCTGGGCTGCATATTGCTCGATGCATTTCTCGACCGCGGCCCGAGCCGACGACTCCTTATGCCCCGACTCGCGGCCCGCCAGCACCAGGGAAGCCGCCATGCGCTTCAAATCCCATTCGAAGGGTGCGCGGATGGTCTCGTCGAAGTCATTGATGTCGAAGACCAGCCGCCCATCGGGCGCGGCAAAGGCGCCGAGGTTTCGCACGTGAGCATCGCCGCATATCTGGGTCACGATGCCGGTGTTTGGCAGCACAGCCAGATCCGCCGCCATCACCGGCACGGCACCGCGGAAAAAACCGAATGGCGCCTGCGCCATCAGTTGGTACTTCAGCTTGACAAGCGCCGGAACGCGGCCGCGCGCCGCATGTTCCAGGAGCGTAAGAGCACCCAATCGGCGCGCCTTGGGCTTGAAATCAGAGTGTTCCTGGCGGCCGACCTGCTTGCGGCGCGTCTGGCCCAGATCTCGCCGTTCTTCCGGAGTTGCCCAGTGCATGTTCCGGAACATACACCGTATCGGCAGGACGGCGCAATCTGTCCTGCGACAGAAAGGTAAGCGCAAGGACAGCCCTGACCTCACGGCGATTGGCAGGAGCAAGGCAACGCGCAGGCGCGACTCCATTTGCTCACTTGCGGTGAGTTAGACTCATCGCATGCAGCCCTGCGATGCGAACTCTCCGTCCCATACGATGCCCGGGCTTTGCAACCGGAGGAATGTTCCTTGAAGTGCGCAGCCTCGCTCCTGATCCCTACCCTCTTCATTCTTCCGCTTGCCGCTCCGCATCTGGCTGCCCAGGCCCCCGCAATCCCGCTGACGGTCGAGAAGATCTATGCCCATGGCCCATTGGCCGGAGACCCTCCGAAAGGTCTCTCGTGGTCGCCCGATGGCAAGCACCTGACCTACATGGATGGCGGCGAGTTGATCGATCTCGATCCCGGCGGCGGCAAGCCGCACGTGATGGTGAGCCGGGCCAAGCTGGCCGCGATCGGGGGTACAGCCGGATCGGAGCAGGACCGCGATCGTCGCGACCGGTACAAGATGCCCAGCTACCTGTGGGCGCCCGACTCCAAGCATCTTCTCTTCGACTCCAACGGCCGGCTCTGGCTTTACGATCTGCGGAGCGGAACCGGCGTGCAGGTGGGCTTCACGGGTACGGCATCGGGCGACGATCCGAAGTTTTCACCCAACGGCGATGCCATCTCCTACGTGCGCGATCATGGCCTGGTTGTGGTGCACTCACGCGAGTTGAATGGCACTCCCATCGTAGTTGCTGCTGCTCCCAACCCGACCACGATGAACGGAGAGGTGGACTGGGTATACGAAGAAGAACTGGATGTGCGCAGCAACTATTTCTGGTCTCCGGATTCGAAGGGCCTGGCATTTCTCCAGATGAACGAAACCCAGGTGACGCCATATCCGATCACGGATTGGATACCTGTTCATGCAAAGGTGGAGCCTCAACGTTATCCGCAGCCTGGCGATCTCAATCCGGAGGTCCGCATCGGAGTGGTGGGCGCACTCGGGGGCAGAATCTTATGGGTGAAACTTCCGATCCAGACTGACCAGGATTACGTCCCGCGCTTCGGATGGGTTGAGCGCAAGACGCTTTGGGTCGAGACAGTCACCCGGGACCATAAGCATCGCAATCTCTACTTTGCCGATCTAGGCAATGGACAGACGCGCGCCGTTCTTGAGCTAAACGACGATAAGTTCTTCGATGAAAACTATGATGTCACCGTGAACGACGGAACTGTTGTCCTTACCAACTGGACCGACGGCCAAAATCATATTTATCTCTACAGCTACGACACAAAATCCCCCGTTGCGCAGCCGCTGAAGCTGGAGCGGCAGCTTACGAAAGGCGACTTTGATGTGGCCGCGGTGTCGAGTGTGGATGCAGCGGGCAAGCTGGTCTACTACGCATCGAATGAGGGCAATGTGCTGGAGCAGCAGCTATGGCAGGTCAGCTTCGGCGGCGAGCGCAAGCAGTTGAGCACGGAGCCTGGAACTCACGAGGGCACCTTCGCGCCCACGGGCGGAGCGTTTGCCGACAAGCTGTCAACCCGCATGAGCCCACCCGCCTTCAGCCTTTGCGATGAAAGCAGCAAATGCAAAGTGTTCTGGGAGACGCATGCCCTGGAGCCATATGGGCTGCGCGCGCCGGAACCACTCGAAGTGAAGGCGAAGGACGGAGCAACGCTTTACGCCACACTGCTGCTGCCTGCGCACGCCGCCGACCCTGCCACTGTGCCGCTAATTGTGAATCCATATGGTGGCCCGGGACCGCAATTGGTCGCCAACAAGTGGGCCGACGGTTTGCTCTTCGATGAGTTGCTGGCCCAGCATGGATTCGCAGTGCTGCACGCAGACAATCGCGGCACGGGGATGCGAGGGCGCGACTTTGCCCAGGCTGCCTACCACAACTTCGGCCCGGTGCAGCTTGAAGATCAGCTCGCGGTGGTCGACGCCGCACTGGCAAGATATCCCCAACTCGACAAGAAGCGCCTGGGCTGGTGGGGATGGAGTTGGGGCGGCACGTTTACGCTTTACGCGCTCACCCACTCCGATCTATTTCGTGCCGGAGTTGCCGTGGCTCCAGTAACCGACTGGCGCAATTACGCCTCGATCTACACGGAACGCTATATGAGCCAGCCCATCGAATTTCCCACGGGGTACAAAGATTTCTCGGTTGTCAATTCAGCAGCGAATCTGAAGGGGCGCCTGCTGCTGGTCCATGGCACAGGAGACGACAACGTACACCTCGAAAACACGGTGCAGTTCATCCAGAAACTGATCGAAGCCCAGATCCCCTACGACCTCCAGATTTATCCTCGCAAAACCCACTCCATCGCAGGACCCGATGTGCGCACGCATTTGTACAATCGCATTCTTGTCCAGTTTGAACAGTATCTGAAGCCGACGGTCCAATGAGTGACACAGGCGATTCGCTCGAACGGATTGCCGCGCATCTGCGCTCATGCGAAGAAGAGCTTCTCAATCCGGCCGTGCGCAGCGATCGCGCCCGCGTCAATGAACTCTTGGCTGAGAACTTTGTGGAATTTGGTGCTTCAGGGCGGGTGTGGACTCGCGACGAAATTCTGGAACTGATGGCGAACGAAGTCTACACCGCACCCGTTCTTGAGAACTTCCACTGCGAGTTGATTGGAGAAGGGGTGGCGCTGGTCACATATCGCACTGTGCGCGCCGGGTGGGGAACGGAGCTGCCGAACAGCACACTTCGGAGTTCTATCTGGACGAAAAACCTGAACATGTGGAGGCTGCGGTTCCACCAGGGAACGCGTGAATCCAAATCATCTAGAGCGCAGGCCTTCTAAACCTCATGCCGACTGAAGATGTCGTCTTTTTCGCGGCACGGACATTTCGCGCATCCGAGGCAGCAAACCAACAACACCGCTACTCCGGCAGTAACCACCAGGGCCAGGAGGCTTCCGCTCATCAACCAATGAATTAGATTATGCATAATCGACCACACTTCGCGATGAACAACCCTACTTATTCAGATGCAAAAAGACGCCGTCAGGCCGTTTCGCCTTCCTGGTCTGACGCAGGAGATTCTGAAGTGAGGAAAGTGTATCACCGCCGAAATTCCGCTGACCAGAATTTTCATTTCACTTGCGCAGCGGCAAACAAAAGGCGAAAATAAACACAGGATGGAGACTGGTCCCATTCCGCTCCGAGGAGCCTCCGCCGGCGGGCCGGAGGGCGACTCCACAGCGCTGAAACCGCTGGACATAACCTTCCCCCGCGTCGCTGGAACGAACACAGAACTCAACTGGCTCTTCGTGGACCTGAACTCCTACTTTGCGTCTGTGGAGCAGCAGGATCGGCCCGAACTGCGGGGGCGGCCGGTGGGTGTGGTGCCAATGATGGCCGATACCACCTGCTGCATCGCAGCGAGCTACGAGGCCAAAGCTTTCGGGGTGAAGACGGGAACCATTGTGGCCGACGCGAAACGGATGTGCCCGAACCTGATTCTGGTCGAGGCGCGCCACGAGCTCTATGTCGCATATCATCACCGGGTTGTGGAAGCCGTCGAAAGCTGCCTGCCGGTAACCGCCGTGCTTTCAATCGATGAGATGGCCTGCCGCCTGATAGGTCGCGAGCGCCCGCTGCTGGCGGCCATGGAACTGGGCCGCACGGTGAAGGCGCGGATCCGGGAACAGGTGGGTGAGTCGCTGCGCAGTTCCGTGGGCCTCGCCACCAATCGCTATCTCGCCAAGATCGCAAGCGACATGGAGAAGCCCGACGGCCTGGTAGCGCTCCCGCGCGACATTCTGCCCGAAGCGCTGCGCTGCCTGACGCTGCGTGACCTGCCCGGCATCGGCGCCAAGACGGAGAAGCGCCTCAACGATCGCGGGATCAAAAGCATGGAAGATCTGCTGGGGCTGGATTGCGAACAGGCCGGGCAGCTTTGGGGCTCCATCTGGGGCCAGCGATTGTGGCATTGGCTCCAGGGCGAAGACTTTGACATGTCCGACACCGAGCACCTGAAATCCATCAGCCATCAGCACGTGCTGGGGCCGGAGATGCGCACCCAGGAGAAGGCATGGGCCGTGGCGCACAAGCTGCTTCACAAGGCAGCCATGCGGCTGCGTTCGAATGGCTTGTGGGCAAGCAGCATCGGGCTGGCAGTCGGCTTTGCGCTTCCTCGCGGACAGGCGGGACCTGTGAGCAGCTTTGGGGTTCCTTCGCGCGGTTGGCATGGGGAAATAAAGCTCAGCGAGTGCCAGGACAACCAGACCCTCATCGCTGCGCTGCGCCGACTGTGGGATTCGCAGCCCAAAAGCGCGGAATCGGCTCATCCGTTTTTTGTGGGTGTAACCCTCGGCGAACTGGTCCCTGACCGCCTGCATACGCTCAGCCTGTTCGACGCGATGGAAGGCGAGCAGAGCCGGGCGCGTCTGCTTGTTGCAATGGATGAACTGAATCAGAAATACGGCATGAGCACGCTGGCCCCCGCGACCATGCTGACCGCGTATAAGGCTGCACCGACGCGCATCGCCTTCCACAGCATTCCGGAGTTGTTTTAAGCCGGCGCGATTGCGGCCGGCCTCCCTCCGAATTATTGGCTCGCGAACTTTTTCCTCCGATTCGCGTAACTCTCTGCATCCCCACGCAGGTCTTCCTGCGGATAAGAGAGTAGAAGCGACGCCCATGGCCCACGATTGGCAACCGGATTTTGAAGAACTCGTGGACGGACATCAGTCCATGGTGTTTTCGCTAGCCTGGCGCATGACCGGCGATCGCGGGCTGGCGGAAGAAATCGCGCAGGACGTTTTTATGGAACTGGACAGAAACCTGGGCAAGATCGAATCGCCGGAGCACGCCCGGTTCTGGTTGCGGCGGGTAGCCATGAGCCGGTCGGCGGACGCGCTGCGGCGGCGCAAGGTGCGCGGTATGGATTTGTGGGTGGAGATCGAAGATCAGCACGGCATGCCGGTGGAATGTGCGCCGTCGCCTCTCGGTACGCGGTTGGAGCATCTGCTGACCACGCTGCCGGAAGCGCAGCGCGCGGCTCTTGTTCTGCGCTACCAGGAGGACATGTTGCCGGAGGAGATTGCGGCCACGATGGACGCGCCGCTGGCCACTGTGAAGAGCAATCTGCAGCGGGGGCTCAAGCTGCTGCGGGCCAAGGCGCAGAACTATTTGAGGGAGTATGTAAGGGACGCGTAACGCAATGGGGAGTTTGAACCGATGGAAGACTTCGAAAAAGAACTGAAACAGGCGCTGGTGCAGCGGCCGGCTCCGCCCAGCCTGAAGCGCAGGGTGATGGAGCAACACGGCCGGCAGCAGCACAATCACGCAACGGTCTGGCTGCGTTTAGCTGCGTCGCTGGTGTTGGCGGCGGCAGTGGGCGGAGCCGCGAAGTGGGAATTGCACAAGGCGGATGAGCAACGCAAGGGCGAAGAGGCTCGCAGGCAGGTGATGACCGCATTGCGCATCACCAGTCACGCGCTCAATGAAGTGAATACGCGTCTCGTGGCCCATGACCGCAGCGCAGAAGAATAAAGGGAGAACTCCAATGAAGATTCGAGGCATTGCTTTAGCGTTGGGAACGATTTTGGCAGCATCGTCAGCGCTCACTTTGACCGTCTCAGCGCAAAACTCGCAGTTGCCCCTTCCGCCGCCGGTGGAGAAGGAGCTGGCGGCGCGCGCCTCCAATGTGACCGAGGTGACGCTGGGCAAGAACATGCTCGCGTTCGCTTCAAAGTTCCTGAACGGCAAGGACAAGGACGAAACCGCGACGCGCCAGCTTATTCAAGGCCTCGACGGCATTTACGTGCGCGAGTATGAGTTCGACAAGGAAGGCCAGTTCTCGATGGACGAGATCGAGAAGCTGCGCCAGTACTTTGAAACCAGCGAGTGGTCGCCGATCGTCCGCGAACACGAGCGCAAGACCGGCGAAACCACCGATGTAATGGTCAAGCTGGTGAACGGCGAAACCCATGGCATGTTCATCCTGGAGGTTGAGCCGAAGGAACTGACCATCGTATTGATCCTCGGTCCCATCCGCATGGAGGACCTGGGCAAGCTGCAAGGCCTGGGCGGACTGGGCGCATTGGGCGACGTGCAGCAGGACACGCACGGTAAAGACAAGAAGGGCGGCAATTGATGAGACAGTATCTGCTGATTCCCGTGTGTTTTATTTCTCTACTGGTGCCCGTCGCTGTGCTGGCCTCCGGGGGGGAAGGCGGCTTCAACGGCGTGGTGCATTCGATTGAAAGCCGGTATCACGCGCATGCGACGCGGATTCCCTTCCTGGGCCTCATCAGCATGATCTCAAACAGGGCGACGAGCGGAGGGGTCAGCAACCTGCATGTGGCTGAGTTCGAGCATTTCTCGGCCACCATGGATGGCGAGGAACTGAACCAGATGATCGGGCAGAAGCTTGGCGAGGGCTGGGAGCGGGTGATTCGTGAAACCAGCCGCGATGGGGCCGATCAGACGCTGGTCTTCATGCGTCCCGAGGGCGAAAAGATGGGTTTGTTTGTTCTGGACGCGGATGGCAATGAGCTTGACGTGGTGCAGGTATCGGTGGACCCCAACCACCTGAACGAGAACCTCGATCGATATGATCACCATCATCGCCACCACGACGATGCCGGCGACGACTCCAACTAACCTGCGCGCATTTGGAAGTTTGCAGCCTGTGAAGACGATTCATCGTTACCGGCTGATTCAAGGAAGTTTGCGCGCGCAGACGACCGGCGAGGAAAGCAGCAGGCTCCAATGGGGATGCGTTATACTCCGGACGCAGTAACCAACCAATGGAGGCTTACATGTTGCGTTTGCAATCGGTGGGAAAGATGGTCGCAGCGGGTGCGATGGCAGTGGCGATGATGGCTTCGCCGGGACGGGCGATGGCGCAGGGCGGAGACACGATTCTGAAACCCGCGGACACACAGAAATTGTTTCCGTCCGCGGTGTATTACAAGGGGCAGTCGGCACCCACGCAGTTGCGGAACTCCGGCGGAGTGAAGTTTGCCGACGGAAGCTACGTGCTGGCCACCCTTGTGGACAATAGCGGCTATGCAAGCGATGTGGCCGCGAAGTACCAGGCCTACTTCATTACAGAAGCGCCCCTTAAAATGGGCGGCGAAAGCCTGCCGGCGGGCGTTTACGGGGTGGGGTTCATCGGCGGCGAAAAGTTCGTGGTGACAGACGTGGGCGGTCACGACGTACTGACGATGAGTTCGGCGACGGACCAAGGGCTGAAACGGCCGATGCCGTTGCAGGTGATGGCTGATCCCGCAGGCGGATTCCGGCTCTATTCGGGGCGGCGATTCGTGGTCTTCAAGAAGTAGGCGGACGCATTCCGGGCAGAATTGTCGCCGATTTTTTGGTTCCCAAGGTCGGCGACAGGAGCCTGAGGCACGAGGACGAAGAGACGCCGAAGGTCGGAAGCGCAAGCCTTTGAAGATGAGAGCCGTATTCGGGTATCGGCGGAAAAGGTTGTCTTCAGAGCTTGCGGACGCAACTTCCTCCGGGGCAGTCCCGTCCACTTACTAAGAAGTTATTCCATGCTTTAACTTCTCAAAAGTCCCCTCCGAGAGAGGAGGGCGTAACTATGCGTGAGCCCGAGTCCATTACCGTTAACGACGACGCCCGGCTGGTTCCGGTGTGGTCAATCATTGTCGCAGTCGCGGCTTTTGTGCTGGTTGAGTACTACTTCTGGCTGGTATTGCCGGAGGGAAGGCACAACCATCCCCCACTTGGTTTCAGAATCTACTTCAACCTGTCCTGGGGGCTGCTGGCGGCCCTCTACTTCCTCATGGTTGGTTACGTGAGCAGGGACGCTCCGCGGCGGGCGATGAGTTCACGTTTCTGGATGCTGATCTGCTTCGTGATGCCGGGCGGGATCGGGGCGGTACTGTATTTTCTTCTGCGGCAACCGCTGATCTCGCGCTGCCCTGCCTGTAGCACCTTTGTGCAGAGCGACTTCCACTTTTGCCCGTCGTGTGACTACCAGCTAACGGCGAGCTGCGGCACGTGCTTTCGCACCGTGCGCGCCACGGACCAGTTCTGCACGCGGTGCGGACACGAGTTGGGCGCGGACCATATGCCGGCACGTCTGCGGGTTCTGGGCGAATAGGAACTTCGGATCACCGGCCCGGAATGAGATGACTGTGGGGAAATCCCATACGTCATGACGGACGAAAGTTCAGGGCACGCCGCCGATAGCGAATCAGAAAATGCACCCTTCGCCGCTGCCCAAGATGACAGGCGGGGGGCCAGCTTCCTACAATCAAATCCGCATGTCTCTCTCCGCGCTCATTATTGACGATGAACAACTGGCCCGCGACGAGTTGAAGTATCTGCTCGATTCCGTGGGCGGCGTGGACGTGGTGGCTCAGGGGACGAACGGCATTGAAGCGGTGGACCTGATCGAGGAACATCATCCGGACATGGTTTTTCTGGATGTGCAGATGCCGGGACTGGATGGCTTTGCGGTGATCAAGCGCCTGAAGGAGCGGAGCGAGGCCAAGGCGCGCACGCGGGGCGAGGAAGAGGAGCCGCTTCCGCAGATCGTGTTTGCCACGGCTTACGACCAGTATGCGGTGCGCGCCTTCGATGTGAATGCGGTGGACTACCTGCTGAAGCCGTTCGACCGCACGCGGGTGGAACAGGCCGTGGAACGGGTGAGGACGCGCATGGCGGGCGGCCCAACGGGCATAGCGCCCGAGTCACAGATTGATGCGCTGCTGCGATTGTTGAACAGGCCGCAGGGCGCGGCGCGCGCACCCCAGCCAGCCAAGCTGATTGTGCAGGCACAGAGCCGGCTGCTGCTGGTGGACCAGGCAGAGATCTGCTTTGCGGCGATCGACGACGGAGTCATCCGCGTGGTGACGCCGAGCTTTGAGGGGCATTCAAAGTGCCGGACACTGGAAGAGCTGCTGGAATTGCTGGATCATGGTCTGTTTTGGAGGGCGCATCGCGGTTTTGTGGTGAACATCAACCACATTCGCGAAGTGGTGCCATGGTTCAAATCGAGCTATCAGCTACGGATGGACGATAAGAAGCAGACGGAGATTCCGGTGAGCCGGTCGCAGACGCGGCGGCTGCGGGAGCTGTTCAATCTGTAGCCAATCTTTCTGTTGAGCGGGCGGGCAGGCGTGCGCGTGACTCCGCGGCGAGAATCTTGCCCGATACCGCGACGGAGCGAAGGCTTCGGTAGAACGGCTCCAAATCAGTCGTAGCGCTCAAAGACGATCTGCTTGCGGTGCCAGCCGTAGCCGGCGAGTTTTTCGCGCACGCCGGAGACCATGTTGTTGAGGCCGCAGATATAGGCGTGGATGTCAAAGTGCAGTTCAGAAGGCGGAGTGCCTGGAGGGAAGGCGGGAACAGGCAACGCCTGACCGAGACCGGCTGCACGCTCCTCTACGATCTTGGCCACATGATCCTGAACGTATCCGCGAAGGCCCTTCCAACTCTCGCCAGCGCGGCTGAGGGTGGAGATGTAGTGGAAGTTGGGTTTGCGGGCGGCGAGGGCTTCGAACTCCTCCTGGTAGTAGAGTTCGCTTTCATGGCGCGTGCCGTAGACGAGCCAGATCTGCTTGCCTTCGCTGCGGTCGGGACCATCTTGAGGGAATAGCCATTGGGCAAAGCCGCGCATGGGTGCAATGCCGGTGCCTGTGGCGATGAAGATGGAATCGGTGATGGGTTCACGAAGGGTGAAGTGGCCGTGGGGGCCGTGAACGCGAATGGTGCCACCGATGGGCAGGTCAGGCAGGTCGGCGAGATGGTTGGAGAAGAAGCCACCCTCGACGCGATTGACACAGAGGTCGAAACGGTTGGCCCGGGCCGCCGATGCGATGGAATAGGCGCGGGTCTGCTGCTTGCCTTTGGGGTCTTCGGCGACGGCGGAGATAAACTGTCCGGCGATGAAGGGGAAGCTTTCCAACTCGTCAATGACGAATTCGAAGTGGAAGCACTGGGCCGATTCAGAGATGCACTCTTTGCGCTCAAGACGCGCAGTATAAAGCTTACGTTCCAAGGAAATACCCTGCGAAGAAAAGGATGAAGCCCAATGAGCGGGACTGTTGGAAGTATCTATTCCGTGAGCGGCTCTGGCAAGGGGCGTTCGTGAATTTTGGAATGCTGAAGGGTTTGGCAAAAGCAAAGAGGAACCCGGAACGGTTCCTCTTTGCGGGGAGATGGCCTGGCGATCAATACAGGCGGAAGTCGACGTTGATGACCATCTGCACGGCTACAGGATGGCCCTGGTACATGGCCGGGCTGAACTTGTATTGCCTTACTGCTGCAATGGCCTTGTCATCCAGGCCCATGCCGAGGTGGCGAATTTCGCGGATGTTTTGCGGATTGCCTTGTGCGTCGACGATGAGCTGAATGGAGACGCTGCCTTGAAAATTGGCCGTGCGAGCTTCCTGTGTGAACTCAGGCTGCACAGAGTGGACGAGGACGGGAGCGCTGACGCCACCGCCAACGCTCATGATGCCGCCGCCGTACCCGCCACCGCTCCCCGGGCCCGATCCTGAGCCGTGGCCCATGCCGATTCCACCGCCGAGACCCTGGCCGAATCCGGAGCCACTGCCGCTGCCCTGCGAGGCCAGCGCAATCTGTGGCGACTGAGACATGCCGAGGTTGGGGAGATTGGTGTTGTCAGGGATCTTGACCTGCATCGTAGGCTCAACGCCAAGCTTGGGGCGATCGATCCGGATGATCTGCGGCGGGGTGATTACCGGCATCTTTGCCACGACCGGGGGACGCCCCTTCATGGCTTCAACCACCTGATGCGCGCCGCCACCGCCGCCGCCACCCATTTTGGGGGCAAGGGGCATCAATTTGGGAGGAGGAGGAGGAGGCGCGAACAATTTGAAGTCTACCGGCGTAACAACCGAAGCGGGAGTAAGGATCGGATGGGTTCCAAGTGTCAGCCAGAGCACCGCGGAGATGATGGCGGAGTGGACAATGAATGAAATCGCACTGGACTTTTTGTCGCGCCTGGATGTGACCGCGTCGAGCCCCATGAAGGTCGGTACGTCCTGCATAACACCCGCAGCGGCGCCGGGCCTGGGAACGAGATGCGGCACCGGATGCGCCATTGAGAGGGGCGCACCATTCGGGTCCAGCGCCAGGGAACCAGGATTGTAGGTCTCTGCATCTTGCCAGGTGCCGGTGGGACCGTTGGCATATAATCTGCCGCGCGTGATCGGTTTGGGAGTCTTCGATACGAAATCGCCCATTGAATTTTGCTGGGAAATAATAAGACCCAGCATCTCCTCTCTTGGTTGACCACAGTGGACTTTCGGCGTACGCGGTCGTTGTGCTCAGCTCTCCGCTTTCGATGGGAGGGCCTTAGATCGTCGCTACCAAATGCCTTTATCGCTTCCGGTGATTTTTTGCCCCACCAGAGCAGCTGTGGCGAGCCACGGCAACAAACCAAGCCGGGCAGAATTGTGCAATTCTCGCTTCCTCATGAGGCCGGCAAGCTGCGTTCCATAGAGCTTGGCAGATTGCGGCATGATCGGGACGCGTAGAAAATCCTTGTTGAAAAAGATCTGGTCGCCGCCAAAACGGGCATCGGCGATCACGAACTGGGGTAAATCGAGGCCTGAGCCCCGAAAGTCTTTCACGTAATCGGACACAATTGCGAGATAAGTCGCAACTCCTTCCCAAATGCCCGCGGCGGTGGCCGAGGATCGAAGATCGACATAATCGAGCCCGCCCGAATCAGCCAATTCCGCACTATCGACGATGTCGCATAGCCGGAAATAGAAGTGGCGGTACATCCGCTGCAAGGTGGAGATCATCAGCCGATCGGATGCAGAGGTGATGGGAAAGGAGTGATTGCCGACCTGAACTCGCCGGGAACGCCTGGCGACGTTCGATGCAATGACGACCTGCTCTCCGGTCTGGCCCAGACGGCCCATGTGGATCTCGACTGCTTCGGGCAGGCCGGGAATGACGAAGTTCCATTTGCCTGCGAGGCGATCACCCCAGCTCCGTGGCGCAAGGTCGGCGTGGAAGCGTTTCTTCATCAAAGCGATGACGTCTGCGGACGGAGTGTTGGTGTAGAGGTCGAGGTCACTGCCGAGGTCAGGCTGGTGGTCGAGTGATTTAATCAGGGTTACGTCGTAGTGCGATTCGTCGAAGGCGGCGCAGATCTCGTGAAGGTAATTGAGAGCCAGTTGAATTCGGGCATGCTCAGCGGCGAGCGCGGGCTGGGCCCACTCGGCACGCATGTCATCGCGCGCCGCGCGCATCATACCAAGAAATACATCGAGGGCGCGGATGATTACGTGGTTCAGGTCTGCCAGGGTAACGAGATCATCGAACTCTTCGCGGCTGAGATTACGCACATCAGATTGAAGCGCCGCGATCGAAGAAGAGGCTGTATCGCCGTTGCCGGGCTGCAGCAGCAGGCGAGAAAGCAGGATCATCGATTTATGTGATTGCGCGACTGTCTTGTTCATGTCTATGGATGCCTTCTCTAGAGTTATGGATGAGGCTGCGAGCCAGGCTTCGAAGCATCGGGCCGCGTGTTGGAGGGTGCTTGATTTTGAGGCGGCTGTGTGGAATCCGGCACTAACGTGCCCCCGCGAGGGATCAGTTCAATAGGACCTTGCTGCTGGCGGCGCTGTTGCGCGTATCGATCAATGGCGCGATCGACCTTCTGATTGCTCAGTGTGGCCACTTCAAGAAGGTCTCTGCCTTCCGCGTCACGCTCCGTTGCGAGGCCGATACGAGCCGACGAATCATCGGCTTGACGGGCTTTACCGTAGAAGAATTGCGCGGTTTCCAGATCTCCATCCCGCTCGGCGACATAACCGCGGTTATTGAGCGAGAAGGCACTTCCGGGATCGAGCGAGTAGGCCTGGATGAAGTCTTTCCGGGCCGCCTGCCAATCATTTTGATTCGTCGCCGTTACGCCGTGCATCGTGAACTTGATGGCTTGGGCCTCAGCCGGATCCATGTTGCGAACCCGTGCTTCAAGCCGCTTGGCGCTGGCCTGGGCCATCCGACTCACAGGCTTTCCACGCCAGGATTCATTCACGGTGACAACGACAGGTTCGCTGGAGCCCGAATCGGCGGCCAGATGGTAATACTTCAAAGCGTTGTCGAAATCTCCGATGGCTTCGTCGGCCACAGCCAGATTGTTCAGGGTGAAGGCATTCTGCGGATCGAGGGAGAGGGTTTTCTGCAAGAGCGCCACGGCCTCGAATCCACGATCATGCGCGAGAAGATTCATGGCGTCCACATTCATGCGATTGACGCGCATGGGGACATCCTGGAGATTCTCAAAGGCGAAGCGCATGGGCCTTCCCTCGAGTTGCTTTGCATTGCTTTTGTCGATGTTTGCGTTGGTGCCTTGTGCCGAAGCCATCGAGTAAAACTTTTGAGCGCGGTCCAATTGTCCCTGCAGCTCGGATATGTAGCCCAGGTTATTGAGTGTAAAGGGATCTGTTGGGTCGTATAGATATGCCTTGTAAAAGAGCGCACCGGCTCTTTCATACTGTTGCTTCTGCACCAACGCAACGCCTTCACGATTCAGGCGCTGGACAGGCGTGAGCTTGCTTCGCTTGGGGAACGTGATGGTGAGCCCGTCGCGCGCGAAGGCACCATGACAACCCATACCAGCGATGACTACAATGATTGCAATTAGTTTTTTGGGTTTCCCAGGCATTGTGCTCTTCTTACCTTTCCCGTCCGGCCCACGGAGGATCGGGCACTTGGGCACATTAGTTTTGATGCGCGTTATGGCGTGGTGTTGCCAATAGATCAGAAATTTAGCCTGCTTTGACCCGATACAGGCCACCGAGGACCACTTGAGGCCATCAAATCAATTGACAAACAAATTGGCAGAAGGCAGTGGTGCAAGTATGGAACGTCATTTAGTAGCCCTTGCGCTTGGCGCGGCGCTGATTGCCCAGGCATCGATCGCAGGCGCGCAAGCGGAACAAATAGCAGGCCCGGACGCGGCAATCACGTCGGCAAGCCCCACCAGCGGCTTGCCCTCGCTGCCTCCCCTTCCCGCGGGAAAGAGTACCGTGATCGGCGGCGAGATTCGTAATGTGGATCCAGTACTTGATCGGTTCAATCTACAGGTGATCGGCCAGAAGCCGATGAGAATCCTGTTTGATGAGCGCACCCAGATTTTCCGCGATGGAAAGAGGATTCGAGTGGCCGATCTGCGCTCGAACGAACATGCTTCAGTCCAGACGGTGCTGGACGGAACCGATGTGTTCGCGATCAGCATCCACATGTTGTCACAGACTCCGGAAGGGGAATTCCAGGGGCATGTGCTGAACTACAACCCCGATTCAGGGGAATTGATGGTGAACTCGGCCATGTCTGGCGAGCCGTTTAAATTGCTGGTGCGAGCCGACACTTCCGTGGTTCGCGAGGGTCAAGGAGCATTCGTTTCGGAGCGATCCGGACCGGCCGATCTCACCAACGGAGCACTCATCTCGGCCACGTTTCAATCGGACAAAGATGGCCGCGCCGTGGCCAACAAGATTGCGGTTTTGGCCATACCTGGATCGGCGTTTGTGTTCAGCGGGAAGCTCTCGTCGCTTGACATGCACACCGGACTCCTGGTCCTGTTGGATCCGCGGGACGAAAGAAGCTATACCATTTCTTTCGATCCTGGACGGTTCCCTGCAAGCGCGAAACTCCGCCAGGGAGACCAGGTCAGAGTGAGCGCAGGCTACGATGGCTCACGCTATGTAGCCGAGACGATTTCGATTGAATAGAGCATTTTCGAACCGCATGTTGACGTTTCGACTGCTTTGAAAGGGGCACTTCCTTGAGGAAAGTGCCCCTTTGTTGCGTGAGTTCTGTAAGAGCCAGGTTCGAAATGCTGTAGTGGCTCGATGCCGAACGGGCCCGATGAATGGCTATCGGGATTTGCGCGACGGATCGACGGACCGCCGGATCGAATGCCGCCATAATCGCTCGCGCAGGCTGGCTGGGCGAGGTCCGCTATATCCTGTAAATCAATTGATATCAGCGTGATACCGCTTTCGCGCGGCTTAACCGGCATTTGACCGGGACTATGGCCCGAGGTTTGTGGGGGTACACGGATCGTATCCCAGGGACTGAACCGAGGCAGGAGTTGGCGGGGTTGGCGGTGTCGCCCATGGAATTTTGCTGAAGTCGAAGAATTCCAGCAGGTTGGTTTGCGCCGCATCGCGAGCGGTTAAATGCGCCGAGGGGCCGATAAACCGGTTTTCGACGAATTTGATCACGGCGGTGTGGTCCATGGGTGTGTGCGCAACAAAATGCCTGCGGGTAAAAGGTGAGACGACGAAGTTTGGCAGGCGGAATCCCAATTGCGCGGCGAAGCCCTGCTGAGCCGCGGCATCCGAGGACTTGCCGCCGGGGTCGGAGGAGGAAAGATCGCAATGAATGGTCGGTTTTCCGCCGCTCGGCACACACGGTTTAAAGCTATCGGGGTTCACCGCGATTTGGGCGATGTCGGGAATGCTTCCCAGGGCAGGAGCGGTGTAATCGTTGGAATGGGTTGGCACGGGCGGGACATGGTCGTACGGGCCGCCGCCCTCGTCGTAGGTGAAGAAGAAAACAGAGTCCTTCCACGAGGGGCTGGACATCAATGAATTCACGACGTTCGCCACCTGAGCCTGACCGGCGAGAATGGATTGACCGGATCCTGGATGCTCGTCGTTGTTGGCGTATCCGGCCTCAATGAACGAGAAGCTGGGAAGGGCGTTGTTGGTGAGATCGGTGAAGTAGGCCGAAAGCGGTGCGATGTGATTGGGGTCGATACAGAAGGAGTTTGAGGAATCGCCGACGACGCTCGAAGGCTGGGTTGGAGCCGTGCAAGCGGCGCCAGTTGGATTCTCATAGAGATAAGCAGACGAGTACACCAGGTTGGAGAAGTCCGTTGCGGGATAAGGTGCATTCGCCGCGCCGGTGCAGGTATTTCCCGCCAGGCAGAAACCCTGGGTAACGGTGTAGTAGATCTTCCAGGACACGCTGGCCTGATCAAGTTCTTCAAAGATACTTGGAATCGCGAGTTGACCTAGCTGATCGTCGCCGCCGGGGTCCTTAACCAGGCCCTGCGTGGTGCCGCCGGTGAATGTCGCTACGCGATTTGCAATGCTTTTGCTGGCGACAGGCGAGAACCACCGGTCAGACAATGCGAACTGAGATGCCATGTAGTAGTAGTAGTTGAGGAAGCTCTGATCGTAGTACCCCATGGCACGTTCACCCGCTTTATCAGTGAAGTTGCCGGCACAACTGCCGCCCGCGCCAGGAGCCGAACAGCTCTTCGCATACCCCTCGGCGTTGTGTACAAAGCCATCCATGAGCATGGTGCGCCCACTTGAAAAATCGTAGCGGTTCACGTCGCCAAAACTTGCCAGCCAATCGGAGCTTTCGTCATCCACGCAGCTGCTGGCGAGTTTGAAGAGCGGAAAAGATGCGCCTTCGTCGTTCACGTTGCTGGTGGAAGTCAACTTGTCGTCGATGCCATCGACTTCGTAGTCGGTGCCGTCGTCTCCCATGTTCCAGCCGTTCGATTTCCGGTAGGGATTCAACATGCCGAAGTAATTGTCGAACGAATGGTTCTCCTGCATCATGAGGACGACGTGATTGATAGCCTTAATGCTGCCGGGCGGCAGGACGGTGACGGTCGCCGTTCCCGCATTGGTGCCGGAAGTTCCAGTTGCGGTTGCGGTATATGTGGTGGTCGCGGTGGGGGTGACGGATTGTGTTCCGCCGGTTGGCTTGAGCGTGTATGAGCTTCCATCTGTTCCTGTCACGGTGACCTGGGTTGAATTGACGGCGCTCACGGTCAGTGTCGATGCCTCCCCGGACTGGATAGACGGGGGGTTCGCGACGATGTTGACAATCGGCGTTGTGATTAAGGTGACAGTTGCCGTGGCTGTGGCGTTGCCTTGAATACCGGTGGCAATGGCTGTGTAGGTCGTCGTCGCAGCGGGACTGACGAGTTGGGATCCGCCCGTCGGCGGTATGTTGTATGTGCTGCCGTCAGAGCCGGTAATTTGCAGTTGAGTCGCGTTCGCCGCGGTGACGGCGAGGACGGCCGACTTTCCGGGCGCAATGGAGGCCGGACTCGCGGTGACGGCGACCGTGGTGTTCACACCCCTCAACTGGAGGAAGTTGCATCCGGAGATCAACAACGGCAGGAACAATGCGGGAATGATAGAGAGGAGAATCCGGGGAGAATGGGATACGCGCGCGTTTGTCACGATGTTGTCCTTTTTTCCCTTAAGGGAGCACGCTGGGCTGGTTATCTGCGCAGGTATATGGACCGCAACCAGCGTGGTGTGTGAATTTCTGTCAGCATGCTCCGAATATCAATCCCGGCGGTTGAGTCACTTGGGGAAGGTTTCGGAACTGATGCCGGCCTAGCACTTCAAGTGCTCAGCCCGAGCCACCGAGACGCCTTCGCGCTCCAAATTCGATGACCCGGATGCTTCGAAGGGATGCACTGCGTCTATGACCCGAGCATGCCGTCGCATAAATCGCTGAGGGTAATTCCAAACACATCAATCGATCCCGGGGGTTGGATTTGCCTGATCGCCATGAACGATCTTTTGCTCTTTTTGGTTTTTCGACTGAATCCAGGCGAACGGGTCGACGGAGTCTTCGGCCGGTGCGTAATTGGCTGCCGCCTGGCTTTCGTGGAAGCTGTTCAAATCGCCTGTTCGCGGAGTCGACAAAGTGGAGTGCAAGCTCCACTCAGGCGATGCCACACTGGAGCGGAGTGCACGGAGCCAGAGTCGACGACGCTCCCTGAGTTGTCCAGCGTTGCGTATTTCCCTTTTGCACTTGTTGAGTTCGAACCAGCGGAGGTAATTGCTGACGACGCTGCTCATGGTCATCTCGACACCCGCGGCAAAGTTGTGCACCGCCATCTGCATCTGCAACTCGGGTGACTGCAGGATGGTTACGAGTTGTTCGGCGAGTTCGTCGGCGTTTCCGGTTTTGTAGAATCGGATTGCCATATCTTCATCGGCAGCCATGCCGCGAAAATCTCCGATATCGGCACACACAATCGGCACGCCGTACTCACACGCCTGATGCGCGGGGCCGCTCGACCCGGTGGCCGAGTCGTAGGGTAAGACCAGCACGGACGTAGTGCTGAAGAGTTCGGGGATCGCTTCTTCCGCGACGTATCCATGGAACTCGATGGGGAGTTCCTTAGGCTGTGCATCGCGGATTGCTTCCCAATACCCGGCCTTGGTGTGATGGTTGGCGCCGGCGATGATCAGCCTTGCATTTGGCACCTTCTTCAAGACCATAGGGAAGGCCTTCATGAGTGTCTCGAGGCGCTTATACGTTCCCCAGTGTCCGATGGCCAGAATGCGCTGGTCCGGATTGCCGCGCTTGGTAAAATCGGGCGGGCTGGGAATGGATGCGAAAGTTCCATGTGACCCCAACAGCACGTTCTTGGCGGAATACTTGGTGATCAGCGTACGGCGGTAGCCGGGAAGCAGAACGGAAACTGAATTTGCCCTGAGCAAGGCCCTTGTCGCCAGATCGGTGCCCATGCGAAACAACTTTTCGAGCCGCACACCGGCGGCTGCGAAATCGACGTGTTCGATGACGTGGTGAAGAGTGATGTGTGTGTAGAAGCCGGCAGCTCTTGTGAGGGCAGGGGCGGAGAGACCGGCGAATGCGGCAAGCGGCCTCTCAGGAGTTGCGAAGCTCGAGAAGACGAGGTTGTACCACACGACATCGGGCTTGAGCTTCCGTATGGTATTCAGCAGGCGCACGGGGGTCGACAAGGTGCCGAACTTCCAGCAACGGATGACGTTAAAGCCTTCCAATTCCGGCTGCTCGGATGCCTTGATCGTTTTGCCGTTCTCGTCGGTGGCGAAGTCGTAGTCGGCCAGCTCATCGGCGAGAATAATCAATTCGACGTCGGGATTGCGCTGCAGCTCCCGCGCTATATGAAACGCATATTCATTTAACTGGCGGCCACTTGGAGGAAAAGTGGCGACTAAACAGATTCTCATTCTGACTCCGCCTTCAAAATAGACTTATGCTCACGTAGGGCCTGAACTGTTGACTATGACCACCCGCGAAGTTGAAGAAGGTCTCCTGCTGCAGACCTGCCGAAAAGCGGATGGGGTATTGCAGGACGACTGATGTCGAATCGGCATTGAACTTGCGGCGAAAGGGTCTCGCATAACTTACGGAGAACCCATTCTGGATGGCATCGTAGACGTGGAAGCTGCGGTTGTTGGAGTAGGCTGACGAGAATTGCATGTTCCAGCTATGGTTGGGAGTGAAGTCAACCGTTCCAGCCGGGCGCAGATTCTGCGCAATTCCCCAGCTTTTTCCGACGATTCGGACCGCCCGCAAATCTTCCGCGACAGCTTTTACTTTCAGTTGCTCAGAGAAGCGACGCTCCAATCCAATATAGGAAGAGGTGTAGTAGTCTTCAAAGTTTCTGGGAGAGAACAGAAGATCGCTGATTCCCCACCCGGTGACGAGAGCAGTCTTTCCCCAGGGCGCGCCGACGCGGAAGTCAAGCGCAGCGGTGACCGTTCGCGAGTGCAGGTTGGTTTCAGTAAAGGGGCCTGACTCGTGGATGATATACCCGCTTGCGGAGACCGCATTAAAGAAAGAACTCGTAGTCACATAAGTAAACTCGCGGAACAGATTCTGATTCATGTCGCGCGGAGTGTTGGCATCCCGGCGAATCGTGGTCTGAATGCCGCTGTTGAAGGTCAACACGTTGTTGCCCAATCTGACAGTGGGATTCAGGCCGAAATTGATCGTATAGTCCGTTGTATTTCGATTGACGATCGAGTTCACACTGGGCACCGATATGATGCCGCGGGCATTGCGGATCTGAAAGAATCCGCTCGGCGTGGGCAGAGACCAGAGATGCAGATGATATGCGCCAGTCCACTGCGTCTGAATGGACGAGCGGGGCGGGGGGAGAAGCGCAGTGTCGGTAATGGGCACCGGGGTTATGGAGTCCAGCTTGGAATCCAGGACATACACCGTTGTGTCTTCGAAGATGGGGTCGACGGAGAAGTTGGAAAGCACGCTGACATTGGGAGTGACCCTGAGACCTTCGTCCGCTCCGGCTTCAAGCAGGCTCTGCTGGGCTGACTGATCTTCGCCTCCGGCATTGGAAGCCTGGGCAAAGGAGGTGAGCGCCTGCGCGCCCTGGTGTTCCTGACGATAGACGTTGGCCTGGGCGAGGAGAAACTGGTAAGCAGGTGCATTTCCGGTTTCGGTGCTGATTGCGGCAAGCTCGGCCTTGGCTCTGACTGTGTCTCCCAGGGCGAGATAGTTGTTGGCCAGCCCGATGCGCACTTCCGCATCCGGCGCGCCCGCCGCCTTGGCTTGTTCGAGGTAGGTCTGCGAAAGCTGGTAATCGTGCAAGGATCGAAACACGTCCGCTGCAGCGATGAACTGGGTGCCGGTCGGCGGCTCCGTTTCTCCGGCCTCGGCTTCCATCAGGGCGAGAGCAATTTCTCTTTCGGCCTCGTCTGCGTGGTCCTGCTGCGCCATGACCTGGGCGATTGCCAGACGAACGGCGACGCGATCGCTGCCCGATATCACGAGGGCCTTTTTAAAGCGCTCCATGGCGGCGTCCTGATCTCCGAGCTTGCTCAGGGCGTCTCCGGTGGCGGCAAATATCGCGCTCTGCATTTTCCCTGGATTGGCCACATTCTTCTCAGCCAACGCTTTCTGTTCGGCAAGTTGGACGTAATGGAGGGTCAGATCCCGCTCCTGCAGGTTCGCATAGGAGCGAGCAAGGAGGGCATCGATATCCGCATTGTCGGGCGATGATTTCTCTGCAATCTGCAACTCCTCGATGGCATCGTGGAAGCGTCGCTCGGAAAAGAGCGTGTTTCCCAACCCGAGGTGTAGGGCTCCATCGTTCGGGCTGAATTTCAACGCAGCGCGATACTCCGCCGCAGCTTTGACCAAGAGGCTCTGCCGGGCGTATGCGGTGGCGCGAATGACGTGGATATTCATCGAATCGCCCATCGCCTTTTCTGCCAGGTCCGCCTGGCGCACGGCTGCCTGATGCTTGTGTAGATCAAGGTCGGCATATGCCAGGCCGAGATGGGCCTCGCCGTTATTTGGCTCTCTCTTGAGAGCCTCCTCAAAGTCGTTGGCGGCCGCCTGAGGCTGACGTAGATCGTTCAGCATGTACCCGCGGTTCACATAGGCGGTAACCACCTCGGGATTTCGCTCGATGGCCAGCGAAAAGTCCTTTCGCGCCTGTTCGGAGAGACCCTGGTGCTTGTGAACGTAGCCTTGCAGCAGCGCAATATCAGGGTCTTTCGGTAAGAGGTCGATATATTTCGTTGTGAGCGCCAGCAGCTCATCGTACCTTTCGAGGTGAAGCAGATCGTATCCAAGGTAAACAACGACATCCCTGTCGTCCGGGAGAACCTTGATCGCTTCCCGGGCGACTTCAACAGACTGCTGGTATTCGCCCTTGAAACTCAGGTATCTCTCCTTTTCGCGAAGAACCTGCGGCTCTTCCAACATGTCGTCCTTGACGCGGCTTAGCCAGGTTCCGGCCAGAGCAAGGTCGTGCCCCTCGATTGCGGCGTTCATGCCTCCGGCGACAATAAGGGCGTTGTCCGAGGCGAGCGCGTATCCCTTGCTGTAAGAGGCTTGAGCCGCTTTGAACTCGTGGCGGGATGTGTACAGGTCTCCAAGGGCAAGATAGGGAACATACAGCGAAGGATCAATCTGCTGCAGACGCTGAAAGTACTTTTCGGCTGCCAGGTCGTTGCCTGCTGCGCGAGAGGCGTACCCGAGGGAGATGAGGGCGAACCGGTTCACCGGATCGATTGCGAGGACCCGTTTGTAGACCGCAATTGCATCTTCGGTACGTTTGAGCTTCATCAGGATGTCACCGTTGAGCTGCAATCCATTGGGATCGTGCTCGTTGATGGCGACCGCATTGTTGATGTCGGCGAGCGCGCCGTCAAGATCACCGGCACTCATTTTGATGAGAGCTCGCAGTCGCAAAAAGGGCGCTCTGCCCGGCCCCTGATCGTCAATCTTGCCGATTTCGCGTTGGGCGATTTCGAGTTGTTGCTGTGCCGCGGCCTTGTCCTTTTGAATCTGATAGATATTCATGTGCAACTGAATGCCATAGAGAGGACCTTCGGCGGGTTCGGCGGGAAGGCTCGCCAAAGCAGCACTGTATTCCTTCACAGCTTCAGGCAGGCGATCTTTGAGCCTCGCAATCTGGCCGCGAATTGCGTGTAACCGATAGTAGTTCGGATCGATTTCGGCGGCGCGCTGCAGGAATGGGTTTGCCTCCTTGAGGGAACCAAAGGCTACTTCGGCCTGCGCGGCAGAGAGCTGCAAACCCATATCCTTTGGCAGGGCGTTGGCCGCTTTCGCATAGAGTTTGGCGGAGTCATCGAGCTTACCGTCAAGCTGGTAGGTATATGCCAGTTCCGCCATCAGGTCGGGCTTTGGATTGCGAATGGACTTGAGTGCGGCAATTGCGTCGGAATAGTTTCCCATCTCGCGGTAATACCCAGCGAGAGAACGCTGCACGTCTGGACTATCAGGGGCCCGACGCTTGGCCATATCGAGATATCGGCTTGCCAGATCCATTTTCTTCAAACGTTGATATGAGATCGCCATGAGCAGTTCCGAGCGAGCGTCCGGACGAAGCCTTTCCGCCTGACTGAGCCAATCGAGCGCCTGCGTGTAGTCAGCCGAACGCATATAAAGGTCGCCGAGCATCAGGGCATCGTCTCTGCGTCTTGGGTCGGCTGTAATCACCTTCTTCAGCAGATCCTCGGCATCACCCGTTCGGCCCATCACGCTGTAGGTTTGTGCGAGGCCCGACATCCCGTCAAGCGACGATGGGCTAAGTCGAAGCCCGTGACTATAGGCTTCTACCGCCTGCGGGTACTTTCCGGTCAGCCGCGCCGCATATCCCAGGAGGAACCACAACTGAGGATCGTTTGGAGCCGCTTGAGAGGCACGCTGAGCGTAATCAAATGCGCGGGCGTAATCACCGTGCTGCAGCGCCAACTGTGCGGCGCGCGCCAGACGTGCATTTTGGATGTTTGAGCCCCAACCCAACGATTGGCCCTGATCTTGCGGCTGGTTGGTTTGTTTCTGCTGGCCTTTCGACGGGTCAGGCCCTACATTATATGTTTGCGCATACGCAAATGCTGCGAATGCGAATGCGAGTACACTTAGAGTTCTTAGGAATCTAACGATCAAAGCCTCTCACCGGCACGCTTAAGGTACTTCACTATTTGGATTCCGGAAACTGATCTAATGTTGGCTGGATGAATGGTTTATACATCTTTTACGTCTCCCAATAGTCAGGATATCAATATTGGGTGAGTTTCTGTTCATTTTCACGTTTAATATGGCCCGTTTCGCTATCAAAGCAACCGATTTAGGTGATTCGGGAATCAAACAATTTACCTATGTTGATTTTCCGTTTTTATCCACGGGCCTCTTTTCAGGGTTGCACCCTTGCGACAGACGCGAAGGGAAGCGCCGTCACCCCAGCTGCACCGGGCCTTTAGTTCTGAACCGAATGACCATCCTGAGAGGATTTTGTGCAGAGATCTGAGTCGATTGCGCCATCACCACAACCGATACCGATGACCCTCATCCTGATGGCCGCGGTCGTGGTTCACTTGCCGCTTCTGCTCATGAAGTTGCCCTTGAAGTCGTACGACACGAACTTTCATATTTTCTTTGCTTCGCATTACGTCCACCACTGGTTCAATCCTTGGAATCCGAAATGGTACGCGGGCTTCTCCCAGACCACATATCCGCCGCTCCCTCACCAATGGGTGGCGCTGATGTCGTGGTTTGTCGGTTTGGACTTTGCCTATATGGCGGTGCAGTTTGCTTCCATCCTGCTGCTCGCGGTGGGCGTATATCGGTTCTCGTCGCTGTGGGTCAGCCGGCGGGCCGCCTCGTTTGCGGCGCTCGCGAGTGTTTTTCTAGGCTCAGAGAGCTTCCTGGTCTACTCCGCCGGGCAGTTGGCCACCACCTCGGCGGCTCCGATCTACCTGAACGCCCTGCCTTTCTTATTTGACTGGATCCGGTACGGGAGGTGGCGGTCATTTCTGAAGGCGAGTGTTCTTTTCACGGCCGCCGCCGCGGCCCACCATGCGACCCTGCTGTTTGGTTCGTTCTTCTTTGCGATTCCCGTGCTCGCGCTGGTTTTTCTTGACCGGGAGGGAGGCAAGCGCGTTTCGGTGCCGGCCTTTGCGCTGCGCACGGTATCGATCGTGATCGTGGTGGGTTGCGCAATCGGGATCGTGCTGCTGCCATTCTGGATCGCACTGATTCACTATCCCGTTACGCAGACGCCTATTCCTCACCCGAGCCGGGCAAACTACATCCTGAGCCCGCAATGGGGCCTCAACTACTTCATTGTTCCCTATGGTGCGTTGATTCTGGCGTTGCCGTTCATCTTCCTCAAGGGTTCCGCGATCACGCGTCTTCGCCCTTTGCTCCTGGGTTTCTGGGTAGCATTCCTGGTAGGCCTCGGGGGTACGACCCCGGTGGGCCAACTGCTGCTGGGGCGCGCCTTTAATGTGCTGACGATGGAGCGGTTCAGCTATTGGGCCACTTTGCTGACGCTGCCATTTGTGGGTCTGCTGGCGACGGAGCTGATCGACCGATTCCGCATGCGGGCGGTGGTTGGCCTGACCGCGCTGGCGGCTTTCACCTGCGCATTGGCGGTTGGGTGGGCCTCGTTTCGACCCGCGGACGCCGAGGACTTCAAGGTGAATTCCGTTGCCGCATGGCTCAACCGCGACGGACACGATAGTTACCGCTACGTTACTTTGGGGTTTGGAAATAAAATCGCTCGCCTGGCAGTATTGACGGATGCCAGTAGTGTGGATGGTGAATGGAACTCGGGTCGTATGTTGCCGGAACTGACCAGCCACGGAGGTGGGGCTCTCACCAGTTCAAAATACTTTGGCAAGCAGGGTCTGGATGCACTGCGGGAGATTCTGCAACATGCGGATCGTTATGGCTTGAAATGGGTTCTTGTGCGAGATCGCTACTACGATCCGCTTCTTACTTTTGCTGGTTGGCGCCCGGTGGACAATCTGGAAGACAAGACGATTACTATCTGGAGCAAAGACGGTGTGCCTCCAGCTATGCCGGTGAACGCGCCGCAAATGCCGCCTCACTGGCAGGGCCTCATGTGGGGAATTCTTCCGTTTGGCAGCAGCATCCTGGCCATACTGGTCGTTCTGATTCCTCAGAAAAGGCAGGACGAGCGTTATTCGGACGCTTCCCTCGCCTCTGAAGAGAACCTCGTTACGGGGAGGATGGCCTCGTGAACAAGGGACGCTTACTGGCGATTGTTTTGGGCGCAGCGACCGTGGCGTTCGTTGCGATAGGAACGCTTTGGCCAATTTCGTCTGCGGTCGCCTATGCCGGAGGCGGCGGTCTGCTGCGCTTGTCGTCGACCCCTGAAGCCGCAGTCCAAAATCTGGGCGATGGAATACGATCGAATGCCTGGCAAAGAACCTACGACAGCCTGGCCAACAAGGCTCAATTCACCGAGCCGGAGTTCATGCACGATCTGACCGGGACGTATCCCAGTCTTCGGACCTACGCTACTTTGGAGAGTTTTGAAGTTCAGCCGCTTCATGCCTCCGCGAACGATGCCGAAATTCGACTGAAGCTTCACTGGTCAAGCGTGGTTGGTGATTTTGTGAATGCGCGCGATCTTCACGTGGTCAAAGACGGGGATCGCTGGCGTGTAGAGTGGCCGATCGTCAAAGAAGCCGTCGTACCGCCGCAAGTGATCCCTGTCAACTACCTGCGATGGGATGTGATTTATCGGGGAGCCGGAGATGACTGGGGTGCTCAGGATGTGGAAGCGCCACACGTCCGCATCATTGACATGCACCCGGTGCAACGCGCTGAGGGCGTGGTGATCCTCGGGGAGCTTCTGAACGAAGACGTGGTTCCGGCATATGTGTCGGTCACAGCGACCCTGCAATCGAAGAGCGGCGCTCCGATTGAGACGGAAGGCAGCTTTGACAAGATTTCGCACATTCTCTTGCCGAAGCAGGTTACCCCGTTCCTGATCAACTTTCGCGATCGAACGCTGTCGGAAGTTGGCAGCGTTCGAATGACACCGATATCGCAGCTGGTGCCCGCTTCGGCCGATCCGGTGATTGAGATTCAAGATCAGCGCTTGAATCCGGCACCTGATGCTTCATTGACAGGTCAGCTTGCCAACCAGAGTGGCCAGGTGGTGAACGTGGCGCATGTTCTTGGCACCTTTTATGACAAGAATGGCCAAGTGGTGTGGGTGGCGGACCAATACATCGACAGGGCCCTGTTACCGCAGACTCCCGTTCCGTTCAACATCCATATTCCGCAGGATCTGGCGAAGAATATTTCGAGCCAGCGCACGGTGGCCTCAACCTACAGTACAGGAGGTTCACAGTGAAGCAGCGGTGGACAATCCTGCTCAGCGGCCTGGCTGTCGCCGCGGCACAACTGGCTTTGGCAGAAAGCTCGAACCTGATCATTCCAAAGACGATCGAAGCTGGCAGTGCGTTCTCGATCCAGAGCGCAGGGAGCGGAAAAGGAACTCTATACATTATCGGGCTCGGAGAAGTTCTGAAACGCGATGTGCAGCTGGGAGAGACCACATGGCTGCCTGCGGGGACGCTCTACAGCGCGGGCCACTATGTTGTTGTTCTGGCAGGCGGTTCCTCTACCGAGAGCAGCTCATTTGATGTTGTGCCCGCAACCCGGCCTGCGAAACTGAGCTTTCTTGCCAAACCGTCCCGGCTCCAGGTGGGGTTAAAAGGTGGCATCACCGGCGCCGTGTACGTTTTTGACGCTTACCAGAATCTGATCACAGCACCGAAGCTGGTGTCGTTTGAGCTGTCGAGTCCCAACGGCGCTGTGCAGAGGCAGTCAGTGAAGACACGGTATGGCGCTGCGTGGACGCAGATGGATTCGACCACCCAACAAGGAACAGGCAAATTCGTGGCGCAGCTCGATGAAGTGTCAAGCACACGGGTGGTGGGGCAGGTTCCGGGCGATCCGTGCGGATTGAAGATGAGCGCTCATCCGTCGGGCGGGCAGATTCAATTGCAGACGGATCCGGTGCGGGATTGCAGCGGAAATGCCGTTCCCGATGGTACGGTTGTTACCTTTACAGAGAGTTACGATGGAGCTGAGTCGACCGTGGACGTACCCCTGAAACGAGGGATTGCGCAGGTCGAGATGCCGGCCCATCCGGGTGCAAGGATTTCTGTCGCGAGCGGAGTGGTGATGGGCAACGAGATTCGGTGGGAGAGGTAGACATGTTCAAGCGTCGCCTGATTGTTAGCACTGTGATTGCAGCAGCCTCGACGTTCGGGGCGGCGCAGGCCACCGTGCACGTGGAGACGCCGCATCTCGAAGGTCCGCGGGTTCTGGAAAGTCAGACTCAGGCAGCAGTGATTCGGGATTACCTGCAGTCTTGGCAAAGTTTGAAGACCGCTCTCGATCAGAATAGTGCTTCACTTTTGAACGCCGATTTTGTGGGAACCGCCAAAGATAAACTGACGCAAACCATTCAGGAGCAGTCGGCTTTAGGCATTCGCACACGTTATCAAGATCGCTCGCACGATCTTCACATTGTTTTTTATTCGCCAGAGGGATTGTCCATCGAATTGACAGATGACGTTGAGTACGATGTGCAGGTCCTTGACCATGACAAGCTCCAAACGACGCAGCAAGTTCGTACGCGCTATGTTGTGGTGATGACACCTGCAGAGGTCCGCTGGAGAGTACGAGTTTTTCAGACGGAAGTTGAATGATGCGTTGAGTTTAAGGCGCGAAGAGAACGAGCAATATGGACGAGTACGAAACAAGATTTTGACCAGATATGAATCGCAGGAGTTAAACCCATGATCTCAGTTGTTGTCCCCATTTATAACGAAGAGGAACTTATCTGCCGGTTCCATGAGGCTGTCGCCAACGCTCTCGATAGTGCTGGAGGCGATTGGGAAGTCGTGTATGTCAACGATGGTTCAGCGGATTCCTCCCTGGAGTTGCTGAAAGGACTTCAGGAAGCGGATTCGCGCGTAGTAGTCGTCGAACTTTCACGTAACTGGGGTCACATGGGAGCAATTTCGGCCGGTCTTCAAACCGCGCGCGGTCGGGCCGTGATCCTGATGGATGGTGATTTCCAGGATCCGCCAGAGATTCTGCCGCAGCTGATCGATGCGTGGCGGGAAGGCGCCGAAGTGGTTGTAGCAGTTAGAAAGAGCCGCCAGGAGCGCCGTAAGCTTCTTGCCAAGCTCTTCCCGCTCTTCTATCGCGTTTTGGGCACTCTCTCCGACTACCCTATCCCGCTCAATGCAGGGATATTCAGCCTCATGGATCGTAAAGCGATTGATTCAGTCAACGCCATGGGGGAGAAGAACCGGTACTTGCCGGGGCTGCGTGCGTGGGTAGGATTCAAGAATGCGGTCGTCTATTACGATCGTCAGGATCGCTTGGCCGGCGAAGGCAAGCTCTCCTTCATCAGCCGAATCAAGTATGCAATGGATGCGATTACGAGCTTCAGCTATAAGCCGCTGCGTCTCAGCTTCGCGCTGTTCTGCTTCTCAAACTTCATGGCTGTGTTTCTGGCATTCTGTATGCTCCTTACCAAAAGCCAGATAATAACCGTCGGCCTGGGTGTGGCAGCTTCCGTGTTTTTCACCGGTGGCCTGCTGCTACTTTGCATTGGCGTGCTGGGTGAATATATTGGGCGCGTCTATGACGAGGTGAGAAGCCGACCGCTCTCGCTCATCAGCAGGATTCACCGTTCTTCCGTTATGATGGCGAATCAAGGCAGCAACTATCAGGATGATAAGAGACACCGGGCAGCATAAACATGAAAACATCCTCCGGCAGATGCCGGAGGATGTTTCTTTATGAGCTCGAAAGCGCCTGGCAATTCGAGATTCGACGAAATGTATCTATAGCTTCAGTTCCTGCCGCATTGAAACAACCCCCAATCACAACCATATAATCGGTCGATCCGGCGGTTACGCTGCGATCTGATTCCCGGCGTCTATGGCTTGGTGGGAGGAGCATTCGATGCGGATGCGAGGTTGGGCAGAGTTTGCTTTTGTCCGGCGGGTCCGCAATTGGGAATACCATCCTCCATCGCGGTGCCCTCTTCGTGGTCGTTCCACGTATCGAGCATGATGAACGGCGGAGGATCGCCTGGAGAAAAGTCTCTGCGCCAGAAATTGAAGGTGTCGGTAAATGTCTGTCCACAGCGCGCGGAGATATGACGGTTGAGCCCCCAGGAGGCTTTGCTGTCATCGAAGGTGGCCCAAGCGCCTCCAACAATGATTTTGTCGGGGTATTTTGACAACATTGTCTGGTAGAAATCGGTGAGATATTGCTCTCCCCAATTGCTTCCATCGGGGGCCCAGCCTTTGTTTCCAGGATTTACCCAGGCGTAAAAGCCATCGAAGGCATCGGCATCTTTCCCCGGGAGGTTCTCATTAATGAGAAGGGGTTGAGGATTCCACGTGTTTACCAGGGCACGCACCTTGTTCCAATCCGTATGTCCGCCCTTTGGGAAGATAAAGATCACCGGCCGCCCCTGATAGGTGAGGTACGCCTGATGGCCCTGAGATTTTGGCGAAAGGTAAGTATCGTGGAACATGGTGAAATCCGCGATTGCTTCGTCGGTGGCGCCGTCATCCTGATCCGTTTCGTCGTACATCATGGCGACCTTGAATTTCTTCTTGGCGGCCGATGACTGGATCAATGCGTAGCTACGGTCGATGAAGGGCTCCCGGTCCCCATACCAATCCACGACAAACGCAGAAATGCCCATGTCTTTTGCTTGTTGAATCTGTTTGCCGATCTTGTCGGGGTCCTGGGAAGAATAGCCGACAGAGATGTGCTTGGGGTGTCCAAACCACGCTTCGTATACGGCCAGTACTTCAGGCGAAGTCCCTGTCGCCTTGTATTTCAAAGGTGCGGCGTGGCTCGATCCTGGACCGGAGCATCCGTGAGGCAAAAAGAGACACAGGAAGAGTGCAGTGCTTGCTCGAATGAACATAGTTATCTATTTAGAAGCAATTGTGAATACCCGGGGTTGTAAAAGACCGAAGCATTACGCGCAAAAGGGTTGATTCCGAGCAGCCAGGACAAGGATTTTCGCATCCCATATGGAGACGCCAAAAATAAGCAGATTCATCAGTTCCGGGATTTGACGCACATCCCTTCACTGTACTGAATTGGAGATTCAAAAACCGAACGTGACAGTTCTATCCCAAAATACGAAGACTCTTCAAGCCCGCATCGTTTCTGGCAGTATTGTACTGCTTTCCGGCTCAGGACTGGCAACCGCAGTCAACCTCGCATACAACATTGCGGTCGCCCGATTTCTAGGGCCTACCGGCTTCGGTCACGCGACGGTCGTCTACACTCTCCTGACCCTTATCTCTGCGGTTACGCTTTCGTTCCAAATCGTTTCTACAAAGGTGGTAGCGCAGCAGGGTTCCCAGGAGGGAAAGGCGGCAGCCTATCGGGGCTTTCATAAGGCGGCCTGGGCATGCGGGATCTTTGTCGCTCTTGTGCTGCTGTTGTTCCAGGGCTCCATCGCGGACTATCTGAACCTTCCCAGTCCTCTGCTGGTGGCTTTGTTAGCGGTGGGTGCAGCATTCTATGTACCGCTGGGATGCCGGCGTGGTTATATCCAAGGCACATACGGATTTAGAGGTCTGGCGGCCAGTCTTGTCCTCGAGGGCGTGGTTCGGCTCGGCGGATCGCTGCTTTTGATTCTGCTCGGTTTTGGAGTCAACGGAGTCATCATTGCGAACTCCGCAGCGGTAGCGGTGGCGTACCTTGCTGTTGCTCCCAAATTGGCGGGGCGGGTTCCGAACCCGCTTGGTTTCGCGTATGCCCTTCGCGAGACGTGCCAAGCCCTGGTCTTCTATTCCGGGCAAGTGCTCATCAATAACTGCGACATCGTGCTGGTGAAGCACTTCTTTCCCCCCAAGGCGGCCGGGCTGTACGCAGCCGTAGCGATGGTTGGCCGGGTGATTTACGCGTTTTCCTCGGCGGTGGTGAACAGCATGTTTCCGCTGGTGGCAGGCACCCGCGAAGAGGAGAGAAAAGATCTCCGCGTTATCGCGACTTCGTTGTTGCTGGTGCTGGGTGTCGGTTCCGCATTGGCAATAGGATTGGGCATCGCCCCGGCCGGGATCTGGACAACATTCTTCGGATCCGGATTCGAAATCATCGGCAAGTACAATCTTCCCTACCTGCTGGCCATGTACGCTGTCACGACAGTTATCTACTCGCTCAGCGTGGTGATCATCACCTATGAAATGTCCTACAAGATTGCAAATACGAGTTGGGTGCAGTTGGCATTCAGCGGAGTGCTCGTTGCGGGGATCTGCCGATTCCATTCTTCTTTGAGACAAGTCATCCTGGTGCAGCTGATCCTGATGACCGTTCTTTTAGTACTTGTGGCGGTACCATTCCTGATCAATTCGCTGACGGATCGAAAAGACCTGCTGAGGGTGGGGAGTTGGAGGCCGCTGAGGCTCGTACGGCGTGTGGCGGAAGAGGAAGTTATTGCCGAATTTCTCAAGAGCGACTTCCACTATCCAGCATTTCGGGAGTATCAGGTATCTCTGCATGACCTTGTGACCTCGCCTAATCTGGACGATCCCAGAGAGAACGCAAAACGGCGCGCGCTGCTGTTCATTCGGCACCTTTCCTTGTGGAAGGAACTTCCGCCCGATACGGAATGGTATGAGGTTGAAGTGAATACAGCGGACCTCGGCAGTATCCGAGTGTTTCCGCGCGCGCAATGGCGAAAACTCGCAAGCGGGAACTTCTTTATCACCGCAATCGTTCAGGCCATGCGCACTCGTCAGGACGAAATTGACGCTACGTTCATGTCGAAGATTGCATCGATTCGTAAAGCGCTTCTCCGAACGGATAGCGAGCCCGGCGCAGTGATCCTCATTGGACTGAACGAACGCGAACCGCTAACGGTCCTGGACGGAAATCACCGGCTGGTATCGGCGCTGCTCGAAAGTCCAAGCAGTCTCAAGAGACTTCGGTTCATATGTGGATTATCGCCGCGGATGACAGAGTGCTGCTGGTACAACACGAACCTTATGACGCTCTTCCGATACGGGAAGAACGTGTTGACGAACACAAGACGCAATCCCGCGGCAGAACTTGCACGCCTTTTGCAGAGCCCGGGATAAGGGAATGGATTCAGTGGACTCGTCTAGAACGAAGATCAGACGAGCTTAATCAAGATCGATTTCGTCTTGCTTCGAGACGGAACCGTGAACTTAAACGAACAAGGATGGAACATACATATGAGACATCGAGCGAGTGCCGTGGTGGTGAAGCAACTGCCTGAAACGTTGAACTTCAAGGAAGGTCGCATGTTCTTCAAAGAACTGGAGAGTTCAATGAATGTAGACCGTCCCAGCATCGTGCTCGACTGCTCGAGGTTGCAGCAGTTGGATGCGCCTGCCATGCACTTTCTGCTCTGCTGCCTCGAAGAAGGGATGAAGCGCAATGGCGATGTAAGACTCGCTGAGATTCCTTCAGAGGCGAGGGCTGCCTTGGAACGGACAGGGGCCAAGCGCCTCTTCAAGATCTTCGACACGACCGCAGATGCGGTGAAGAGTTTCTCACAACATCCACTCGATGCCGCATTGCACGCGGATGTTGGCGCCCGGCCGAGCCAGAATTCCGAGATTGCAGCGTGACCGCTTCGGGATGGCCTTTACAGGCATCGGAGCAGGAGTGTATCAGGAGAACGAATGAGAACCTCTGGTGATTGGCTAAGAAGACAGATTGCCGGGTGCCTTGTGGTGTGCTTGATGGTGCCAGCGGCGGAAGCAGCCTCTGCGCGGCCACAACAAGCGCCTGTGGGCGAGCAAGCGCCGAGTGTGCCTTCAGGAAAGGATCATTCACAAGGCCCCCAAAGCCGAACGGCAGAGTCAGGCACAGATACAACCCAAGCCGAGAATACATATCCCGATAATCCGGAGCCGGTGACGGGGCAAGCATTTTCTCAGAGCGGGCCGGGCGGGGATCAAAGCGGACAGCCCGGTAATGGGCAGTCCAGTTCGCAGCCAGGTTCGCAACAGCAGAACAGTGATCAGAAGCCGGTTGGCACGGCAGCCGCACCTTACGAAAAGACTACGGGCGTCACCGCTTCAAGACCCGCGGGGGCGGTCATCGCGCCGGCAAAGCAGCGGCGAGCGCGCTCGATCTTCATAAGAGTGAGCATCGTGGTGGGAGCAGCTGTGGCCGTTGGTACCGTAGTCGCACTTTCAAATGCGAGCCCAAGCAAGCCACATTGAGCAATAAGTCTCAACGCATTCGGAAGTACCAGGGAGCAAGGCAATGCACGATCCCCAAGAGAGCACCCGAACCATATTCGTGAGTTTCTCCGGTATCGACGGCGCTGGTAAAAGCACGCAGATCGAGAATCTTTGCTCGCGGCTGAAAGCAGAAGGGCTGCAGGTTCGGTTAATTCGATTCTGGGACGACATTGCGCGGCTGAAGCAAGTTCGAGAAAAGGCCGGCCACACAGTTTTCAAAGGCGACAAAGGAGTCGGATCTCCTTCGGCCCCAATCAACCGGCGCGACAAGAACGTTCAGTCGTGGCCAATGACTTGCGTGCGTCTTTTTCTATATTCGGTCGATGCCGTTTCAACCCTGCGGATGGTGAAGAAGGCATTACGATCCGGAGCCGACTTCGTTATCTTCGACCGGTATACCTATGACGAGCTCGCGAATCTCAATCTTCGCAATCCATTGATTCGTGTCTATGTGCGGTTGATTATGAAGATTGTTCCGAGACCTGATATCAGTTATCTTCTTGACGCGGATCCTCTGGCGGCGCGCGCTCGAAAACCCGAGTATCCGGTTGAATTTCTCCAATTCAACCGCCAGGCTTATCTGACCCTAAGTCGACTTGTGGGTGGAATAACGGTGATCGCGCCACTGCCGATTGATGAAGTAAAGCGCGAAGTCGAGAGACACGCCGCCGGGCGGCTTCTCCTCAAGACAGATCGTCGCGAGAACGCAGCAACCTCTCCCGGAGACGGCGGCGAGCCTGCAAAGCTGGACGGACATCATACCCGTCCAGCCGCTTGATCAATTATTCCGGCACACAGGGCGGCCGGAGTTTCGGCAACCAGAGCACCTTACCAGTAAGTAAGGCTGAACTTATCCAGGTAAGTTGAATTTGGCGACATCTTGTAATCTCCGTCCATCTGATAGTTGAGCGTGATTCCCCACCAGGTGGCAGGAACGGAGAATGGCGCATAGGTTTTATTAAGTGTGTAGGTGGTGTCGTTCATCGTGATTGACTGATAGAGTAGCGTATTATTCGGCTGCCTTTGGACTTGAATAGTTACATGGTTCCAGCCGTTGTTGATGAGAGCACAGGGTACTCCGGCTGAGACCCACTTCGCATTCACATTGTCCCAGATATCCCATTCTTTTCCGCCCAGGTTGTTGCACTGGTTACCCCAGATCATTCCCGCGCCATTCATGTACATGCTGATATCGAACTCCAGCACCTGGGTGACAGAGGCATTGGTCACGAAGAAGTACGCATCGTAAGTGAAGTAGTGAATAGACGGGAGCAGGGTGTGATTGGAATCGGGAAGATTCTGCGTGGTGTATTGGCCGATGATCGGGTTCGACCATAGGACATCCGAGTAGGGCGTTGTTCCGCCGATGTTAAACCGGCTCGCATTGCCGGTCAAAGAGGGCGAGGTCTGATGCTGCCACATCGACCAGTTAACGCCGGAGCAATTGGATGAGCAGATGTCATACGTGGGAGCGAACTCACCCCAACTGTTCCATCCGCCTGTGGCCTGCAGATTGGAGAGCACAGTTCCCGGAACTGTGACGTTGACAGGAGTGTAGGTGGAGCCGCCGCAATAGTCCCACTCTTGCACCACGGTGTGGTG
>VFSW01001299.1_pt1 | contig 38007 bp, 65 predicted proteins | sample 5358111 | NCBI WGS metagenome assembly VFSW01 (sample SAMN11554181, study PRJNA540505) | mine drainage metagenome | isolation source: sediment from site ElyBrook_90M | place: USA: Ely Copper Mine, Vershire, VT | collected 2017 | reverse complement strand
CCCGGGGGGGGCTGCCGGTCCAGGCGCGACGGCAACAGGCGCAGGTGCGATGGGCCTCGCCGGATTATGGCCTGGTTGTGGAATGGCGGGGGGTGCGGGGGCTGGGACGGGTTCTGGGATTGGTGCGACAACTGGCTCCTCTACTGGGACAGGTGCAGGTTCAGAAGGGCTAACCGGCTCAGGTGTTGGCTGAGGGCTAGGGATAGGTTCAGGGACAAATGTAGGGCTAGGCTCAGGCGTTGGCGTAGGCGCAGGGGTAGGTTCAACCACAGGCTCAGGTGTCAAAACAGGCGGGGTTTCAACATGTACAACACCGTATTGTTCAAGCGTGACAACATCACCACTAATCAAACGAACGCCTGTACGAGTGGCACCGTCATAAGTAGGACCAGTAGCAGAATACGAAATTGCAACCGTGCCATCCGCATTTATAGCCGCAACAATCACAATATTTGTCACTTCCGGTGCGTTCATGTTTGCATAAGGCCTGGCCGCAATATCAATTTGAAAACCACCGTCGGATGCAGAAATAATCAAATGCTCATCTGCATGCCACCAAGGAAATACAACCCAGTCCATCGAATACAAACTGATAGACGGCGTATTTGGATAAGTCCAATAAGTGTTATCCGGTGCGCCAAAAGTAATAACAGAATTAGTGGTCGCATAAACAGAATCGTATTGATGACCGTCAAAACTAACCGAAACAGTCAAAGGCACACGGTACGAAGTATCATCACCGCCACAAGTTTCAATCGAACGAACAACCGTAGCAGAAACATCGGTAGCGGCATCAATAGTTTCAGATTGTTGTGACGAAACGCATCCATCTGCGTAAGCCGGTGCAACTAAAAACAAAGGCGCAAAAACACCAAGCCCAATTCCAAACGCCCAAATAAGACGTTTCAAAATTACACTCCCAGAAGTTTAGTGATAATACCGCCAAGCAAACCTGCAACGGTAGTAAAACCAACAATCATCCAACGGAAACCCTCAAGGGTTCTCAATCTTTTTTCGTGGTCCAAAACATTTCTAGTGGTCCACTCGATATGGTTAGGCAACCGTTCATTTAAGATGGTCACTTCACGGATGAGTTCCTGCGCCCAAACTGGGACTTGTTCCTGCTCCACGGCTCTCCTCAGAGTGTCAGAGCCTTCTTACTGATTCTAAAACAAGCGTTAGACAAAACAACTAATTACGCTGAAACTGCAACCCAAGTTTTAGTTGTTTCGTTCCATTCGTATTCACCAGTTGCAGGGTGCGGTGTTGGTGGCACCCAGTCACAAATTGTTTCGTCAAATTTCCAAGAAGCATAAGGCTTCGGCGGAATAAACAAATCTTTGCGACTATCGTATGTGTATCCAATACCTGCAAAGTTGCCACGGAAGTTGCGGTTGTATGAAGTTTGAATCCAAGTGCCGTCAAGTCCAAGACTGTGCAAGTATGTTTCACCGTTTTCTTCGTGTTCGTTATCTACAACAACAACGTTAGTGACAATACCGTTTTCTATTTTTGCAAAGTGCGCCATAATTTACTCCTAAGCCCAATACTTAATAATGCAAATACCTGAACCGCCAGAACCCGATGTCATAGTTGCCGCACCATTAGCACCACAACCGCCACCACCAGCACCAGTGTTTGCTCTTGCGCTTGCGGCGTTCTGACCAGCGTCTCCGCCATAGCCGCCTCCAGTTGAACCACCGCTGGCTATGCTGGCATTACCAGCGGTGCCACCACCACCGCCATAACCCCAACCGCCTGCTCCTCCAGGAACGGAGGGAGCGGAAACGTTGTTTGCTTTAGCACCGTCGCCCCCGCTACCCACACCAGAGGCAAAAGTAGAAGAACCGTGATTGCCACCTGCAACCGAAAACAACGCTCCAAAAGATGATGTGACACCGTTGTTGCCAGCACCAGTTCCACCTGTACCACCAGCACCAATAGTTATCGTGTATGAGGTTCCTGGAACCACAGCAAATGAGTTGTAGTCAATTGAGCCACCGCCCCCACTTTTCCAACCTGAACCAGTAGAAGTGCTACCACCACTACCACCACCGCCAGCAAGCCAAACTTCAACCGCAGTCACACCTGTTGGAGCAACCCAAGCCTGTGTCGATTTGATAACGGTAGTAAATTGAATCTTTCCTGCCGCCGCACCACCAATAACTTGAACAGCCATTAACTTATCTCGCTTCCAAATGCGCTAAATGACAAAGCATTAGCAACAGAAGATTGAACAGTCAAAACGTCTGTTGCGTTCAAAGTGATACCAATAGTCAAAGTCAAAGCGGTGTTAGCCGCAACTGGAATAGTTGGAATAAGAATATTTGTTGCGCTTGCGGTTGCACCTGCAACACGAACCCAAACTTGAGCCGAAGCCGCAGAAGCGGTGTTGTTAGCGATGTTCAAAGTTGAAATAACCTGATTCCTGCTTGCCGCAACGGTAATCAAATCAACTGCCGCAGTTGAAGACGGGGCTGATTGGCCCAATACTTTATAGGTTGTTGGCATTTATTCTCCTAGTTTCTATGCGCCCATTAGCAGGAACGACGGTGTGAAATCTGTTGAGGCAGGAGCAGTCCACGCAGAACCATTCCAGAACTCTAACGATAGCAGGTCAGTGTTATATCCCGCTTGACCAGCGGTAGGCGATGCAGGTCGACCTGCAGTGTTCCAGTATCCCAAACCTGTGCTGACCCACAAAGAGCCATTCCAAGTTTCCAACGTCATCTTGGTTGTGTTGAAACCAGTCACACCAGTAATTGAAGTGCTTGGTCGAGTTGCAGTTGTCCAAATATCTGAAGCCAACGATGAAGTGGTTGAAGTACGTGTATCGGTAATTGCACCGCTAGTAATAGTGGTTGTACCAGTTGCAACTAAAACAGTTGCCAAACTAAGTGAGTTTGCAGGGGTTGCCGGTGCAGTTGGTGAAGCGGCAGGTGTTCCAGCAATAACGGTGAAAGTCACGTTGTTCAAAAGGCCAGAGTAGTAAGCGTCGTTTACGGTGACAACAACACGGTCAATACGAGGGTTGCTTGAGTTAGCGGTTGTAATAGTTAAGTTAGTAGTTGCATCGTTGTAAGCGATGTAGGCACCCATGTTTGCTTGAGTTGTACCAACGATAGCCGCCCAGCCAGATGCTACGTTTACGCTCATGTTAGGGGTACCGTTAGCAGTCACCAGCATTGAATCTGGGTTAATAATGCCCGTGCTATTGAACACGGCTTGCATAGTTAAACGGTCATTTTCAGCGGGGTGCGAACCTTGCTGAAGCCAACTTGGGGGAGTGCGTAAAGCCATTCCGGTTTCTCCTAGATATATGCGCTTCTGTAAACAACAGTAGCAGACGTAGTTCCAATAACAACTGAGCCTCCTGTAAACACAAAATAGGTTGTTCCAGGGGGCGCACCGAACCACTGACTGTTTCCAGCAAGCAAGTTTCGAGCCGAAGCACCATTCAAAGTAATAGTTTTTTGATACAGGTCAATAACTAGCGAATCGGTGTTTGTGATGTTGGCGTTTACAGTCATGTATTGGCCTGTGGTGATATTACCGATTGTTGGATTTACTACCGGACCACTGATTGTGATTACAGGGTAGGTTGTCCAGTTTCCGTTATTGGTGATGGCGGTAGCGTTGTTTAGCGAACCACCACCATAAGTCAGATTGTAAGTACGGTCATAAGTTCTACCTAGAGCCGAAACAGGTGACAAGTTTGCAGTTGTAGCAGTGTCTTCATAGTACGCAGGGTCAGGGCAGAAGAAACTGTGCTGAGAACGAATGTATCCGTAAGTGTAATCAGGGTCTACAAGGGTCTGACGGCCTCGTACACGGGCGTAAATGCGCTTTAGTGAATCAGTTGTCGCCAACTGAAAATTCATCAGCGTAGTGCCATTTTGTTGAGGCACCAAGGCGGCTTGTAGAAGACGGAAATTTTGCTGGGCGTTGTTTCCATTACCTGCAAAAGTTTTTGTAGTGATAGTTATGGTGCGACCACTCAAAAAGTCACGGCCAGAAAACATACCATCGTTGTATCCACGGTTGTCATCCTGGGTACGAAGGTCAGGCAACGATTCAAGGCCGTCAACTTCTTCAATTTGAGTGACAGATGTTGCTCCACCAAAAACATACGAACCAAATTGGAATTGGTAATTAGATAAAGGCATTTTATGACTCCCTCAGCAACGCCGCAATCGAGGAACTATTGCCACCAACGGTCACGGTGCCACCAGATACAACAATTGGCGCACCAAACTTCATCGCATTTACAACTGCGTTCATCATTTCAGTAGGGTTTGTCATGTTAGTAGCATTTACGGTGTTATTTATAGTCACGGCGGAACCGGCCTTAGCGGTAGTAATCTGTTTAGTCAACGAAGCATTAGTCTTAGCAACGGCTTTCTTTTGCCCCGCAGTCAAGTTCAACGCCGCCATTTCCTCGTTGAACTTTTGCTTAGTAGCAATCAAAGAATCAGCAAGCGATTGGTAAGCATCAGCCAATGCCTTATTCAAGTCAATCTGTGCATTAGCAAACGCTTCAGTAAAGGTCCGTTCAATTTCAGCCACGGTAGTTGCATACGCATCCGCTTCCGCCGCCAATGCGTCAACCAACTGAGCCTGAGTATCGCTGTACATTTTCTTCAACTCAGTAGTGGCAAGGCCATTCTTGTCATAAATCTGTTTAGCCAAAGTATCCAACCCTGTTTCAGAAACCTTCTCCAAGTCCCCATAAAGCGACTTCAATTCACTAATAGTTTCAGGGCTAGATTTTAGAATTTCATCAGCCATCTGATTGCCAACATCGGTGCCTTGGCCAACGACTTGCTCAATAAAAGTCTGAGAGAAACCTGCACTAGAAAGCATGGCCGCATTTTCAGCAAGTTTCTTGGCACCTTCAAGTTTGGTCTTTAGAGCGTTGACAACACCGCCAACACCGCCTTCGTTAGTGGCTTGGCCCCACCATGACACGGCAACACGCATGCCATTCTTCATTTCGGTAGAGATTGCTTGGCTCATGCCAGAGTTTTGAATTAGGGAAGCAAAGGTTGAACCGATGTCTAGGCCAGTGGCACCCTTGAACGCATTACGCAAACGGTCCATAGATTGTTGGACAATCTCATTTAGACGGTTAGCGGCATCTTGATTTATTTGAGCAACTTTTTGATTGTGGTCTGCCAAGGCTTTAGCCAAATCATCATTACGAGTCTTTGTGATAGCAGTCACACGGTCATTGTATTTTTCGTAAGCATTTGCTGAAGCGTCATTGAAAGTGTTTTGAATCTTGGCAAGGTCTTTACCCAATTGAGTATTGATTTTCTTGAAAGATGCGGCAACCTTATTAGCGGCACCCTTTGTGTCGCCTTTACCACCGATAGCACCGGCAGGAGGGTTAAAGCCACCTGCGTATGCGCCCGTAGTGCCACCGGCTAAAGCCTTCGACAATCCAGCATCACCTGCGTGACCTGAGCCAGCATTTTTATCAACCGTGAACTTGTTGAAGTCAACACCCATTAGTTTCAAAACGCCTTCAAGCAACGGTTTGATAACACCATTCCAGATAGGTTCCAAAATAGTTTTCATGGTTTTGAAAATGCCAATAAAGATATCAGCGGCTACTGGTAGCACTGCACCAAATACGTCAGCCAAACGGTCAAGCAAAGGCAACACATAACCATCTAGGTATTGGATAAAGATTTCTAGCAACGGCAAAACAAGTTGCTCAAGGATTTTAGTAAACGGAGGCAACGCCTTCAGTACCAACTTCAAGAAAATACCAACAACATCATCAATTACTGGCAATACCGCTTCAAAGATTTTTAGCAACGGCGGTAGCAATTGCTCAATCAGCGGAGATAAGGCTTCGGCAATTGAAGTAAAGATTGAAAGCAACGGGTCAAGGGCGGGCAAGATGTTTTGAATTGCAGGAATCAAAGCCTCAAGTGCAGGGGTCAATGCCGCAAAGACTTTTTCAGCCAGTGGACCAATTTCTTCAATTAGAGGCATCAAGGCCATCGCCAAATCAGCCAAAACAGGTAGAAGTTGTTGACCAAGGCGAGTTTTCATGTCATCAAACAACGCACCGACGGTCTTGATAGCGTTTCCGTAAGTATCTGCATACTTTACGAAGTCGCCCGATGCGGCACCCATTTGGTCCATGATTTCAGCCTGGGCCGCAATAGCCTTTTGTTGCGGGGTCAACGCTGTTTTGGTTGTTTCAATCATGCCCATGGCAAGCGCACGTTGACGCAAAGTAGCATCATCGATAAGAATGTTGAATCGACGCAACGGTTCAAACTGGCCTCGTAGACCTGATTGAATAGCGGCCATCGCATCGCCCGTAGGAAGGTCGTAGAACGAACCTAAGTCACCGGCGGCCTGTACCATCTGGGTAGCAAAGTTAGCGGCATCATCACCGGCAAGACCTGCGGCACCCGCAAACGCACCAAAACCTTTAGCGGCACGGAGAGCGGCAACCTCAGACAAACCGGCAGAATAAGCGGCAGTCTTGGCATAATCTTGCACAATCTTGGCAGATGTACCAAAAGTCTGGTTTACACCTTCAAATTCAGCCTCGAACGCAGATGCACCTGCAACGGCTTCCTTAAAAAAGTTGACAACCTGCGCTCCAGCGGCAACCGCTACGATTGCACCGCCAAGTTTCTTGAACGCACCCGTGACACCATCGACCTGTTTGGTTTGCTTACCAATGTTGTCACCCATGGTCTGAAATTGACGGGTAAGGTCATCTAACTGGGATTTGATGCGTTGCGTTTCGAGTTCAATCTCGACAATCATTGGAGGGATTGCTTGCGACATCGGCTAACCTCTCCATTTCTGATTGAACGCCGCCGTGAAGATACGATTTGCTAAAGGTCGAACCTTGTCAGCCGCCGGTGTTAGATAAGGATATTTTACTCCAGACTTCCACCGTGGATTGCCCAATTCAACTGCACGGGAATAAATCATCGTAGGGAAAACAGACGCAGTGTATTTGCCACCAAATCCTTTTACCTCGGTATGAATTGAACGAAGTAGATTACCTGTCACACGGTTAGGGCCAGGGCCAGTCCCAGGGATGTGGCCCTGACCTTTAGCGTGTGAGCCAGTCATAGCATTTTGTTTAGCCTGTTGCTCTACGGCAAACGCAACTTGAGAAATGGCGTATAAGCCTGACGCTTCAATATAGTCTTGACGTTTGAAAAGTTCACGCTTGAACTCATCCATGTTTTTGACCTTGAAATCAAACCTAAACTCATCGCTCATTGTTTCATCTGTTCCGCTTTTACCTCATCGACTATGTTGCCAATAGCCAACAACCAATCCATCGTCACCGCTGGTTCGTTATCGACTTGTGAAGGGGTCCAGCCAAACCTTTCAGCAAACAAAAAGTATCTGTATTGCTCATCGGGATAACTAAGGCTTTCACTTCGCTCGTTTCCGAGCAGAACCCATTTTAGTCTTTGGAGTTGCCGGTAGGGGCTTTTGGGTCTGCTTCCGCCTCAAGAGTCTTTGCAGTCTTAGGGAACAAAACCTCTAACGCTGACTTGGCTTCCTCAACCAACGCATCGTAGTCAGGAATTTCCAACTCGCCTAAAATTTCAGGCTTGACGCTTGGCAGAATCAAATCATCAAATGACCATTCTTCTACAATCACGGCAATAGTGTTGCTGAACATCTGATAGCCACGGTAGGCAGTGTTGCCTTCCATAGTGTCATTCTCAGGGAATAGACGCATACGGTCTTTGTGCTTCAGGGTCTTTGCGTCACGAATCTTGACGGTTGCGCCTGATGGCAGTGTGATTTCTTTACTCATGGTACTTACCTTCCTTTAATTAGCCTTCTTTTATTTAGCCTTACAAGTAGTGAAAGGCTGGGCGAAGGCTAATCTCCCAGCCCTTCACTACATCTTTTTACTGGTAAATACCTGAAGCGATTGCGTTCTTTAGAGTCCACTTGATTGGAGAGTATCCACCAGTTGAACCTGCATCGGTAGTGTTTGCTAGACCAGTCACATCAACTGAAATTTCTACGTGTTCCTTACCACGGTCAATTGCCGCCGCAACGTAAGCACCCTTTGTAAGTGTGCAAGCGATTTGTGTTGCGGTTGCACCTGAACCGTTTGACCAGTCAAGTGTGATTGTTGGCTGAGTGTTGGTTAGGTAGCGGGTTAGTTCGGCATCAGTTTCCATTACGAAAGTGAATGAACCTGTGGTTTCTAGTCCACCAAGGAAAATTGAGTACGGGTTTTGAGTGTTGCTAAGACCGTAAACTGGCTCAACTGCACGGGTTAGTGATAGTGAACCATCCACTGCGTAAGCAACGGTTGTACCTGCAATTGTCACGGTACCCTGCCATGAAGGGGTAGGTAGCACGGTAGTGAATGAAGGTGTTGGTGTTGAAGCGGTTGCTGAACCCCAACCTGTCGCCTTAGCGTCGTACTCCATAAGACCATCGGCTGAGAAGTTTAGAGTTAGGTCGCTAATCTGACATCCTGCGTACGCACGTACGTTAGCGGCGTAGAAGTCTGTAAGTGTGAAAGCGGTTGGCTGTGCATCTGCACCTGTCGCTGAAGCGTTCTTCAACGAAATGGTGTGAGTGTACGGTGCCGATGAGCCAGTGGTTGCAACTGAACCCATGATGCCGCCCAATGCCCAACCAAAAGTATCAGGGAAAACTGGTCCACCGAAATCAAAAGTTGAACGGGTACGACCCTGAATGTAGTTGTAGTTTTTGACCATCGAACCACGTAGACCGTCATCGTATAGTGGGTCGATAACATCTACTGGCTTTACTTTGCCAATGCTTACTGGAATAAAAGCGGTTGGTGCTACTGGGGTACCTTTAGTGGTTTCCTTAGCAATACCGAGGTAGGAGCGTACGGAGTTTTGTACGGCCATTAGTTCACTTCCTTAGTGTCTGAGTCGACTGGGGTTTCTTCATTTTGTGCAACTGGGGTAGCCTTCCCAGACTTACCAGCCACGACAGATACACCGTTAGCGGTGATACCTTCAGGGCCTTCAAACTGGTCGCCTGATTTTACGACTAGGCCGAGAGTTGGAAACTCAAGGTCTGAATCGCCTTTGTATTCGTAAGTAGCCATCATGCTCCTATGCTGAAATCATCTGTGTGACTGTGAAAGTGATAGCCGCCCAAATTTCTGTGGCACCACCATCGTTTGTTTGCGGTTCGCCGTAAATCACTGAGATGTCCGGTTCAGCCGCTTGCCAGATGATGTCACCATCTGTCAAACCAAGTCTATGCCCACCTTCCCTAAGTTTTTGCTTTACCGCATCGATGATGGCATCAAAATCATCCATGGCATCTTGAGCGTAGGGTTGCATAGAGTGAGTGAAAACTTGAAACTGTACGGTGTAGTCAATTCGTTTCCAACCTTCGTACGCTCCACCGTTAGCAATACGTGAATCTCGTTCATCAGAGATAAAAACAAGACCTGCGGCACGGGTCATCTGCCCAGGGGTTGAATTTTCTTGAAAATTGATTCGCTTAGGGTGTGCTTTGAAAATCTGATTGAGGTTAGGGATGGCGGCATCCGCAATCCATTCGCCCACTGCCAAGCGAACTTGGCTACGGCTCATCGTATTCTCCTGAAAGGCTTTAGAAGCATCTGGGCAATAGCCAAATCGTTGCCTAGTTTCTGTGAACCGTCTACCTGAGTGCCAGGTGTGTTGGTCACGGCTAGGACAAGGGCTGAATCGCCTCGAATCTTTAGGAATGTGGATGTGACAAGGATTGCCGCTTCCTTCACTGCCGCTGGCAACGCTGACACTGCAACACCTGCGGTGTGTGCGTAAGTGGTTGCTGATACAAGTGGCACGGTTGTTGAACCAAATGTGTAAGTAGAGCCAACGACTACACGCTCCGTAGAAGCCCCATCATAAATTGTTAGCATTTCACCTGCGACGATACCTGTACCGTCTTGTACGGTGATTGTAGTCGCTCCTGCGTTGCTATTTGAGGCGATAGTTGTATTTGTGTAGCCGTTGACGTATGTGTATTTGACAAAAATCTCACGCCCAGGTGTTCCTGGAAAACCGAACGATAAAGGTCCCTGCGATGAGATTGTGGTTGGCAATTGAGAGTAAGGGAAAATGATTTCTTGTTCCTCAAACCATGCGATAGAGCAATCTCCGGCATCTACAAGGTTTTGAGGTGTTGAACCGTATAACAAATTGGTCAAGGCGACCACTGGGAAGTTTTTAGGGTGAATACGTAAAGTACCGTCTGACTTTGTACGTACACGTTGCTGTTCGGTGTTTGTTGTTGCACCGATGATTTGGTTGCAGTATTGGTCCATCCATGACGATGCACGGAGGATAGCGTTTGAAAGTTCAGCATCCTGGGCGGCTTGGTTGCCACCTACGACAAGGTTGCCGTAATCGAGGGCGGTAGGTGCGTTTTTGAACTCAGTTAGCGTCAAATACGGTGCGGTCATCTGACGTGTGATTGGGCTGATTCCATTAGCCATTGTCTTTACCGCACTTTCCACAAATTTTGAATAGGCTTGCAAACCCACATGAGCAAGGGAAGCCCTTTACTCTTACTGCACTGAAAGATGAGGCTTCAAAGAAACCTTCAGCCTTAGCCTGAGCCGCATGGCTTTTGTTTTCAATGTTTATGAAACCTTTAGCATCTGCGTTGTAAGCCTTGGTGCCTTTTTCAGTTTTTACGTCAATACCTCTGACCCCTGAAGGTCCTACAAGTTTTGCCATTTTAGCCTTTCCTTTGTTTGTGAGAGGAGGTGAGCAGAATCGAAATCCTGCTCACCCCCTTTCGTTTCAATCAGTTATTACGCTGACTTGATACCAGTCACGATACCGTTCCACGCTGGTGCGTATCCAACAAATCCACCACGGAAGTAGGTAGAGAAGTCGTATGAGAACTGTGTGACAGGCCACTGCATACCCATGTAGTCCTGTACGTTCACAACTGACCAAACATCAGACACCTCGGTGTCAGGAATTGGTAGTGAGTATGAAAGTACTGGAGCAACACCCTGTGGTAGCCATGGGTGAACGGTTAGGTCCACCATCTTGCCAGTGATTTCGTTGTATAGCGCACCGATAGTTGCACCACCAACGTAGTCACCACGCTCAGTCTGAGTTAGGTTCAAACGGTAGTTTGCGGTTGAACCATTCTTGATTGAGTCTGACAACTGCTTACGGTCTGAACCATTCAAGAAAATCTCGTCTGGGTCAGCCTTCACTGAGTCGTACATGCCTGAGAACACGTTCTGGAACTCTACACCTGGGTTAGATGTTGAGAATGTTGCGTTGATTTTGTTTACGTATCCACCGTTAGCAATAATCTGAGGGATGATACCGTCATAACCAGTTGCGTACGCTGAAGTGTCACCTGTGATGGTTGACGCTAGGGTACCTGTGGTGTTGAACACTAGGTTGTCACCTGTGGTTGTAGTTGAGGTTGGACCCTGCAAGGTTGCAGTGGTTCCTGAAATACGACCTACGTAGTGAGCGTTAGCGGCACCAGTTGAAGTACCTACGTAAACCTTGTAGCCAAGCGCACCTGAAACAGATGAAACAGTGATGTTAATCAACTGTGCAGTGGTTGCCTGAGATACAACGGTTGATAGTACAGATTCACCAAACGCACCTGCGTCTGAAGTCACGTATACGTAGTAGGTAGCGTTTGCTAGAGCAACCTGACCAGTTCCCGCTGAAGCGGCGGCTAGAGTCACGGTTGGAGCGGCAAGCGCACCTGATAGACCTGATGCAGTTCCACGGCTCATAAGAAGCATGCGCTCCTCCATAAGCATGGTTGCGTACAGGGTTGAAGTCGATGACAACTGGCGTAGGTCCTGGTAGCCAAGACCTGAGAAGTTAGCATCGAACGATACCTGGTCAGATAGTGAGTATGAGAAGTACGGGAAGATAGCGTCTTCAGCGGTGTACGAAATCTTTGGTCCACGCTCGTAAGCAATTGAACCGAAGGTGTTGGTAGTGGTTTCGGTGATACCTGGCCAGATGTTTCCCTGACCGCCGGTTCCTGTACCTGTGTATCCGGTGATGCGCTTGATGCGGTGTGATGTACCGACACCCTTCTTACGTGGCAACTTGTTGCGTAGTGGAGTAGGGCGAGGGGTTAGAAGTTTCGCTGGAGCCTCTAGGTCAAACGCTGCAAATGAGGTTGATAGAGGTGAGGTTAGCGAAATATCCTTAGCGATGTCAGCGGTCATCTGACGCTGTGCTACAAGTGCGCTGTTTAGTGCGCCAACTGCGTCAGCCGATAGTGACTTGTTCGCTACAAGTGCTTCCAACTGTGACTCTGGTGATGCGGCAGGTGCCTGGCCAGGTACGGTTGAAGCGTTTGCTAGTGACTTGTTTAGTTCACCAAGGTATTCCTGGTGACGTGATGCGGCTTCTGCTGGTGATACATCACCAAACAGGTCCGTTGCCTTTGCTGGTTGCATTTAGGCTGTTTCCTTTCGAGAGTTCGCTTTCGCTTCCAAATCAGCGGCAAGTTCACGGTATCCCTTAGCAAGTAAAGTGTCCTGTGTTGTGTTTGCAAACTGTCGGTAAGCGGCGGCTTTTTGGATTAGTTCGTTGTCAGTGGTTTCGGTTGACTTCAGGATTGAACGCTTAGGTCCACCTGCCACTGCCATCTTTTTTGCGGTTTCAAGTTCTGCCTCAAGGTTTGCCGCCTTCTGCTCTGCTTCAGCAAGTGAAGACTTCAGAAGTGTGAACTCAGCCTCTACGGACTCTTTTGCACTTGAAACTGCTTTTTCAAGGATTGATGAAATCTGTGACTCATCAAACTTGACATCTACGGTTGCAGACTTTTCTGCCTCGGCTTCGGTAGCGTCGGTGTCTGCATCTGCGGCTTTGTTGCACTTGCACATTTTGCCCATTTTGCCGCAATCGCCACATTTTTCGTCGTCTGCGAGAGTTGCAGACATTTCGATGGTTTCGCCAACCTCTGTCGGGTTGTTTTCACCAATTTCGCCTTCGTATTCTTCACCTTCGTACCAATCAAACAGGTGTTTGACTGATTCAAGTAGGTGAGTCAAAGACATGACCTCATTGTGACCAAGGTTCGCTTGCTCATCGGCTTCAGATGCAATTAGGGCAGATAGCGCACGTTTTGCATCATCGAATAGGGTTTGGTCAAACTTTTTTAGAGTTGCCTGAAGCGACTTTACGGCTTCGATTGCCTCGTCGGTAGCAACTTCCTCAATTGCTGTTTCTTCCGCAGGTGCTTCCTCGGTTGCTGGAGCATCTGCTACAACTTCCTCTGCCACTGGGGTTTCTTCAACCGCTGGAGCATCTGCAAGGGCTTCTGCCGCCGCAATTACTTCCTCCGGTGCCGATTTGAAAACATCCGCAGGTGTAGGGATGCTTATTTGTTCTACTGCCATTAGTTCTCCTCCGTCAGCCGCCTTAGCCAGCATCAGTTTTGCGTTAGGGTTTGCAGGTCGGTCAACAATAGACACTTCAATGATTTGTCCGTCTACGATGCGGCCACCTGCGGCTTTTGTGTCACGAACGACACGTGGGCCTCGAATACCAATCGAGAAACCCTTTAGTACGCCTGTTTCAACCTTTTTGACTGATACAGGGTCGACAACAAGTGCAGTGATGTAGTGACCATCTGCCTTTTCCTCGTAGTCGGTTGCTACACCAGCGGCGATGCTGGAGTGTTGTTCACGAATGTTGCCACCCGTGGTGAACCAATCTGGCATGGCTTTCTTTAGCCAGTCTGAGTCACAAATCTGTTGGTCGATGTCGATTGAGTCATCGGTTGCTTTGCCGTAAACCTTTAGGGTGCCGTCAGATTGTTTCTCTGATTTGAGAATTGCGGCATACGAATATGCAAGGTCTAGTGTCATGCTTTTTTCCTTAGCGTTGTGTTCATCATTTATCTTATTGGCCCATGCACGGCCTGAGTCGCCGCCCCATAGTAGCCAAGCGATATAACCGGCACTGTCTTTGCCCCAGCCTTCGCCTTTTTTGTCTACTTCGTGCCTTGCAAAATAAGACACCATTCTTTTGATTGTTTCAATTGACAAGGATTTGCCATTTGATAAATCTCTGGCTCTGGCAACGCCTACTTCTGTGCCACCACGGTTGTATTTTTGGCGTAGTTCTAGTCCACGCTTGGCGTTATTTCTAACGCTTTGCGGAGGAACAAAACCGTCTGCCATTTGTTTTCCTTATCCTGAGTAAACGGCTGAAATTGCGCCTGTGGCTGATGCGGCGGCTGATATGCCCCACAAAACATCTCCACCTTTTAGCCAAATTTGAAGGCTTGTGCCGTTAGCGATTGAGTTTCCACGGGTCACACCTGAAGTTGCCACGTCTGCGTCACCAACAAAAATTGCGGCTGAGTGTCCGTTGTAAATTTGAACGGCAACGTATTCTGTGCCATAAGGAATTTGCACTAGTGGTGTTGCTGTGGTTTTTGTTTCTGTGTTTAAGTGGATTACGGCCATTTGTTATTTCTCCTATTTGGTAGGTCAATAACATACTATCCGTGTGTTCCCCAAAACTACTGTTCTACGGATTCGGATGGCATTACAACTTCTAACGGTGTCACTACTTCCCAATACCCTCTGGCTACAATTGAATCGACTAATTGGGTTGGGTAATTAGTGCCGTCTGCCATAGACACGTGGCCATAAGCCCTGCCGTTTTTTTCGTAATCGAAAATAAGGTCATCTCCGTCACGTGAGTATAAAACTGTCATTCTTTAGCCTCCACTGGTATATCTAATCCGTTGTTTTTTATGAGCGTTTTTACTTGTTCTACTTTGCTGGCAGGTGCGTAAACTTTTGCTATGTCTGTGACTTTCAGCCCGCCGTGGATTTGAGTTTCAACATAAGATGCCGATACGTTTCCACTAAACCCTACCGATGCTCCCAAGGTTGAAAATCCGTTAGTAGTCAAAATGTCATCGGTCATAGGTGAGTCAACTGAATAGGCAAACCCTTGACGTGATAATGAGTCACCAACCATGTAAGTGGTGCGGCTACGAACATCAGATTTCATAACTACTCTTAAATCTCCGTATTGATTTACTTGAACACTATTTATTGACGAAATCCCATTCCACGATAAATCACTGCCGTTGCTTGCGTTATCGGTCATGTAGCCATAGATAGGGCGGTCTGCGCCTTTAGTGTTCATTGGCACATCTAGCGATGCAGATTCCCAATCTCTGCGGTAATTTTCGCTTAGAGTGCCGCCAGAAGTTTTAGTTTCAAATTGATTCTTAAATTCTCCATCTTTGAGAACTTGCTCAAAATTACCAGTCCTGACTGCTACGGTCACTTGACCCTCTTGAACTAAAGTATTTAGTCGTTTTTTACCAGCGTCATAATTCTTCTGATAAACGGCTCTTTCTTCAGGGGAAAGGTCTTTGAGCAAAGACTCATTGAATTTTTGCTCCGACAACGCTCCAAAATACATTTGCGCTCTGCCGGTATCTGCAATAGCCAAACGAGTGGCCTCTGATAAAGGCATACCCTCGGCTTCGTATTTGTTAGCCAAAATCATTTGAACGTTTGTATTGTTTAATTGGGCGGCAATTTTGTTAGGGTCGCCGTTAGGGTCCATAGTTTGAAGCACTTGAGTATTGCGACCATCAGAAACTGCCAATTGGCCACTTGGACCTATCAAGGTGTTTATATCTTCAATAGTTTTTAGTGATTTGGCTTTGATTGACGCAGGAGTTTGGCTAGGGGTCCCGACACCACCCGATGTCCAACGGCCATGTGCGTCACGAGCCTGACTATTTGAAAACTTAAATTGGTCAAGGTCAATGTACGGTGACAAGGCACACCGACAATTAGGGTGAGCAGGAGGCTCAGTGATGTTGTCACCTTGCACATTCTTGAACACGGCTTCACCTGGGGTCACGGGTCCAAGCGCACCATTACCCGCACATGTGTTGCACGGCTCCAATGCCAACCAACGCATCTTAGCCAAACCAAACTCTTGATAAGTTTCACGAGTCGAAACCGACATGGCTGAAGCCATCGAAGTGTTAGCAATAGTTAGCGCACGTTCAGGGTCGCCAACAACTGTTTCCAAAACTTTGCCCAGCATCGTATCGGATGCACCTGACATAAGAGCATCGGCTAGATGTGTACCAATACGGTTTAGTAGCGTGTTAGTCAAACCTTGTAGGTCTAAGCCACGGCGTTGCAACAAACCTTTCAGCCCACCTGGGGGTGCGGCTAGTAAAGCACCTGGGTTCATGCCTGGTACCCAGTTATCCCAGTCGATGTTTAGCAGGGAGTTCAACGCTTCATCGGTTGGTGCGGCTTTGTTTAGTTTCGCATGAGCATACGCAGACGTAGCAACATCTTTACCAAATAACCAACCGATTGCATACAGGATGCCAAGGCCTTTGTTTAGTTCGGTGTTGTCAACTTTGATTTGAACTTTCGCCCACGCACGGGCTTCAGCGGTTGTGACCTCTGCGCCTTTAGGGTACGAAAGGTTCCACTGTCGAATAATCTCATCGATGTCAACTTGCGCTCGGATAGAGTCACGGATAGGGCCAGCCATCTTTGCTGACTCACGCAATAAGGCACCATCGACCTCATGCCAAAACATCATGCTAGGTACCGTTCAGCGTACATGCGTGCGCTGTCCAAATCCCCTGCCTTTACAAACTTGTTTAGCACCTCGCCGTAAATTTCATCCACGTGAACAAACTCAAATGGGCGGTTAGGTGACTTTGATAGGAACTTGATGAAAGTTTTTACTTCGTCACGGGCAATAGATTTCTTTACCGATTTATCCGGTGCAGGTATTTGAACATCCGGAGCCTCAAAAGGTACTTCTACGGTCCAACCCTTTGCGATGTACTCAGCGACCTCAATTTCAATCTCATCCCAGTCTTGACTCAATTCCTTGGTCAAGGTGATTGGGCTAAGTTCCTTCGGTACTTTGCTCAGAATTGCCGCATAGATGCGACTAAGTTGTGCGGCGGTTGCCATGTGCTACTCCCCCTTTGCTAAGAATGAACTGTAAGCGGTGTCATCCACCACTGTCAGTTTACCATTTTTGGCCGTTGCAATAATGGTAGGTTCGGTCAAGTTATCAAACAATTTCACGGTATCAAAAGTCTTAGCGACATACGGGAAAACTCTTGAAACGTCTGCGTGGGCGTTAGTCAAGTATTTACGTGGGACTACACGGCCAGTTCGTTCGGCACGGGCAGTTGCACGTTCAATAGCGACCTTTGTTGGAATGGTTGCATACACTGCAACGGTCTTGTAGCCAGCCTTCTTAGCGGCTAGGACCTTCTTACCAACACCTGATTCGCCTGAGTCACCAACACCATCAAGTACGACGCTTCGGCTTGTTTCAAATCCTGCGGCTTGTACTCGTTTAGCGATGTAAGACGATTCTTCATGTGTGTATCCTGCGGCACGTGGGTCTTTCATCGCAACCATGGTGCGGTATTCAGGTAGTTTCTCTTTGAATAGGTCTGCGTTGACTTCTACGGCTCCGTGAACGTTGCCTTTGTCATCTACTGGGATGCCTGTTTTGCCTGTGCCAAGCATTGTTGACTTACCGGATGCTGGTCCACCGCCAAGCATGTAATAGGTTGGGTTTGCTTGAACGGGTGCATCTAGCATGGCATCTTCAACCATTTTGTCGTGCAACGCTTGACGTTCATCGGTGAATACTGGTCGGCCATCTTCTGTGCGACCTACAAGGTAAGCACCTGCGGAAGATTTCTTTAGGGCAATAAAGTCTTCCTTGGATACACTTACGTCACCGCTACCGATGCGGGCTACGGTGTCGTTGCCGATAATTGGGACATCGTTGTCATACCAATTGCTGTACGAACCAAACCGGCCTCGTTTGTCACGTGGCTGATTCGGACTGTACTTGTCTAGGTCAGTGTCAACTAACCCAGTAATTCCTTCGCTAACTGTTCCACTACTTTGTCCTGCTCCTCCGCCGACAACTCGTAGTACTCCGAAGGCACCTTTACGAATAACGGTTCCCGCTCCGTAAATTTGGTCTGGGTTTGCGCTTGTTCCTGGCTCTGCGTTGGCTCCACCAGTTCCTCCTGTTCCTATTTCCTTGCTACCGACAACATCCCAAATAGCCACCTGGTCACGGCGTGTGCCAAGTTCGGTTGCGATGCGTTTAGACGCTACGTTGTCTGATAGTTCCAAATAAAGTTTACCAGTATTTGAGTCTTTCCAACCGCCAATGTATAGGGTTGGGTCTTCAGCGAAGCGTTGTTTGTTTTGGGCCATGAAATCTTTTAGGCCTTGTTTGGTTGTTTCTAAATCGGGTGCGTCTAGTACGACACCACCTTCAGGTCGGGCGACCATGTAGCCACGGGTAGGGGTCGCAAAGTCCACTGCACGGACACTGAAGCCCGCTTCGGCTTGAGATGCAAGATTACCTACGGCTGAACCAAAACGGCCCTTCGGGTCACGTGGCTGGTTAGGGTCGTATTTAGTAATCTCCCCAGATGCTAGGTTTGATGCGCTCGATGCGCCAAGTGCTTTTTTTGCGTCATCAACGGCTTCAGCCTCTTGCACTCCATCTACTGAGCCAGATTCTTCTGGGGTTTCGACCTCTTGAGGTAATGCAACTGCATTACCATCGGCAGGGGCGGCGTTAGGGTCAGCAATAGGGACAAGGCCTTCATCGGTCACAAAGAAAACACCGGCTGAAGTCACAATCATTGGCTGGTCAGCCTCCGGTGCTTCAATCAGTGGCAATCCTTCACGTGAACGTGCCTCGTTTAGAGTTAGTCCACCATTCTTGCGTTTGATGTCAACCTCTGCGGCCAATCCAGCAGAATCGGTGCGGCCTGAAGGTGCGAATTGGAATTCCAACTCACGTGGCATGCCAAGGAATACGTAAGACAAGTTGGACAACATACGTGCAGTCCAGTTAGCCAACGGCATGACACCAATAACTTCAGATGATTCGGCCTGGCCCGCTTGGAAACTTGCCCCGCCCAATCCGGTTTTAGGAGCGAACCCAATTTCGGTAGGTAAAACACCGAAGTGACCACAAATTGAGTTGACCAAGTATTCGTCTAGTACGTCTTTGAACTTCTCACCGTAGCCATCGAACTGTACAGGCTCCAAACCTGTAGGTAGGATTCTGGCACGTTTACGCTGGGCGGTGTCACCTGCAAGGTCGTCGTTGAAAACATTTTCATACGCTTTGAGTAGGTCAGGGTTGTTTCCGAAATCTGCGGTAGATGTGAATAGCAACTCTGGTAGAACACCGTCGGTGTATTCGGCTCGTAGCCATTGTTGGCGACGTAGGTAAATGTCTGCGAGTGTTAGTGAGCGTTCTACTGGGCTGAAGCCGTACACGGTGTTTGTGCGACGGTTGCGAACCATGTACTGCAATTCGTCTGATAGGAACTCGCCATCGGCTTCTTCAGTTTCTACTGGGGCTGAGAACTCTGAGCGTGGGAAGCCGTAAAGGATTTGCTGGTAAGCGGCGTTTGGAGGTGTTGGTCGCATACCACGGTCATCAATAAGTGGTTTGATTGTTGAACCGTCTAGGATTTGTAGGCCAAGGATTTCTCCGCCTACGGTTGCCTGTGGCCAAACGGCCCATGCGTCTAGCACCAAAACTTCTTCTAGTGCCATGTTTAGCCAGTCAGCGAATACTAAACCGTTTGATACGTCAGGTTGTTTCCAGAATTGACGCATACGGTTGATTTCATCGTTGAACTTGTCTTTAGCGATTTGCATGGCTCGAAGGTTTGAGCGTTCGCCTGTTTCGGCCATAACTTTTTCAACTGCATCTTCACCAAGTACGATGTCCCAGTCAAGGCCAACCATTTTTTGTTTGATGACTTCGATGCAACGGCGCAGGATGTCAATTTGGTCAGCGGATGAGCGTAGCGTCTGAAAAGGGATTAGACGTGTTGGTGTGATGTTGATGTTTTGTGCTACTTGGAACTCGTAGCGGCGTGGGTCAGGTCGACCATCTGGGCGTACAGGGTTGATGGCTCCAGGTAGGAGTGGGTTGCCTGGGGCGAAAGGTACGTTTGCTAGGTTGGCTTCACGTGGTAGGCCTACGGTGTTGCCGTATTGGTTTTGTTGGTTGGTTTGCCATGACTCGATAGGAGTGGCAGTTGGTGAAGCCTTTGTGATTGCAACCGCTAGTCGGTCAATTGCTTTGTCGAAAATTCCCATACCTAAATCCTATGCTCCCAGTGGTTGATGACATGATGGGCAAGTTGTCGCAGTTTTAGGTGCTGGCATCCTGCATGACATACAAAATTTCGCTAAAGCCGCTAGTCCCATAATAGCCGACTGTCCCTCCATAAGTTCGTGTACTGCCCAAACCATCGCATCTAAGTGGTCGGGTGATAAATCGCTGTCAGGTGTGAAGGTACACATTTGGTCTTCTAGTACCTCGAAGCCTCCGACCATGTGTAAGCGGAATTGTTCGCTGAGTGCGGCGATTGGTTCGGCTCGTACTAACTTGCCACGTGTTGCAGTCACTTTGCGATAAGCGATTGATGGGTCGACTTGTCTGAGTAGTAGTTCAATCATGTCGCCGCCGTTGTTTGTTTCACCTACGATGCGGTTGGCTTTGTGTCGATGGTAAGCGTCTACGGCCATCCTTGCCCATTGTTGTGGGCTTCCTCGCATGGATAGGTCTTCTAGCACGTAGTAGTGGCCGTCTGAGGATACTCCTGCGACTACGATGCCTGTTTCGTCTGAGTCTTCGGATGATGTGACGGCTGGGTCGATTGCTACAACGATGCGGGTTAGTGGTGGTAGTTCATCGGGTTTGATGCGTGAGGTTTCAATCATTTCACGTGTCCATAAAGCACCTGGGGTATCTTCTAGGATTTCGCCGTAAATCTCTTGGCGGCCTAGACGTGTGCCTTCGTACGATAGGCGTAGTTCCTCTAGGAATGATGGTGCTAGGTTGGCGGCGTTTTCGTAGGTGCTTCCGGATACGGTGATGGTTGTGTCTTTCTCAATTAGTTTCTTGAGAATTTTTAACGGTCTTGGTGTTGTTGTGATTAGGGTTTGTGGGAATGGGCCTAGACGTGCGCCCATGACGTAGTTGTCCCAAACCTCGAAGTTGTTGAATGATGCGAACTCGTCACACCATCCTCCCCAGAATTGTGGTCCACGTAGGCGGTCTGGTTCCTCGGATGAGAATAGTTTGAGGCGTGAGCCGTTGGTTAGGAAGATTTCACCGTTTGAGCGGTTGTAGTTTTTGAGTACGCCGTATTCTTTGAGTACGTTGACTACACCTGATTCTCCTTCGGCGCATGTGTCACGTGCGTCGGCAAAGGTTTTGGCGATGATGGCCCAGCGTGAGTTTGGGTTTTTGATTGCCTTTTCAGCCAACCATTCTGCGGCCATTTTGGTTTTACCAAATCCACGGCCTGAGCGTACTAGGTACACCTGCCATGTGTAATCGTCAGGCGGTAGTTGGTTTGGCCTCGCTTGGAGTTTCCTCCACTTGACCATTCTCGCCGCTATCAGGCTCATTGTCCGGTTCGTCGATTGTTGGTTCGTCGATGGTTGGTTGTTCGGCTGATTCGAGGAGTTTGACGAGTCTTGCAACTTCACTGTCGATTCCGTCTGCGTCATAACTGATTACCTCTACTTGTTGTCTGATTGGTTGGTCGATGCCTAATAGTTTGGCTCGACGTTCCATGATTCGTAGCACTTGCATACCTGCGGGTACGTCGCCCATCATGGCTTGTCGCCAGTAGGCACCTTGGAGCATGTCGAGGCGTTCGGTTTCCATGTCCCTGATTGCGTCTATGTCTTCCTTGACGATGCGGGCGGATGCTCTCATGTAGGCGGCGTGTGCGCCTGATGGGTCGGCGTATCCTACGGCTTGGGCGATTGTGTCCCAGGTCATTCCTTCACGGCGTAAAGCAACTACCTGTGCCTCTTTTTCGAGGACTTCAGGTTTTGGTGCCTGTCCTTTTGGTCTAGCCATGGTTTGATTGTAAACCTGTTCTATCTTTTATTGTGTTTATTTACGAGTTCAATAATTACTACGATTAGGCCGAGTCCTAGCGTGGTCATGAACCATCCGATTAGGTGTTGTAGGTCTGGGATTAGGTCGCTCATTTGGTGTGTGCTTTCTCGCCCATTAGGTAGTTGTTTAGGGATTTGATTTTGTCTAGGCGGAAGCCTGACCAGGTTTTGATGTCGGTTGTGACGATTGGGGCTTGTAGGAATCCTTGGGTTTTGAATAGTTCTAGTGCGGTTGGGTTTTCCTCAAGGCTTTTTTCTTCGTAGTTGATGCCTAGTTTGTCGAATTGTTTTTTGGTCATCATGCACTGTACGCAGTTTTGGGTTGTCCAAACGGTGATGGTCATTTCTGTTCCTTGAGTGTTTGTTTCCATGTTTGTTTCTCTAATCTTTCGCATTTGTTGTCGAGTAGCCACCATGCCAGTTTTGGGGTCATGAATGGGTGTCGCCATTTTATCTTTGCGTTGCAGTCGAAACAGACGATTTCCATGTGGGATAGGAAGCGGAAGCGGGTTAGGTAATAAAGTTTGGAACGGGTGTTTGTGTTTAGGTAGTCGTTATCCACATTCATTTTGTGTTCTCCCTGATTAGTGTGACTACTTGCAGGTAGTAGTTTGAGTCTTTCCATTGGTTTGCTTTGACGAGTTCGGCGTATTTGTCTGTTAGTAGTGCGATGATGCGGTTGCGTTCGGCTATTACGCCTGAGTCAAATGCGATGTTTACAAATGATGCGGGTTTAGCGTTTTCAGGCATTTTTGCCTTCATCTCTCCAGTCAAGTCCGTGGAGTGGTTTTCCTGTGTGCATGTCAAGCCATGCGGTTTGGGCTTCATCCCACCAGATGACTTGGTAGTATTCGAGGATTTTGAGTAGGCGTTGTTGTTCTTTGCGTACGCCTGTTCGGAATCCCATTTGCCACCATGCTTTGTTTTGTTGGCGTGGTGTGCCGTCTGTTAGTTTCTGTTCGATGCGTTGTTGCCATTGGTCGTGTGTTTCGTATCCAACACGGTCAGTTGTCAATAACATTTCGGCCCCCCGATGTTTTTAGAACGGTGTTTCGATTGCGGTTTGTACTGGGGTTGCTACGGCTTCCCAGTCTGCGGGTGCCTCGAAGTTAGCAGGTGCAGGGTTTTTTGCTGGCACGATTGCTACGGTGTCTGCGTTGATGAATAGTGAAGTGTTTTCGCTACCGTCATCTTTTGTGTAGGTTTTTTGGACCAGTTGGCCGGTGACGAGTACGTGTGCGCCTTTGTCGAATAGCATTTCTGGGAGTGAACCCCATGCTGATACGGTAAACCAGATTGTTTCGCCGTCTACGTATTCGCCGTCTTTTTTGATGCGTGGTGTTGACGCTAGTGGGAATGTTGTGACGGTTTTGCCGCCTTGGGTTGTGCGCTGGTTTGCTTGTCTTCCGATGTGGCCGTTGACTGTGATTGTTGCAGTTGCCATGTTTTGCCTTCCTTTTGTTCTAGTTTTAGTTTAGTGGTATTCGTTTGCGTGAGTTGTTTTTTCTCATACGTTTGCGATGTTCAGGTGTTAGGCCGCCCCAAACCCCAAATTCTTCGTTGTTTTCTATTGCGAGTGCGGCGCATTTGAGTATGAGGGGACATTCGTGGCATAAGTCGACTGCTATCTTTTGGCCACGGGCTGATTGGTCAAACCACATGTCAGGTTCTATCAGTTGCCCTTCCCAAACGGTTTGAGCGCAGATGGCTTCCGTTTCGGGTGGTGGTGCATCGTTTGGTTCCTGATTGTAGTTGTGTTGTGCCATGGGTTCCCCTAATACTTGATGGTCAGTTCGATTGCGTTTTTGGTGCCGTATTTCTTGTGGCCAATCCAATCGGTGACTTGAGCATCATCGACCCAGATGTTTATTGCCTGGGTGATTGCATCCCATAAATACCTTTGGGCTTTATCGCCATCGGGTTTCACGGTGTGATGTTCTCGTGTGACTGTTGTACCTCTCTCATAGTAGAACGTCATTTCGATAGATACGGGTATTGACTTGTCAGGAATCACCCAGGCGTGTCGTTTGGCTTCGTAGGCCAGTATTGCGCTGAGTGATTGCCTGGCAGTCTTTAGCCCTTTTACTGATTCGACTTGCACGATGCGGCCCGTGTGTCGGTGGATGTAAGCATTTTTGGAACCCTGCGGTAATGCTTTATGTCCGTCAAGCCTTAGTGTTAGCGTTGGCATTTAGTCGCTCAATTAGTGCTTGTCGTTCTTCTGGCGTTAGTTGCTCCAGTAGTTTTTTGGCTTTGTTTTTGATGCGGCGTTCTAGGTTGCGACGTTTGCTCATTTTGTTAGTACCAACTGTGAATGATTGCAATTACGTCACGTGAGTGAATGACATCAATTGCATCGGATGCTTCTGGGCCGTATTGAATTGTTTGTCTAGCGTGTTTGTTGAACAAAATAACATCGTTTGGGCTTACTTCTAATGGCACACGTTCTCCGTCTGCGGTTAGGATGCCTGAGCCTACTGATACAACGGTTGCAATTAGTGGTTTATCTTGTGCTGATTCGGGGATGTATAAACCTGATGTTGCGGTTTCTACTTCGTGTACGTTGATGATGATGCGGTCTTCTAGTGGCTCGATGTTCATTCTGTTTCCATTTCTTTTTTGATTAGTGCGGCAGTGTTTTCAATTGATTTGCTTATGCGGGTTAGTTCGTCTTTGATTACGGCTAGTCCCATGGATTCGATGTCTAGGCGTTCGGATAGGCGGCCCATTAGTTCCATTAGTTGTCCGTAGTTCATTTCAGTCATTGTTAGCCTTTCAGTACTTTGATTGCACGTGCGGCACCTGGTAGACGCTTGATGTAGCCTTTGTCTTCTAGCGCATCGAGGTGATGTTTTACGGTTGATGGTGATGCCAAGATGAAGCGTTCACCGATTTCACGAATTGATGGTGCGTATCCGTTTGATTCCTGATAGCGGCGAATGTACGACACTATTTCCAGTTGTTTTTCTGATGCGGGTTTTGTCATTTAGTTTCCTGTTCTCTCGTCTTCCATGTAGTCACATCGACATCCACGGTCTGAATCACACGTTTGGCATCCTCTTTGGGGTTCTTCGTCTTCGTGGTTTTCGTCATAAAACTCACCTGCTTTTTCTAGCCATACGAGAAATTGGTTTATTGATTGCTGGTTTGTTTTAGCCATTTGTTTTTCCCTTGATAAGTGCATCCATAAGTTCTTCAATGGAAATACTCTTAGCATCCCTTGACATATACGCACTAAAACCATTCAAGTGATAAGTGGTTTTATCGTGCCGAAATGAAATGCTTTCTAATTTCCCCAGAATTTCTTGCTTTATGCGTTGCTCAGCGTGCCTCACGCCCAACTGAAACTCAGACACCCCACAACACTCGCAAGGTTCAGTGAACTCTTTAGGTGGGTTGTTGATGATGTTGTAAATGTGTGTATCTGTGTTGCTGTTATTTGTGCTCATCTGTTTCTCCCTCTATTTCGCAAGGCTCAACCCAATTACAGTTGTTGCAGTATTCGTGGCGTGTTCCACAATCACAGGGCGAACCAAATACATCTATCTCGTGAGTGTGCTTGTTCTGTCCCTTGATAAGTTCGATTAGTTCGCAACCTATACAATCTTGTTGGTGATAGCGGCTTGCTGGTTTTCCCATTAGTGCAATACCAAGATAAATTCCGTGCCATTTATCATCTTCTATCAATTTGATAATGCGTTCCTCAGCACCTTTCCAGCCCTCTAAAAAGCGTTCATTGCCAAATTCAACAACTTTTGCATTTACCAATTCAGTAATATTTAGTTCACTCATTTGTTTCTCCCTTGATAAGTTCGATGGCTCTGTTTATTGCACCCTGCTCACTCCATAGTTCTTTTTTGCATTGTTCTTCAAGCAACTTGATAATGCGTTGCCTTTCATCAAGAGTGCCGCAAAAAATGCCAGAGTCGTAAATGTCTTTATCGTGTTCATTCATTTTTTATCTCCCTTAATGATGTAAGTTTTTGGGCCTTGCTGTGAGTTAATGTATTCCCTAGCCGCATTGAGAAAGCCATCAATAATTGACTCTTCTCGTTCATTAGTTGCACTTATGGCATTGAACATGCGGAGATAATCTAGTAAGTTTGCCGTTTCATTTGCAATAACGCAGACAATACAAACATCTTCTTTATGCACTATGTCATGTCCACAGAGCATAGGTATACCAAATTCACTCATTTGTTCTCTTCTTTGATTAGAGCAATGCGGTTTTCAATTGCAGCACATACCTTACAATTTGCACTGTCTTTGTAAAAGCAATACATACGGTTCATTACTTCTCTCCCTTGATAAGAGATTCTGCTAGGTTTAATCCATCCCTAAGTGACCAAGCCCCGCCCTCTTCGTAGTAAGGGCCCTGTACGCTATTTAGCAGTTTAATGATGCGTTGCTCGGTATCTGCGATTGCTTTAGCCACTAACTGCTCATTCAGCCTGTCCAACTGTTCTTGCATACAGGAGTCGCAGGAACACTCAAGGTCTTCTGGGTTGTGCTTGTTGCAGTTGCACTGAACAACCTGATTGATGATTTTGGTCACTTCTGTGAGTTTGTAGTTATTTGTGGTCATTTTGTTTCTCCCTTATCTTTATTTACTTGACGGAAATTGTTGTGTAAGGATTTCCACGTTTCATTGGAACCTCTCCTAATAGTTTTTTGATTTCATCTGCATCTAGGCTTGCTTTACCAGCAGACTCAGACCATGACACGGTAATACCCTCGAAAGTCACGCCGTTGTAGCCTTCAAGGGCGGCTTTAGCGGCTTCTTTTACGGCTTTAGCGGCGTTTTCTTGCGCTAATGCTTCTTTGTAATCTTTAGCCGCTTTAGATGCAATTGCATCCGTAATTGGTTGACGTGTTGCGCCTTTGACGTTCACGATGCCCTGGCAAAGTGAGCCATAAAAATCGCAATAGTCTTTGCAAAATGTCACTGGGTCACGCTCAGGTTCAGGTGCCTCAGTTAGTAATTCAACCTCGGCCAACCAAGCCAACGCTTCTAAAGCAATTGATTCGTCATACGGTTCAATCCAAGTGTCAACCAAATCATTTTCTGTACCGTCACGGGGAATACCAAACAACTGCACATTTTCCACTTCTAACCCGTGCTGAATACAAATGTAGGCATAAGTGTGGACTTGGTAGCGTTGCTGTAGTTTGCCAAAATACGGGATGCCTGAAAGTTTGATTGTTTTCCAGTCCGTAATGGTTTTAGATACTGGGTCGTAAAAGTCGATAGTGGCAGGTGGCAAACCATTAGAGGCTTCAAAACGCTTTTCAAGTAAAACACCTGAATCAACTAAGCCCTTATCGATTGCTTTTTTGAATGAACGTTCAATCTCGTTGTGAATGGCTGTACCCATCCATGCGGCTAGGCGTAGTGTTTCGTTTGTTTTTTCTGCGCCTTGTAATTGGTGCCAGACTTGTCTTTTACATCCGCCAAGTTGTGATACGCCGATTTCCGTTTGTTTTGAACGGTCACGGTCATTGTCTGCATCAATAATGACTTTGAGAAATGTTGCTTTATCCATTAGGAGCCTTCCTTTGTTATTGAGTGTAGCACGAATGTTCGGTTAGCGTGAGTAGCGTTCGTACTCTGCCCAGGTTTCACGGCGGTCATGAATTGGTATTGCGTTGTAAGTTCCAGCGGCCTGACTGAATCGGCTGTCGCATGAACTGGCAAAAGTTCCACCACTCATTTGCACACCGTCACTGTACTCGTCGGCAGGGACAATAATTTTTGAACCTGCGGTGTGACCGTCTTTGATGACTGCCGCTGGGTAATCTTCGCTTGGGTTGAATGGACCTTCAACGTTAGTGATGGTCACGCCTTTTTTGCCATAAAACACATTTAGTTCGCAATCGTAATCGCTACGGTAGATGCTTACGTGTAATCCCATTTTCTTATTCCCCTATCTTTGATGAAACGTACAATACGTTGTTTTTGATTTCGCACTGAAATCCCACGGCACTAATGGCCTCTGCATAATTCTTGACGCTAAGTTTGCGTTCCCCGTTGTACCCGTCACTGTTTGCGTATCGAATAACAACAAGGCGGCCATTGTTGTCGATGTAAACTTGAACACCGTCAACGTATCGAATCCATTGACGGCCCTGGGTGTTATTGAACTTTAGCGCACGTGCTTTTTTAGCACCAAGGTTTTTTAGAACCTCAATTGCTTCTTTGAACTCTGACATTTCATTCCCCATTTCCGAGGGCCTGTCCCTCACAACTAAATAGTAGCACAGATGTTCTAGGTAATGTCAAATCCAAACACAACCGTGTCACCAAATTCTTTATCAGCCAGAAGGGTTGTGGGCAGGGTGCAGAGAACGGCTTAGTAGCAAGCCGCTCAAGCAAACCAGCCATATAGGGAGTGGTATAGGGATTGAGTGGGGGCCAAAAGACCCAGGTGCGCCGAAATGTCCCTGTACCTTGGATACGCCAAGCCGTGTTGTCATAAGGCACTGCCCGAAAGCCCAGGGGTTTCACCTGCTCGATTCATGACAAATACAGAAACTCACTTATTCTCTGCAATAGCAAAGGCAGGTCTTTCCCACGCTCGTCAACCCAATGCTCATTATTTCGGGTATGCAAAACTGACGGCCTCTAACGCCCAGAACCGCCGCTAACTAAGCGAGCGTAGGTTGACTTTACTTCAGTCCAACGGCTTATGAGCCTCTGAAGATGATGCTATTTAGTTATTGAAATCTTTGGCAATTTAGCGTGAGTTAGAAACCCCTCACATGACCTACACCAATACCCATCGGCTTTAGCCAAGGCGTAGGCGGTTGCAACTAGCCAAATGCGACTATCCCTTGGATTTTTGATGTCAGCGGCCCTAAAACGCAACTGAGCAACATAAGGCTTTATCCAATCATGTCCCGAAAATCTTTTCGATTTATAGATAGTTCCCATGTCTATTTGTTTAGCGTGGTATTCAACTGGCACAAAATCGGGTTGTTTCAATTTGTTGTACAAAGGATTTTCACTAAGGATAGCCTTTGTTTCAGCCCTTTCAACGGCTCCACGGTTAGGAAAATGCTCAAAGGTTGAATAAGCAATTTCATGAAACCAATCTTTATCGGTTTTATGTTGACCTACTCGGCCAAAAAAATTATTAGAGATGCCCACATAAAGCAAACGGTCTTGAGCGTCAAAAAAACGGTATAAAACTTGGGGCGATGACGATTTATCGCTAGACTTTTCCATATCGAACCTTTCCGTTCGGTCACTCCCCAGGATGTTCTCACGCATCGCTGGGGATTTCATTTTGGCACATTTCAGCCAGTTGTCAAATACTAATCGTCTGCAAGTAGAAACACCAAAACATCTGGATTGTCACGCAAAACCATCAACAACGGCTCCTCATACAACCCAATAAAATAATGCTCCCATTCGTCATACGTGGTCGTCTTAGGCGGTTTATACGAACCACCAAACACAAACCTAACCGCATGTAAAAGTTCGTGTAGCAAAGTCACACGGCGAATTGAATTAGACATCTCAGCATCCAAAACAATAGTGTTGTCTTTATCTACCGTGTACCCATAAGTGCCATCTAAAAATTCAGAATTGTGTTTGCGCTTCTGCTCCGAGATTTCCCAAATTTGTGAGCCAATTTTTATCTTGCTAGGCAGTTTCATAATTCATCAATCTCTTTAGGCAAACGCATCTCAAACCAAAACAACACACGCCAAAACCAGCCAGGCGATTCAATAAACGCAATCCCAATAACAAGGCCAATCAAAAACAAAATCATTACCCACATCATGACTTACCAGCCCAACCCGAACCCATCCAACTAACAGGCGGCGCATCATACACACGGGTCATCTCAAGACCGCAGGTCAGGCAATGAGGGGCTTTCAACTCATCTTTCATAGATTGCTGAACATAAGAAAACATAGGCTTTTTATGGGCCGTGCATTTGAAAGTGTAAGTCATCGTTTTCTCCTACGGCCAAACAACTCAGACTGCAAAATCTTTATCTGTTCATCTGGAGTCAGCAAAATACCTGTACGGTACGAAATGCTAATGCGCTCAAATTCAATCTCAGGCACAATATGTTCAGGTTCAACACAATCAGCATTACCGCAACGCCTAAACCCAGGCATAAACGGTGTCCCTTGAATGTCTAACGGAATGTTTCTGTCCAAATCAAAATCCCCTTTATGCGGTTTGCATTTCCCTAAAACAGAATCAACTTTCTCGGCTGGCCTTGCACGGCAGGATGAACATAGTTGACTTGTATGTCTTTCGACACGTTTGGCTATCTGACCTGTCAGGTCTTCACAACCACAACGTAAACAAATCAACTTCATCCTTTCTAGTGGGTTGGAGGATACTCGAAATCCTCACACGGCGGGAAATGGGGGGACATTTGGGGAACCGTGTAAACCTATCAACCCTTGGTCAGTTTAGGGGTCTGACCTAGTTCCCGTCAAAGGGATAGAAAGATTCCAACGGAACCCTCCAACAACCTTCACTGGAACTAAACCACTCATCCCGTTGGCAAAGACTCACGGGGATGTGACCGTAAACCTCCACCTGGGAAAAATACTCATCTTCTAACACTTTAGCGGCCACGATGATGGCACCTTTGTTCACGTCTTTAGGCCAAACAGGTACGGCATCACGGGTACGGATGCAACGCACCTCAACCTTTTGGCCCACATCTGGATGGTCTTTACGGCGTGGATGCTCAGAATTTGGATACCACGGGAAAGTCCACGGTAGCGCATACAACTTTGACACCGCATACTCACACACGTTTGCACGAATGTTAGCCAACAACTCATGCTCCAAATAGCCCTTGGCTTTACCGTCTGCATAGTTAGGTCGGTCAACGCTTTCACGCTTGGCCAGCCATCGCTCAGACGCTACCAAGGTGCAAACACGAACCTCAGCCTCGCTTAGATTTACCAGTGTCAACTAACGAGTCCAATCGAATGTAGCCGTTCGGTGTGTAAATGTGAACGATGTCACCCAAATTGATTAGATGCAAAGTTTTATGTTCCTCGTGCATCATGCCAAGCAAAGCCATCTCAAGGTCAAAGATTCCTGCCTCACGGCCAGCGTTGAACGCTTCAGCAATTGCTTTACGGAATGTTTCATCCGCCAAATGCAGTGTCATGCCTTGGCTTCCAACTCAGATTGAATTGACTTAGCCAATTGCTTCAACTGCACCGTAGGCTTATCAACCTTGCTAATCCATTCCAAAACATTTTGGTACGCTTCTACACGCCCACGATACTCAGCCGATTTCTGAACCGAAGTAAACTTCGACCAACCTGCCTCAAACACTGGGGTTTTCATAACTCATAGCCTTCCTAATTCTGATACCCGTGACACCTTCACGGGCCAAATCATCAATCACTTGTTGCGCTGATTCACCTTGAACAAACCAATAGTGATTTTTCCACGTGACCCGATAGAACGCACCCGTCTTTTCAGGGATGGTTTCCAAAAGTGGAAATACTGATTTCTCATCCATCTCAATTCCCACAGCCACGGATACGGTCTTCCGCCTCGGTGCTTTCCCACTATCGTGGCCGTCTTTTATTCGAGGCCTTACCCAAAACATAAAGTAGAAACAACAAGCCGAAGATTCCTACGCCAATAGCCGCTAGGCCGCCAATAACATACAAAAACCCTGTCATTAGTTCGTTCACTTTGGTTCTCCCTTCTCATAGAGTTCAATAATTTTTTGTTCCACAACATCGAGGATGTCTAGTTGTGCTTGTTGACGAGCCTTGCCAAAATTAGCCAGGGTCGATGGTTGCCGTGCAATCTTTTTACGAAGCGTGTTGATGATTTTCAAAATCTCTTTCATTACTTTCCTTTAGCCGACCAAGCAATCAGCGGGATTCCAACAATTGCTACAAGCACCTTGGCACCAAACGGGTAAATGTCTTGTAAGGTCCAAAACCCGCCTAAAGCCAACCCGCCGCCTAACCCAATTAGAACTGCCTTGTACATGATTTACTCCTCCGGTACTTCGTTTGAACGGGACATGATTAGAGCCTGAAGGGTCACAATTTCGCCTAGCGAGTTGACCCATTCCTCAGTCAAGTGGTCTGCACATGTAGCCCAAATGTCACGCAACTGAGTCTTAGTCTTTGCTTCCGAGATTGCTTTTACAATTCGTGTGCGTTGTTCCTCGTTGTACGATTCGACCACGGTGGCCTCAATCATTGGAGCCGCAGGTGGATTGACTTTCTCAGCCTGAGCCATTTCCTCCGTGGTGTAAATGCCGCTCAAGTCGTTAGGGAACGCTTTACGCAGTGCAAGCGATTCAGCAACCTTGGCAAGCATCACATCTGGCATCGTGGCCCATAAACCTGACAACTGACCGTTGTACTTAGGTGCATACGAGTCAAGACGTGCCACGGACCACAGGGCCTCAGTAAAGCCTTTGCGGTACACGCCAATCTTGGCCGCTACTGGAGGCTTGGCACTTAGCCAAACATCGGTCCACTGACCATCTTCACCGCACCACATCGGTGCAGTCTGACCTGCGTACTCACCCGAACGCTGGGCGATGATTCGCAAACCGTCAATCGATGATTGAATAGTCCACTTTTTGCCCTCTTTAGAGTTTCGACCAATCATGTAAATCTGACGGCTGAATGGGTCCAACCCAGTTCGCTGGGCGTAGTGAAGGAACAAAGCCAAGTCACCTGGGCTTGCATCCGATAGTCCAAGTTGCTTCAAAGCGGCAACCTGATTTTGGTCCCAGGCCTTTTGGTCTGGAGATACTGCTAGAACATTGTTCATAATTTAGCCTTCCTGTTTAGTTCAAAGGTATCTGCTACCTCTGACATTTACCGAACTATTTAGATAACGATTTGGAAACAACATCAATCAGCACATCGAAATAACTGCGCTCTCCCATGTTGTCTACCCACTCACTGAGTGCTTCGTTTGCTTCAGGGAACCGTGACTCAATTTCATCAGCAACCCACGCACGACTCACACGGTAATCTGCGGCCTTGCTTTTATCGCTTTCGTTTGCCACGGCCTTGTCAAGCATCTTGAGTGAATCTACAAGTACTTGATTTGATTTCTGTTTCAACAGGTTTTTTACCTGATTCTGAACCCCAGCCATTTCCTTTTCTCCTCCTACGTTTTTATTTTAGCACGAATGTTCTAACCAAATGCTTTTGCTTGCTTTACTTTTTCACGCCATTCTTGCGCCCATTCATTTTTGGCTTCGGTCAAGAATGGAAGGATAGCCGCCGCTTTTGCATCGGCCCAATAAGGGCCACAGGTTTCATCCATATCTTTCATCCAAACATCGGACTTGGTGACTTTAGTTAGGCAGATACCTGCGTAAACTTCGCCGTCTGCTTTTACTGCAACATAATATGGAGTTTCTCCGTGCATCCGTGAACCACGAACAACTTTTAGAACCTCGTAGCCTTTCTCAACCCATGTGTATCGCTGGGCAACTTCCTTGGCCACGTCTACTTTTTCACCGTAGTATTTTGCTCTTGAATCCCATCCCATTTTTCTGTCCCCTTACTTTTAGTATTTACCGATTACTTTTTCCCACGCTTCAGCATCGTCACGGTTGACTCGCCATTTGGCTTCGTTGTCAACAAAGACATAATCCGCACCGAAGTGAACTTCCTCGCCGTTGAACTCTCGATTGTGGTATGACTTCAAATCAATCATTCCGTCAAACGAAGCACCGTTGAAGAAACCTGCTACTGCCTCAACATCACGCTGGGCAACATTTTCGTCATCGTACTTGATTCGAATTGATGCACCCATCGAGTACACATCGGACCGCACTGAAAATTTCACGCCAGCAAACTTTTCTTTCAAAGCCTGGCGAATCAACTTTGCAGTGTCAGCGCATGAGTAGTGAATGACCTTGCGGCCTCCGTAATTGCTTTCGTACATTTTGTATCCCCTTTCATTTCCTCTTACGTAATAAACCTAGCACACTTGTTCTACAACTACAACTTTGTATTCTTCGTAATCACGGCGGTTGTAATTTATGTCAGCGTAGTATTTGTAATCATTTGCTTTACTCAAAGTCCCAGCAGTTTTGCGAAATACTTGCCACTTCTCACCGTCAAATTCAACAACCGCCCACCTGTAAGCGACTTTGCTATTGAACTCAAAAACGTTTCCATCTGGAAACTCAACTTTGTACTTAGCCATTTCGGACCCACCATTTCCCAGGGACTTTCCCAGACAAGTAAAATCTAGCACACATGTTCGAGAGGATGCAAGTTATACGGGTATTTATTTCCTCCGGCGTGTCGGAATTTAGAGTTTGAAAACCGTGCCAGTAAAAGGCTTCTGGGCCTCCAGGTTTAGGACCAATAGCCCAGGGTCAGAATCATCCCCCGCAGTCTGCCGATAGAACGAACTACCGTTGTCCAACGTAGGATTCCCTACAATCCATTTAGAGCGGTCTTGGATGCGACCTGACTCTCTCACGTAAGTGTGATGCCAATGGCCGTGAAACAGCATCGTAGCCCCTGCCAACGGCTGATTACCGTGACACTGACCACGCCACCAATTAGGCATCTGGTCCGGTGTACGAACTTGATGCCCATGCACAAACCCAGGCACGTGATAGCCGTCACCAAAAACATCAATAGCCAAACCCTCTTGAAAAGGCTCAGGTTCATAAAACTTAATAGGCAATTCTTTTTCATGCGACAACCGTGCCAACGTGCGATTGATGTGAATACCCCAATCATCGTGAGGTGTACCAAGTTTCAATTTTCCTTGCCGCCATTGACAGTGATTAGAACCAATCGATGTTGCAATAACAGGCGCATACTTCGACATCATTTTCAAAGTTTCCCACCGCATCGTGGTTTCCAAATCCACCATCTGCATCAAACTCAAATCACTGCTACGCATAGAATTGCCGCCTGATTCAAAACCTTCAATACCGTCACCCAAATCGTTGAACATCAAAAGTTGTGGTTTGGTTTTTTTGATAAACGCTTCGAGGTCACTGCGTTTGTCGTTTACTCTTTCGATGAGTTCACGGCTTCCCCCCCTATGGTCGACTTTTCCGGTTTGTGTGTCAGCCCACTGCACCAACGTAGCAATCTCAATTGGTCGTTCAGGATGCGACTTAGGTGCTTTAGTTTTTTTCACTTGGGAATAAAGCAAAGGCAAATCAAGTTGTGGACCTGTACGTTTCTTGAAATGGAAACGGTAAGACGTTAGCCAACGAGGTTCAGCGGGCCACGGCGATGCAACTTGCCACTGACTTGTACGAACAGAATTTCCATCTATTTCGTATTCCGCAGGGTCATACCCACGGTCTTTTAGAAACTCATCAAAATTTGGTTTCTCACCATTTTCAAAACCACTAGTAGTAGCAGTTCCTTCGGTGCCATCAAACTCCACCGCAGGTCGCCAACCATTCGGTGCTTCAACTTTTGGTGCAGGTTGTAAGTTATCTAACCCTTCAAGCAACTGCATACCTTTGTTCGGTGACGGTTTATTGCATCCGCACTAATGGAAATGTTTAACCTTTTCAAAGCCTTATACAAAGTGTGGTCAGGCCATTTGACATCATCTACAAGAGCCGTTTGAAGTATCTTTTTATCTGATTCTTCTAACTGACCAAGCACCGTTCTAACACGGCACGGTCTGACCTGTTTATGTGGAGCAAGGTCGTCAAGTAATCCCACGGGTTAGCCTTCCTATTTAGAACTTATGTCCAAGTGATTACTCTCACGGTACCGTTGTTATCCACAACTTTCAACTGATTTGAAGTCGTGTTTAACCAAATGTCGCCCTTACGAGGATTCGTAGGGTCAGTGGCCACGTTAGGTGCCGTGAAACGGTTAGACATCTCCAACTTGAGAACACGGTCAGATAAACCCTGAAAAATGGCATAAAGGTTTGGCGGAAGATTTACATAACCCATAGGATTCCTTACGGTAGCGTCAAGGTCAAAGTGACCTGCTCAGGGCCAGTTTCACCGGCAGTCAAAGACAAAGCAACAATACGATAAACAGTATCCAACCCAGTTGGAAAACGGTCATCGGTGATACGAACACGGACCTGGTCGCCAATGGAGTAAGACCCGTAAACAGGATTTACATACGCCGGAGCAACCAAACGCATAGTAGTCGGAGGGTACGACACTGCCGCAACCTGACCCGATGCAAGATTACCCAGCAAAGTCACATCTGTAATGTCTGAATAGTTTGCAGTTGTTTCCAACAAAGGCCAACCTGCCGACAACTTAGTCGTATCAGTAGCGGTCAAAATTTGTTTACCCTCATTGGAGCCAGCACCCGCAACATACAAAAGATTTGCGGCAACCGAACCATCTTCAGGGTATTCATACTCAATCACGTTTCCCGCAGGGAACTCAAACACAGGTGCCGTAGGGTTAGTGGATGAATACGTGGTACCCGAACGAGGGTACGAAAGCACCAAGGTTTTGATTGGCGAACCTGTACCGTCATAAGATACCTGAATGTTGAAATCAAAACCGTTATTAGAGCGGGACAAGTCAAGCAACGCAGAATACAAAGATTTCAATTCATACGAATAAAAAGTACGGCTAACATTCACACCCGAAGTGGTAGAACCAACCACAATACCGATGTTGCCTGACGGTTGCGCTTGAGCAGTATTTACTAAAGTTTGAGCAACAAGAAATTGGTCAACGTTGTTGAAAACTTGAGTGCTAGTAATAATTCGATGATTCAGATACGATTCAAATTCTTGAGCCTGAATTGACAAATGCTGGTCAGCGGAATTGTAAGACCGTGACCAAACAACACCACCCCAAACCAACACACCATCACGGTCAACATACAAAGCGGTACGTGCAGGAATAGTGGAGTTTGCTACGTTCAAAGCCGTAGGGTTGCTACCTGCCAACTGAAAGGTACCACTGAAAGTACCTGCGGCGTTCAATTGCTGAGTAAAACTAACCCCAGTAAGAGGCAACTCACCAAGGATTGAATTTGTGAGCAGGTCAGCAAAAAGATAACGGTAAGTGGTCATACCGTTAGTTTACTTCTTGTCTTGCGCTTTCTGTACAGCATCCTGAGTTGCTTTAGCCACGGTTTCTTTCGATGCCGAGCCTGTGGTAGCAATTGCATAACCAAGCGCACCGACAACACCAAGCATCAAAGTTCCCCAAGCAATTTGGATGCCAGTCCACCAATCACCGGCAACAATTGCACCCGTACCGGCGGCACCGCCAAGGATGAACAGGAACAAACCAAAGCCACGCCAAACAAGTTCGACAACTACGCCGACTACCTCGGAGATGCGGTTTTTGAATTTACGCATTTTTCTTAGCCTCCATGTTTGCCTTGCGTTGAGCCGAAGACGCATCAATCAATTTGAACAAATCTTTTAGCACTGCACGGTCAGCCACGTGAGGCACCGGAGCGGGAGCGCATGAAGCGTGAAGGTGATTAGCCCCAGCCTTAGACAAAGACGAGCCAGTAGCCCCTATAAGGCCAATAACAGACTGATAATTGCCCTTGACTTCATCGCCAACCTTTAGAAGCGGTTGCTTCAACATGTGGTTGTATTCGATGTAATCTTTTTCACACGCAGGGTTGGTGCAAACAGATTTCACAATCACGGTCCAACCCAATGCTGGGTCGTTTACAACTTTGCTAACTTTACCGGCGTGCATAGCGTAAATGTCTTTACCTTCAGAGCCGTTGTTAAAACCCCAATCGGAACCACGGTGCGGCTGAGTGCGGTAAGGGGCGTTGTTGCCCAGTTCATCACGGCGTTCACGGCCAGGGCCACGTACAGGTTCATAAAAGCAAGTCATGTCAGTCATGAAACTATTCTACCTTTCGGTTCCCTAATCTCGATTGCGTAAAGGATATGTAGTCATCCAAACGACAAGTGTTGCAAGGATGCACCAACCAACTACGGTTTTTGCAGACCCTTCCAAAACAAGCCAGGCGACAAACATTCCTAACAAAGTCAAAACTTGACCAACAAGGTCATTTAGAAACTTAATTCTTTT
>VFSW01001298.1_pt1 | contig 38015 bp, 32 predicted proteins | sample 5358111 | NCBI WGS metagenome assembly VFSW01 (sample SAMN11554181, study PRJNA540505) | mine drainage metagenome | isolation source: sediment from site ElyBrook_90M | place: USA: Ely Copper Mine, Vershire, VT | collected 2017 | reverse complement strand
CAAAGGCCCGCTCATCGCGAAAGGGCCGCGATGAACAGGGCACAGCTTCTCAAGGTTAAGAGTAATTTTATCGGCTGATGAGCGGGCCATGTGCCGTATCGGAATGATGGTAAACAGAGTAGCAGTAGAGGTGGCTCATCATGAGTGAAACGACCAATATCGCACCCGCACCATCCAGTCAATCGGCAAAACCGGCCCAGGACGTCCCCCCGAAGGGACTCACGAGCGATGAGGCCAGTGCGCGTCTTGCAAAAGACGGACCCAATGCAATGCCGGATACTTCCGTTCATCCGCTTCGCAATGCATTGGCCAAGTTCTGGGCGCCTGTTCCGTGGTTGCTCGAAGCCTCGATTGTGCTTGAGCTTGCGCTGCATAAGTATTACGAGGCCGTGGTCATCACGGCACTTTTGGTCTTTAATGCAGCGCTTGCGTACTTTCAGGAGAGTCGCGCGCAGGCAACGCTGACGGCCCTGAAGTCGCGTCTAGCGCTCAGCGCCTCTGTCCAGCGAGATGGAGAATGGAAGACCGTGCCGGCCGCAGAGCTGGTATGCGGCGATCTGGTGAAGCTATCGCTTGGCGGTGTGGTCGCCGCCGATGTGCATGTGATCGGTGGATCGGTCGAGCTCGATCAGTCTATGCTCACAGGCGAATCACTGCCCATTGAGGCCGGCCCTGGTACTGACACCTATGCGGGAGCTCTTGTGAAGCGCGGTGAGGCAACAGCCGTGGTGACGGCTACGGGCACACGCACGAAATTCGGCCGCACCGCGGAACTCGTACGCACCGCGCACGTGGTAAGTACACAGCAGAGGGCTGTACTCAAGATCGTGCGCAATCTGGCGATCTTCAATGGCGTTGTAATTCTGGCCATGGGCGCATATGCCTATACCCATGCAATGCCGTGGAGTGAGATGGTTCCTCTGTTGCTCACATCGGTCCTCGCGGCCATCCCGGTAGCATTGCCCGCGACATTCACCCTTGCCGCCGCGATTGGAGCTCGCTCGCTGGCGAAGCTGGGTGTGCTGCCGACGCGGCTGTCTGCCGTGGACGAAGCAGCTTCGATAGATGTTTTATGCTCAGATAAAACCGGAACGCTAACCCTCAATGCGCTTTCAGTGACCAGCGTTCGCCCATTGCCGGGGTTTGACGAAGCCCAGGTTCTGGGCATGGCGGCTCTGGCTAGCTCGGAAGGCGGTCAGGACTCTGTCGATAAGGCGATTCGCGATGCCGCCTCACACAAGCCGGCGCAGGATATGCCAAAGCTAGTGAAGTTTGTGCCCTTCGACCCGGCAAAGAAGACATCGGAGGCCACTGCGACAGATGCAAAGGGTGTAGAAGAGCGAATCATCAAGGGCGCCTATCTTGCGGTCGTCGCCCTCACATCTCCGTCGCCAGCCGCTGCTGGGATAGTTGACGAACTTGAGAAGCAAGGCTTCAGGGTTCTGGCGGTAGCTGCGGGGCCCTCGGCTTCCGTTCAACTCATCGGCATGATCGCCCTCAGCGATCCGCCGCGCACTGATTCGAGTTCTCTCATCTCGGAGTTGCATACCCTCGGTGTGGCCACGGTCATGGTGACGGGAGATGCCCCGGCCACGGCGGCAATCGTCGCTCATGACGTGGGGTTGACCGGGCCTGTTTGCCCGCCTGGAAAGATTCCCGACGGTATCAAGCCGGAGGACTTCGCGGTATTCGCAAGCATTCTTCCTGAAGGCAAGTATGACCTGGTCAAGTCATTCCAGAAGAGCGGGCACGGGGTGGGAATGTGCGGCGACGGCGCGAATGATGCACCCGCGCTCCGTCAGGCACAGATCGGCATAGCCGTATCAACCGCAACCGATGTTGCCAAATCGGCTGCCGGCGTCGTGTTGACCGAAGCAGGACTGGGTGGCATTGTTGCAGCTGTAAAAGAAGGCCGGATCACATTTCAGCGCATTCTCACCTACACGCTGAACTCGGTGATGAAAAAGATATTGCAGGTGCTGCTGTTGGCGGTCGGCCTGGTTATAACCGGACATGCCGTTCTGACTCCAATGTTGATGATCCTCCTGATGATCACCGGTGACTTTCTAACTATGTCGCTGACCACGGACAGAGTACAGCCATCCACGCTGCCCAATTCCTGGAATATCGGCCGAATTACAGCTGCTGGAGTCATCTTTGGGGCTTGCTTCCTTGCATTCTCTGCCACAATCCTAGTAGTCGGAAAATTTGAGTTGCATTTGGGAATCGAAGCCCTGCAAACTTTGTCCTTGGTCGGTATTGTGTTTGGCAGCCAGGTCATGACTTACGTCATACGAGGACGCCAGCATCTCTGGGGATTGCGCCCGAGCGTTTGGCTTGTGCTTTCTTCTGTTGCTGACGTACTTATCATCCCGACGATGGCGGTTCTCGGAATCGCGATGACGCCTCTACCGCTCGCGGTCGTCGCCGGTGAGTTTGCTGTCGCGATTGCATTCGGCTTGGCGATGGACGGAGTAAAGATCCCGGTTTTCGCTCGTCTCCATATCTCATAGAGCCGCTTTTATATCGCTCTTCACAGATACCGGAGGAATGCGCCATTTTGCGAAATGGAAGCCCAACCTTCCATTTCTTTCACTGACCGCGCTCAGTCTCGAAGTGCAGCACTTGGGCTTGGGATGATGTTGCATGGGCAAGCGTTACGAGTGGAGCATGGCCCAAAGCGGATGGGGCAGGTATACCTCGTACGCGTACTGTATCGATATGGCTTTTCGCTGCGCTCTGAACCCGCGCTCGGCGATCCGGCCCTGATTCGTTACAGGTTCTCTCCAGGATTACCCCTTAAATGCCGGCTTGTGTTCGAGCATTTGATGCGGAGTTGGGTTCTCAATTTTCGATGACAGCGATGCGCTCGGCGAGCCGACCGGCTGGCTGACTCCGGGGTTCGGGCGGATGGCCGGCGACGCGGATCTGTCCTGTCTTTCCACCGCTTCCACATCGCCCTCTTCTACCTCCGGCCTTATTCTCAATACAGACTCCGTGTCCGATTTTGCCCAATCCGTGAAGCAGCAGGCCGACATCGTGAAGGTGATCGAAGGCTACATCCGGCTGCGCAAGGCGGGGGCGCAGAACTACACAGGGTTGTGCCCGTTCCACAAGGAAAAATCGCCGTCGTTCTCGGTTCACGCGGTGCGGCAGTTCTACCACTGCTTCGGCTGCCACGAGTCGGGCGACGTCTTCAGCTTTGTAGGCAAAATCGAAAAAGTTGGCTTCCCTGAGGCGGTGCGGATTGTGGCGCAGAAGTGCGGCATTCCGCTGCCCAAGCGGGAGTTTTCGTCGCCGGAAGAGGCTGCGGAAGCGCGCCAGCGGGCCAAGCTGCTGGAGCTGCACGAGACGGCGACGGCCTGGTTCGAGGAGCAGATGCGCGGGCCCGAGGGAGCCGTGGCGCGCGAGTATCTGGCCGGCCGGGGGCTGACGCCGGAGGGCATCAAGGCTTTCAGGATCGGCTACGCGCCTGAGAGCTTTAACGCGCTGCGCGACCGGCTGAGCAGCATGGCGGACAACGAAACGCTGCGGGCCAGCGGCTTGTTCAGTTGGAAGGAACAGGGCGACGGCGGCCAGGGACCGATCTACGACCGCTTCCGCAAGCGGGTAATGTTTCCCATCGCCAATGAGAGCGGGCGGGTGATTGCCTTTACGGCGCGGACGCTGGAGACAGGCGACAAGGCGGGCGCAAAGTACATCAACTCGCCCGAGACGCCGCTCTACTCCAAGGGGCAGGTGCTCTTTAACCTGGACAAGGCCAAGAGCGCGATTCGCCAGGTGGAGTTTGCCCTGCTGGTGGAGGGGCAGATGGACTGCATCAGCGTGTATCTGCGCGGGATTCAGAACGTGATAGCCACCAGCGGAACGGCTTTTACCGAACAGCAGGTGGCGATTCTCAAGCGCCACACCTCTCAGGTGGTGGTGAACTTTGACCCCGACGCCGCCGGCAGCAACGCCTCAGAGAAGTCCATTGCGCTGCTGACCGAGGAGGGGTTCACGATTAAGCTGGTGACCCTGGAGGGCGGCCTGGACCCGGACCGATACATTCGCGAGCGAGGTGTGGATGCTTATAAAACCGCGCTGCGCGGCGCACGCAGGCAATCCGATTACCTGATTGAGCGCGCCCGGCAGATGTTTCCCGGAGCCAGCTCGGAGCAAAAGGTGAAGGCGATGAACTACCTGCTGCCGCACATCCGGCGGATGCCGGAAAAGCTGGCGCGGGACCAGTTTGCGGCGGACGCGGCGCAGAAGCTGGGGATCGACTCGGCTGTGCTGCGCGAGGAACTGCGGCAAGCGGCGCTGCGGCGGCGCGACCACGTTGAGACACGGACAGCGGGGCTGAACGAGGTGGAGCGGGTGCTGCTGCGGGCGCTGGCCATCGACGACCCGGAGTTCGAGCCCTCGCGGCGGCTGGCGGCCCAAGCGCTGGCCGAGCAGCCCGCATGGTTTGACCACCTGGGGACTTTTGCCGCCATGCAGGCGCTGGCCGGCAGGCAGGCACGCGACCCCATGGACGTAGTGGAAGACCCGGCGCAGCGGGCCCTGCTGGCCGAGACGCTACTGGCAGAGACCAAGCCGCCGGAAGAGAACGAAGTGCGCAGCTCTATCCAGGAGATTCAGGAGCGGGCCATTGAGCACCGGCTGCGCGAACTGCGCGCCCAGATTGCTGAGGCCGAGCGCCGCGGCGACTTTGCCGAGCTGGCCCTTCTGACCCAGCAAAAACTGGAGATGGACCGGGCGCTGCGCGCGCTACAAGCGCAGGAACACCGAAACATGTAGAGGGGATACAAATTTCGATGTCGCCATGCCGACTTTGGCGCCATTTCGGTTTGATGAGGCATCTGCCGGCCGACAGGGTAGGATTCTGCAACAACTAAATAGGTTTGCAAAGAATTATTTGATCGGATAGGCGACAACGCCCTCACGAGAGCACTCCTTAGTGGGATGAGTGCAACAATAACCGGCAGCAACTCGATAAGTTGTCTCTTTGTGAACTATTTCCTTGTTTCAGCAGTTGTATTATCGAGGAGCGCTGCCGGAAACACAACACCGGAAACGCCATGAACAGACCCTAGTATGGAGAAACCGTGAAGAGATTCGGAGTATTTTCCCTGGCTTTGATTGCTGTAGTCTGCATTGCGGCAGTTTCCCAGAAAACAGAGGCTCAAATCAGCTTTGGCATCAACATTGGCGGCGAGCCGGCATGCCCCTACGGCTACTACAACTACGCGCCCTACCGCTGCGCTCCATTCGGCTACTACGGTCCGCAGTGGTTTAACGACGGCTTGTTTATCGGTGCTGGGCCGTGGTTCCATGGGCCCGATCACTTCCACGGGTATGTGGATCGCCGCTTCGATCGCCGCTACGGCTACAGGGGTCCGATGCCGCGCCGTGGCGAAAGGCCCGACTGGGACAGGCACCACGACTGGGAACACAACTTCCGGGGCACGGACGCTCGCAACGAGTATCGGCACGGCGATGGGCGTGACCATGGCCAGAGACATGACAATGGATATGATCAAGGGCGCGACCATGGGCATGACGACAGGCATTAAGGAATCGTCGTAAAGCCTCGTGCAGTTTCTCATCCGTCGTGGCGGTCGTGGCTTGCTCCTCCGCAATAGGAGATATGGCTGCACCGCCGCTCAGGTGCTTTCAATCTGTTGTTTTCAGCAATGCTGCTCAGGCCGGATCAATGGAATGGTCTGGCAGCGGGCAGTCAGCTCACGCGCGGGGCAGCACGGGATTTAGAGGATGCACGGCAACAGTATAGCCGGCATGGCCGGAGCCTGAGAGCGGAATCAGCTCGCCTGCCGGGCTGAGGCGATGGAGCCGGTAGCCGAGCTCGTCCACAAGCAGCTTTTTGAAGTCGGCAAAGGCCGCACCCTTCTGCGTTTCCACATAGCGGCTGAGCGTCTCAAAGTACAGTGCTGGATGGAATTCGCGCAGCAGCTTATCGGCTCCGCGCATCACCTGGAGTTCCATTCCCTCGACGTCGATCTTGATGAAATCGACGCGATCAATTCCCTGCTCCCGGACAAAATCGTCCAACGTAATGACCTGGATGCTGTGCGTACCCGCGCCGGAGAGCAGCGCGTTGCCGGGATTCCCCTTCTCCTCAGCCCACCACAGCTCACTGGGAGCCTGGCCCACGCCGGCAGGCAAAATGCGTGTGCGCGTCAACAGCCCAGGGTTCAGCGCAAAGTTGTGCCGAAGCCGCAGCAGGTTGGGTGGACCCGGCTCAAAGGCATAGACTTTGCCCTCCGTACCGCAATATTTGGCCAGGGCCAGGGCCACCGCGCCCACATTTGCGCCGACATCGAAACAGGTCCAACCAGCTGTCTGGTGCATCTGAAGAAAGTGGATCAAGGGCGGCTCGTATTCGCCGGTCCACATGATGCGCTCCACCTTGTAGGTGGTATCGATATCGACCGAGAGATCGCCCAGATAGTGATGAAAACGTAGCTTCATTCCGCCGGGAGCCGCTTTGCGCAGATTGGGACGCGCTTGCAGCAGGCTGAGGCGCAAGCGCTCGGGGCAAAGCAGCAGAAGGCCTTTTTTGAGAGCGCGGCTTACCTGCGCCATTCACATCCTCCGGAATCAGTCGATAAAGAAATACGAGCAAGTCGCGGCGTTGAGCCGGAACGCTATTTGCGCCAATAGGAGGTTAGCACGGCGCGGGCGTCGAGGCTTTGCGGAGTTTTTTGGCCGTTGCAAAAGAAGCAAGTTTGCCGGTAAATGCATCAAAAGAAGTGAAAGAATGCACTATGCGGTGCGGGAGTGCGTTATGACCGCAGACCGAAGCCAGACCGATACCACGTTTCCTGGCACAAGTGCATTGTTATTCGTGTTTTGCGGGTGGATGTATGGTATTCTGGTTATCTCTGTGAGGATGCGCGCCCATTTGCCCCATCTATGAGCTACGGCTCGCGGGCGACCCAGGCGAAACCTGATGCGCAGTCATCCTGTTCCGAGCAACCACCTGAAACCGCATTTTTTGCGGAAGAACGAGGATTTGTGTCCGCATACGCGCCCAGATTTCCACTTGGGAATCTTTTTTTATGCGCTCTGGACCCGGTCCCGCACCGTTGCGCAAGACGGTGCTTAATCTTCATTTGCGCAAGAGAGCAGGAGTAATTTGGCGATCGACGATAAATTCGGACAAGAGCACGACCACGACCATGACCGCGACCACGACATTGACAGCCTGATCGAAGTGGGGAAGGGAAAGGGTTTTCTCACCTACGGCGAAGTGAACGACATGCTGCCGGAAGAGATTGGCTCCGCAGATGATCTGGATGACCTGATTACCACCATCGGCACCCAGGGCATTGACCTACTGGACGCGCCCAAGTTTGGCGGCGACAAAGACTTCGAGCTGGAAGAAGGCGAGGATGTCGAGCTAGACCTGACCCCTGGAACACTGGAAAAAACCAACGACCCGGTGCGCATGTACCTGCGCGAAATGGGCACCGTTCCGCTGCTGACGCGCGAGGGCGAAGTTGAGATTGCCAAGCGCATTGAGCGCGGGCAACTGCGCGTACTCAAGGCCATTTCGCGCTCGCCGATCGTGATCCGCGAAATTGTGGCACTGGGCGAAGACCTGAAGCGCGGCGTGCGCAACGTAAAGGAAGTGGTGATCTTCGACGAGGAGGAACTCACTGAAGAAGTAGTGCAGAGCCGCGTCAAATCCACCGTTACCCGCATCGACGCTCTGATCAAGCACCAGAAGAACATTGCCAAGCTGGAAGAGAAGCAGACCGCTCCGGCTTCCGCGACCAAAGTCAAGGCCTCTGCCGTACGCCATGCACGCTGGCTGATTGCACGAGAGAGAGTACTCATTTCGCGGATAGTGCGCGAACTGAAATATACCGCCATGGAGCGCAAGCGGCTGCTGGACAAGGTCAACAAGACCGTGGACACCATGCGGACGCTGGAGCGGCAGATTCGTTCGCTGGACCAAAAGTACGAAGCCAGCAAGAGCGAGGATCTGAAAAAGGAGTACCGGCGGCAGCAGAAGAACTGCAAGACGGATCTGGAAAAGACTGAAGCGGACGCGGGCGTTTCCATCGCCGAGCTGAAGCGCACGCAGCGGGAGATGATCCAGGGCGACATGGACGCCGAGCAGGCCAAGCGGGAGCTGATTGAAGCCAACCTGCGCCTGGTAGTCTCTATCGCCAAGAAGTACACCAACCGCGGATTGCAGTTCCTCGACCTGATTCAGGAAGGCAATATCGGCCTAATGAAGGCGGTGGACAAGTTCGAGTATCGCCGCGGCTATAAGTTCTCGACCTATGCGACATGGTGGATTCGCCAGGCTATTACGCGCGCCATTGCGGACCAAGCCAGGACGATCCGCATCCCGGTGCATATGATCGAGACGATCAACAAGCTGATCCGCACCAGCCGCCAGCTCGTGCAGGAGCTGGGCCGCGAGCCGTCCAGCGAAGAGATTGCGCGGCGAATGGACATTCCAGTCGCGAAGGTGCGCAAGGTGCTGAAGATTGCGCAGGAGCCTATCTCACTGGAGACGCCGATCGGCGAAGAAGAAGACTCGCACCTGGGCGACTTTATCGAGGACCGGCAGGCGGTGTCACCGTCAGAAGCGGTGATCAGCGTAAACCTGAAGGAGTACACCTCTCAGGTGCTGCGCACGCTCACTCCGCGCGAGGAGCGCGTGATCAAGATGCGCTTTGGCCTGGAAGACGGCAGCGAACACACTCTGGAAGAGGTAGGACAGAGCTTCCAGGTGACGCGCGAGCGCATCCGGCAGATTGAAGCCAAGGCGCTGCGCAAACTGCGGCACCCCAGCCGCAGCCGCAAACTGAAGGCCTTTGTTGAAGGCGTGAAAGAGATGTAATCCGGCAGCAGCACAGCCGTGAAGAGCCGTAGCCTTGGAAGGGGTTGCGGCTCTTTTGCGTTCAGTGCTTTTTCCGCGGTTACGCAGCCCTGCCATCGGACAAGTCCAGGTTGTTATAATCGCGGCGTGATTCAGCTCTGGCAATCGGCGTGACATCTACCGCTGATAGCTGCCTCTTAAGACACCATTCACCGCTTGAGAAAAGGAACTCAGTTTATGAAAAACATTACTCGCCGTCAGTTTGGCAAGACCATGGCAGCGGCGGCTGCGGTCACGGCCGCCGGAGTTAGCCTGCCTAAGTTCGCGTTTGGCCAGCCGCTGGCCAATCCCCGCGCCTTTCCTAAAGGCTTTCTTTGGGGCTGCGCCACCGCCGCTTACCAAATTGAAGGCGGAGCCAAGGCCGATGGTCGCGGCCCATCGGTTTGGGACACCTTCAGCCACACGCCGGGAAAGACTTATCACGGAGAAACCGGCGACGTAGCCGACGACTCCTACCATCTGTACAAGGAAGACGTAAAGCTGTTGCACAACCTGGGCGTAAAGACGTACCGGATGTCCATCTCCTGGTCGCGCATCTTTCCCGAGGGAACGGGCCAGCCGAATCCGCTGGGCCTGGACTACTACCAGCACGTAATCGATGAGTTGCAGGCCAACAACATTACGCCGTACATTACGCTCTTCCACTGGGACTTGCCGCAGGCATTGCCGGGGGGCTGGCAGTCTCGCGATACGTCGAAGGCCTTTGCCGACTATGCCGGCTATGTGACCAAGCGGCTCGGCGACCGCGTGCATCACTTTATGACCACCAACGAGTTCACCTGCTTTACCGACCTTGGCTATCGCGAAGGCCGATTTGCGCCCGGCCTGCAATTGCCCGATGGCGAAGCCAACCAGGTGCGCCACAACGGTATTCTTGCGCATGGGCTGGCGGTGCAGGCGATACGCGCCAACACTCCCAGCGGAACCCAGGTGGGCCTGGCGGAGAACGCGCAGGTTTTTGTGCCGGTAATCGAGACCGAGGAGCATATTGCCGCTGCCCGTCGCGCCACGCGAATCATGAACTCGCCGTTCCTGACCGCGGTGATGGAGGGCAAATACACCAACGAGTATCTGGAGCACGAAGGCGCGAATGCGCCCAAGGTTGAGCCGGGCGACTTCAAGGCCATCGGCAGCCCGCTGGACTTTGTTGGCCTGAATATCTATACGCCCACCTATGTGCGCGCGGATAGCTCGCCTCTGGGATTTACGATTGAACAGAACCCAACCTCTTATCCGCACATGGCTTCGCCCTGGCTCACCATCGGCCCCGAGTGCATTTACTGGGGCGTGCGCAACGTGTGCGACTTATGGAAGCCGCCAGCCATTTACATTACCGAGAATGGCTGCTCCTCAGACGATGTACTAACGCCGGAAGGCCGTGTCGAGGACACCGACCGCGTGATGTATCTGCGCAATCACCTGGCTAACCTGCATCGGGCAACAACTGAGGGTTATCCGGTGAAGGGCTACTTCCTGTGGAGCCTGATGGATAACTTTGAATGGGCAGACGGCTACAGCAAGAGGTTTGGGATTCACTTCGTGGACTTCAAGACGCTGAAGCGCACGCCCAAGCTAAGCGCTGAGTGGTACCGCGACGTGATTGCACGTAACGTGGTGGAGTAACGAGCAGCAAGCAGGGCATACATCGAAAGCAAAAGACCGTGGCCGGCCCGATGAATACTCATCGAGACCGGCCACGGTCTTTATTTGGCCGCTTCCACCATTCTGACGGTTACGATTTCATGCGGATGGACACTGAAGCTGAATTGATGGTCTGCAGCGAGCGGTAACTCATTTGCGCCCTCTTCACCGCATCGGTTTCCGGTCCTCGCTTTCAAGGCGCGCAACTTCGCCAAGGGGCGAGCGATCAACAGAGACAACGCGACCGTTGTGAGCGGGATGAATCTGCAAATCGAGTTTGGGAGTTACTGTGCTGTATTGAACGATGGTGTTGGGAAGCTTGTCGCCTCCGGTGACGTAGAGATATTCTCCAAAACGACAAGTGCCCTTCTGGCTGACAAGCTCGCGCTGTAACTGCTTGTCGTAGATACTGCGGACCGCTCCGGTCTGCGCGTCGAGCTCCACCCAGACTGATGCGGAAGTCGGGATGTCCGGCCGTCATTTTCATAGCTTCGTCGACGGTTCGGCTCTGGATGGCGGCAATCTTGGCCTGAAAATCGGAGTAACCTACATCGAAACGGATATGGGGGATGATATAGATTGTCCACATTTTCTTTGGGTCGATGGACTGCTTGTAAACCGATTTTTGTCCGCCAATCTCCAGAGCAAGTTGAGCCTGCGATTGCGGAGCGAACTCCGTCACCGGAAACTCTACTTTCTCTTCGCCGAAGTCGTGGCCGCCGCGCAGATCGCGGCGATAGTGTATGTTGGCGATTGTCAACTCAGCACAGCACTGACGTGGTTACTTGTTCTCGTCGCCGGTGAGGCGGAAGGTGATGGTGCCCCAGAAGAGGCGGGCGCGCATCTGCACGGGCAGGTGGCGTTCATCGTCGGTATACCAGATCCAGATGTTGCCGCGATTTTTGACCACACCTGCATCGGCAGTAGGCTGCACGCGCAAGGTTTTGAAGGTGCCCAGCGAAGTCTTGATCTCTTCGCGGCCTTCGACCTTCATGGTGACCGGCACGGTGCGCATGGCGTCGGCAACCGGCATCACGAAAGTATGCCCGATTTCCAATGGCTGCGACGAGGCGTAAAAAACGCCGGTCAGTAGATCGGTAAGGCAACCGGGGATGGACGACTCGACATGCTTGTTCTTCCCGGTGACCAAGTTCTTTTCATCCAGGATGGATTTTCCCTGGGCGTAGTCCAACCGGAGGGTGGAGTTGATCTGGCGTCGGCCCTCAACGGTTTGCTTATTGAAGTCGTAGGTGCAGCCTTTGGAGCGGTCAAAGGTGGACTGAAAACGGTCGCCGACATGGAAGATGAGATTGATGGCGCCAATGGTATCGGCGTTGGCGGTAATGCGCTCGCGGTCTCCGTTTGCCTCAAAATGAATAATGGCCGTTCCAGCGGGAAAGACACGCCAGTCAACGGAGTAAGTTAAGGTCTGCTTCTGGGGAAAACTGAAGCCCACCCGCGGTAGCGGAAGCTGGGGAGCCTGCTGGCCCCGAGCCAGCGGCGCCAGCGCCAAGACGCAAAGAATGGTTGCTGCAATCGTGCGCGTCATCAACTTCAGGCAAGGCTCCTTATACTTCAACTATTTTGGATAGGAAACATCTCATCGCGGCCCATGAAACAGCGCGGCAAGAGCCGGCCGCAACAGGAACAGGCTGAGGTACAGCAGTGCGGCCCCTATACCTGCATTGTACTCGTGGTGCTTGAGGTAAAGCGAAAGGGAGAAACGTCCGGGGGCAGCGCCGGTTTTGGCTGGAATGAGCCGTGGAATCAGACGCGGAACCTGCCGGCAGTAAGAATCGAACTCAGGAAATGTGGCGCGGAGGAAACGCTCTTCCGATGCGATGACAGGAACATAGATGACCGTAAAGCCGGCAGCCAGCACCAGCGCCACCGGCCAACTGAGCAGCGCCACGGCAAAACCAGCGGCGATAAGCATGGAACCCAGATAGAGCGGATTGCGGGTGTGGGCATAAGGGCCAGTCACAGTCAGCTCCTGATTCTTTTTGACGTAACCGGAGGCAAAAGCGCGCAGCCAAAGGCCGGGCAGCACGAGGGCCAGGCTCCAGGCCACGGCGGCAGGAGAGGGAGCGCGGCGGCCAAGCTCAAAGAGGTAGAGAACCGCGGTAAGAAAGCCCAGCGGAACGCGAATGCGGCGGGCAACCTGCTGCCAGCGGGCAATCCAGTCGACCACCCCGTCGACGTGGACCTGTCGATGGGGGCCCCGGTTACGCAATGGGGCGCTCTGCGAATCTTTGTTGTCGGGCTGGGTCATAAGAGGGTCTCCTTGGCGAGCAGTTCGCTTGCCGCCAGCAGCACATCTTGCGGCTGGATGGTCAGCAGGCCAGCCTCCGGCGCTGCGTGGCGGGTGTGGTCGCGGCGGCTCAGGGGGCTGCGCAGCACTTTGCATTGCGTTCCAAAAGGCCCGTTGCGGCTGGGGTCGGTTGGGCCATAGATGCCCACAACCTGCCTGCCCAGAGCGCAAGCAAGATGAAGCGGTCCGGTATCTCCGGCGATGACAAGAGCAGCGCGGCGGGTAAGAGAGATCAACTGGCCGAGCGAACAGGTGAGCGGGGTAGCTGCTCCGCCGCTGTGGCGCACGATTGCCTCAGCAAGCGGCTCCTCACCGGGACCGGCATTGACCAGCACGCGGAAGCCACAACCAATAAGGCTCTGGGCAACGGCTGCGTAGCTCTCGACCGGCCATTGCTTGGCGCCCCAGCCGGCGCCGGGGTTGATGAGGACAGTGGAGATATTGGCAGTTGGCGACAAAATCTGCTCGGCCCAGGCCTCAGTGGCGGGATCCACGGGCAGCCAGGGGTGTACGGGCTGGAGGGCATCGCCAGCCACGGCGGAGGCCAGCTCGACAGCCTGCTCAATGACATGAAGTCGGGAGGTTGGCACGCTCTCCGTGAAGAGCCAGCGCGCCGCCCGCTCGCGCGGCTCAGCGGGGCCAATCAGCCGCCGGCAGCCAGCCAGCCGGGCCACACAAGAGGACTTGATGGAACCCTGGAGATCGAGTACGGCGTCATACGCGCCGCTCTTGAGGGCTTGCCTCAGCGCTTTGATCTCATGCAGGGTTTGGCGACTGAGCGGGGCTTTGCGCCAGGCCTTGGTGGGAGCAAAATGAAGGCGGTCCACAACAGGCCGCATGGGACTCCGGCCGGCGCCGCACTCAGCAGCCAGCAGCGCCTGCCAGCGGGGCTCGACTACCCAGTCGATAACCCACCGCGGATGGGCCTGACGCAACGCCGTGACTGCCGGCAGCGCGTGAAGAATGTCGCCCATGGCACCGAGCCGGACGATGAGCAAGCGAAACTGGGATTGCGTCTGCAAACTCCGATTTTCTCACAGGGGCGGGTGAGATGGGCCAAGCGCAAGCCGGTCCACAAGCCAATCAGCGACAGCAGCCTCATTCTCAATTTCAGTGCGCAGGCCGGCGGTGAGGAGCGGGAGGGATTGCGGGAGGACGGGGGAAAGCTGCCCCAGCCGGACGCGATCTTTTTCCGTGGTGATGAGGGCAGTGGCTCCAGCGGCACGGGCGGAGGCGGCGAGGCGCTTGAGGCCGGCGGCGGTGTAAACGTGGTGGTCCGGAAAGGCGGTCTGGGCAGCAAGTTTGAGGCCAGCCGACGCTAGGCCCTGAAAGAACTGTTCCGGGCGTGCGATGCCGCAAAAGGCTGCAACGGAGCCGTCGACAGCCGGAACTTGCATTGTGCGGTGCAAGCGCCAGATGGGGCCAATCCAGCCCCAGTCGCAGAGGAATGTTTCCAACTCCGGATTCCCGCCCGCAATGGCGATGACGGTTGCGCGCCGGGCGGCATGGAGCGGCTCCCGCAGGTTGCCCGCCGGAAGGAGGCGGTCTGTCAGATCTTCCTGATTGAGCAGCAAAATATCGATGTCGCGATGGAGCTGGCGGTGCTGAAAGCCGTCGTCGAGCAGGTGAATGCCGTGCCTGGAACCCTCAGGGGCTAAAGCCCGCGCTGATTCTGGCTGGTTTATGTACGGGCTAAAGCCAGTACTCTTCGACTCATCCGCTTCGGCCAGCAGACCCGCATCGTAGCGCTGCGGGGCCACATAAACCGGAACGCCAGTTTCGCAAGCAATCAGAAGAGGCTCGTCACCAAACGCTTCGGCGGCTCCATCCGGATCAACCCGAGAGGGGAGCTTGCTCTGGCGTCGGTAGCCTCGGGAGAGTACGTCGACGCGAAGGCCATGCGCAGTGAGCACTTTAGCAAGCGCGATGGTGAGGGGCGTCTTGCCGGAGCCGCCGGTGGAAAGATTCCCGATGCTGACCACGGGCCAGCGCAGACGGCGGACCTGCTCGGAACCGCTTTCAATGCGCCGATTGCGCAGGGCCAGCCCGGCGGCGTAGAGCGGCGTAAGCGGGGCAAGCCAGGAGCGGTTCATTGCGCCGTTCCCTCCACCGCAAGCAGCTTGCGTAGCGCGTCAACACTTCGCCCGGTGGCTCCGGCCTGTTGGCTGAAGACCTGCCGGGCACGCTCGCCCATGGCTTTGGCCTGGGCAGGGTTTTGCAGCAGATCGATCAAGGTTGCGGCCAGCTCCTCTTTGGCTGCGATGCGGAGGGCCTGCTGCGCCAGCAGATCGCAGGTGATGGCGCGGAAGTTGGCGTAGTGGGGGCCCATGACGATGGGAACGCCGAACTGGGCCGGCTCCAGCGGATTGTGTCCGCCGGCCGGGATAAGGCTGCCGCCGACAAAAGCTACTGCCGCGAGCGAGTAGACCGAAGCCAGCTCGCCGATGGTATCAAGCAGGACGATCTGCCCAGAGGCCAGGACTCCACGCGCATCGGCTGGGCTGGACGCCGGTTCCGGCGGCCAAGCGGAGCGCCTAACCCACGCAATGCCGGATTTCTCTAGCAGCGCTGCTACTGCGGCAAAGCGCTCAGGATGGCGGGGAGCAAGCACAAGCAGAAGATTTGGGTCCGTTTCAAGCAGACGCGGCCAGGCCCCAAGAAGTGCGGTCTCTTCGCCTTCCAGCGTGCTACCTGCAACGACGAGGCGCATGTCTATGGCTTGGTTCATGAGCAGGCGGGTGGCTTCGGCTTCCGCCGCGGAGCGCACGTCGAATTTCAGGTTGCCGGAGACGGTGACTTTTTCTTGCAGGCAGCCAAGAGCCTTGAGCCTGTCGGCGTCGGTTTCAGATTGAGCAAGAACCAGGCTAAGGCGGCTCAAAAATGGCTTCCAGAGGCTGCGCAACAGCCGGTAGCGCGGCCAGGAGCGATCAGAAATGCGGGCGTTGACCACGGCAACGGGAATCTGGCGGCGGAAGCAGCCGCTGAGCAGGTTGGGCCAGAACTCGGTCTCCGCCAGGATGAGCAGCCGCGGCTGGAGAGCGTTGAGATAAGCACGGACCGCCCAGGGTAGATCCAGAGGGCAATAGAAAACTCGCTCGAGACCGAAACGCTCCCGCGCCAGAGCATGACCAGTGCGAGTGGTGGTGGAGATGACCAAACAGTGGCCGGGAAAGGCGCGGTCCAGCTCACCCACCAAGCGGCTGACGGCCAGCACCTCGCCTACGGAGACAGCGTGAATCCAGATGAGAGAGCGTTCGCGGCTCAGGCCGATGAGCGCAGCCGGAAATTTGCCAAGGCGCTGCATAAACCCGTCGCGATACTTGCGGGTAGTGGCCATGCGCCACAGCCACCAAGGCGCGCTCACCACCAGCGCCACCATCAAGGCCAGATTGTAGAAAAGCAGAATCATGCGCAACCGAAGGAGCCTTTCCGCAGTCCAATCTCAAATGATACAGTCGAGCACGATGAGGAGATTGCGGGCCATTCCGCGTTTGCTGCTGTGGCTGGCGCTGCCGGTCTGGGCCAACAGCCACACGCCGCCTCCTGTGCAGCCGGCCACCTCGTTTGCCGCGGTCGAGGTGCATGAAAAAGAAAAGGTGGCTATTGCCGCCGAACCCTACGATACGCGCGAGAAGGAGTCCATCTTTCGCGTCGATTATCTCAGCCACGGCGTAATGCCGGTGCGGCTGATTGTGACCAACAACAGCGACCGGCCCATTAGCCTGCGCGAAGCACGCATTCTCTTCCAGACCGCGGCGGGCGACAGGATTCAGGCGGCGGAGCCGGAAGATGTGGACCGCCTGATGACACGCAAGGAGCGCGAAGGCGGCAAGATTCCCATGCCTCTTCCCTTTCCTCCCATCAAAATGAAGCCCAAGGGCAGCATCAAGGAGATTCAGCAGGATTTTGACACCTTTGAGTACAGCGCCCTGACCGTGGAGCCGCATACCACGCGCGCGGGCTTCCTGTTTTACGATGTGACCGGTCTGGACGACCCGCTCAGGGGCGCCAAGCTGCACCTGCACAAGCTGCTGGACGCCAGCGGGAACGAGCTTTTCTACTTTGAGATTCCCTTCGACAGGTACCTGAAATCGAAGTCCGGCCAGATGAACTGAGGGTCAATCTACTCGAAGTAAGTAGCGGTAGTGGTGTCTGTCTCCCAGATGGTGCAGTCTTTAACGCGCACACGTCCTTGGGTCATTTCAGCGAGCTGCACGTTGGTCTGGTCGTAGAAGTATTTGGCGATGTTCTCCGCCGAGGGGTTGAGCACCGTGAAAGGCTCCAGCTCATTGAGCATCTGGTGGTCAAAGCGGTCAATCACCGGGCGCATGACGTGCTTGAGCAGCTTGAAGTCCAGCAACAGGCCGGCCTCGTCCAGCGCGGCGCCGGCCAGGGTGACGCGGACTTTGTAGTTGTGGCCGTGCGGGTTTTCGCACTTGCCCCGGTAGTTGCGCAGGTAGTGGCCGGAAGAAAAGCCGGCTTCCACGGTGACTTCATACATCGGCGTTTGCTCTTGTCCAGTGCGGGGAAGTGTCCCTCTATCTATTCTATCGGCTGGCGGGGTTTCAGGGTTTGCGGCCGTCGCGGCGTTTCTACCCCACGGACAAAAGACCTATCCGCGGGAACCCCGGCGTTTCCGCCTGGCGGCCAGCCGGGCCTCTTCATTGCGCCGGTCCACCTGCTCAAATAGATGGCTCAGCACGCCGATGAGCGCCGAAGCCAGACCGGCCAGAAGCAGAATCAAGGCCACCGTTCGCCATAGCGAGCCGTTGGCGGGCAGACCAGGCTGAAAGCTGGACGGGGCCAGCGACATGGCCGCCGAAAACAGCGCGAAGAGGGTCAGCGTGGCGGCGAGAATGTAGAAATTGCGAGACATGATATTTGACCGGAACGAAATCTGCTGCGATTTTACCCTTGGCGGCTAGGCGCGGGTATCTGCTCGCCAAGTTCGAATGTCTTGAATCTCTGCCTTGCACCGTGGCGGATGTGAAGCACATCGACCCGCTTCTCTCGTTCCAAGACACGGTAGATTACACGGTAGACGTGAGGCTTGCGACCGTAGAGCAGATGCCTGAGCTGGCCCTTCTCACGCGTTACAGGACAGCGATGCGGCATTTCTTCCAGGCTGAGAATCGCGTCTTTAAGCCCTCTGTACCACTTCAAAGCTGCGCGGGATTGCCCGGCGTGGATCTCCTCGTACAGGCTGGCGAAGTCGCGCTCGGCGCGGGAGGCGAGCTTAACGAGATAGGCCATGGGTGGCTTCAAACTCAGCAAAGAACTCTCTCGCTGGGCGAGTGCGTCCTTTTCTTGCATCTTCCATACCTTGACGGATGCCTTCCTCGGCATCGGCGCGCGCGGCAATATCGAGCAGACGCTGATAGGCTTCGGCGTCCTGCACCACGGCCGCGGCCTTTCCGTTCACCGTGAGCACCATAGGGCGCTTGCTCTTCCTGAGCTGCTTCATGAAGTCGCCGGAAGACCGCCGGAAGGTCGTCAGCGATTGGATGTCAGTGGCAATGTTCAGCATGTGCTCCTCCGGTTCAAGCACCTTATTAGGTGCTTGCAGAATACCTCATCGGTGAGAAGTTGAACAAGTTCCCTCTATGCATCGAAGCGAAAGTCCTGCCACAGTGTGCTGCGCTATCCGGAAAGCTCGGCGCTCTTAATCAATTTCACTCCGGCCTGTGCAAACTCCGCCTCGATTGTTGCCACCGAGCCGTTGAGGTCGATGGCGCGGCAGGCGTCGCGCAGAATAACAACCGGCAGACCCAGGCGGCGCGCATCCAGAGCCGAGTAGCCGACGCAGTAGTCATAAGCCAGCCCGGCGAGAAAGACGCGGGTCAGGCCGCGCTCCCGCAAATAACCGGCCAGGCCGGTGGGTGTAACGCGGTCGTTCTCAAAAAAGGCAGAATAGGAATCAACTTGCGGATGGAAGCCTTTGCGCAGGATCAGCTCCGCCTGCGGCAGGTTAAGCTCCGGGTGAAACTCCGCGCCCGCGCTGCCCTGCACGCAATGGTCGGGCCAAAGGGTCTGCATTCCATAGCTCATCTTGATCTGCTCGAAGGGGTGCATGCCGGGATGAGTTGAGGCAAAGGATGAATGGCCCGCAGGGTGCCAGTCCTGCGTAAGAACGATGTGGTGAAAGAGCGAGGCAATGTTATGGATGACCCGGATGACCGAGTCCCCGCCCGCGACGGCCAGAGCGCCACCGGGGCAGAAATCGTTTTGAATATCGACGACCAAGAGAACGTCGTGAGGGGAGATCTGCATGGGATTGCCTTGGTTGAGAATTATCCTTGTCTCGCTTGACGAGCCGTCAAGCATTTCCGTCATTTTCAAAGAACTCTTCCACATCCCCGATGTTTGCGGTTACGCGATAGGGCGGGAGACTGGCGAGGAAGGTTTGGCCGTAGCGTTTGGTGCGGATGCGGGGGTCGAGCAAGACTAAGACTCCGCGATCTTCAAGCGAGCGGATGAGGCGTCCGAAGCCCTGTTTGAGAGTCAGCACGGCAGAGGGAACCTGGTAGTCGAAGAAGGGCTTGCCGCCGGCCTCCTCAATAGATTTCATGCGCGCCGCGACCACCGGGTCGCTGGGCACGGCAAAGGGCAGGCGGTCAATAATGACGCAACTGAGCGACTCGCCCTGCACATCCACTCCCTGCCAGAAGCTGGAGGTGCCGAAAAGCACGGCGTTGGGGGTGGAGCGGAACTCCTCCAAAAGAGCTTTGCGCGGAGCAGTGCCGTGCAGCAGGATGGGAAAGTCCAGCACCGGCAGCAGGCGCTCGTAGAGGTCGCGCATCTGGCTGTAACTGGTGAAGAGGCAGAAGGCGCGTCCGCGCGAGTGCCGCAACACGCGCTGGATGCACTCCGCGGCGGCACCGGGAAAATCGGGTTCGCGGGGGTCGGGCATGTTGGGAGGCAGATAGAGCAGCGCCTGCTTCTCATAGCGGAAGTGCGAGGGCACCACCAGCTCGCGCGCTTCGGTCAGGCCCAGGCGCTTGCGCATATGTTCAAAGCCGCCCTGCACGGTGAGCGTGGCCGAAGTGAGCACCACCGTGGGAATTTGATCGAAGACCATCTCATGCAGCAGGTCGGAAACGTCAATGGGCGTGGCCTGCAGAAATGTGGTCCTAGACTGCGGGGGCCTGCGTCCGGCGGCGTTTCGGTCTGTGTTTCCGGCGGAGATGCGCCGCTCCATCCAATAGACCATGTTGTTGGCGTTGGACTCGAGCAGAAATTCCAGCTCGGAACGCAGGCGGGCGACGCGCTTCTTCAGCCCAGGCGCCTCGTCGATGCCCTTGAGCCCTTCCATCTCCGCTTCAAGGCGCTTGAGGGTGGCGCGCACGGACATATAGAGATCGCCGGAGGTTTCGAGAAACTCCTCGCGCTCGGTGAAGGGCTGGCGGCCATCGCCTGCCATGGGCAGCCCGGCAAAGAACATGCGGGCGCGCTCGCGGAGCTGCTGAGTAACGCCTGGAATGCTGTCCGTGCCCTCTTTGCCGCGCAGCAGCACATCGGTATCGCGGGCCAGCTCTTCAAAGCGGATGTTACTGACTGAGAGACCAAAATAACTGGAGGCCACCTCTTCCAGCTCGTGCGCCTCATCGAAGACCACGGCAGCGGCCTCAGGCAGAATGCCAGCATCCGGCGCGCCCGCCGCCTCCTGCTTGACAGAGATGTCGGCGAAAAACAGATGGTGATTGACAATAATAATGTCCGATTCGAGGGCCTTGCGCCGCATCTCGGTGATAAAGCAGCGGCGATAGTCGGGGCAGGTTGTGCCCAAACAGGCCTCGGTGCGCGCATCGAGCTTTGACCACAGGGCGCTGGACTCCGGCATTCCTGAAAGCTCTGCACGGTCGCCGGTCTCTGTGGTCTGCTCCCACTCGGCAATCTGGCGATACTGGTCAATCTCCTCCAGTCCGCTGAGAATGGGCTGAGTGCGCAGCGCGGTCAACTTGTGGCGGCAAAGGTAGTTGGCCCGGCCCTTCATGTAACAGACGTGCAGCTCGCCAAGCAGCGTTTCAAGGAAAGGTATGTCGCGGAAGTAGAGCTGATCTTGCAGGGCCTTGGTGCCAGTAGAGACAATGACGCGCTGGCCGGTGCGCAAGGCGGGCAGCAGGTAGGCCAGGGTTTTGCCGGTTCCGGTACCGGCCTCGACAATCAGGTGGCGGCGCTCTTCAAGAGCGCGCTCCACGGCTTTGGCCATCTCAAGCTGGCCGGGGCGGTACTCATAGGGCAGGGCCGAGCGCGCCAGAATGCCGCCCGGCGCAAAGAACTCATGCAGAGAGGGCAGGGCGCGGGTTGAGGTGTCTGTGGGCGGCATCGTGAGCGGCTGCTCTACTCATCATAGTGATAGAACCGCTCCGGTTGGTTCCGCGCCCCAGCTCTCGACAGCCAGGTTGCGCACCTTATGCAAAATCAGAGTCTTTGCCTGTGTCTGCGGTGCGGTACTCGTCTTCGCTCTGGGACTGCTGGTTGGCGGAGTCAAGCCAATGGCCGATGAGCAAGTTTTCCTCGGGATCGGCTGCGGCATCGATGCTCTGCGCACCCTTTAACAGCTTTTTGCGGACATCCGCAGCTCGCTGCGCAGCGGCGGACCTTTCACCGTTCCCAACGGAGTAAAAGTTTGCCGCGTTCACGTTCATGTGGTTCCCGTGGATGTGCATCGTTCCCTCCTAGAGAAAAGGAGGGCAATTGGCGCGCCGCAATTCCGGCGTAAAGATGAGAAAAAACTAACCAGGCGCGACTTCACTGCGCTTGGCTCCGGTTGACTTCATTGAGTGGACTAAGCATACTTAGTCCATGGCATATACCGTCCACCAGGCGAAAACCCACTTCTCGCGGCTGCTGAAAGAGGCAGAGGCTGGCCAGGAGGTGATCGTCATGCGCGGCTCGAAGCCAGTGGCCAAGATTGTGCCCATCAACGAACCAGCCGCTGATCGGAATGATCCCAATTTCCGGCTGGCCGGTGTGTACCGTGGGCGCATGCACTGGGATGAGGACGCATTCGATCCCATGACGGACGAGGAGTTGGCGGAGTGTGGCTGGGGGTGGATGCTTGACGCGCCTCTGCTTCAACCGCTGACCGAACCTGCCGAGCAATGACCTATCTGCTGGATACGCACGCCTTTCTCTGGCTCTTGAATACTCCTGAGGTACTACCCGCAAAAGTTCAGGAGATCGTCAAGGATCGCTCTGCCACCTTGCTGATCTCGATCGCGACTCCCTGGGAGATGTCGATCAAGGTTTCCAGCGGCAAACTGGATGCATCGGATATTTTGGATGACTTTGAAGGGGCGTTGACTCGCGGAAGGTTCACCGCTTTGGAAACGACGATGCGGCAGGCAATTCGCAGCGGACTGCTGGCCCAGCACCACCGCGACCCCTTTGACCGGCTGCTGGCGGCGCAGGCGCTGGATTTGCGCGTACCGCTGTTGAGCCGCGCCCGGGTCTTCGATCTGTATGGCGTGCAGCGGATTTGGGACTGAAACAGCTTTGAAACGGATGTAAACCGTTCCGCCGCGAAGGCGAACGGCGACTGGAGAACAAGCTTTGCCAACATATCGCAGATCGGTTGTGCCCAGCAGGGCAGGCGCCGCGGCGCTGCCGCTGGTGGCCATTGTGGGCCGTCCCAACGTGGGCAAATCCACACTCTTCAACCGGCTCACCAAGACGCGCCGGTCGATTGTGGGCGACGAGCCGGGCATTACGCGCGACCGCATCTATGGCGAGTTCGAGTGGCTGGGCAGGCAGTTTCGCCTGGTGGATACGGGCGGCATTGTTCCCGACGATCCGGAACTGATTCCCACCGAAATTTACAACCAGGCCAAGGTGGCGCTGGAAGAAGCCGACGCGCTGGTGCTCGTGGTAGATGCGCGCACCGAGCTGGCAAGTCCCGATTACGACCTGGTACGGCTGCTGTTGCGCGGTGGCAAGCCCCTGTTTCTGGCAGTCAACAAGGTCGAGGGCGAGGCCATGGCCTATGCGGCGGAGAACTTCCGCCAGTTGGGCATCCGCAACGTCTTTGCCATCAGTTCAGAGCACGGGCTGGGCATCGGCGACCTGGTGGAGGCCATTGCCGAGGCGATTCCAGCTCCGCCTGAGGCCGTGCTGACTGAAGAAGAGTTGCAGGCAGTTCGAGAGGCCGAGGCCGCGCTGGAAGCTCAGGCCGCGGAGGAAGCCACAAATTCGAGTCCCGAAGAAGCGGCAGACGAAGATCTTCGCCCGCTGCACCGCTCCCATGGCGAGTTTGAGCAGCACGAGACTTCTGTAGCCATTATCGGACGGCCGAACGTGGGCAAGTCTACGCTGCTTAATGCGCTGACGGGCACCTCACGAGCGATTGTGTCGCCCATTGCCGGCACCACGCGCGACGCGGTAGACGAGGTGGTGGAGTTTGAGGGCACTCAGTTCAGGTTTGTGGATACGGCCGGCATCCGCCGCAAAAGCAAGACGCACCTGATGGCGGAAAAGCTGAGTGTGGTGATGGCGCGGCGGCATCTGGAGGCTGCGGATGTGGCCTTGCTGGTGGTGGATGCGGCGGATGGAGTAACCGGAGCCGACGCCACCATCGGCGGTTATGCCCACGAGAGCGGGCGCAGCGTGATTGTGCTGGTGAACAAGTGGGACGCGGTAACCACCGGCCGCACCGACGGCAAGCCGCCCGCCGACCGCGAAATCTATGAGGAGCAACTGCGCCGCCAGCTTAAATACTTGAACTATGCGCCGGTCATCTTTCTTTCCGCGTTAGAAGGAACGGGGCTTGGCCGGGTAATGCACGAAGTAAAGGCCGTGGCCGAGGAGCGGCGCAAACGCGTTTCGACCGGACAGATGAATCGCTTTCTGGAGCGGGTGGATTTTCAGCGCGCGACGGTTCCCATGTCAAAGCGGGTGCGCATTTTCTACATGACGCAGGCCGCCGTGGCGCCACCCACTTTTATCCTGTTTACCGACCGGGATGTGAAGCTGCACTTCAGCTTCGAGCGCTTCCTTGAGAACCAGATCCGCGAGGCCTTCGGCTTCAAAGGAACGCCGATCTGGTTCAAGGTGCGGGCGCGGAACGCGGCGAAGAAGGAGTAACTATAGCGTAACCAGATTCGATGTATCCCGAAGCCGCGACGCTTAAGTCGACGCAACCATCAGGCCGGGGTTCCCAGCGACGGGTCTTGGTCGCCGGGGTGGAGGGAGCGGTGACATTGCATGAATCTCATCAGAACACAGTAACTCTGGTTCCGCTCAAGAGCCTGTTATTAACTTTCGCGTTGCCTGCGGGAAAGTTAATAACAGGCTCTAGAAGCGGAACAGGTGATTGATCTTCATGTAGATGATGTGCTGATCGTTCAACTGCGGGGAGCTAGTGGTAGGCAGAATCGGGTCATTGGTATTGCAAAGACCGCCCGCAGTGCGCGTGCAGAGGTCTGAATTCAGGTTCACGTAGTCGGTGGTAAAGCCAAAGTAAAAAGCGGTACCTGGATGCGGCAGATAAGTCAGCAGCACGTTGCCGTAGACATCCTTGTTATTGGTCAGGCTGGTAAATTCGTTGTTGGGCAGGGTGGCTAGATACTCCCCGATGAAGTTCAGCGACCAAGCTTTGTCCATCTGGAAATTCCACCGCTCGACCAGCTGGTGGTTGTCATAGGCGACAGCGCCCGAGGCCAGGTCGGAGAAGCGGTCGAACTCGTACGAGCTGTATAGATCGAGCGGTTGTAGGGGCTTGACTTCAAAATGCAACTGATTGGATCCGACGCCGACCGGCGAAGGTCCCTGACCGTCGGGCGGAGAGTAGTTGATGGTCTTCCCCGCGTAACCCGTAAAACCCAGAGAGAACGAAGAAGTAGGCGAGGTATAGAGGCTTGCCCCGGCATCGTTGCTGTGGTACTCGACGTTTGCCGGCAGGATGGAATAGTCGCTGGGGCGGAGACGGTCCTGGCCCAGATCGACAAAGAACGAAAGACTGGTGCTATGTTTGAAGTTGAAATTGTAAGAGGGGTTGAAATAATAATCGAGCGGCAGGGCAGTATGGTCCCAGATGCGCTCTGAGTAAAAGTGGAAGCCGTGCGAAAGCAGCGGGCCGTGCGAGGGCCTGAATGTATAACTGAGCGCCCCGTGCGGCTCGCGCACGTCGGGTCTGGTGAAGAATCCTGTCTGGGTAAGATAACCGGCCGCAACGTCAGTATAGTTGAACCAGAACCCAAGGTGTAGGTCTGAGTAACTTATACCCTGTACCCATGCCTGTCCGCTCTCCCATGAGTTATCAGTATTGCGGGTTTCCGATGTTACCACCTGTCCGGAAAGGGTCCAGCGCTTCTTTAACCGCGTGCGGTAATCGATGCCGCCGTTGCGATTGAAGGAGTTCATGTATTCCTTGTCGGCGAAGATAGCGCCGATGTTGGATTGATTTCCGATGTCCCGATTAACGCGGCCTACATAGTAGTGCGAGCGGGTGCCATAGGCCGGGTCGCCGGGCGGAACCTGCAACCCAGGGTTGCGGTCGTCAACGCTGAGAATGCCCAGCGCATAATCGCCCACCTTGCCGGTGAGCCGCTGGCCAAATTGCGGCATGACGATGTTGGGTGTGTAGTAGAGATTGAAGGGAGTTTGAAAGTAACTTGAGTTTTCAATAAAGAAGGGCCGCAGTTCCGGATAGTAAAACTGGAAGCGCTGATTGGGCGGTGCCGGATTGTTGACGCCTATCTGGCTGAAGTCGGGATTGAAGGTCATGTCCAGCGCCAGGCTGTTATGAAGCACAAACTTGGTGTCGAGTCCGGTATATCCCTGCAGATGTTTGTCATTGAAGAACGGGTTGACGGGATCGACTGTATTGAGCTGCCGGTAGCTGTGCGCCAGCCCATAAGGCTCGAACTGCCAGTTCTTGCCTCGCTCGATATCCTGAAAGCCCTGCGCCACCGCTTCCTGGGTAAGCTGTCCGGCCACATTGTGCTTTACCTGCGGCCAATATGCGGACTCATTTTTGCGGCTGATGCCGCGCTCAAGAATGATGCCCCAGGTGCGGGGCGACCCGGCGGGAACCGTGTCAAAGCGCAGGCTGGCGAAGGGAATCCGCATCAGGACAACATAGCCACCCGGTATGCTGCGTCCCCAGGTGTCCCACACTGTATCGAAAGAAAAGTCGTAACCTGTTTGTTCCGTGTAGAGCGCATCGGCCTGGATTCCGAGAGCATTGGATTCGAAGAGAAAGGCGCGGCGGCTGTCATGAAAGGTGTCCAGCATGACCTGAACGGTATCGTCGTCGCTGAGCGAGTCGCGCGGTAGCAAATGCGCGCGGATTGCCTGCGGATCATCGTCCTTGCAGACAAAGGCAACAAACAGATTTTCGTGCGTGTACCCAAGATAGGCAACCGTGGGCTCAGTAGCTGGCAAGCCGTCATCGGGATAGCGCTCAATGAAGTTGTCAATGCGCAACATGCCGCGCACCACGCTCGATGTGGGAGTGGAGGGCACGAAGTCGGCAAGAGCTGGCGCCGCAGTAAGAGCAGGCACCACGATATGCGACGGCCCGCTGGGCGGCGGCGGCGCCAGTTCTGCGGTGGAGGATTGCCCTGCCCGATTCGAGGCTCTTCTGCTATGACCATGCGGCCTGGCGGCGGCCGTCATTGCGACGAGAAACGGCAGCAACACAAGCACAATCAGCGGAAATGGCAGGGCGCGTCCGCTGCCGGCACTTGGATCCGATGAGTGGTAAGGGCCGTTCGTCAGAATACCCTCATTATGAAAATAGCTGGATGGCGCGAGCCATATGGGAATCTCATGCATGGGCAAGGCCTGACTCTGATTGTACTGCTCACTGAGGGGCTGGTGAGGCGTGGGCAACATGCGGAATGAATATGTTTTCATCAAAGTTGTATGAACGCCATCCATGAATTTGAACAAAAGACAAAAGGAATCAATTCCAGTTTTTCCGGCTTTTCTCAAGCCACGGTTGCGCACGCTATCCAACCATTCCTTCCCGATCCTTATTGCGGCAGCGGGTTGGGCTGGCTGGACGAAGACGGAGTTGCGGCCGGCTGTCCCAGGTGCATGATGTGGAGGCTGGACTCGGTTTCGGGCACAGTGCCGTCGTTGAGTTGCACCTCAGTGGGTTTGTTCAAAATAAGAAGCCGTAGCACGGCCTTGCCGCGTGCGGGGATAAGAACGCGCTGCGTGACGGAGGCGTTCTCCGATCGCACGGTAACAGGAACCTCGGCAGAGGCGTAGCCGCCATTGGAGACGTTGACAGCAACCAGCCACGAGCCGGGCGAAGGCATACTGGGGAAAACGCTGTCGATGGCCAGGTCTGGCAGCCCCTTGTCCGCATCCACCCAGTCGGCAAAGAACCAACCCATGTCGCGGCGGACCCCAGCTTGCTCCAACAACCTTTCAAAGGAGCAGCGGCCTATGTCCCTGGCGTAATCCTGCGCGGGATTGTAGGCGCGAAGAGCAGCGGAGAGCGTATCGTCGCCGGCCACATCGCGGAGCATCCACAGCACGTAGGCAGCCTTTGTGCGGTAGTAAACCGGGGAGATGGCGAGGGCCAACGGCTGACCGGAGCTTTGACCGGGGCTTGATGGCTCAGCCAGCGCCAAGGATGTGCGGCCCGCTTCAAGCGCGCCCAGAGCCTGAGTGCGGCCTCGCTGTTTTTCAATCCATAAAGTGCCCATAAAGTGGGCTACGCCCTCGCTGAGCCAGGCGCGGGGAGACTGCATCCAGGCATGGGTAAGGGCGTGGGCCAGAATGCCGTCCAACTGATCTGAACTGGCCTGGCGAATGGTGGTTACCAGCATGGCGCCGGTCTCGAAAGGCGCATCTTGCGGATCGGGCAAGTCAAGCAGCGTGAGCTGGGCGCGCGGGCGCTGGCCCAGCCAGCCCTGCAGAAAGGGGGTAACTTCCGCAGTGGCAGCGGTCCAGGCAGGAACAGTCGCCTCGTTTTCAGGCAAAGAGAAGATTGTAGTGTTGGTGGCGGCATGAGGAGTACGAATAGCCACAAAGAGGCTGGGCGCCTCAAAGCCTAGCGTAGTCTCACCTGTGGTAGCGGTGGCTATACCAGCAACTTCAGCACTGCTTGAGTCGGTGACGGCCAGCGGGGCCAGATGGCCGTTGATGAGGGCGACGTTCGGAGCCTGGCCATGGGGAAATTCGACAGTGAGGCGGAGCCGGAAATGGCCCCCGGAGATGCGCAGCTTTTGCTCGCCGATCTCGTCGAAGAGGCGCGCGCCATCGCCGAGGATGACGGGCACGGCGGAGATCGGGTACCAGACCACGTTGCCAAAACCGCGCAGACCGGTGAACCGAACGCCGATGCCATCCCAGTCCGAGTGGAGGGCCACATCCTCAGGGGTTCCAATGGCCAGAAGCCGCTGGGCAGAGGGGGCAATGGCGCCGGAGTATGTAACGTCGATCTGGATACTCTGGCCGGGGGCCAGCGGCTCGGCAAGCGGCACTGAGGCCTCATGGAGTTGGCCTGTGTGGTCGGCATCGGAGTTGAGAGTGGCTACGGGAAAGGAAACGTCGTGGCCGTTGACGCGAATCCGCTCCCAGTTGAGCGAGGAGGAGATTTGTAGCGGAATATGGAGGAGCGGAGTATTACCATCGTTGCGCACCGAGACGAGGGCGCGAACGGCAATGTGCTGGGCCAGCAAGCGCAGCCGCACATCCATATCAAAATCGGTATAAGTGACGGCCTGCCGCTCAGCGTCCTGGGCGGAGGGCGCGGGAACCATTTGAATCTGCGGCTGGGCCGGCATCAATCCGGGTGAGGTTTGGCCGTTGTCGCCCTCAGTGCGGGAAAGAACCACCTTGCCTTTGGGCTGCTTGGTTGCGGAGGCTTTGCGGGCTGCTTGCTGCTGAGCGGGCGGAGTGTAGGTGGTGGTCTGGGCCGCGCAGGGGAGACCCGCGGCGGAGAATGCGGCCAGGGCAACAAGCCCGCAAATTGAAAACTTCATGAGCCCAAGCCTTTCTGTTTCTTAGGTTTTGACGCACCGGCTGCCGAGGGGCGAGCGCCGGGGCCGGAATTCGCAGGCCCGCGCGCGGCGTTGCGGCGCTGGCGGAAGGCCTCATAAAGCACCACCGCTCCAGCCGCGGAAACATTGAGCGAGCTGACGCCGCCGGCCATGGGAATGCGCAGCAGATGGTCGCATGTGCGGCGGACCAGATCGTGGAGCCCCGCGCCCTCGCGCCCCAAAACCAGCACGCAGTCACCGGTGAGATCGAACTGATCGTAGTCGGAGGAGCCTCGCTCGTCGAGGCCGATGACCCATATATTCTGGCGCTTGAGCTCTTCAAGGGAGCGGACGAGGTTGACCACGCGGGCGATACGCAGGTGTTCGGTTGCGCCAGCGCTGGCTTTGACGGCCACGGGACTGAGAGGGGCAGAGCGGCGCTCGGTAAGCAGGACACCGTCTACGCCGGCGCCATCGGCCACGCGCAGCAGTGCTCCCAGATTCTGCGGGTCTTCAACGCCGTCCAGCGCAAGCAGCAGCCGGGCTGGGCGAGATTCGGCAGTGGTATTGGCTGTGGGCGGCTCGAAAAGATCCTCGATGGTGAGGAACTCCTGGGGGCGGACCATGGCCACTACGCCCTGGTGAGCGGGGGTCTGGGCCAGCAGAGTCAGCTGGTCTCGCGACTCTTGGCGGACACGGACGCCGGACTGCCGGCATAGAGCAACTAACTGTTCCAGCCGGGCATCTTGCCGCTCGCGCGCCACCAGAACGTGGTCAAAATGCCGCCGGCCGGCCTTGAGCGCCTCCTCAACCGGATGAACCCCGTACAAAACTTCCATGAAGAATAGTGTAGAAGATTGGCCAAGACGAGCGCGGCGGTGCCAGCAGAAGGAACGTTAGCGCTCTCACGCTTTAGAGATGGAGATCGGCTCAGCCGCGCGCCTGCGAAGTTTCAGCAGCATTTTCCGCTCAGACTCCGGCAACGCGGAGAATGGTTTGAAGAGGGCTACATCTTCGGCAGTTATCTCTCGAACCTCTCCGTCCTCATCAATCAATGGTTTGCGGTTTGCCATAGAGTTTAGTCTCCCCTTGAAGTCTGAGAGAGTCCAGCCTTTACCCCCGCCTGCGCAACTCCAGCTCCACCACGCGCTGCATTTCGGCTTCAGGAGCGGGCTTGCCGGTCCAGATCTCAAACTGGCGCGCGCCCTGCTGCACAAACATCTCCAGGCCGCTGATGGCCGGGATGCCGCGCTCTTTGGCCAGCTTGAGCAGCGGGGTCTCCAGTGGGTTATAGACCATGTCGAAGACCAGCGCGGCGTTGAGTTCGTTTACCGAGATAGGCAGCGTCTGCTTCGAACCGGCCATGCCGCAGGGGGTGGTGTTGATGAGAACTTCAAAGCTGCTTTTGGCAAACTGCTCGTGTTTGAGCGCCTTGGCCTTGGCCTTTCTGGCCAGAGCAACGGCGGTTTCGTGGGTGCGGTTGACGATGTAGACCTCCGCGCCCTGCTCCACAAGACCGAAGACGGCGGCCCGCGCCGCACCGCCAGCGCCCAGCACGGCGATACGCGCCCCCTTGAGCTTGAGGCGTTTTTCAAGAGGGCGGAGCACTCCGGCCACATCCGTGTTGAAGCCGTAGATTTTGCCGTCCGCACCGGTGCGCAAGGTGTTGCAGGCGCCAATTTTTGCGGTGAGCGGATCGCTATTGGCCAGGTGAGGCAACACCTCTTGCTTGAGCGGCATGGTGACGGCCACGCCGCTGAGCGGCAGCTCGCGCGCCAGGGTGAGCAGGTCAGCCAGCGTGCGCACCTTGAGCGGCAGCAGCACGGCATTGACACTTTCGCGGCGAAAGGCGGTGTTCTGCATGAGCGGCGAAAGCGAGTGCGCAATGGGGTTGCCAACTACGGCAAAGATGCGGGTTGCCTGGTCCAATTGCTCGATGCGATAGAGGTCGCGCAGGGTGCGGGCGGCCGGTTGTCCAGGAGCAGTTTCCTCACCCTCGCCGGAGGAGGCAAAGGTGAAGGCCGCGCCGGCCCGCGGTCCCAGCACGCGGCTCACAATTCCTTCCTCGCCCATGGCGATGCCAACTACATGAGACGAGAGCGAACGGGTCTCAATGAGCTTGAGAACAGCCAAGTTATCGGCCAGAGATTTGGCGGTGGAAACCACCTTGACGAACTCCGGCTGAAAGACCTCGATGCGGTCGGCTGCCTGCTCCAAACCCTTGGTGCGCGTAAAGTCGTGAAAGCTGACCAGCAGCGCCGCGCCCGCGGCCCACAAACCGGCCCGGAATTTGGTGAGTTGCGCTGCTTTGGTCTCCTCGGCCGACTCAACCTCGAGATCCACAATCTGGCAGCCCGCCTCGGCGGCTTTGAGCAGAATCTCCAGCTCAGAAGTCAGGGCACCCACGAAGTGACCGCCAAACTGCTTGCGGCGGCAGGTGGCAATGGCTGTCACTTCGCGATGGGCGGCGAGAAAATCGCTGATTTTGGACAGCGCGGCAGCGGGTTTTGGCAATGCATCCAGGCGGAATTCGAGGAACTTTGAGTCGGCCAGAGCCGCCTCTGCCCGCTCCAGCAGTTCCGCTGGCGAGGCGGCCTGAATGGCCACACACAGCTTATCTACGCGCAGCCTGGGGCCGGCAATTGCCGGGGCGAAAGCGGGCGCGCTTTGAGCTTGGAGAGGCATAGCGTCAATTGACGCATACTAAAGCAGTTCCGGCCAGGATGCAACCGTTTCGGCTGTAATTTTCTGCAGCGCTTCCCCTGGCGGGCGACTTATTCGTCATGCAGGGTCCGTGCGGGGTCGATTTTGGCGATCCGCAAGGCGGGAGCCGTGGCCGCCAGCAGGGTGACCACCGCCAGCGTCAGTGTTACCGCCAGCAGGGTCGTCGCATCGTAGACGCCCACCCCGTAGAGCACGCTGCGCAGGACGCGCAATGCGCCCATGCACAGCAGCAGGCCCAGAGCAAGCCCCAAGGCCGAGGCGCGCATACCCGAGCCGGCGATCTGAGCCATGGCCTGGCGAAGGCTGGCGCCAAGGGCGATGCGGATGCCGATCTCGCGCGTCCGCTCAGTGACCAGACTAGCCACCAGAGCAAAAATGCCCACCACGCTCAGCAGCAACGCCAAAGCGGCCATCACGGCCAGCAGCGCTACCTCGACACGCTGCGTGGCCAGGGTCTCTGCGCGCAGGTCGTTCATGCTGTAAAAGCCGGAGAAGGGCAAGCCGGGATCGACGCTGGCCAGAGCGCGCTGCATCTGGGCGGTCAAGCCTGCGACAGGCGCTGAGGTGCGAACGATCCAACTCGGCTGGAACCAGACGTGAACCAGCGCAAGCAGATTGGCGTTGACCTGCGCGGCCGGAGCGTAGGCGGTCTCCTCGCCGCTGAGAGGCGAGGGATTGTCAAAGCAGGGTGAGATTTGCACGTCGGCGACCACGCCTACAATGACCAAGTTCTTGTTCAGAGTGCGGCCTACCGGGTTGGCTCCGTGGAAGAACTTGCGCGCGAAGCTCTGGTTCACGATGACCACCGGTTGGGTGTTGGGTCCATCCGAGCCGGTAAAACCGCGGCCGGCCAGGAGCGGAATGCGCAGGGTATCGAAGTAGCCGGGGGTTACGTAGATCACGTCGGTTCCGTAGTGCTGCCCGGCCTCCGCGCCGTCGTGGATGGTGAATTCGTCATTCAGGGGGCGCTCATAGGGCAGCGTCAAGCCCACTGCGGCGTTCTGGACGCCGGGAATCTGCCGCATGGCCGCGGTGCTCTCGTCCATCAGCTTGCGGAATGCGGCTGGATCGCGATAGCGGGCATCGTCCAGCGAGGCTTTGGCGGTCATTACGCCCTGGGGATCGAAGCCAGGCGGCAGGGTTTCCAGATGAACCAGCGTGCGAATGAGCAGACCGGAAGCGGCCAGCAAAACAACGGTGAGAGCAACCTCGCTGGCTATTAAAGCCTGGCGTAGGCCGAGACGGCTGCCGCCCGCCACAGTGCGAATGGAGGAGCGCAGCTCCAGCTTGCGCAGCGTAAACGCAGGCAACATACCAAAAAGTACGCTGGTGGCGAGTGAGACCAGCAGCGTAAAAGCCAGTACGCGGTTGTCCAGAGCCACGCTGGACACGGGCAGAAAGTTTTCCGGCAAAAGCATAAGCAGTCCGTGCAGGGCGGCATAGCCCACCCCCACGCCAGCCAGCCCCCCGGCAAGCGCCAGCAGCAGATTCTCTACCCAAAGCTGCTTTTGAATCTGCCAGCGCGAGGCGCCCAGCGCCAGCCGCGTGGCCATCTCCGGCGTGCGGCGCGCCACGCGCACCAGCGTCAGTCCTGCCAAATTGGCGCAGGCAATCAGCAGAATAAAGCCGGCGGCCAGCATCAGCGTGAGCGCCTTGGGACGCAGCCCTGTTGTTTCCCCTTTTTGGAGAGGCACAGAGTAAAAGGAAACCCGCACGCCGGGCTTCTCCTTTTGGAAGCTCGCCGTGGAAGCGGCCCAGGCGCGATTGATTTCCGCATCTGCCTGTTGCCAGGTGGCGCCTTCGCGCAACCGCGTAATGACCCAGTAATTGTGTCCCTGGCCTTCCCCTTCGCGGCTGGGCTGGAGCGGCGTGTACACGTCGGCGTTCAAAGGCGTAGTGGCGCCCTGGGGCAAAACGCCGATCACCGTGTATGGCTCTCCCTTGAGGAAGATGGTTTGGCCAATCAGATTCCGGTCGCCGGCAAAGGTGGTGCGCCACAATCCGTAGCTCAGGATGGCGGCCTTGGGCCCGTGCGGACGGTCTTCAGCCTCAGTGAAGTTGCGCCCGGCGACGGGATGAATCGCCAGCACGTCAAAATAATGGGCCGAGACGCGCGCGTCGTGCAGGTACTGAATCCGCTCACCCGCCTTGAGATTGACGCCGGAGACTTGCCAGCCGGAGACGGCGGAGATCAGCGAGGGCACATTGTCGCGCAGCAGTTCCCACTGCGCTCCATCCAGAACACTGCGCTCATCTGAGGCTTGCGCGCCGGAGACACGCGTGAAGATGGTGCCCATGCGCTCAGGATGCGCGTAGGGCAGGCTCTTGAGCATCAGCGCGTTAACGAGGGAAAAGATGGCCGTATTGGCGCCGATGGCCAGCGCCAGCGTAAAGATCACCGTTGCGGTGAAGCCGGGGTTGCGGCCAAATTGCCTCAATGAAAACTTGAGATTCTGCGCAAAGACGCCCATCCAAACTCCTCGCTAAAAATATTTCTGTCTGTATGGTTTGCCTGTACCTAAATTGCGCACCCGCGATCCGTCCGGTTCACGCCCGTCCGGTACAGGAGCGAACCGCAAATGAACCGCGGGTGCGGTTGGAGGAATGTTACGTAAGATATTGTTGCAATCCTTCAGCCAAACAGGAATATTCAATAACCTTAATTAAATAAGCTGGTTACGCTTCCAGAGATGCATTGGAAAGTATCGATCGAGTGTCCGGTTGCGAAGAGCGGCGTGCGGAAACGGACAGTCGTGCAAGCTCTGTACGGCGTAAGCACCCTCTGCGCTGTGGCACTCTAGAACTTTGGAGGAAATATTGCCTACGATGCCTGCCGAAAACCCTGCCGCCGCTGCCGCAACTGAAGACTTACATGCCTGGGAGGCGGGCGGAGCCGATTCCGCCGAGAAGCTGGCTGCCTGGGTAGGCGCGCGTTTGGCCGCGCATGAGGCCGCGCTGGCTGCTTTGCTGGCGGCGGAGGGGCCGCGTACGCCGCAAAACTCCTTGCGACTTTACGACGCAGCCATTGAGCAGCTCAGCCTGGCCGGAGCACAGGCCGGCGTGCTGAACTCCGTGGCTGCGGAGAAGGCGGTTCGCGACCAGGCGCAGCAGGAGGCTCAGCGGGTGGCGCAGGCTGGGAGCGCACTGAGCCTGAATCGCGCAGTGTATGAGGCGCTGGCGGCCATCGATATTGAAGAGGCAAGTCCGGCCACAAAGCATTACCTTGAGCGCACGCTGCTGGGCTACCGGCTGGCCGGCGTAGACAAGGATCAGGCCACGCGCGACCGTCTGCAAGCCCTGCACGAGAAGGCCACGCATCTTTCGCTGGCCTTTAGCCGCAATGTGCAGGAGGGCGCAAAAACCATTGAGGCCACGGCGGAGGAGCTGGAAGGGCTGCCGGCCGACTATCTTGCCCGTCACCCGGCAGATGCCGAGGGACGCATTACGCTCTCAACCGACCAGCCCGACATGCAGCCGGTAATGACCTTTGCCGCAAGCGCGGCGCTGCGCGAACGCATGTTTCTGGCCTACAACACCCGCGCCTACCCGGACAACAAGCAGATTCTGCTGGATCTGCTGGCCACCCGGCAGGAGATTGCCACCGTGCTGGGCTTTCGCAGTTGGGCCGACCTGGCCACTGCCGACCAGATGATGAGTTCGGCAGCCAATGCACGCGCCTTTTTGGCGAAGCTGAACGAAGCCAGCCGCGAGGGCGCGCGGCGCGAGTATGAGCTGGTTCTCCAATATGCCCGCCGTCAGCATCCAGGGCTGGCCGCCATCGACATCGCCGGCCGGGGCTACTGGTATGAGCAATTTCGCCGCTCAGCCTTCGACTTCGACTCACAATCCGTGCGCCCTTACTTCCCTTACGGGCAGGTGGAGGCGGGCGTATTGCAGACAGCGGCACGCCTGTTCAAGGTGGAATTTCGCCGCTCGGCGGCCACGGCATGGCATCCGGCGGTCTCAGTCTACGAGGTGCTGGAGGACGGACGGCCCGTGGGGCGCTTCTACCTGGACATGCACCCCCGTGAGGGCAAAGACAAGTGGTTCTCCGCCGCGCCCATCGTAACCGGCGTCCGCGGCGGCGCACTGCCTGAGGCCGCGCTGATCTGCAACTTTCCCGGTAGTGGAGAGGATGGCGAACCTGGCCTGCTCCAGTACAACGACGTGGTCACTTACTTTCACGAGTTCGGGCACCTGATGCATGCCATTCTGGGCGGACAGACGGAGTGGGCAGGGCTCTCCGGCTTTGCTACCGAGGGAGACTTTGTCGAGGTGCCGTCGCAGATGCTGGAGGAGTTTTTCCGCGACGAGAAGCTGCTCCAGGCTTTCGCAAAGCACTACCAGACCGGTGAAACACTTTCTTCGGAGACCATCCAAAACATGAAGCTGGCGGGGGCTTTTGGGCGCGCGGACTGGATGCGCTCGCAGCTTTACTACACCACGCTCTCGCTCGATCTGCACGACCAAGACCCTGCCGGCCTGGACTTAGACGACACGACAAAGAGGCTCTTTGAAAGTCTGCAACCGTGGACATGGATGGATGGCAATCGCATGTATGCGAGCTTCGGGCACCTTATTGGCTACTCATCGAACTACTACACGTATGCCTTTGACAAGGTGATTGCGCTGGATTTTTTTGCCCAGTTCGACCCCGCCAACCTGCTGGGTTGCGAAGCCGGCAGCCGCTACCGCAAAACGGTGCTGGAGCAAGGCGGATCTAAGCCGGGCCGGCAGATGGTGCGCGAGTTCCTGGGCCGCGACGAGGAGTTTGCGGCCTTCAGCAACTGGCTGAACGAGGAGTTTGAAGGGGAGCGGATGGCGGTAAGGCTCTAGATCGCATCGCGCTAGCTCGCTTTTCGTTTCTTCTCGGTGATGTGCTCCAGCAGGACACGGTTGATGCCCTTTTCATATTCCTCTCCGGCCGGCGATTGGGTGCGAAACCATGCCACCACATCCGCATCGACGCCAATCGTCACTTTGTCGCTTGGGCCAGTGTAGAAGAGCCCGCGCTTAGCGCCGGTCCAGTCGCGGACCTCAGGGATGTCGGAGGTGTCAATCGCTTCGTCTGGCAGTGCTGATAACCGTTTCAGCCGATCAATCTGCTCGCGACTGAGCTTGCTAGAACTCTCCGTCTTCATAGGCTCTCCTTTCAAATGATGTAGCAATGCGGGCACTGATGATTCTGCCGATTGCAGCGGCTTCCGATTCCCGTTTTACCGACAAAGTGTGAACTACGAAGAGCAGAAACGGTCCCAGAGGCCAATTGTCTGCCAGCGGTCTCCGTCCGGATGCGGGTCGGGTCTGGACGCATGAAGCGGATCTTCAAAGACCAAAACTGCTTCTGAGAATGCTACCTGGTGCTTGATGAAATTAGTTTTGGCCTTCTCGTCACCCCAAATCCATTTGATTTGTTCCATATCGACTGTCAGACTACAAGTTTGTTCACGCTCAGCGAGACTCTGATTCGCTATGATAATCCCGCTATGGCAAAGACACAGGATTTCAACGGCAAATGGGCGCTGGTGACCGGAGCCAGCTCGGGAATTGGCGCCGCTTTGGCGCGGGAGCTTGCGGGCTTTGGCGCCCGGCTGATTCTTACGGCGCGCCGCACAGACCGGCTGGATGCGCTGGCCGCCGAGTTGGCCGCCAAGGGAACTGAGGTGCGCGTGGTCACGGCAGACCTGAACGATCCGGCCGCGCCGCAGCAGATTTACGACGCCACGGCAGGCGCCGGGCTGGCCGTGGAGATTCTCATCAACAACGCCGGACTGGGCCAGTACGGCGCCTTCTGCCAGAGCCCCGTGGAGCAGGAGCTGAGCCAGGTGCGCGTGAACTGCGAGGCCATGGTGCGGCTATCGCGGCTCTTTGTTCCGCGCATGGTGGAGCAGGGCCAAGGGTGGGTGCTGGTGCTGGCGTCTACGGCCAGCTTTCAGCCCGTGCCATATCTCTCAACCTACGCGGCCAGCAAGGCATTTGACCGCTTCTTTGCGCTGGGACTGGCTGCCGAAGTAGCCCGCTACGGCGTCAAGGTAACGGCGCTTTGTCCCGGCCCCACCGAAAGCGAGTTTTTTGATGTAGCCCACGCCTCCGCCTTCAAAAGTCGGGGTATGCAGCCGGTGCAGGATGTGGCGCGGCTGGCAATTGCTGCCCTGGCGCGCGGCCAGCGTACCATTGTGCCCAACTTTGCTGGCAGGCTCTCGGCGTGGCTGGTCCGGTTCTTCCCGGTGGGATGGATTACTTATCTGGTGGAAAGGGCCGCGCGGCCCGGCAGGCGAGTCCAATCGGCGTAACCACCTTCCACCGATCGCAGTGCGGAAAAACACAGGAACAGAAAACAGTGCATCGGCCGCCATCCCGCGCTCACTCCAGATGCAATGGGCGCTTTCAAACCATAAACTTGTTCAGCGTTTACATGGGAATGCTGCCGCGCTTAGAATTGCCGCGGAAAGGTTGGCATCGAATGAGACTGAACCAAATAAGCAGGGCGGCCGGTGTG
>VFSW01001297.1_pt1 | contig 38017 bp, 20 predicted proteins | sample 5358111 | NCBI WGS metagenome assembly VFSW01 (sample SAMN11554181, study PRJNA540505) | mine drainage metagenome | isolation source: sediment from site ElyBrook_90M | place: USA: Ely Copper Mine, Vershire, VT | collected 2017 | reverse complement strand
ATAAAAAAAAAAAAACAACAAACCCATTCACAAAACCTCGTTCCCCAATCCCACCCCGGCCCCCCCCCCCCCCCCCCCGGCGCGCCCCCCCCCCCCCGCTTCCAGAGTCCTAAGCGATCTTAGTAGTCGAACTTGACGCTAAGCCCATAGCTACGTCCAGCCTGATCATAGAGGAAGGGCTGGTTTTTGAACTGCAGATAGGCGCTCGTCGCCGAGCCACTCAGGTTCCGACCCTCGAGCACGACGCCGAGATTTTCAAGAACCTGATAGCTGACCTGCGCATCGACCTGACCATAGGAACGATCGAATACACCGTAGGTCCTGGTGTTGATGACGCCACCAGCCGGACAACCCGCCACAGCACAAACGGATGCAAACGCAAACGTGCTGTAGTTCGGATCCAAGGCGCCGCCCTTCCAAGTATACGACACACGTCCCGCGAACGGACCATTCTCGTAGTAGGCCTGCGCGGTGTAGGCATTCTGTGCCACGCCCGGGAAGCCGAGGTGATCGGTGAAGCTCGTGGCATTCGCCGTCGACGACTTCGCATAGGTGTAGTTCGCGTTGATGCCGAAGCCGTTCTCCCAAGCATATTGAGCGTTGATTTCAACACCCTCGATCCTTCCGCCCCTGCCGTTGGTGAAGGTTGTAACACCGCCAGCCGTGCCGCCGAAATCGTCCATCAAGACCTGAGAGACGATCGACGTCGTTGTAAAGCTCTCCACACCCTTCCAGAACAGACCGGCGCTCAACAAACCTTGTGTGCCGAAATACCATTCGTAGGTCAGATCCAACTGGTTGGCGCGATACGGATCGAGCTGATTGTTGCCGCCGCTGGCGCTATTGAAGAAGAACCCGTTGGAATCGCATCCCGGAGTGCCGGGCGTGAGGCTGGTGCTGGTGTGGATGTTGCAACGCCCCGTGCCGACATAGTGTGTGAAGTTGGTATAGAACCCCGCACCGAGTTGCCAGAAGTTCTGGTCGGCCATGACGCGAGCGGCCGAGAAGCGGATCTTCTGTCCGTCGGAGACATCGAATACCGCGTTCAAGCTTGGCAGGATGTCCGTGTACTGACGCTGCGTGACGCCGTAGGTGGCCCCTGCGTCGTTAGGCAGGCCATTCCACGTCGCCGTGCTGAGATATACCGGGTTCGCCGCAAGAGTGTATTGGCCGATATCCAACTGCGTGTGAACGACGCGCACGCCCGTGTTGATATGGAAATCGTCGGATGGACGGCCAATATCGAACATGAAGTAGCCTTCAGAGACCTTGCTCGTAATTTTGAAGGAGTTGATCACGTCCTTGAAGCGCTGCACCGGCGCATTCGGATTGACAGACTGAATCCACGCCGCCGCATTCGTCATCTGGGCCGGATCTTGCGTCAACAATTGGTTGATACCGGCTGCCGGGAAGAAGTCCTTCACCAAGGCAAGACGAGACGGATTGCTGATTCCGGTCTGAACCGGAACAAACGGCAGGCTCGGATCCTGATAGTAGGTCCAGGGCCCGCGATGTGCCTGGTCGGTTTCCCAGGAAAGTTGGCCCTGTCCGTTCGGGCAGGGGCCGCCTTGAACATAGCCGCCTCCTGTGAACGAGCAGGTGCCGTTGCCGTAGGCATTCAGCAGATAGCGGCCGAAGTCGTAGTCGACCGTCCTGGTCGTATAACGCAGACCGGCCGACGCCGTCACCTTGTCCAGAACATCATATTCTGCATCCGCACGAGCCGACCACTGATCGTTCTTGGACTTGACGTCCCATGCCCAATTCGACTTGAACACGATGTAAGCCGGATTGGTCAGGAGATCCGGGGTCGTATAGCTGACCGACGGATAAAGCCCTTTAACATTCGTATAGGTGAAAGCGCAGCTCTTCGCGCCGGCCGGCACGCCCTGGTTTCCGCCGCAACCCTGCGGATTGGCATAGTTGTAGTTTGGATGGAGGATGGCAGTGTTGCCGTTGAACCAGCCGTTTGATGAATCGATGCCGTAGCCGCTGGGCCGGACATCGGCTTGCGCGAACTCGGACCGCATCGTGCCTTTGCCATAGGCGAACTTGCCGCTGATACGGAACTTGCCGCCGTTGTCGTATTTCACATCGGCTTGGATGTTGTCGCCGATGTTCTTGTCCTCCTCGACCATGGCCGCGGTTTCCGCACTATGCGTCATGAAGGTGCCGCTCAGAACGACGCCGTTCGGGTCGATGGTGTAAGGCATCGTGGGATCAAGACCCTGGGCCTCGTTATTCGAATGAATGAATACTTTGTCCGTGATGTCGCGACGATCGACATCCAGTTTCGAGTGGAACCAGATCAGGCTGGTCTGAACGGATTCGATCGGATTGTAATTGATGCCCACAAAGCTGCCGAACCGTTTACGGTCAACTGTTTGGTGCGTCAGATACGACAGCTCGGGCTCGAAGTAATCCTTGCCGACGTTGTTATTGATACCTGTTGATGGTCCCGCCACTGTCCAGCCGTTGCGGTTCTGGGACTGCGCCTCGAATACCCGGACATCATGTTCGTCATACGAGAGCGAGGCGAGAATGCCGAGCTTCTCGCTGAACTTGTAGGACGCGACGATCGCGCCGTCGGGGGTCGCATTCTTGGCGCCCTGACTGAAGCTCATCCCAGCGTTGCCGCCAAGGGTCAAACCATCCTTGCCGTCAATCGCATTACGCACGCGCAGATTAACGATGCCGCCCAAAGCGCCGGCCACAAAGCTCGCTTGTGGAGACTTGTAGACGTCAACACCCGCCAGCAGAGCGGACGGAATGCCTTCGAGTGAATTCTGATACTCGTTGCCGTTGCCGGCACCAGAGCCTTCGCCAGTCTGGTACATTTCACGGCCGGTGACGAAGATGTCGCCGTCGAGCGTTGTCACGTTATACGACAAACCGCGGATGCGGACCTGCGTGCCTTCGCCGGCCGAGCGGTCGATCTGAATGCCAGGCAGACGTTGCAGCGACTCGGCAACGTCCTTGTCGGGCATCTTGCCGATGTCTTCGGGCGTGATCGACTCCATGATCAGGTCCGAGCGTTGCTTTCTCTCAAGCGCACTGGCCAGCGATGCACGGAAGCCTGTCACGACAACCGTTTCCATCGCACCTTGATCGGTTTGGGCGAGGGCTGCTCCGCCGGCTCCCAAGAGGAGAGCGGCGATAGCCGTATGGGTACAGAACCTCAGCTTGGATTTCATGATAGGCGTCCCCTTACTGCGTTTTGTTGTTGGCAGTGCCCACGGGCTTCCCGTCGACACCACCGGCTTAGCAAACGCAGTCTACATGACGCTTAGGTAAGCGCTGTCTATAATCTGTTGACAGTGCCGTCATTTGTCAGAATATGTTGTAATAAAATCACATTTATTACATAAAGCATCGTCAAATTCGTAAATTATATATATTATTCAATTTGTTACAATAACATTAGATACTATTCCGTTGGCATGAGAATGAGATTATTTTGCAACATACAATGCGTATCGAAAGCAATACAGGCGGGGCAGCAACGCCAGTTTTGGTGGTAATATTCTTACAAGTCCTTGCGTAGGCGGGGCGGTGCCAACGTCGTTTGCCGGCATTCCAGCAACGCGTTGCCGAAATGCCACCCTGCTCTTCTCCGGCTTCAGTTCGCCAGTGCATCATGCTAGCGACGGGCTTGGATCGGCCTGTCGATGGAGTGCGGCGCAATTGGGGAACGCAGAACAACTCCGGGCCCTTACGCGCCGGTTCGATTATTGGCTCCGGAACGCCGCGTTGCCGCTTTGGTGGCAGCAAGGTGCCGATCACGATCACGGTGGCTTTCACGAGCTGCTGTCGCTCGACGGATCGCCTTTGCCGAATTCTCCGCGGCGCGCGCGCGTTCAAGGGCGGCAGAGTTACGTCTATGCGATGGCAGGAACACTTGGCTGGTCCGGCCCTTGGCGCGAAGCGGCACCTCATGGCCTGGACTATCTGAACCGGCACTATCGGCGGGCAGACGGCCTCTACGGCACGCTGGTTTCGTACGACGGTGCGGTCCTCGACGACACGGCGATGCTGTACGATCAGGCCTTCGCGTTACTGGCCATGGCCTGGGTCTTCCGCGTTCTGCCGAACCATGCCGACCTGAAAGAAGATGCCCGCCACCTCTTCGATCGTATTTCACATGCGCGGCGCCATCCGCAGGGCGGGTTTTCCGAGCCACTGAACCATCCCTATCAATCCAATCCACATATGCATCTGCTGGAGGCAGCACTGGCATGGCGCGACATTGAGCCGGACACGGTGTGGGACAGCCTGGCGGATGAAATCGTCGAACTCTGTCTGGCGAAATTCATCGATCCCGCGGGAGGATTTCTACGCGAGTTCTTCGACGAAAAATGGCAGCCGTTGACAGTACCTGAAGGGCATAGCGTCGAACCGGGCCACCAGTTCGAATGGTGCTGGCTGCTTGAGCGATGGGGCCGGGTGCGCACCGACGATCGCGCCCGCGCAGCAGCGCGCGGACTGTATCGCGCCGGAAAGCGCGGCGTGGATGGCCGACGTGACGTAGCCGTCGACGAGCTGTCGGACGACTTCACGGTGAGACGGCCAACAGCGCGCCTCTGGCCCCAGACAGAGCGTATCAAGGCCGCGCTCATACTATCTGAAGCGGTACAGAACGACCTTCGAAACGAGTACCTCAGCGACGCCTTGAGTGCCGCAACGGCTCTTTGGCGCTATCTGGACACCCCGATGCCGGGATTATGGCGCGACAAACTGTTGCCCGATGGGACCTACGTCGAAGAACCCGCACCTGCGAGTTCGCTTTATCACATCATCTGCTGCATAGGGTCGCTGAGGCAGACGTTCGGCGGCCACTGATATTGGCAGCTTGGGCCGACGCCGGGCCGCTCCCGGGGAATACGCTAGCCATTTCGCAGCTGCAGCAGAAAAAAACCAAGTTCCACGTTTTTTCAGTTCCGTCTTGTCAAAAAGCCAAAATTAGGAGAATTGATAGCGCTGTCATTTTATGGGCAGCGCTTTGCCCGGGACGCTGGGGCGGTCGCGAATACCGTCAGCGCGCATCGAGGAACGGGAAATAGAATAATGCGTTTCGGTATTGATTTGGGTGGAACCAAGACGGAAATCCTGGCGCTCGGGGACGGAGGGGAAGAGCTGCTCCGGCACCGGGTACCGACCCCACGCGACAATTACGCTGATGTCGTCCGCGCGCTGCGCGATCTTGTTTACGCCGCGGAAGTAAAATTGTCTTGCCATGGCAGCGTTGGCATTGCCATTCCCGGCACAATCAGCCGGAAGACAGGCCTCGTCAAAAACGCGAATTCGACGTGCCTCATCGGTCATCCGCTCGACAAGGATCTGGAGGTCGCACTCCAACGCCCGGTGCGCGTTGAAAATGACGCCAATTGCTTTGCCCTATCGGAAGCGAGCGACGGTGCAGCTGCCGGCTACGACACGTTGTTCGCTATCATCGCCGGGACAGGCATTGGCGGCGGCATCTGCATCGGCGGCCGCGTGCTGTCGGGTGCCAATGGAATCGCCGGCGAATGGGGCCATAACCCCCTGCCCGCTCCGCAAGGAAAACAGGAGATCGAAGACTCGCCAGTCTGCTATTGCGGCAGGCGCGGCTGCATCGAAAGCTGGTGCAGCGGTCCCGCACTGGTCCGCCTCTACGAAAAGCGCGCCGGCCGGCATCTTACGGCGCCTGAGATATTCGAGGCGGCTCGCCAAGGCGACGCGCCGGCGATGACGGAAGTCGATGCATTTTACGACCGCTTCGCGCGCGCTATCGCTTCTGTCGTGAGCATCCTGGATCCGGACGTGATCGTGCTGGGCGGCGGATTGTCGAACGTCGACGCGCTCTACAAAGAATTGCCGTCGCGCGTCGAGCACTATGCCTTCACACCGGAAGGCCCGACCAACATTGTGAAGAACAAGCACGGCGATTCCAGCGGCGTGCGCGGCGCCGCGTGGCTGTGGCGCGAAGACGAAATGGTCGCAGCTTTGCCGAAAATTGAGATCGCGTTGCGTCGGCAAAGATAAGCGCAAATGCTCGTTCAGAGGCGGCACGCCATAATGCGCTTTGTCGCGCGTTTTCACTTTACAGACCAATTCGTTCCTTGGATGCGACACCACTCCGCAGCCGGCACCGTGGCGCAGAAGCCTTGGCGAAAACCTTAATAAAATCCTACTTTAAAGGTTCGTAAGAACAATTCGCCTACTTTAGCCGCACGTCGATCCGACCCAAAACAGGTCAAGCGTGCTGTGGCAGAGACGAACAAATTACCTGGACAAGAACATGGTCGAACCCTCGTCCGCGTCCGGATAGTTGCCGCTGCCGCAATCTGCGCGGCACTCGTCGCGACGCAGCCAGCGTGCGCCAGCGACGTTGCGCCGGCAGATCTTCAGGCCGCTACGCGCTCGCTCGGATTTCTGGATTCTCTGCAGAACCGTTCGACGATTTCGATCGGAGTAGTATACGGCACGGATGTCCGCGATGGCCGGGACCAGGCCGCCCGGGTCGCGGGAATTCTCGTCCGCATACCGGGACCTGGCTCCGCGACCATTCAGGCGACCATCGTCGCTGTTGATGACCTTGCGAAGAACAACCGGCATTTCGACGCGCTGTATCTCATGCCAAGCGCTGGAGAAAACGGCGGCCTGATCGCCGATTTTGTCAGACGCCAGCATCTGGTGAGCATCTCTAGTGACCCCTCCTGCCTCGATGCCAGATATTGCGTACTGATGGTGCAAGCTGGCTCGGGTGTGAACATCGTTCTCGACACGGCGTTGGCTACGGCCGTCGGTGCCCGGTTCTCTTCCGTATTTACAATGATGGTGAAACGCAGATGACTGTGGACACCCGCCACCGAACCCGCGAGCGCCATCGTGTCCGCGCTTGCCTGCCGATCGCACTTGCAACTGTTGCATCTGCGGCCTTTTTCACACTGCCGACACGCGCGCAGTCGATGGACTACGGTTCACTCGAACAGTTGTTCGGAGAGCCGGTGACGACCACTGCGACAGGCTCTCCCCAACGCGTCGACGAAGTGCCCGCCAATATGACCATCATCACAGCCGACGAAATCCGCCAGTCTGGCGCACGTGACATTCCTGGCGTCCTGCGCCATGTCGCCGGCATCGATATCATGCAATGGGCAAGTGGTGACACGGATGTCTCTATACGCGGCTACGACCAGCCCTACGCGCCCAGGACGCTTGTGCTGATCGACGGCCGCCAAGTCTATGCGGACTATTACGGCTTCGTTCCCTGGAGCACTTTACCGGTCGAACTTAGCGAAATCCGTCAGATCGAGATCGTCAAAGGGCCAAATGCCGCGCTGTTTGGATTCAACGCCGTCGGCGGCGTCATCAACATCATCACCTACAATCCGCGCTACGACGACGTGAATACGGCGTCGGTGCGCACCGGCACGCAGGGGCTGGCCGAACTCTCCGGCGTTACGACCATGAAATTGGGTGCGGTAGGAGGCCTGCGCCTGTCCGGCAGTCTGCAATCGGATGGCGAATTCAACACTCCGATCCCGTCGGCCATGGCCGGTCCTCCCCGTGCGGAAAACGACCACTCGGAGGTCAATGCCTATGCGGCGTTTGCTTTGAGCGATGACCTTGAACTCGATCTGCAGGCCAGTCACAGCCACGCGCGACGGAACGAGGTAAACCCCGGACTTCTGTACAACACGGCCTATTACGAGACGAATTCGGTTCTGGCGAGGCTGTATGCCGACACCAGTATCGGGCTTCTGAAATTCACCGCATACAACAATTGGCTGACCCAAAAGACCGACGACGCGTTCTACCTCGGCAGCTTCCATTTCGACAACCAGGTTACAGTCGTCCAGGGAGAAGACGTCTTCAATATCGGCACCGATCACACGTTGCGGTTTGCGCTCGAGTACCGGCACGATTCCGATACGACCACTCCCTTTTCGGGCGGGAACATCTACTATGACGTCGTGTCCGCCTCCGGGATGTGGAGCTGGCGTATTGCACCTTCCGTTTCGCTTACCAACGCCGTGCGTTTTGACAATCTTGCGCTCGGCCGCAATGGCATTGCGCCCGCCGGCTATCCCTTCACGAATTCTGACTGGAACCGCACCATCGACGTCTGGAGCTTCAACAGCGGTCTGGTTTGGAAGGCGACCGAAGGGGATATCGTTCGGCTAATTGCGGGCCGCGGCGTACAACTGCCTAACTTGGCGTCCCTTGGCGCGTTCCTTGTCACCACGCCTTATTACGATCTGACGGGCGTCCCCACACTGCGGCCCACCGCGGTCTCAAACTACGAATTGACCTGGGACCACAATCTGAGCTGGCTTGCTGCACAGCTGCGGGTCAGCCTCTTCTATCAGGATTCCGAAAATCTTGCGGCCTTGACCGGCGGAATGATCGTTGTGCCCGGTAGCCTGTATCTGACGGCGAGCAATGTCGGGCGCTCGGATGCGACGGGCTTGGAGATGAGTGCCCACGGCCTCTTGGACGAAGACTGGCGCTGGTCCTTGAGCTACCGCGCCGAGTTCGTGGACGACAACTTCCTGCCATTCGCTGCGGGTGGCATGGCCTATCTCGATTATGCGCACACGACACCCAAGCATTTGGCCAAAGCAGGGCTTGGCTGGACAGGGGGCAATTGGGAAACGGATGTCTATCTCGACTACCAGTCAGCGAACTACGGCTTGCAGCAATCGATGTCCGGTACGGCCCTGGTCCCCATCGGAGCGTACGCATCCGTCGACGGCCGCGTGGCTTATCGGTTGACGGATTGGGCGACGCTCGCAGTCTCCGGCCAGAACCTCCTGCAATCCCCTCAGCGCCAGACGGCCGGCGCCATGATTGAGCGTCAGGTGTTTGCAACGTTGAGCGTCAACTTCTGAACAGAGTGTGGATTCAAGAACGATGAACATTTTCTGGCAAATCACCGTCGTAGAATCCCTGTTGAATCTGGCGGTCTTCGCCGCCGCGGTCATCGCTTATGGGCCTATACGCGACCTGGCAACGCGCCTGCGCCCGGGCTCAAAGCTCACGTTGGGCACGGCGGTCGGCGTGCTGTTCGGCGGGGCGACAGCCGTCGCCCTACTGTTGCCCGTCCACATGAGCGGTGGCGCCTCAACGAGCAGTCAGACGGTCCTCCTGGCGCTTGCCGGCCTACTCGCGGGGCCAGCTGCAGCCATCGCGGCCGGCATTATCGCCGTGGCCGCGGAATTGCTCCCTGTCTTGCAGGGCGGTGCGCTCGACACGCTCGGCATCGTTATGTCGATTGCCTGCGCCGGAGCCGGCTTGCTTCTGCGCTTTCTGTTTGACCTACGCAAAGGCTGCCAAGCAGGCGAAGTTGCCTACTTCCATCTGCCAGTCGTGGGCGCTCTGTCGGCCGTGTTGAACTTGGCGGTGCTGGGGTTGTTTCAGGGCGCGAACGCCATGCTCGACTCGGCCGTGCCGGCGCTCGTCGCTTGCATCGCCGCGGCCACCATTCTTGGCACGCTGTTGCTGCATGAGACACGCCGTCATCATGCCGAAAAGGAACTGCGCGACAGCGAAGCCCGCCTCGCCCTTCAGGCACGCGAACTTGCCGATGCCCGCGACGCGGCAGACAGGGCCAATCAGGCGAAGAGCGAATTCCTCGCCAATATGAGCCACGAAATCCGCACGCCGATGAACGGCATTATCGGCATGACCGGCCTCCTCATGGACACCGACCTGGACGAGGAACAGCGGAAATTCGCCGAGGTCGTGCGCGAGTCCGGCGAAGCCCTGCTGACGATCGTCAACGACATTCTCGACATCTCGAAACTCGAGGCCGGCAAGCTGGAAATCGAGCAGATTGACTTCGATCTTGTCGGCATCGTGGAGAGCGCAACCAGTCTGATGGCGGCCAAGGCTCGGGAAAAGGGAATCGATCTTGGCGTCTTCGTCGACCACGTCTCACGCGGCACCTATCACGGAGATCCCACGCGTATTCGCCAGGTGCTTCTCAACCTCCTGGGCAACGCCGTTAAATTCACCGAGAAGGGCGGCGTTTCGCTGCAGGTTTTTGCGCGAACCGATGAGACGGCCGGACCGCATGGCCGCCACGTGCTGCGCTTCGAGATTACCGACACGGGTGCGGGCATCCCCGAGAACCTCCGCGAACGCCTGTTCAAGAAATTCAGCCAAGTCGACAGTTCTGTCACGCGCCGCTACGGCGGCACAGGCCTGGGCCTGGCAATCTGCAAGCAACTCGTGGAGCTCATGGGGGGAGAGATCGGCGTCACCAGCCGCATCGGAGCAGGGTCCACGTTCTGGGTCGAATTACATCTTACGCGCTCAGGCAGTACGCTTTCCGAAAACCCCGCAACATCTTCTCAACTGGAGAACCTGAACGTCCTCATCGTCGACGACGTACCGATGAATCTCGAAATCCTGAGACGCCAGCTCAGCGGATACGGGATGCAGATCTGCGAGACTTCGGACGGCTTTGCGGCGGTCGCGGAATTGGAGCGTGCGTGGCACAAGGGTCGCCCTTACGACCTTGCCTTCATCGACCAGATGATGCCCGGTCTATCGGGCGACAAGCTGGCAGCACGCATACGCGCAAACGAGGAGTTAAGGGAGACAAAACTCGTGCTGGTGTCGTCGGCGGGACCGCACGGCATCAACAAGAGCGCTTTGCGGTTGATCGACGCCTTTCTGGAGAAACCGATCCGGCAACAGGACCTTGCAGATTGCCTGACGAGGCTGTTCTCCCCGCGCATGCATGAGAAGCAGGCCGGTCGGATACAAGACCTGTCGGCCACCGCCGAAAGTAAGGAACCCGCGGCGAGGGCAGCGGCACCGCTGCAGCTTCTTCTCGCCGAAGACAACAAGATCAATCAGGTGTTCGCCACCGCGTTGCTCACCAAAGCGGGTCATCAGACGGATATCGCCGAGAACGGTCATCAAGCCGTCGATGCCGTGCGGCGCAAGGACTACGACGCGGTGTTGATGGACGTCCAGATGCCCGAGCTGGATGGCATAGAGGCCACCAGGCAGATTCGCGCTTTGCCGCCGCCGGCGAGTAAGGTGTACATCATTGCGATGACCGCCAACGCAATGACCGGCGCGCGCGCCGAATATCTCGCGGCAGGCATGGACGATTACATTTCCAAACCGGTCGATGGAAAATCGCTGCTTGCGAAGCTTGCAGCATTGCCGTCGAGAGTGCTGCGTGCTCGTCGCCCGCCGCCGAGTGCCGGCATCCCAGAGACAGAGGACAAGGCAACCGCCCAGCCCGTCCTCGACGCCACCAAGCTCGCTGAGCTGGACAGCATGCTCCCCCCTGTGAAGGTCACAGAACTCGTGAGGCTGTTTCTGGCGGAAGCCGCCAGCCATCTCACGCAGCTCGAGGAACACCGTGTCAACGGCGATTTCGTCACCGCCGCGCGCACGGCGCATGCGCTTGTTGGGATGGCCGGCAATATCGGCGCGATGCAAATGAGTGCGCTTGCAAGGGAATTCGAGATGGCCTGCAAAGAGGGCGAGGCGCATGTCATGGGACGCCTTGCACACGAATTGAATACATCTTGCGCCAAGGCGGCCGCCGCGCTTACCGACTGGCTGGAAAAAAGAGCCGAACCGGACCAAGGCGCAGCCGCGACGGGCACAACCACACGCTGAGCGTCGCTCCACGACGTCTTCCGCCTCGAATGTGAAAAATCAACTTCGTCGGCGGCCAGCGGCTCAGACATATATTCGTCAAAAAAAGCCCCCCATGGGTGAGCATGAGGGGCGTTGTTAGGCCGGACTCGTTCAGAATTTACAGCTGGAAGCGATGATGCTTTCGCAGAGCTCTTGCTTGCCAGATTTTGGCTTGGGATCGAGGTTCGTCTTGACGGCGTGATCCGCCAGCGACGACAGATTGTATTCGCCCGACAGGATTTTCTTGCCGAAGGCGCCGCTCCAACCCGCATAGCGGTCCTGCTGCACCTTGGCGAGACGCTTCTCGTTGACGATGGTTTCCGCCGCAAGCAGCGCACGCGCCAACGTGTCGATTCCCGCGATATGGGCGATGTAAAGGTCGTTGGGATCGACCGATTGACGGCGCAGCTTGGCGTCGAAGTTGAAGCCGCCGGTGGTGAAACCGCCGGACTGCAAGAACAGGAGCATCGCCGGCGTCATTTCCTGGGCGTTGTTGGGGAACTGGTCGGTGTCCCAGCCGTTGCGCGGGTCGCCGCGATTCATGTCGATCGAGCCGAATATCCCGTAGGCCAACGCGGCGGCGATCTCGTGCTCGAAATCCAATCCAGCCAGCGTGGCGTGATTGACCTCAATGTTCACCCGCACTTCCTTCTCAAGCCCGTAGCGCTGCAGGAAGGCGTAAACGGCCGCGACGTCGCGGTCGTACTGGTGCTTGGTGGGCTCAAACGGCTTGGGCTCGATCAGGATCGTGCCCTTGAAGCCGATTTTGTGCTTGTGCTCCACGACCATGGACAGGAAGCGGCCATAGCGGTCGAGCTCGCCTTTGATGTCCGTATTGAGCAGCGTATCGTAGCCTTCGCGGCCGCCCCACAGCACATAGTTCTCGCCGCCAAGACGGTTGGTCACTTCGAGAATATAGCGCACCTGCGCCGCGGCGAAGGCGAAAACATCCGGATCAGGGCTGGTTGCCGCACCCCCAGCGTAACGCGGGTGGCTGAACAGATTGGCGGTGCCCCATAGCAGCTTCAGCTTGGTCTTGGCCATCTTCTCGGCGATCACCGCCTCGATGCGCTTCAGGTTCGCACCATGCTCCTCAAGCGTATCGGCCGACGCCATCGCATCAACATCGTGGAAGGCGAAATAGGGAACGCCGAGCCGGGAGAGAAAATCGAACGCCGCGTCCGCCTTCTGCTCGGCCATCGCCTGTGTAACCCTGTCACCCAGCCATGGCCGCGGCAGTGTGCCCGCACCGAATATGTCGTTGCCCGGCCAGTTGAAGGAGTGCCAGTAGCACACCGTCAGACGCAGCCAGTCGGCCATGCGCTTGCCCAGCACCATGCGGTCCTTGTCATAGACCCTGAAGGCAAGGTCATTCGTGCTGTCCGCGCCTTCAAAACGGATCGGGGCAACGTCGGAAAAGAGGCTCATCTGGCAAACTCCCTGAAAGATCCCTTGAGATTCTGATAGAGGCGGACAAACAGCGGCCGGCGCAGCGCCATCTGTTCGCGCAGTGCGGCCTCCGGCTGGACGACATGAGTCACTTTGGGGGCGACGCAGACCTTGTCGGGGTTCTCGCCGGTCACGGCCAAGCGTCCCAGCCGCGCCGCGCCAAAGGCGGCGCCCACCTCACCGCCTTCGCGGTAGGTCAGTGGATGGTCGATCGCCGACGCCAGGATGCGCCCCCAATACGGCAGGCGTGCACCGCCGCCGGTGACACTGACGTCGCCGATCGTGCCGCCGCTCTCGATGAGAGCGTCCTTACCGTCGGCAAAAGCCAGCGCCACGCCTTCGAGCACCGCATGCGCCAGGTCGGCGCCTGTCGTTTCCGCCGTCAGCCCGAAGAACACGCCACGCGCGCAAGGATCGTTGTGCGGCGTGCGCTCGCCCGACAGATAAGGCAGATAGATCGGAGAATCCGCTCGCAGGCCGCGTGCTTCCGCCGCCGCGACAGTATCGACAACATGCTTGGAGCCGGTGAGCTGCGTCACCCAGTCCAGCGCCGCGGCGGCCGTCAGGATCACCGACATCTGGTGCCAGCGCTGCGGCAGGCAGTGGCAGAACGCATGCGCCGCCTTCGCCGGATTAGGACGGAATTTGTCGGTCACCACGAACAGCACGCCGGACGTGCCGAGCGACAGGAACGCCTGTCCCGGCGCGACCACGCCAAGTCCCGCGGCGCTGGCGGCATTGTCGCCGCCGCCGCCCGCCACGACGACGCGCGGAATGCCCAATTCGTCCGCGGCTTCAGCGCGTAGCTTGCCCGTCGGCGCATTGCCTTCGAACAGGCGCGGCATATTCGACCGCTTAAGGTCCGTCGCCTTGAGCATCGCGTCCGACCAGTCGCGCTTGCCGACATCCAGCCACAGCGTCCCCGCCGCGTCCGACATGTCGGAGGCCTTTTCGCCCGTCAGCTTCAACCGCACATAGTCCTTGGGAAGCAGAACCGTCTCTGTGCGCTGGAACACATCCGGCTCGTGATGTTTGACCCACAGCAGCTTGGGCGCCGTGAAGCCGGGCATCGCCAGATTGCCGGTGATCTCGCGCGAGCGCGGCTCCAGCTTTTCCAGTTCGGCGCATTCATCTTCCGACCGTCCGTCGTTCCACAGGATCGCTGGCCGCAACGGCTTGTCGGCGCTGTCCAGCAGCGTCGCACCGTGCATCTGGCCGCTCAGACCGATGCCCTTCACTGATCGCCGGTCTTTTTCCGACAACGCGCGCACGGCCTCGACAGTCGCGCGCCACCAGCTGTCGGCATCCTGCTCGGACCACAGAGGTAGCGGGCGCTCGACGCTCAACGGCGCAGAACCCTGTCCGACCAGACGGTCATCGTCCGTCAGGACCGCTTTCACACTCGATGTGCCGACATCAATGCCGAGATACATATCTTTTCCTGCCCTTCGTGGTACCTGTCAGAATCCCCAAAATCGGCCTCTGAAAACCACGAGTCGCGCACTTTCCGGCGTTATTGGTAGCGCTATCATATAGAACCGCACGAAGTCGTAAATACACAAATGTCCACAATCCCCGTGGCAAAACAGAAAACGCTCCCGAGTTGCCCGAATACCTTCGGGCACCAGCTTAAGTACGGATAACCACGCTGTTCAGTCAAGAAAGGCATCCAGGCCCTCATAGGCGGCGCCCACCGCCGAGACGAATTTGGGCTCCTTCGCCAAATCCGTTGGAAACACGTCAGTCAGCGCCAGGAAGCGCGGCAGATCTATGCTCGCTTTGCCGACGCAGCCGCTGCCCACATCCGCCAGGACCTTGGCAAGCGGATCGTTGAGCGCCCGGCCCGATTTCGCTTCGCGCACCACAAAGGTCATCCAGGCCGCGACCGGGACCGCAAGACGCCTGATCGGCCGGCCCGCTGTCAGTGCATCGGCGATGGTTCCGAGGATGCGGTAGGGCAGTTTCTGGGAACCGTCCGAGGCGATCTGGTACAGGCGGTGCGTCAGCGCTGGATTCCGGAAGCGCCGAAGAATCGCGTTGATATAGGCCTCGAAATCGAGACCGCGCGTTCCGCGCAGCGATGGCGTGATGTCCTCGCGCATCATCCGCGCCACGAAACCGGCCAGCCGCGCGTCGTCCATGGCCTCGCCTACTGAGGTGTGGCCCGCCAGAAGGCCGGCATAGGCCAGCGTCGAATGTGCGCCGTTCAGAAGGCGGATCTTGGCCTGTTCATAGGCCTCGACGTCATTCGTCAGGCTGGCGCCGACGCTGCCCAGGTCGGGCGCGTCCGGGCCAAGGTTGTCCTCGATAACCCATTGCAGGAAGCTTTCGCGCTGCACCGGCCCGTCGTCATAGAGCCCGACCGCATCCGCCACTTTCTGCTTCAGCGCATCGTCGGTCGCCGGCGTGATGCTGTCGACCATGGTGCAGGGAAAGCGCACTTCGCCGGCGATCCAGGCCGCCAAATCCTTGTCGCCTCTGGCCTTTGCCATGCCCAGAACCGCATTGCGGAACTTGTGACCATTGCCGACGACATTGTCGCAGCTGATGGCGACGAAGGGCGCAAGCCCTTTGGCCCTGCGCCGCGCCAAGCCTTCCGTCACCCATCCGATGGCGCTTTTCGGTTCTGCGGGATGCGCAAGATCATAGGCGATGTCGGGATGCTGCAAATCCAGTTCGCCGCTGCCGGCCAGGCAATAACCTTTTTCGGTGATGGTCAGGGTAACCAGTTTGACCTGAGGCTGCGTCAGACGGGCGAAGATGCGGTCGGCGTCCTGCGACGCCATCAGGTATTCCTTCATCGAACCGATGACCCGGAAGCGGATCTGCGCATCCAATTCGGCGACGATATAGAGCAGGTCCTGCGGTATAAGCGCCGCCGCAAGCCCTGGGGGCCGCAGCTCGGCGCCGCAAATCGCCCAGCGGGGATCGCGCGCCAAAAGCGTATCGATGTACCAGGCTTGGTGCCCGCGATGGAACGCACCCGGCCCGAAGTGGACGACGCCCACCTCCGTGGCACCGCGGTCGTAGGCCGGAACGGAAACGCCCGGACGCAAAGCCCCGAGATTTTGTTGGGTAAGGCGGGCCTGCTTGGGCGACGGCATATTTCTTGTCCTATCTGATAAGTCGATGGGGCACCTTACAGAGTGAAAACCCAAAAAAAAAGGAGCGGTACCATTTTCTGGGCACCGCTCATGGGAGGGAACAGGAACTAGGGCTTCCCCTGTCGCCCCTCCCATTCTCGGAGAGGGGCGACGGAAGATATTTACACGGATTAGAACGTCCCACGGACGCCGAACAGGAACACAGAACCCGGATCGTAGTAGCTGTACGTCCCGGCCTGGCTTCCCATCCAACCGCGGAATTTTGCATGGAACAGGTTCTGCACGTCGAACGTGACTTCCGGATCGCTCGGGAGATTGTCGAATATCTCGTTCAGCTTGTAGCTGGCCGACAAATCCGCTTGGCCACGAGCCGCGCCATACTGCACCATATCCAAGTTGTTCTGCGGCGAGCGCTGTGCGACGGAACCTTCCGCCCACGACCATGACAGATGGACGCTGGCACCGTTGTTCTCATAATATCCGGTAGCGTTGTACGTGAACTTCGGCACGCCCAACACGACGTTCGGATTGGCGGCCGGCGCCTTGATGCGGATGAACGTGGCGTTCGCCGTGAAACCAAAGCCCGGCAGACCCACATCCTTCAGCCAGTAATCAAGCGGCTGGACCCAATTGAACTCAATGCCGTTGATCGTCTGGATATCCGGAACGTTCACTTGCTGATTGACCGCGATGACGGTGTTGGCGCAGGTCGCGTCCGAGTTGCAGCCGCCCGGCGTGCCGCTCCGGCCCACCGCGCCGAGGTTGCCCTGCTGAACGGGTGCAAGAGTGTTGTATGTGATGCCCCAAGCCGCCAAGTAGCTGAACGGCTGATTGGTGATTTGGTTTGCCGTGAAGCCTGTGATCATCTTACGAAACGCAGCCACGCCGAAATAACCTTCGCCGCCGGTGTAGAGTTCGGCGCCGAGGTCGATGTTGTTCGAGAAATACGGCTTCAGACGGACGTTGCCGAGGGTGGCCGAGGCGGCAGCCGTGTCACCAAAGGTCATGTTCGGCAGCAAGTTCGCCGGATTGGCACGCGTCATGGTGCGCGACAACGACGCCCTGATCTGGAAGTCCTCGAACATTTCGTACACGAAGTTCGCTGACGGCAGCAGCGCGTTATAGCTAGTGCCATACTGCGGCATCACGATCGTGTTGGGATACTTGCCACCGTCGAGCAAACTCACATTGCGAACATCGGTGACAGACATGGCGCCCGTAACGATCTGGTGCGTGCGAATCCAGCGCGCGCCGATGTTGTACTTCAACTTTTGCTCGCCGCGGTGCAACACTCCATTGAGTTCGGCGTAGTAACCGGTCGTCGCTTCCATGATCATGCCGGAAGTGATGTTGGTGTTGGTGCCTACGCTGAACGGCGCGCTGTCGGGATAATGGAAGACCCCTGCCGGCGCCGTGTGGGCATACGTGTCATAGTGCGTCGCTGCCTTGAACGCGTTGTAGTCGGCTACCACAAATCCCATCGGCCCCGGATGCAGATAAGTCGGTACCGCGCTGTTCGGGATCAGAGAGCCCGCCCAGGTCGTCGGAGAGTAACCGGCCGAATAACCGGTGCCGAAGCCTGAAGTAGGACCTGCGGTATAAGCAGCAGGATGGGTGGCGTTGATGCCATCACAAGTGGGCCGCGTGTTCGGGGCGGGCAGAAAGACGGACGGATTGCCGCCACAGACGGCCGCCTGCCAAGCGTCGCTGTTGTCCTGACCGCGGATCCTGCGGAAGACTTCGTCGTACGCCACGCCGGCTTTGATACTCATTTCGTCGCCGCCGTACTGGACGTCGAAGTGGAAGCCCTTCGTGTAGAGGAAGCGCTTCTCCTGCTGGATGTTCACACGCGAGCCGCCGTTCCAACCGAATTCCGTCGGATCGTTGAGGTTGGCCCCTGAGACCGTGAATGTCGGTGGTGCGCCGGCCGTGTATTTGACCGTCAAGCCGCTGTTCGCGACCGTCGACACCAGGATCGATGGCGAGTCACGCATGAAGTGGCTTTCGCTCCAGTTCACCTGACCGCTGACATGAAGCATGTCGGTCGCTTGCCATTCAAAGCCCGGATTGAAGCTGATATAGTCGGCCTTTTCCTTGTACGGACGCGCTTCCAGGAACCACTGCGCGTTGTAGAACGTCGCGCTGGTCACGACGTTGCCAGCGTCGACCTCCATATCGGCCGGAATGAGATTGCTGAAGCGACCGACGAGATCGATGTCGCTGCGGTCGAGATCGTTGTACGTGCGGCCGCCGATGGCATCGAGGTAGAAGTGCAGTTCCTCGCTGGGCCGATACTCAAGACTTACGATGCCGTTGTAGCGGTCGCGGGTACCCTTCTCGTACATGGGACGGCCAAGGCGCGGGATGATACCGTTGCTGAGCTTGTCCATCGTCACGTCGGGGTTCAACTGGCGCAGCAACGCCTGATTGATCGGTGTGCCCGGAGCGACACCCGGGATATTGGCGTTCGTCGGAACCGTGGCCGGAAGGCTCCAGCTGTTGTCGCCGCCGATCGTATTGCAGGTATTGGTGTTGCTGGCGTTCGTCACAGTGATGTTCGTGCAGGCTGCGCCGCCGGCGATTTGCGCCGGTGTGTAATACTGCGAGGCGATCAGGTTCACGTTCGTGTAACCGATCGTCTCGTAACCGGTCGTCATGACGTTGTTTTGCTGGCCAGCGAAGCCGACCAGGATGCCCAAGGGGCCGTCCGTGTAGCTGCCGATCAATGCACCGCGATAACCGATGCTGCCGTTCTTCGCAAAATCGCTGCCCTGCGCCACATACGTGATATGCATGCCCGGATTGTCGAACGGACGCATGCTGCGCATGTTCACCACGCCTGCGGCGCCGCCTTCGAGCTGATCCGCAGACTGGGATTTGCTCACCGTCAGCTGTGTGAACAATTCGGTCGGGAACATGTTCAAATCGACTTCACGGTTGGCACCGTTGGCGTCCGTCGGGCCGGTGCCGGCCATTCCGACGACGGTGTTGTTCAGGAGAATCTTGGTAAAGTCGGTACCTAGGCCGCGGATCGCAATGCGCATGCCCGAACCGTCGATTTCACGCTGAATAACGATGCCTGGGATGCGATTCAGAGATTCCGCAATGTTGGTGTCCGGGAACTTGCCGATGTCTTCTGCGAAAACTGAATCGCTGAAGCCGATGGACGCACGCTTTGCGTTCGTCGAATCGGTCAAGCTGGCGCGGTAGCCCGTCACTACGACGGTTTCCATCGCCGGCGCCTCCTGCGCGAAGGCGGGTGCCACGGCAACGAACGCCGTCCCCAACCCTGCAAGAACCGTCGTGCCTAGCAACATGGCTCTGGCGCGACCACTCAGTTTGCCCACTGTTGGATGCATAATTCAGTTCTCCCCTAAGATGTTTTCTGTGTTCTCGCCGCGCAGGTCAGCGTCCGCGCCAACTTGCTTGCCGTAGACGGATAGCCAGCTCCGGTGCCTGCCCGCCTCGGTCGCGCTCCCAATTCAAGATGGTAGCGGTACCACCAAAACATCTAAATCGTTCGTTTGAATTTGGTCAAGAAATTACAAAGACAAAACGGAATATTGCCAAGAAGTGTTGCCACAACAACTCTATTTAGTACTATTGATTATGACAAGAATTCGCATGAATCAATAACATTGATTATCACTTTCGAATACATGAAGTTGATTTTCAGTTTGTGTGATTGAGAATAATAGTCAATACGATACGATTACAGTATCCGATGGTGCCTGTAATCACGGCGGTACCGAGCATCGAACCGCAAAAATTTTATCGAGATAGCGACGCGTTCGCGGAGCAACGCCAAAACGTCAGGCAAGCCGCCGGAAAATTTTTCTTCCCTGCCCCCGTGAAGCGACACGCTCGATTTACCACATACATTATATCCCGGTCTTTGCGCACGAACGCCCTTCGCGGGGGCGTCCCGGCTTGTGTCTCCTCTTCGCGGAGTGCTGAGCCTTGCCGTCTTCCCCGTATGGAACCTTGGCGCGAATGCGGACGCCATTCCGCAAAAGCCCATTCTCGGACGTGAGGTCTGCGTGAAAAACGTCTGAACAAAATTGGACCTGCTGCCGCGCTACCCTCAACGCGCGCCCCAGCCTGTCCGTCATGCCGCCACCGTCACGGCGCGACGAGTCTGTGTGGGCCTGAGATAACAATGTAATTGGCAAGCCATGCGCGCGCATTTCGCGCCTGCACACGCTCCGGAAAAGAACGGGCGCGCCTAGACTGTTCAAAGTCGAGGCGCGCCCGTGGTATGTCTTGAGGAGTGTCTTAATACGTGCTTTTTGGCGGCGCCTTCTTCTTCACGAAGTCCGGATGGGTCGCTTTGGCACTGTTGAGGAACGGCGCGGCGGTCATGCCGGGGTTGCCGGGCGCATAGGGGAACGTCAGGGACTCATAATATTCCAGCGTGTGCGGCGGCGGCGCATAGCCAGCCGGTAACGGTAGCCCGTTGAGGCTCTGGAAGTAGGAGATGCTGGCGTCGCGCCACAGCTCTGCGTCCTTATGCTGGATCTCCAGGAAGGCTGCGACCTCGTCGAAGCGCTGCGGATCGATATAGGGCTTCATCTTTGCCCACGTCGCCTGCATCTGCGCCACAGTATCGACGCCTTTCGTATAGTGCATCACCAGTTCGTCCCACAGCGTGTGCCCCGACTTCATCTCATAGGTCCACGGAAGATGGTGGAACCAGAGCAGGAACTTCTGGGGCGTCGTATTGACGTCCGTGAACTCCTTGGCCAGCGGCGGCGCATATTGTGCGACGGCGTCGCTGCCGGTCGGTGTGCGGTCGAAACCGATGCCGTCCTTGTCGGCGCGGTTGTAGTAGACCGGGTTCCAGTCCGGGCGCCCGGCATTGTCGATCCATGGCCCCGGCCCATAGTGATGGCCGGTGCCCATCTGGTGGGCAAGCCCGAGCGGCGTCATGTAGTTCACAGCCGCCTCGCGCGATCCCATCATCATGGCGACAATAGGCTGCACCGCGGCCGGTTTGGTGGTCAGCGTCATCCGCACCCAGTCATCGGCGATCTCTTCTGCCGACTGGTTGGGGTTCCAGGCCAGACGTCCGAAGGCATACCAGTTCGCCTGGTCGAAGGTTCCGCCGCACCAGTTGCGGTCGGCGCCGACATTCGAGACACCCGCCATGAGTGTGTACTTGTTGCCAAACAGCGAACCGTCGATGACCTTGGCCACCGTCGAGCCGGGTCCACGGACATAGGTGTCGGAATCGAGCACCTCCTGCCACATGGTGCCGAGGTAGACGAGATGCGTCTCGAAGCCGAGATATTCCTTGGTGAGCTGAACCTCGAGTCCAACATTCGTCTTCGGCACGGCGCCGAACAGCGGGCTGAACGGTTCGCGCGGCTGGAAGTCGAGCGGACCGTTCTTGACCTGCAGGATGACGTTGTCGTCGAACTTGCCGTCCAGCGGCACGAACTCGTCATAGGCCTGTTTGATGCGGTCGGTCGGCACTTTGTCCGAATAGACGAAGGCCCGCCACATGACGATGCCATGATGCGGCTTGAGCGCTACGGCCAGCATATTGGCGCCATCGGCGTGGGTGCGGCCGTAGTCCTGCGGACCGGGCTGTCCTTCCGAATTGGCCTTCACCAAGAAGCCGCCGAAATCGGGAATGTAATGGTAGATCTCGTCGGCCTTGGCCTTCCACCAGGCCCGCACCGCCGGGTCGAGCGGATCGGCCGTTTTGAGACCGCCGATCTCGATCGGCGCGCTGAAGCGGGCCGAGAGATAGACCCTGATGCCGTAGGGCCGGAAGGCACCGGCGATGGCCGCGGCCTTCTTCAGATATTCCGGCGTCAGGCTCAAGGCGCTGGCGGCGACATTGTTGAGGACGGCGCCGTTGATGCCGATGGAGGCGTCGGCGCGGGCCAAATCCGTGTAGCGCGGCTTGACGTATTCCGGCAGCTCCCACCAGTTGAAGACGGAGAAGCCAGCATAACCGCGCTCGACCGTGCCGTCGAGATTGTCCCAATGATCGAGGAGGCGGTACTGCACCAGCGGCGACGAGACGATGTCCAGCTTATCGAGTGGCTGGCGGGTCTGGAGCTGCCGTAGAAAGCGGAAGGCGCCGTACAACGCGCCGATGTCGCTGTTGGCCGCGATGACGATGACCTTATGCCCCTTCGCCGTGACGCTGCGGATAATGTAGCCCTCCTGGCCCACACGATCGAGCGGCAGGTTCAGGCCCGCGATGGTCCGCGAGTCGGACGGCGTTCCGAACAGCACCGCGCCGTCGCGCCGGATCGCGTCGTCGACGGGCTCCTTGCGATCCAAAAGACCGCTCAGCCCGCGCACCAGTTCCTCGCGGGTGGCTTGTGCCGTGAGCGATGTGCCGGCGGTCACCAACACATCCGCCGCGGCCCGGTATTTGCCGAGCCATTCCTTCCCAACGGGATGGTAGCGGAGCCAGAGGTCGTAACCGTCTTCCGCATGGGCTGCGGCGGCGGCGAAGCAGCAAAACGCGGCCAGTGCGGCGAGGCTGCGAAGATATGGAGTGGCTTTCATGCGAATTCCTCTGTTTGTTCGAATAGGTCGGCGTACCCAGCAGATGAGGTGACGGGAATGTGCTCAGATCAGCCCGATGCCACGGGATGAATCCATGGCGCGCGATAGGCGCGTGTCAGCCGCTTCTGCGCTTCTTCGTCGCCGATGACCCGTTGCTGTTGAGCGTCCCAATGGATGCCACGGCCGAGATCCATCGACATATTCGCCAAAATGCAGCACGAGGTGGAGATGTAACCCTGCTCAATATCCGCCGCCGGCCGTCCGCCTGTTTCGATCGCGGCGATGAAGTCGCGCATGTTGGAGCGCGTCAGCGCCGTCAACTGACGGTCGGAACTGGGCAGCAGCTTGTCGTTGGGAAACGCCGCGAGTTCGGCCGACATATCGCCGGCAAGCCGCTGTCCCTGACCCGGCACCGGCTCGAACACGTAATTGACAGAGCCGATCCTGAGCGTGCCTTTGTCGCCGTAGATATTGGCACCCCAGCCGCCCGCAGGGCCGTCAGGTATGGTGCCCCACTCCCGGTTCCCCCAGGACATAAGCAGATTGTCGAACTCGAACTGTGCCGTTTGCGTATCGGGCACGGTCGCGATGCTTCCCTTGTCGACATAAACTCCACCGACCGAGGAAATGCGCTTTGGCCAGCCCAGATCGAGCATCCAGCGGCAGGTGTCGACCATATGCACACCGAGATCCGCGATGTAGCCGTTCCCGAATTCCCGGAACGACCGCCAATTCACCGGATGAATATTCGGGTGATAAGGCATCAACGGCGAGGGACCACAATAGAAATCCCAGTCGAGATACGCCGGTGGCTGCGTCTGCGGCGGGAAGCTTTTCTGGCGCTGATGGTAATAGCCGAAGACTTCGACATAACCCACGTTGCCGAGAAGTCCTGCGCGGACGACCTTGTCGCGCGCTTCGATGTGGCAGGACGTCGTGCGCCGCTGCGTGCCCACCTGAACCACACGGTTGTGCGCGCGCGCCGCCGCAACAAGCGCCTGTCCCTCTCTGACATCCAAGGTGATAGGCTTTTCGAGATAAAGATGCGCGCCGGACTTCATGGCGACCAACGCTGGCAGGGCGTGCCAATGATCGGGAGTCCCGATGATCACGATGTCGAATTTGTGGCCGGCCAGCATCTTGCGGTAATCATGATAAAGCTCGGGCTGTCTGGTCTGCGTCACGAGCGAATCCGGGAACGCCATGACGCGAGCGCGGGCGTCTTCCAGCATATGCTGGTCGACGTCGCACAAAGCGACAATCTGTACCGGAGCCACCTGCATCAAGGCATAAAGGTCGACCTTTCCCATCCAGCCGCAGCCGATCGCGCCTACGCGATAGGGCCGCCGCCTTGCGAGAGCGGGTCCGCTCACGCCGGCGGTCGCCACCGCGGCTGCCGCACCGCCAAGTATTTGGCGCCGACTCGTATCCGTTGTCATGCCTTCCTCCCTCTTATGCCGGCTTTATGTCCATCGCAGGTCGCGCAGGTGCCGAACGGAAAGCCTCGGCCATGGCGTCGCGAAGCAGCTTTGGCTTGTAGTTGTCGTCGTAGGGACACGGCCGCTGGGGCAACCCGTCGGCACGCGGGATGAACTCCTGCAGCCAGTTGTACTTGTCCACCAATCCCCAGACCATCACGTAGCGCAGCTGCGGATAGCTCACCATGATGTCGAAGTATGCCTTGCCCACATCCGCCACGGCGCGATCGCGCGCGGCTATATCGGTCGGGGCGCTCTTGTCGTTGATGTCGAACTCCGTGATCAGGAGATCGAAGCCCATGCTCGTCACGTCGTCGAGAAACTTGCGCCACGCCGGTTCATCGCGTTCGGAATCCGGGCCGCCACCGGTGGTGCCGTATCCGATGTGCCCCTGCACACCGAGAGCATCAACCGGCAGGCTCTTCTTCTTCACGTAGTCCAACAGCTTGAGGATGCCCGCACGATGTGTGCCGCTGAGGCCCCAACTCGGGAAATCGTTGTAGACCAGCTCAGCATGAGGCGCGGCTTCACGCGCGGCATGGAAGCAGATATCGACGAGGTTCCACCCCAGATGCTTGGTGAACACGGTGTCGTTCAGTTCACCCGTTTGCTGATTGATCGTTTCGTTGATCACGTCATAGCTGAAGATACGCTTGCCGTAGCGACGACAGACTTTGAAGATATGGTCGCGCAGCATGCGTTCGGCCGCCGTCGCCGGACGTGAACCGAAGTCGTAATTGTCCTGCCAGCGCGGCATCCATCGCGTCGCGTTCCAGAACAGGTTGTGTCCGCGCACCGCCATCCGATGCCGCGTCGCGAAGTCGACCAGAATGTCCGCCCGACGAAAATCGAATTTGTCCGGTTCCGGCCGCACCACATACCATTTAAGCTCGTTCTCGGGCACGAGGATGCCGCACTGCTCGACCATGAGGGCGCGCATGCGCGGATCATCGAAGGAAACAGGGCGCCGGGGCCTCGCCAGCACGGCTGGAGGCAAGAGCGCGAGCTCCCCCTTGGTGCTGCCGGTACCGATGCAGCTTCCAAAGTGTAGCCCTTTGGCGCGCGCCAGGCCGTTGAGAGAGTCGGGCGCCACGCCTGCGAGTTGCGTGCTGACGCCGTGGTGCCGTTTGGCTGCGAAGGCGTGCCCTCCCAAACTTGTGACGGCCATCGCGGCAGCGCCGCCGCCAAGCACCTGACGTCGACTGGTATCCGTTATCATGCCTTCCTCCCTCTTATGCCGGTCTTATGTCCATCGCAGGCCGCGCGGGCGCCGAACGGAAAGCCTCGGCCATGGCGTTGCGAAGTAGTTTCGGCTTGTAGTTGTCATCGTAAGGACACGGCCGTTTGGGTAGCCCGTCGGGACGCGCCGATGTGTTTTGCAGCCAGGAATATTTGTCGACCAAGCCCCAGGCCATCACGTATCGGAGCCTCGGATAGCTCAGCATAAGATCGAAATAGGCGCGTCCGAAATCGGCGACCGCGCGGTCCCGGATGGTTATGTCCGCGGGCAATTCCTTGTCGTTGACGTCGAACTCGGTAATGACCAGATCGAGCCCCATCCCGACAACTTCATCGAGAAAATTGCGCCATTCCTTGGATTGTACGGCCGCAAGCTGCTTGACCGGATCAACGTCCGCGGTGCTGATGTGACTTTGGATACCTAGCGCGTCTATCGGTACATTGTTCTTGCGCATACGTTCCAACAGCTTGAGAACAGCGGCACGATGTTTTTCATTGCCAGGAGACCAGCTCATGTAATCGTTGTAGACGAGTTGCGCGTGCGGCGCCGCTTCGCGGGCCGTGTGGAAGGCGATGTCAACGACATCCGGCCCCAGATATTTCGTGAATACCGTGTCCTCCAGTTCACCCGTTTTCGGATTGATGGTTTCATTGATCACGTCATAGGCGAAGATACGGCCTTTGTAGCGCCCGCATACCGTATTGATATGTTCGCGCAGCATGCGTTCCGCTTCGGCACGCGGATTCGAGCCAAAGTCGTACTTTGCCACCCAATCCGGGAACCACTTGGCCTTGTTCCACAGCAGCGTATGGCCTCTGACCGCCATTTTGTGCCGCGTCGCGAAATCGACCAGCACATCCGCCCGTCGGAAGTCGAACGATGTCGGCGTTTTTCGCAGCGCATACCATTTGAGTTCGTTCTCGGGGACAAGCATGCCGCATTGGCTGACCAGAAGCGCCCGCATATTGGGGTCCGCAAAAGAATTCGCGCGCACGTCGTCCTCGGCGGTGTGGGGTCCAGGCGCGCCGCTCGGTCCATCTCCGACACAGCTCCCGAAACGAAGCCCCTTGCTCGCGGCGAGTCCGTTCAGAGACTCCGCGCCGGTGCCTGCCGCGTCTTCGTTGCCGGCCGCCGCCGCATGGAAGGATAGAGAACCGGCGGCTGTCGCGGCCAGCGCCAGTGTCATGCAGTCACGTCGTGAAATATCGTTCATTGCAGAATCCTCGTTTCCGGCACCGGCCCGTACGCGACCGGAGCACCCGTGAAGGCGACCTCAAATCGGTCGAGTGTAACGCCAGGATCCAGTGCATAGACCGTCAGCGTGTGTGTGCCCGGCTTCAAATCCAGACCGTGAATCTTCTTCACCGCGGCGTTCGCCATCACATGCTGCTGCCATGCAGCGCTAAATTCGGCCGCATCGAAGTCAAGCACCTTCGGCGCGCCGCCGTCGATCGACACCGCCACCCGCACGCCATTGTCCGAGGTAATCGGCAAGGTCGGCAGCGCGACAACGCTCAGTGTGGCCTCATCGTTCGTGGTATCGGTAGCGAAGTGATAGGTTGCGCTTGGAGCCTTCAGAATTGCCGCCAGATCGTCCGCATTGACCGACACCATGTCGAGCATGGTGCGCAGGTCGGCGCCCGTGTGTCCAAGACCGTCCAGCACCTGCCAGTCGCCGGTGAGCGAGTCGGCGTGCGTCGCATACATCGAGACGATCCGATCGGCCTCTATAAAGGAGACACCCTTGACGTCGTTGGGTGAGGCTAGACGAACATGAATCGGGATTGGCCGATCAAACGCGCTGCATTTAACCGTAACAACTCCGTTGCCCGTCGGGGGCGCCACCGCCCAGTCGATCGACACTTCCAGGCGCTGCTCGAAGACCTTCTTGGCGGGCGAAAAGCTGCCCGCTGTCCTGCTCACCTTGATCCACGGTTCGCCGGGCGTAGCGGTCCAAGTGGCTGCAACCGGCCCCTTTACGAAGATGTCGATATAGCGACTGCCCTGCAGTTCACGATGGAACTGCGGCAAGGTCGGCGGCCATCCGCCGCCGTCATAATAAGCGCCGCCTTCGGTCTGGATGGCACAAGTCTTGTCGCCGTTGCTGCTCCAGTTCGGAATATGCGGCGCCTCGTAGATCGGCAGATTGTGCGGCTGCAAACCCATCATGCCGCGCCATTTTCCGTTCGACATCACGTCGTTGTAATAGTGCGCATCGGCGTAAATCTGATCTTGTGCCTTTTTTGCATCCTGCGCGTAAACGTTCGCGCTCTCGCGATGCTGGAGGCCGTAGGTAATCGACTTGTCGAGATCGAGCTGGCGGATGTTCATGTCACCCGCGGCATCGACCGGGTACTGGACCAGCTGGAAGAAGGCCGCCTTGCGGTCTGCCGGCATCTGCGCCATCAGTTTCTTGGCCTGCGCCATGATGGACTGGTAGGCCGCGACACGCCGCGCGTTCTCGTCCCCGAAGTTCAGCATGTTGAATTTGGTCTGCTGCACCGCCGTTTCGGGGAAGGACGTGGTCCATCCCATGAATTCGGGATTCCGGTCGAAGGCGAGCTTGTAGTAGTTCCACATGACGTCGGCGATCTGCTCGGCATGGTCCGATCCGAATGTCTCGGCGGCCCAATTGGCCAGATAAGCGTGGACGCTCGAAATGCTGTCGAAAGCTTTGCTGTCGAAGGCCATCGCCAGGAAAAATTGGGTCAGAAATTCGCCGGGCTTGATATCGCCGACGTTCAAAATCCAGATCCGTCTGGCGTCGTATTGATACGCCTTGGTCATTTCCTCCCACATCAGCGAGGGATCGGTCGAGGCCAGCCAAAGATAGGACATCGGCCCGCCCCAATAGGAGATGTGATAGTAGACGCCGGAGCCGCCGGGCCGCTCACGCTCGTGTGCGTTGCTGAGCCTGCGGATATAGCCAAAATTGTCGTCCGGCCAGTTGATTGTGACGTCGCCCGGCAGCTTCATCAGGCCGGTGTCGTAGGCCGGCAGCACTTCCTTGTAGGGCGTAAAGATCTGCGGAACCTCCTCCGCCGGCTTGTGCAACACATCGGTCAGGATTTTCCGCTGCTGGGTGATGACGTCATTGAGGACGTCCGCCATTTGCTGGGGCGTCTTTACGCCCGCCATCGGATAGTCGTCAGCACCGCGCAGACCGACGGTGTACAGGTTCTCGTATTTTCCCCACTGCTGGACGGCTCCCTTCCAGTAATGGATCATTTCGTCCCGGTTCGTGAGCCAGTTGTACGGCCCCATCGTCTTGGAATCCCATTCGTGCGGATTGGAACGCAACATCATCTCGACATGCGAACTGGCATGGATAATCGCGTAATCGGCCGCCGTTTCGGGATTTCCGGGAACCGTATCGAATGCCTTTGTCACCGTGTGCATTGCAGGCCAGATGGTGTCGGCCTTGAGTCGCCACATCAGTTCGTAGATGCGAGCGTAGGTCTTCGGTCCGATATTTCCGAATTTTGGATCGTAGGTTTTCGAGGCCCAGGGGAAGAGGCCGTATTCCTCGTCGTTGAGGAAGATGCCGCGATACTTGACCGATGGCGGCTTCGAATAGGTCAGCGTAGCGTCGACCGCAATGTGATTGACCTTGCGGATTTTCACGTCCGCCCACCATTCCCACGCCGAGACGCCCATTTCCCGCGTCAGGTCGATCACACCCCAGATCGTGCCACGCGTGTCGGAACCGAAAATGACAAGAGCTTTTTCCTTCGGATTCCACGGCGCGGGGACGACCGCGCGGCCATAGGTTTCCCATTTTCCGGCGATCGGTGCCGTGCTGATGTCGTTGGCCTTCAGGATGGCGGTGATCTCAGGCGAGTCGGCCAACCCGATCACCACCGCCGGACCTCTGACGCCCGAGAAGCTGGAGGTGACGGCGGGCTTGCGTCCGGTCAACGAGGTCAGATCGTGCGAAAGGAGGTTCGCGACTTTGGCAATTGGAACGCCGCCTGCCCCGTCATAGACGATCGACGCGACGGCTTTGCCGTCGAACAAATTCATATTCGCGCCTTTCGTCGGCACGGCCGTAACGAAAGCGACCAGAGCAATGACAAGAAACTTCTGCAAAGCGCCAATTATCTGCTGCGCCGCACCATTTAGGTTTTGCACTGGCATCCTTCCCCTTTCGTTTTTTCTTTTTTGAATTCTGTTATGGTAGCGGTACCATTTCCGTGCGCTCGGCTCAACCGCAAGCCGACTCGGAAGTGACAAAAAAAGCGAGGGAAACGATGAACCTGGGTGGAAAAGGCACCAAGAGGAGGAATGCATTAAATGCGGCCCAGTTGGTGTTGCCTACATCACAACATCGGCGAGCATCTCCCATCATAAGTCCGCAGAGGATGTCTGCGGTTGCGCCTGACGAGCGCCCCCGGACGGCACGCTCTCCCGCCGTGCGACGCATGTCCGCGAGCAAAGAAGGCGGCGCCACGCCCTATCACGTTGCCGTGATGTTCGGGCTGGCACTCGAAGCAACGCTCACGACGGATTCTTCCACGCCGAGACTACAGACTGCGCCACGCTGCAATTTCCGTGAGATGCAATGATGATGCGCCTTCGTGATATTTGCTGCACTGCAGTACTGACATCGTTCTTCACGGTCCTGCTACCTCCTCTTTGCTCGGCTGCCGGGCTGCGGCCGCCAGTCGCCTTGACTGCCGAACAGGATCATCAGCGCATGATGGACCTGTTGCACATCAAGTCGCTGCGGCCCGGCGCAGACGGCAACAATCCCTTGGCACCCAATGCCGCCAACTATGACGAGGCGCGGGCAAATCCCCATCCCGACCTGCCTGATCCGCTCCGTCTGAACGATGGACGATCGGTTAAAACAGCGGCGCAATGGTGGCACGAACGGCGTCCACAGATCGAAGCTGCGTTTGATCGCGACATCTACGGCCGTGTTCCCGCCAAAATACCAGCCGTCCGCTGGGAATTAACCGGCGCGACCGCGCATAGGGTCGGCAAATATCCGGTAATCACCGAGCATATTGTCGGCCATGTCGACAACTCTTCGTACCCGTATGTGAATGTCGACATTCAGCTAAGCGTGACGGTCCCCGCGCATGCGAAACACCCGGTTCCCGTGATCATGGAATTGGCATGGACCGGAAAAATCGCCCAAATGATCCATCGCATGGAAAAAGGCCCCGATTGGCGAGAAGAAGTTCTCGCTTTGGGCTGGGGCTACGCCAAATATGTTCCCACCAGCGTTCAGCCCGACGATGGCGCAGACCTGACTCATGGCATCATCGGGCTGGTCAACAAGGGACAGCCCCGCAAACCGGATCAATGGGGAGCGTTGCGCGCCTGGGCGTGGGGCGCGAGCCGCGCTGTCGACTACCTCCAGAGCGATCGCCTGGTCGACGGTTCGCAAATCGGAATCGAGGGCCATTCGCGCTACGGCAAGGCGGCACTCGTCGCGATGGCGTATGATCCCCGTATCGCGATCGGATACATCAGTTCCTCCGGCGCGGGCGGCGCCAAGCTGCTGCGCCGTAACTTTGGCGAAACCTTGGAAAACCTTGCCGGCGTCGGCGAATACCATTGGATGGCTGGCAATTTCCTCAAATATGCAGGGCCGCTGACCGAAAAGGATTTGCCGGTCGACGCACATGAACTGATCGCGATGTGCGCGCCGCGTTCGGTCTTCATCAGCGGCGGTTCGCCTCATGCCGGTGACGGCTGGGTCGACGCGCACGGCATGTTCATGGCCGCGGTGGCCGCCGGACCGGTCTACCGGCTGCTCGGGAAGAGCGGGCTGGAGAGCGACACGTTTCCCGCCATGGGCACGCCGCTGCTTTCGGGTGACATTGCCTTTCGCCAGCATCATCATGGTCACACGCCGTTACCGAATTGGCCGTATTTCCTGACCTTCGCTCAGCGTTATATTCATCTGCGTTGATCTCGTCCCTGAACCAAGCATTCCAGTGAGGAACCCCGTGGAAGCAATCCGCTATGCCGCCGCAACACTCCTGTGCGCGTTCGCGATATCCATCGCGATGCCCGCCTCGGCCCAAGAGCCCCTGCTCAACGTGATCTTCCAGGATCACGCGGTCCTGCAGCGAGACAAGCCGATTCACGTCTGGGGGAGTGCATCGCCGGGTGCGAAGGTCACGGTGTCCATTGCGCAGACGTCGGCACAGGCACAGGCGGACAGCACGGGACATTGGGAAGCGACACTGCCGGCGATGCAGGCCGGCGGGCCATACACCCTCGCGGCAAGTACGGACTCGGGCGCCAGCGAGAAAGTCAACGACGTCCTCGTCGGCGATGTCTGGCTCTGTTCGGGCCAGTCCAACATGGTGCTTGCTCAGAAATATACCTTGGATGCGAGCGTCACATCGCCGGCCACGGACAACACGGTGCGCCTGATGACAGTGGACGCGAACACCAGTGCCGCGCCGCTGGCGACCTTTCCGGTACCGGTCAAATGGCAGGTGGCGAGCCCCACGACTGTCCCCGACTTTTCCGGGGCCTGCTATTATTTCGGGCACGACCTGCAAAGGACCGAGCATGTTCCGATGGGACTTGTCGTCTCCGCATGGAATGGCGCAAACATCACGACCTTCATGAGCGATGCCGCGCTACGCAAGATCGGCGGCTACGACGGAGGCCTCGACGCCCTGAAGCTTTACGCGGCAGATCCGAAAGCCGGGATTAAGCATTGGGGCAGCGTGCTGGAAGGATGGTGGCGCGAACACCAGAAGCTGCAGGTGGGCGCAGAGCCGTGGAATCCTTCGTCCCATGTCGTGGACTGGCAAACGGCGCCGGCCGGCCTCGGCGACTGGATGAGCTGGGGCCTTCCGGCGCTCGCGCATTTCACCGGCAATGTGTGGTTCCGCACCACGGTGACGCTCACCGCCGCCCAAGCCGCGCAGGACGCGGAGCTGGCGCTCGGCAACCTCAATGAAGAAGACGAGACTTGGGTGAACGGCACCTTCATCGGCGACACCTTCGGATACGGAACGGCACGCCTCTACAAGCTACCGGCCGGAACGCTGCACAAGGGCGAGAACCATATCGCGGTAAACATACTTTGCACCTATCGCGGCTGTGGCCTGCTGGGGCCCGCGGAAAACCGCGCCATACGGTTCAAGGACGGCACAGCGGCTGCGCTGGGCAACGCATGGCGTTATCAGATCGTGCCGACGACTGTCGGCCAAGCTCCCCGCGCACCTTGGGGAGCGGTTGCCGGACTCGGCATGGTCTACAACGCCATGATCGCGCCGCTCACTCCATACGCGTTCCGCGGCGTCGCCTGGTATCAGGGCGAGTCCAATACCGGCGAACCGAACGAATACCGTGACCTGCTTTCCGGCATGATGACCGACTGGCGCGCGAAGTTCGGCAGCGATCTGCCGTTCCTGATCGTACAACTGCCCGACTATGGCCCGGCGCCGGTCAAGCCCGAGACTTCCAGCTGGGCCGAACTGCGCGAGGCGCAGCGCGCTGCAGTGGCGGCCGATACAAATGCCGCGCTCGCCGTGACCATCGATATCGGAGCCCATTACGGCCTCCACCCCGCCAACAAGGAGGAGGTCGGCAGACGCCTCGCGCTTGCCGCGCGCCGTCTCGTCTACAAGGAGACCGACGTTGCCGTCGGGCCGACCGCGGTCCGTGCCATCCGACATCTGAATTCCGTTATCGTGAACTTCGCGAATATCGACAAAGGACTTGTCGCGTACGATGCCGGCGAGCCCATCGGCTTCGAGTTGTGCGGGCCGACACAGGCATCGTGCCGGTATGCGACCGCGCGCATCCATGCGGACGCCGTATGGCTGGCGATCCCAATAAAATTTTCGCCGACGCATGTGCGCTATTGCTGGGCGGACGGCCCGATCTGTACGCTGTTCGACGGCGCGCGGTTGCCCGCCGGTCCGTTCGATCTGCCGATCGAACAATCGCGCACGACCAAAATGAAACAACATCACGCCCGCCCACGGAAATCCCGCGCAAGGTCACGATAACAACATGGCAAAACGCAAAATCGCCGGACTGAGGTGGTGGATAATCGGCCTCGTCATGCTGGGCGGTGTCATCAACTACCTCACGCGCAGCACGCTCTCTGTCGCCGCGCCCACCATTCTCGCGGAACTTCATATCTCCACGGAGCAGTACTCGTGGATCACCAGCGCCTTCCAGGGCACGATCATGCTGCAGCCTCTGGCCGGCTACGCGCTCGACGTGATCGGGCTCAAATACGGCGCGGCGATTTTCTGCTTCGTATGGTCGTTGATCTGCATGGCTCATGGGCTCGCGAACAGCTGGCAGGCCTTTGCCTGGCTCAGAGGCGCGCTCGGCCTGGCCGAAGGATCCGTCATGCCGACGGGCATGAAGGCAACGGCAGAATGGTTCCCGGCGAAAGAGCGCGGACTGTCCGGTGGCATCTTCAATATCGGCGCCTCCGTCGGCTCGATGGCCGCTCCTCCTCTCGTGGTGTGGGCCATCCTCACCTACGACTGGCAGACCGCCTTCGTGATCACCGGCGCACTCGGACTTATCTGGGTTGCGCTCTGGCTTTTCTTCTATGATTCGCCAAGCAAGCACCCAGCGCTCTCCGACAAGGAGCGTGCCTACATCATCTCCGGTCAGGAGAAGTCCCTGCAAGCGGCCGGCGCGCGTCCTGCGATCCTGGATATTCTCAAGCAGCGCAATTTCTGGGGCATCGCGCTGCCGCGCTTCCTGGCGGATCCCACCTGGGGCACGCTGACCTTCTGGCTGCCGCTCTATCTAAGCCAGGCACGGCATTTCGACCTGAGCCAGATCGCCATGTTCGCCTGGATGCCCTTCCTCGCCGCCGATCTTGGCTGCATGTTCGGACCAGTCGTGGTGCTGGCACTGCAAAAGCGCGGTATCCAACTGATCGATGCGCGACGCTGGGCCTTCACACTGGGCGCCTGCATGATGACCGGCGTCGCCTTCGCCGGCTACGTGCAAAGCCCCTATCTGGCGATTGCGTTGATCAGTCTCGCCGGATTCGCGCATCAGACCCTGTCGATCACGGTCATCACCATGGCGTCCGACCTGTTCAAGAAGAACGAAGTCGGCACCGTCTCGGGCATGCAGGGCACCATGGGCAATTTCGGACTGCTGCTTTTCAATCTGTTGATCGGCGGGCTCGTCATGACCATCGGCTACAGACCATTCTTCGTCGCACTGGGCGTCTTCGACTTGATCGGCGCCGCCGTTCTGTGGAGTTTGGTGCGCGCGCCCAAAGAGGGCTGAACAAGCCATGCCGAAGCTCGAAATCCGAAACCCCATTCTCAAAGGCTTCAATCCCGATCCGTCGATCGTACGGATCGGCGACGACTACTACATCGCGACGTCGACCTTCGAATGGTTTCCGGGCGTACAGATTCATCATTCGCGCGATCTGGTGCACTGGCGGCTGCTGACGCGACCGCTGTGCCGCGCCAGCCAGCTCAACATGCTGGGTGATCCGGATTCCTGCGGCATCTGGGCGCCGTGCCTGACCCATGCCGACGGACTTTTCTGGCTGATCTACACCGACGTGAAGCGCTACGGCCGTACTACGGTGGGCGGCGCGTCGGGCGCGTCGCTTCGGGACTTCCACAACTATCTCGTGACCTGCCCGACCATCGACGGCGAATGGTCCGATCCCATGCATCTCAACAGCAGCGGCTTCGATCCTTCGCTGTTCCATGACGATAATGGCCGGAAATATCTGGTCAACATGCTGTGGGACTATCGACCAGGGAACAACCGGTTCGGCGGTATCGTGCTGCAGGAATATTCGGTCACGGAACGCAGACTGATCGGCACGCGACGGATCATCTTCAAGGGCACGGACTTGGGGCTCACCGAAGCTCCGCATCTCTACAAGAGGGGCGGCTGGTACTACCTCCTGACGGCCGAAGGCGGCACGGGCTGGAACCATGCTGTGACGATGGCGCGGGCGCGGGAAATCGCTGGCCCCTATGAGCTTCATCCCGACAAGTACATCTTGAGTTCTCGCGGCCGCCCGGACGCCGAGCTGCAACGCGCCGGACATGCCGATCTGGTCGAAACAAAAAACGGCGAGACCTACATGGTTTACCTTTGCGGCCGGCCGTTGCGGAATCGCGGGCGCTGCACGCTCGGGCGCGAAACCGCGATCCAGCCGATGGCGTGGGGCAAAGACGGCTGGCTGCGCACGCGTGAAACACAAGGCATTCCTTCGACAAAGAGTCCTGCACCCGATCTGCCAGCACATGCTTTCCCGCCCCCGCCTGACCGCGAGGACTTCGACTCCTCCGAATTGCCGCTGGCGTTCCAATGGTTGCGTTCGCCTTATCCCGATGAGCTTTTCAGTCTAACAGGACGCCCGGGATATTTGCGGCTGCACGGGCGCGAGACGATGGGCAGCCTGTTCCGCCAGGCCCTCGTCGCCAGACGGCAGCAATCCCATTGCTACAGCGCCTCGACCGTCGTCGAATTCGAGCCCGAGCACTTCCAGCAGATGGCGGGCCTGACCTGCTATTACGGCGGCACGAAATTTCACTATCTGTACCTCTCGCATGATGACGTCATCGGAAAGCACATCCGCGTGATGTCCGCCCTGCCCGATCAGCCGCAGGCGGACGCATTCACGCCGCCGATCCCGATCCCAGGCGGCAAACCTGTGCATCTGCGTGTCGAGGTTGACTTCGAGCGTCTCTACTTCTTCTATCGTCTGGATGACGAAGATTGGCATCGCCTGCCGCAGCAGTTCGATGCCAGCATCCTTGCGGACGAAGCAGCCGTGCCTGGCACGCCGAATTTCACCGGAGCGTTCGTCGGCATGGCGTGCCAAGACCTCTCGGGCGCGGCCAAGCCCGCGGATTTTGACTACTTCGTGTATCGCGAACGCGAATACTGTCCGGCCTTCTGACACAGGCCGTTACCGCGCGCGACGTGCGCCTCGAGCGCTCACCGGCTTGCCACTTTGATCACCGCCTCATACGCCGGTTTGGGTTGACCGGCGCGATCGAAGAGCAGCGGGTAGGCCGTGCGTCCTTTAACCGGCCAGTCGTTGCGCCAGGAGTCGGCGTCGGTGACGCCCCAGAAGGTGACGCGTGTGACCGCGTCGCGGTGCTTCAGAAATACGCCGAAGAGATCCGCATAACGTTTCGCCAGTTGCTGTTGGACAGAATCTGGCAGGCCGTTGGGATAAGGATTCAGTGCCGGGTTCTGCGCGATGTTCAGCGTCACGTCGGCCGTCTGCTCCTTGGTGGCTTTGGGCAGGACGTCGATATCGAGCTCGGAGATAACCACCTTCACACCCAGCTTGGCGAAGGCCGCGATGGTGGCGTCCTGCTGCTCGACGGTCGGCCAGTCCAGGCCGTCGTGCCCCTGGAGACCGACAGACATGATAGGGACGCCTTCCGCCTGGAGCTTGGTGACGAGCGCGATCGCACCGTTGCGTTTGGCCTCGTTCTCAAGGCTGTAGTCATTGTAGGTAAGCTGGACCTGAGGATCGGCTTCGTGTGCGTACTCGAAGGCCTTGGCGATGTAGTCCTCGCCGATGATCTTGTACCACAGCGACTGGCGCAGACTGCCGTCTTCGTTCAACGCTTCGTTGACCACATCCCAGCTTTGAATTCTGCCTTTGTAGCGGCCCACGACGGTGTGGATGTGATCGCGCATCCGTGCGAGCAGCGCATCGCGCGCAAGGAGATCGCCCTTGTCGTCGTGGAAGACCCAGTCCGGAACCTGGTTGTGCCAGACCAGGGTGTGACCAACGATGAACATGCCGTTCTTCTCGCCGAACGCCACATACTGGTCGGGTATGACGAAATCGTATTTTCCCGGGAGGGGATGGACGTGCTCCCACTTAAGGGCGTTTTCCGGCGAGATGGAATTGAACTGCGCTTCAACAATGGCGTCGCCGCGCGCATCCTTGCCCGTGATCTGGGCTTCGTTGATGGCCGCACCGATGAGGAAGTCACCCTTATAGGCCTCTTTCAGCGAGGTGGCTGCCTGGGCCGCGGCCGGAAAATTGGCCACGAGAACCGGGCCTGTCACACCCGCGAAGAGAATTGCCTTCAACGCTGTCCGTCGCGATTGCATTGTCGTTCCTCCTGCCGTGGTGCACTGTTTTTGTCCCGTAAGCGCACGCCGCAGCAAACTCAATCCAGCCAGAGCGCGCTCGTGATGATGCGTGGATAGTAACGGCTCGCCTTGCCCTCGCCGGACACGATCTGGTCGCAGCAGGCCCAGTAGGCGCTGCCGACCGTCTGCCACTTCATATGCGCGGCATCGGCCTTCGTGAACACCGCCGCCACCGCCGGATCCTTGTCGAGCCCGAACACCTTGCGCGTGACGTGCATGAAGATCGCGATCTTGCTCATCCACGAATTGGTCGAGGTGGAGGAGAGCTTGATGCCGCCGTCGTCGAAGGCGTTGGGATGCTTGGGGTCGGTGAGCAGCTTCCTGGTGTGCTCCTTCAAGACCTCCAACATCTTCTTCTCGGCCGGCGTGCCGTAGACTTCCGCCGGCTTGATCCCGGCATAGCCGGTCTTGGCAAAATAGAGCGGATAGGCGCAGCCCTCCACCGCCGGCAGGATGCG